>Ga0308156_1000302_pt1 | contig 123787 bp, 117 predicted proteins | sample PhyAR2_FD_201041 | JGI IMG/M metagenome (GOLD analysis project Ga0308156, IMG submission 201041) | Phyllosphere microbial communities from UC Gill Tract Community Farm, Albany, California, United States - DLSL A.R2 | ecosystem: Host-associated > Plants > Phyllosphere > Unclassified | place... | reverse complement strand
CGCTTCTGGTCTGTCGTCAGAACTTTCGGCCCAGAGCCACCTGAAGCGCCTCCTTATCCAGCATGGCTTCAGCGAGCAGCTTCCTGAGTCGGGCATTCTCCTCTTCAAGTGACTTGAGCCGCTTCACATCGGGGACTTCCATGCCGCCAAACTTCTTGCGCCAGGTGTAAAAGGTGGCGTCGGAAATGGCGTGCCTGCGGCAGGGTTCCCGGGCAGAAACGCCGGCTTCAGCCTCGCGGAGAATACTGATGATCTGTTCGTCGTAAAAACGCTTCTTCATGGGGATGTCCTCATGTGACTTATGAAGACATTACTAACATCGCGGTGTATTAATCAATGGGGAGCAGGTCAGACTGTGTGGACAATGAGCGGAAAGCCAAATGGTCAATATGGTACCTAAGGGGATACAGCAACGGTAGAGAGGTTTCCAAGTCCATCAGGATCCATCGCCTTTTACGGCCTGAGATAACCAACTGCTTTAGTGAATACACAATATTTACCTCAAAATTATCATGGATATGAAGAGAATGTACTCTGTACCTAATGCAAGAAACGAGAGGGAGATCAGAAATCCTAACGTATTGATTTATCCGTTAGTGGGAGTGTCTTATGAACTTATTTACCACAGTAGGTGATTTAACATAAGATAGATTGTGCGCATTAATAATCCAGGCTCTCAGTGACACCCTCCGCTATGAACCTATGGCTTTTCCGCGCCCGCCGCCATGACGGGCGCGGAACGTTAACTGAACTACACGCGCGTCAGCCCCTTACTGCGGTGCAATCAGCGCCACATACTTGGTGCCATCGTTGTTGCGCTTGAGTTTCTCCAGCGCCGCCGGAATGTCATCAAAGGTCACCGTTTCTGGCGCTGCGAGCTGTAACTCACCATTACCGACCTGCTTCAGCAGCGTTTCACCGGCCAGACGGAGCTGACTCAAATCCTGCGCTGTTCCGTAGGCATGAATGGATGCGAGTGCGATCTCATGTAACGAAATACTGGTGGTGAATGCCGGCAGCGGCGCGGTTTCGATTCTGTCCTGAACACAGACGAGATGACCATAGTAACCCAGTAATCCGGCGAGGGAGATCGCGCTCTGCTGGTTTACCGTATCAAACACCGCGTGCACTGCTTTTTCGCCCAGCATGCGACGAAAATCCTCTTTCCAGCCTGACGCTTTGTAGTCAAAAGCCTGAATCACGCCCCGTGCAGAGAGTTTTTTATGATGACGCTCGCTGGCGGTGACATAGACATGGGCGGCGTGGTTAATCAGAAGCTGCGTAATCAGATTCCCCACATAGCCCCCTGCACCGTTTACCAGTACGGTCTGCCCGGCAATATCGGGCAGTTTTTTAATGGCCTGCCAGGCAGTCAGCCCTGGACAGGGAAGCGAGGCGGCGGTGGCATCGCTGATGTTATCCGGCACGGCAATGACGGCATTCGCCTTAACCAGGGTATGGCGTGCAAAACTGCCGTGATAGCGAAGATCGGTATGGTACATCACCCGGCTGCCCTTGCGGAGATGCGCAACATTCTTACCGGTCGCGACAATAATCCCCATCCCATCGACACCCGGGATCTGGCCCGCCTGCCAGGCAGGAGACAGCCCTTCCATCAGTTTCCAGTCGACGGGATTAAGGCCGACGGCACGATTTTCGACTAACACGTCATCGTCGCCCGGTGCTAGTGATTTTTCTTCTTTGCTCAGCTGAAGGGGCGATGGATTGCGATGCCAGGTCCACGCGTCTGTCTTATACATTTATGTTTCCTTTGATTCTGTTCCGAGAAAGAGAGAGGTTTTGGTAAGCAGGCGGCCAGGCTCCCGGTGACAGAGGACAGAGCCGCCCTGCTGACCATTCCGGCGGCAACGCCTCTTCGCGTTACCGCCGGCGGTCTCTGATACTGTTTATAGCCCATCCCGGTTACCGTGCGGAGACAACCGGAAAATCCGTTTATTGTGCTGCAAGCGCCTTCAGCAATGCCGAGGCGAGCAGATGGTCTGAGAACGGGTTCTGCCCGGTGATCAGTTCACGATCCACCACCACATGCGGCTGCCAGGCGGCAGCAAAGTTCATGTTTCCGCCCGCCTGCTTCATCGCTCTGGCCGGGTAATAGCGAAGCTTTTCGCCTTTTAAAGAGGCCTCGAAAATTTTCTCTTCCTCGTCGGCAAAGATGGTCATCTTATAGCCGCGGTAGATCCAGTGATCTGCGCTGACGTCTCTGTCTGCCACTACCCCCTGCTCATAGCCCTGCGGATCATCCTGAGCGGCAAGGAGAGTGATCGGGCCGTGACAGATGGCTGCGGTCGGCTTCCCTTTACGATGGAAATCACGAAGCAGTCTGCCGACCTCCGGATTATTCGACAGGTCAATCAGCGGTGCATGACCGCCAGGAATAAAGAGCGCGTCATAGTTATCCAGTCCGGCAGCCAGAACAGTTTTCAGCGATTTCACCTGATCGGCCTGCGTTAGCGCACTGACCACGCCCTCGATCCGGTGCATCTCGTTTACATCGCCGCCAAAGTACAGCGCATCGCGTGAACGCTGATCGGCACGCGGCTGAGTGCCCTCCGGGGTGACGACCGTTAAATGATAGCCTGCCCGGATCAGCGCATCGGCAGGCACGCCAAATTCATTCAGATAATAGCCGGAGGGGAACGTCTTATTATTCTGCAGCGGTAATTCTGTTTTACCTGAGAGCAAAACCAGTACTTCGCCTTTGCTGGCCGCAAAGGCGGTTGCACTGGTCACCAGCAGCATAAGCGCCAGCGTTTTGAAAATTTTTTTCATTTTAACCTTTCATTACGGGTCTGCGATGTGGGGTGATCCGGTAAGGGTCACCGTTGGAGTCACTCTATTGAATCGGTTAAAGATGATAAAGTGCCCTTCAGGCAATTGACTTGTTACACAGGTGAACAAATGAGAAGCTTCGATCCCGTTCAGCTGGGCAGTATCGAGCTCTTCTGCAGAGCGGCCGAGCTGCACAGTTTTACCGCTGCCGCAGAGCTGCTGGGCCTGACGCCTGCGTCGGTCAGTCGATCGATCAGCCGTCTCGAAGCCCGGTTAGGCGTGCGGCTTTTTGCCAGAACGACAAGAAACATCAGGCTGACAAACGAAGGTGAGATCTACTACAGGCAGTGTCAGCAGGCGCTGGAACAGATTGCAGAAGCCGAACGGGTCATTACCGGCACGCAAAAGATCCCCAGCGGGCGACTGCGGGTCAGCGTCGGCACGCCTTACGCGCATCATCGTCTCCTTCCCCTGCTCCCGCGCTTTCAGGCAGAGCATCCGCAGATCGAACTCGATATCAGTATTGCCAACCGGGTCATCGATTTCGTGGACGAAGGGTTCGATCTCGCTATCCGTCTGGGGAAACCGAAGGATTCCAGCCTGATTGCGCACAAACTGGAGGACGCAACGCTGGGGATTTTTGCCTCGCCGGATTATCTGCGTCGCCGGGGCCGACCCGTCACGCTCGACGATCTGGACCAGCATGACTGCATCAGATTTATTCTGCCCAGCTCGGGCAAACCGATGCCGTGGGAATTCCGCGATGAAAACGGGAAGCCTGTCGATATTAACGTCAGAAGTCCCTACAGCGTCTCTGACGATGTTCTGGGTGCGGTCAGCTGGGCGGTGGCGGGAGGCGGGCTGTTCCAGTTTTATCACTTCATCGCCGAATCTGCCCTCTACAGAAACGCCCTGACCGAAGTCCTGCAGAACTATAGCGGGCGCTCGCGGCCGTTCTCAATACTCTACCCGCAGAACCGACATCTCTCCGCCAGGGTACGGGCCTTTGTCGATTTCCTCCGGCGCGCAATCCCCGGCGCACCGCCACGGGAGTAACACGTGCGCGCTGACCGCGGTCAGCGGCGCATCGGCCAGGGAGGGTTCAGAGTCGGCCGTAGAAGGTCATCCGCGCGGTTTCCGACAGCGCGATACCGGGCTGCGTGTTGTAAGCCAGCACGGCCAGCATTCGCGTCACCTCGCCCTCTGTCGGCGTGACGCGATGCAGGGCGTTACGGCCCCGAAACAGCACCAGATCGCCGGCATCGATCGCCAGCGAATTCACCGGCTGCCGCGCATCCAGCACCGCCTCGACACCTGAGAAGTTCATCCCGCCCGCATCGGCGTCGCGCAGATCGTTGACATACTGGAACACCCCGCCCGCCCGCGGCTTCTGCACCAGCAGGGTGATAGCAAACGAGGAGTTGTCGAAGTGCCAGCCCAGTTCCTGGCCGTCAGACGCGTAGTGCAGGTTGATTGAGGAAAGCGGATCGGCGTAGGGATAGAGTGCCGCCTCACCCAGCACATCGCACAGGAAGCGCTGGAATAAGGCATCATTGTAGAGCTGGCGCAGCGGCGACCCGGCAGCAATCACATCGTCGGTGATACAGCCTTTGGTGCTGACCACTTCCCGGTTACGCGGATGCGTGTCGCTGAACGCCGCATCCGGCTTCATCAGATACACGTTATGTCTGCTGCGGGTGTGATAAGCCAGAGGGCGCTGTGCGTTGCCCTCTTCAACGATCGCCGCCAGCGCCTGCGGCTGTAAAAACTGACGCAGAACCAGCGTGCCTGTGTGGTTTAATGCTTCACGACAGCGTTGACGCCAGCCATGATCGGCCAGCGGATGGAGATCGAGACGAACCAGGGCATCACTCATAGCATCATTTCTCATCATCAGCAGGTGTGGTGTTACTCTATCTTTCGTTCGCGAAGCTATGTAACGATAAAAATTTAATGCCCTCATAAGGAAGCGTTAATGCCGGCCATAATCACCAGGTTGCCAAAAATCAGCGTGATACACGCCTTCAAAGTGGCTGCCGAGCTGGGCAGCCTGGCGAAAGCGGCCGCCCAGCTGGCGCTGACGCCAGCGGCCGTCAGCCAGCAGATCCGCCAGCTGGAAGAGCAGCTCGGCAGCGCTCTGTTTCTGCGTACGCAGAGTGGCGTGGTGCTGACCGAAACCGGCAAAGAGTATCTGCGCTACGTCACCGAAGCCTTTGATATTCTGCATCTCGGTCAGCAGAACATTCGTGATGCGGTTCGTGCGCCAAAACTGACGATCTATGCCCTGCCTGCTCTGGCGTCAAACTGGATCATGCCCCGGCTGGCGAGCTGGCGCGAACAGTGTCCGGATGTCGATCTGGCGCTGCACGGCACGCATGCGCAGGTCGATTTTCAGGCGATGCCGGCGGATTTTGTCCTCTGTTTTGGCAAGGATCGTTACCCGCAGCTCGAAAAACAGTGGCTGTTTCATGATGAGGTGCTGCCGGTCGCCAGCCCCGCGTTGCTGCAGCGCTTTGCGGCGGAGGCGATCTTCAGCCGTGCGCCGCTGATCCATCTGGACTGGGGAGATGAGGGGCGTTTCCTGCCGGACTGGCGCAGCTGGTTTCAGGCCAGAGGCATGGACGAGCCGCTGCCGCAGCCGGGCTACACCTTTAATCTTACCTCGCTGGCAATCGACGCGGCTGTCGCGGGTGCCGGGCTGCTGCTTGGACAGCGACGCCTGATTGCGCCGCAACTGGCGCGCGGCGAACTGGTGGTGGCAGACGATTTCAGCCTGCCGCTCAGCAAACCCTATTATCTCGCCTGGCCGCCCCGCACGCGGGCGCTGCCGGGCAGTGCGGCGATGATCGCCTGGCTCGGCGGCCTGGCCGGTAAATCGTCATCGTAATGCCCTGCGCCCGCCGCGTGTTTCCGGCGGGTTCAGAGCGATAGCGTGACCCTGTCACGCTGCGTTACGCATTATCCTCCACGATCACCGCCACCCGTTGCCCTGCACGCACCGCGCCGCCCGGCTGCACGCTCACCTGCTGGACGATGCCATCACAGGGCGCGATTAGCGGGATCTCCATCTTCATCGACTCCAGCACGACCAGGACGTCTCCCGCCCGCACCCGGCTGCCTGCCGTAGCCTGCACCTGCCACAGATTGCCGGAAATCGGGCTTTCGATCCCCTGCTCGCCCGGCTGCAGCGGCATCTCGCCGCCCTCTTCGGCTATCGCCTCCTGACTGTCGAAATGGGCCTGTCCGCTGGCGATCCAGCGGTCGCGCTCCGCGTTAAACGCGCTCTGCTGATGCTGGCGGAAGGCGTCGATACTCGCCGCTTCGCGGGCGAGAAAAGCCTGGTATTCCGCCAGCCGCAGCGTGCAGTGTTCGATCTGCAGCGGAAAGCGGCCGAGCGGAAAATCGCGGCGGATCTGCAGCAGTTCGCTGGCCGAAACCGGATAAAAGCGGATCTGGTCGAAAAAGCGCAGCAGCCAGGGCTGACCACTGAAGTCAGCGACCTGATGATAGCGATTCCACATCTGCAGTGTGCGCCCGACAAACTGATAGCCGCCCGGCCCCTCCATGCCATACACGCACAGATAGGCGCCGCCGATGCCCACCGAGTTCTCCGCCGTCCAGGTGCGGGCCGGATTATATTTGGTGGTGACCAGCCGATGACGGGGGTCCAGCGGCGTGGCAACGGGCGCGCCCAGATAGACATCGCCCAGCCCCATCACCAGGTAGCTGGCATCAAAAACGGTGTTCCAGACCGCCTGTTTATCCGGCAGATCATTGATGCGGCGGATAAACTCCAGATTGTCCGGACACCAGGGCGCGTCCCGGCGCACGGTGGTCATATATTTCTCTACTGCCTGCTGACAGGCCGGATCGTCCCAGGAGAGCGGCAGATGCACGACGCGCGAGGGCACCTGAAGATCGTCACTCAGGCAGACTTTCTCCCACTCCCCGCGCACCCAGGTCAGCAGCGTCTCCGGCGTCAGGGTTTCCGGCCGGAAGTGGATCTGCAGCGAGCGGATGCCGGGGGTGATATCAATAATGCCGTCGCGGGCTTGCGCCTCCAGCGCCTGCATCAGCGCATGAATCCGGAAACGCAGTACCAGATCCAGCTCCGGCTCGCCCGCCTCCAGCAGCAGATGGGTGTCGCCGGAGAGACGGGCGACCAGACGCTTATCTGCCTCGCCACAGCTCATCACCACAGGCGAGGTCAGCGGCGCAGGCTGCCAGTGCGTTTCCTGCGGCTGTAGCGTGGCCAGCTCCTGGTGACGGGCTATGGCCAGCTGCCGGGCGACGGGAATCTCCACCGCCACAAACTGCACTTTATCGCCCGCTTTGAGCTGGCCCATCTGCCACAGGTCCGCCTCAATGACCGTCACCGGACAGACAAAACCGCCGAGGCTCGGCCCGTCCGGGCCCAGGATCACCGGCATGTCACCGGTGAAATCGACCGCGCCGATGGCGTAGGGGTTGTCATGAATGTTCGAGGGGTGCAGGCCAGCCTCCCCGCCGCTGTCGCGGGTCCAGATCGGCTTGGGGCCAATCAGACGTACACCGGTGCGGCTGGAGTTGAAGTGAACCTCCCATTCCGTGGCGAAGAAGGTCTCAATATAGTCTGGCGCAAAGAACTCCGGCGCACCGTGCGGGCCATAGATCACGCGCAGCGTCCGCAGTGCGCCGGGACGGGTGCGCAGCGCAGGAGGCAGTTCTGCCCCGGTCGCGCGCGTGGCGCGGGGGGCCAGATGCAGTACGTCACCACTGCGCAGCGCCCGTCCGGCGTGCCCGCCAAACTGACCGAGCGTGAAGGTACTTTTGCTGCCCAGATAGTCCGGCACCTGAATACCGCCGCTCAGGCAGAGGTAGCTTCGCACGCCCGCGCCGGTGATCGCGCCCAGCTTCAGGGTCGCCCCGGCCGGAATGGTGAAAACGGTGTCCATCGGCTGTGCGATCCCGTCCAGCGTGACGCTGAGCGGCGCACCGCAGATTACCGCCTCGACCGCTGTGTTAAATTTCAGGGCAGGCCCGTTAAGGGTGATTTCCAGCGCCGCATCCCCTTCACTATTGCCCAGCAGGCGGTTGCCCGCCCGCAGGGCGCGATCGTCCATCGGGCCTGACGGCGGCACGCCGACCGCCCAGTAACCCAGACGGCCCGGATAGTCCTGAACGCTGGTCTGCGTGCCCGCACTGATGACCTCAAAGGTTGCCGCCTGATAGCGGAGCTGCTCCAGGCAGCGCGTCCAGGGCTCGCCGGAGGTAAAGGGTTCGAAAGCCAGAATCTGCTGCAGATAGCGGCGGTTGGTTTCCACGCCATAGAGACGGGTTTCCGCCAGCGCCTGCGTCAGGGTGGCGATGGCCTCGTCGCGGGAGGGCCGCCAGGCGATCGCTTTTGCCAGCATCGGGTCAAAGAAGGGCGGCACCTCACACCCCGCTTCCACCCAGCGGTCGATACGCAGCGTCTTATCCCCGCTTTCCGGGAAGAAAACGTCGGTCAGCAGCCCCGGCGACGGCTGGAACTGCCGCCCCGGATCTTCTGCATAGAGGCGCGCCTGCACCGCATGGCCCTGCGGCGTCAGCGTGGCGGCCAGCGTGCGGAGCGGAGGGAGATCGCCTGCGGCCAGCGCAATCATCCACTGCACCAGATCCACGCCCCACACCTGCTCTGTGACGCCATGTTCAACCTGCAGCCGGGTGTTGACCTCCAGAAAATAGAACTGCTGCGCGGCGCTGTCATAGACAAACTCGACGGTCCCGGCGCTGCGATAGTTCACTGCTTTGCCCAGCGCGATGGCGGCCTGGCAGAGCGCCTCCGCCATACCGGCTGGCAGGTTGGGCGCCGGGGTCTCTTCGATGACTTTCTGGTTCCGCCGCTGCACCGAGCAGTCACGTACGCCCAGCGCAATCACCTCCCCCGTGCCGTCACCGAAGATCTGCACTTCCAGATGGCGGGCGCGCTCAATATATTTTTCCAGGAATACCCCGGCGTCGCTGAAGTTGTTCTGGCCCAGACGGCGCACCGTTTCAAACGCCTCGGCCAGCGCCCGGGCATCCCGACATACGCGCATCCCGATGCCGCCGCCGCCCGCGGTACTTTTCAGCATGACCGGATAGCCGACCTCTTCTGCTGCGCGACAGGCCTCGTCGATGTCCGCCAGCAGTTCGCTGCCTTCCAGCAGCGGCACTCCCTGGGCTTTCGCCAGCGCACGGGCGGTATGTTTCAGGCCGAAGGTTCGCAGCTGCGACGGCGTGGGGCCGACAAAAACCAGCCCCGCCGCCTCGCACGCTTCGGCAAACGCGGCGTTCTCTGACAGAAATCCGTAGCCGGGATGGATGGCCGTCGCCCCGCTTTGCCGGGCGGCAGCGATGATTTTTTCGCTCACCAGATAGGTGTCCGTTGCGGGTCCGTCGCCAAGGCTGATCGCCCTGTCCGCTTCACGCACGTGTAAGCTGCTCAGATCGGCCTCGGCGTAAACGGCCACGCCTTTTACCTGCATAGTACGCAGCGTGCGCAGAATGCGGCAGGCGATCGCGCCGCGGTTAGCAATCAGTAGGGTATCAAACATAAGCGAACTCTCAGGGAGGCGGGTCGTCCCGCCACATTCGATATTCCCTGGGGTCGTCCCCGGGGCTGACCGGCGCGCAGGAAACGCGCGGGCGGTATCTTCAGCGGATGGTGCCTCTCAGTTCCAGACCAGCACTTCGGCGGGCGTCGGGTTCCAGCCGTTACAGGGGTTATTCAGCTGCGGACAGTTGGAGATCAGGACCATCACGTTGCACTCCGCCACCAGCTCCACATATTTGCCGGGCGCGGACAGGCCATCGGCAAAGGTCAGTCCCCCTTCGGGCGTGACCGGCACATTCATGAAGAAATTGATGTTGGCGCCGATATCGCGCTTGTGCAGGCGACCATCGTGCAGACAGGCGCAGAGAAAGTTATCGCGGCAGCTGTGCATGTAGCGTTTATCCTGGGCGTAGCGCACCGTGTTGCTCTCCTGCGAGCAGGCGCCGCCCAGGGTGTCATGACGACCGCAGGTGTCGGCGACGATAGTCAGCAGCGGATTTCCCAGGTTTGAAAAGAGCACGCTGCCGGTGGTCAGATAGACATTGCCCTGACGGCGCAGCGTACGCTGCGGATCGTATCGCTCCCGTGGGTTATCGGCGTTATAAAACAGGGTATCGATCGCCTGATTGCCTTCGAGGTCGAGCAGGCGCAGCGTCTGGCCCTTTCTGACTTCAAACAGCCACGGCTCGCCCGCCGGGATCTGATGGCGATAGCACGCCTCTTCGGGAGAACGTTCAGAGTGAATGAGGGTCATGGCAGCCTCCTTACAGGGCAAAAAAGCGGGTGTTCTGAAATGCGCGCTGGTTCTCATCGCGCGTAAGCATGGCGTCCGTCACGGCCTGACTGTCGTCGGCCTGATACCAGCTCAGCTGGACCGGGCGCGGGTTGTATTCCGTTACCGGATCCTGCGGATGCGGCAGCGCGGTGAGGATCAGCAGCACATCCATCGGCGCGTAAAGCTCCACGTAGTCGCCCGCACGGCTGTTATCCGGGGTGAATGTAAACCGGCCTGCGTTATCCACCGTGACCCGGCTGAAGAAGTTCACCACCATCAGCAGATCCGCCAGGCCCAGATCCCATTTGCCCATCTCAACCAGCAGATTATCCACACCGTTGCGGTAGAAGCCGTTGCGCAGCTCCTGATAGCGCCCTGTGCCATACTTCTCCTGCGTCTCAGCCGCGTTGAGTACGCCGCCAAAGGGATCGTGCCAGCCGCAGCTATCGGCGACGATCGCCGCCATCACGCGGCCCATATCAGAGTAGAAACAGTGTCCGCGCGTCAGCCGCGCGGTGTGCTGCCCTTTCAGGGTGTCGGGCAGGTTCAGGCGCTCACTTTTTTCGTGGGGATTGAGCATCATCATGCTGACGTTAGCGCCGCCGTCGATATCGGTCAGGCGCAGAATCTGCCCTTTGCGCAGAATCAGTGAGGTATGGGCGCCACCCGGCAGCCGCTCGTCGCGCAGGGCCGGGGCGGAGTGAAACAGTGTGGTCATCGGGCGATCTCCTTAATCGGATAGAGGTTGTTTTGCGTGCCGGACGCCAGCTGAGAGAGCCGGGTCTCGTTGAGCGGGATGTCGTAAGTGATCCGCGCGCCCCACGCATTCGGGGCCTGAGGATCGAGGCGGACCTTGTCAAAGACCAGCAGCCGGGTGCCGAGATTAAAGCCCTCGGCCAGGTCGTGGGTGACCATAAACACCGTCATGCGGGTTTCGCTCCAGAGCTGAAGCAGCAGCGCGTGCATATCTTTGCGAATGCCGGGGTCCAGCGCGCCAAACGGCTCATCCAGCAGCAGCACGCGCGGCTGCATCACAAACGCCTGAGCGATCGCCAGTCGCTGCTGCATACCGCCTGAGAGCTGCGCCGGATATTTGTCGAGCGCATGGCCCAGCCCGACCTTCTCCAGCATCGCTTTTGCCTGCTCACGGGCCTGGCGTTTCCGGGCACCGAGCAGCCGTCCCAGAAACGGCGAGGCGGGCAGTTCAAGGCCGATAGCGACGTTATCCAGCACGTTCAGGTGCGGAAACACGGAATAGCGCTGAAACACCACGCCACGGCTGCGATCGGGTTCGGCGGACAGCTGCGCGCCGTCCAGCGTGATCGCGCCCCGCGTCGGCTTCTCCTGGCCAAGCAGCAGCCGCAGAAACGTCGATTTCCCGCAGCCCGACGCGCCCACCAGCGAACAGAACTCGCCCTCTTTCACCTGCAGGTTGATGCGCTCCAGCACCACATGGTCGCCATACTCCTGCCAGATGTTTTTGATATCGATAAAACTCATTCCCGGCCTCCTTCCGCCCAGGGGAAACAGGCCTTGTGCAGCTGACGCAGCGCCAGATCCATCAGCCACGCCAGCAGCGTGATCCAGATGACATAGGGGATGATGACGTCCATCGCCATATAGCGGCGCACAAGGAAAATGCGTTAGCCCAGACCGGCCGTGGCGGAGATCGCCTCGGCGGAGATCAGAAAGAGCCACGCCGACCCGAGCAGCAGCCGCAGCGAGGTGATCAGCCGTGACAGCAGCTGCGGCAACACCACGCGCAGCACCACCGTCCAGCTGTTGGCCCCCAGGGTCTGCGCCTTGATGAACAGTTCGGCGGGGATCTCCCGCGCCCGCTGTTCCAGATCGCGCGCCAGCATCGGCGTAATACCGATGACGATAAGCATCACTTTTGACAGCTCATCCAGCCCGAAGACGATAAACAGCATCGGCAGCAGCGCCAGCGGCGGGATCATCGATACCACGGTCATAAAGGGCGACAGCGCCGCGCGGCTCATCGGGAAGACACCCGCCGCGATGCCGATGCACAGGCCGATCAGCGATGAGATCGCCAGCCCGGTCAGCAGGCGGCTCAGGCTGATCCAGGTGTCTGCCCACAGCAGAAATTCCCCGCTGCGCTTGTCCGGCGTAAAGGCCATCCGATCGATGGCCGCGATCATCTGCGACAGGCCCGGCAGCAGCTTGTCATGCGGATTCGCCTCCAGGCGCACCGCCGAACTGATAAACCAGGCGGCGGCCAGCAGCACAAAGGGTAATAGCATCAGCGTCAGGCGCATTCCCTGGCGGGGATAGCGGTTGATATGGCGCATGGCTTGAACTCCCGGAGTCAGTAATTAGAGCTTGCCTGCGGCGGCCATCTTCAGATAGCTATCGTCAAAGCGCAGTTTGATGTTGGCGGGATCACCGACGGTGACATTGCCAGGGAACTGCATCCCGATGAAGTCCGCACTCTGCGCACCCTCTCCCAGCAAGCCCTTATCAAAGGAGAACGCGGCAACGCGCTGCATGGTTTTCGGCAGGTCGGGCGAGCTGACAAAGGTGGTGGTTTCGGCGGGCGTCGGGAACAGGTGGGTGGTTTTCAGCTGCGCCTGATAACCGGCGAGATCGGTGCCGGAATCGGCGGCCATCGCGCTCAGCGCCTGTGTATCCCCGGCCTGCATCTTCGCCATCATCTCAAACCAGGCCCCGGTCAGCGCCTTGCCCAGTGCCGGGTTCTCTTTCAGGGTGTCGGTATTCACTACCATCATGTCGATCAGTTCCCCCGGTACGGCGGAGGAGCTGAACACTTCGGTGGTCTGCGGCGTCTTTTTAATTACCGACAGCTGCGGATTCCACGCGACGGCCGCCTTAACGCCGCTGGTGCCAAAGGCCGAGACGATATCGGCATCGGAGGTGTTCACCACTTTGACATCCTTCTCCTGCAACCCGGCCGTCTCCAGCCCCCGGACCAGCAGATAGTGAGAAACCGACAGCGCAGGCAGATAGACCGACATCCCTTTCAGATCGCTGAGTTTCTTTCCGGTCCCTTTCAGGACGATGCCGTCGTTGCCGTCGGAATAGCTGCCGGTGATCAGCGCCGTAGAGTCAACGCCCCCGGCGGCCGGAATGGTCAGGGCATCCATATTGGTCATGGTGCAGCCGTCGAACTGGCCCGCCGTGTACTGGTTGATCGACTCGATATAGTCGTTCAGCTGGGTGATGTGAATTTTGATGCCATATTTGCTGGCCCATTTATCAATGATCTTCTCATTGCTGATGGCGCCCCAGGGCATCCAGCCCGCATAGATGGTCCAGCAGATGTTGAACTCTTTTTTCGCCGCGGCAAACGAGGGGGCGCTGACCAGCAGCGCCAGCGACATAACAAGTGTCAGGAGGGGGGGGTTCTTCATGGTTGACCTCTGGTTGGCACAAAAAAAGGGGGCAGCGCAGGACACCAGATGGTGCCGCTGTCTCCCGGGCTTTTGTCCCGCCGTGTAACCTCGCAGAGGTCGCCAGCTCTCGGACCAGCCATTCACCTGCGTGAACCGGAACCCTAGCCAGCTATTGATGATCTTGTGTCTTACGCTGCTTACTGCCGGAAGCCCTGCAATTGGCGTACCAGAATTTAAAGCGCGCAGAATCAGTCGGTTAGCGAGGTCAGAAAGCAGAAGGCACCGGGATGGGGAGCCAGCAGCGCGCGTTGCACATAATCGGTGCCCAGCTGACGGCGTTCCGGCAGTCTCAATCTGTCACGCTGACCGCCGCTGAAAATGGCGGCAGACCGTGACGCCCTTACTCCTTCGTTATATAATCCTGTGCATAACGAAATTTGAGGAGCCGTAATGAAGCGTTTCTGGCAGGTATGCACCCTCGGTTTACTGGCCGTTCTTCCCCTGGCATCTCAGGCGTCGCGTCAGATTACTGACCAGACTGGCCGTCAGGTTACGATTCCTGACCGCGTCGACCGCGTGGTGGTACTCCAGCATCAGACCCTGAATCTGCTGGTGCAGATGAACGCCACCGATAAGATTGTCGGGGTGATGGCGAACTGGAAGCAGGAGCTGGGCGACGGCTATGCGCGTCTGGCGCCGGAACTGAATCAGAAAGCCACCCTCGGCGATTTGACGCACGTCGATCCGGAAAAGCTGGTGGCGCTGCATCCGCAGGTGGTGTTTGTCACCAACTATGCGCCGCAGGCGATGATTGACAGCATCAGCGCCCTGGGTATTCCGGTGGTGGCGATCTCTCTGCGTCACGATCGGCCCGGTGAAAAGGCCAAAATGAATCCCACGATGAGCGACGAGGAAACGGCCTACGATCGGGGGCTGCGCGAAGGCATTACGCTGATCGGCGATATCGTTAATCACCCCGCAGACGCGAAGGCGCTGATCGCGGCCACCGATGAGGGCCGGCAGATTGTCCGCGACCGTCTCAAGGCGATCCCGGCGGATAAACGCATTCGCGCCTATATGGCGAATCCGGAACTGACCACCTACGGTGCGGGCAAATACACCGGTTTGATGATGCAGCATGCGGGTGCAGTCAACGTCGCCGCCGCGACCATTACGGGATTTAAGACGGTCTCAATGGAGCAGGTGATTAGCTGGAATCCGCAGGTTATTTTTGTGCAGAACCGCTATCCCGGTGTAGTACAGACGATCACGCAATCCCCGCAATGGCAGAGCATCGATGCGGTTAAACACCATCGCGTTTATCTGATGCCGGACTACGCCAAGGCCTGGGGCTATCCGATGCCGGAAGCAATGGGGCTGGGAGAACTCTGGATGGCGAAAAAACTCTATCCGCAGACGTTTCAGGATGTGGATATGGCCCGGCTGGCCAATCAGTGGTATCAGCGCTTCTATCGCACCCACTGGCAGGCAACGGAGTGATGCTCAGGGTGGCGGTGGCGGGCAGTCTGAAACCGGTCTGGCCCGCGCTGATGGCGAGCTTCCCGGCGCCGGTGGAGACCCGGTCTGGCCCGGCCGGTCTGCTGCGTGAAGAGATTGAAGCGGGGCTGGTCTGCGATCTCTTCGTCTCGGCCAGCGAAGATCATCCGCAGCGGCTGCGGCAGGCGGGTCAGGCGCTGGCAACCCTGCCCTTTGCCACCAATACGCTCTGCCTCACCGTCCGCAGCGATCGGCTTCAGGCGGGCGACGACTGGTTCACACTGCTGACCCGTGACAGGCTGCGGATCGCCACCTCCACGCCGGGCGACGATCCCGGCGGTGACTATGCGCAACAGCTCTTTTCCCGGATGGGAAAGGCGGGCGAAGCGGTGCGTCAGCGGGCCAGAGCGCGGGTCGGTGGACGCCACTCCCCCCCGATCCCGCCGGGCAGGCTGGCGGCGGAATGGCTTATTCTGGAAGATCGGGCCGATCTGTTCATCGGTTATGCCAGCTATCGGGCGGTGCTGCGCCGGATTGCCGGGCTGACGGTGATGGCAATCCCGCCCGCGTTTAACCCGGTGGCGCGTTACTGCTGCGCCATCCTTACCCCGGAGGCGCAGCCGCTGGCCGGGTTTCTGCTGACCGACTGGGCGCAGGCGCGGCTGCGGGAGGCCGGGTTTGGCGGTGCGCCGCAGGCTCATTCTCCGGCATAACAGCGCCCGCGCGCCCCTGCCCTAAAACTCCTCCGGCTCACCTGGCAGAGGTTCGCTCAGATCCTGCCCCTTTACACCGGCATAGGTGATCACCAGTTCGGCAGGCTCTTCCAGCGTGTATCCCCGGTGTGCGCTGTTGACGGTTTCATTCAGGGCCTCTCCCGCGTGAAACGTGCGCTGCTCGCCGCTCTCTTTATCTTCGACGATCAGGGTGCCGGAGAGAATAAACGCCGCATTTGGCATCGGATGGGTGTGCCAGGGGAGCGAGGTATGGGCAGGCAGCGACAGTCGCATTACGGTCAGTTCAGGTTCGCCAGCGGGATAAGCATCAATTACCTCGCCATTCCAGGCCTGGCTGCTGCGCATTACCTCAACGGCGTTAATTTTGTTCTTTTGCTTCGACATGATAATCCCTGTTTTCCGGAAGCGTGCCGGTCATGAATGAGAAGTAAGCTTAGAAGATAATGGCGGTGACGGGCCTGCTGTCCGCGCAACTGATTACTGTTTCGCCACCTCAAATATTCATGGTAAATAGCGGCTGACGACAGCGCTGGTTATTTTATGCCCGATAATGGCCTTGCGGTTATAAGATATAGCCCGGCGCGAGTTCGCAACCTGCCCGTTCTGTATTATCTTTGAAATCATCTACTACCTGAGGGATTTCTGATAATGAAAGGTCTGTTTACGGCGTTACTCGCCAGTTCTGTTTTATTATTATCTGCCTGCTCGAAAGATGACGATAACAAAGTTAAAGTTGCCATTAATACCGGGCCGGATGAGGCGATCTGGCAGGTGGTTCAGCAGGTCGCAAAAGATAAATACAAACTTGATGTTGAGGTTCTCAACTTCAATGATTATGTGCTGCCTAACGAGGCGCTGAATAATAAAGAAGTGGATGCCAACGCTTTCCAGAGCCTGCCTTATCTGGAGGCGCAGTCCAAAGAGCGCGGCTATAAGTTTGCCGTGGTCGGCAAAACGTTTGTCTTCCCGATTGCGGCCTATTCGCACAAGATCAAGAACATCAGCGAACTGCAGAATGGTGCCACCATCACCATTTCTAATGAAGCCACGACGCTGGGACGCAGCCTGCTGCTGTTACAGGCACAGGGTCTGATCAAACTGAAAGAGGGTGTGGGTTATTTACCGACCTCGCTGGATATTATTGAGAATCCAAAGAATCTGAAGCTGGTTGAAGTGGATACGCCACAGCTGACCCGCACGCTGGACGATCCCAACGTGACCCTGTCGATTATCAATACCAACTTCTCCGCTCAGGCGGGATTATCAGCGCACCGCGACGGCCTGTTTATGGAGAGCGCCTCATCGCCTTACGTGAATGCACTGGTTTCACGCGAAGAGAATAAAGACAGCGATAAAATCCAGAAGCTGAAAGCGGCGCTGCAGTCACCGGAAGTGGCGGCGAAAGCCGACGAAGTCTATAAGGGTGACGCCATCAAAGGATGGTAAGAACGGCTCTTTGGGGATCGAAAAAGGCCGCAACCGTGTTGCGGCTTTTTTTGCGCCCTGGCTGACGGCTGACGGCTGACGGGGGGGACGCAGCGACGTCAGCCCGGCACCACCGGGTCAGTATGCGCTCAGGCGGCTGCCCCTTTCAGCTGCGCAGAGAGATGACCGGCCCATAAGCTGGCGACCCATTTCACCCCTTTGGAGGTGAAGCGCGCCTGAGAAAAGGCATGCTGGTTTTCACCCGTGCCGGTGTGCAGTGTGAAGTAGCCGGCCTGCAGGTGATAGTGCTGCGGCGTCAGGATGCCCTTCGCACGATACATGATATTGCGTTCCAGCAGGAACTGACGGAATTCCGGCTCTTTGGCTTTCAGCATCTTGCAGAGCTGACGGAAACCCAGCGCGTCGTCCACCTCAACGAAGGTATCAAAGAACGCGGCTTTGGGTGCCGAGAGCGCCAGCTGCTGCTCTGCGGCCTGACGCTGTTCAAACTGCTCCGCCCAGGCACGCGCCGCTTCGGCCGGATTGGTAAAGTCTGGAAGATGGGTGGTCTTTTCCCGGTCCTGCCAGCGATCCAGCACTTCAGCCGTGAAGCCCGGCGACAGGCGAGCCACGGCCAGCAGCGAATCACGCTTATTCAGGCGGTACTCCTGACGCACTTCCCCTTCCCGCTCATACTCGCTGACGTTGAGTGGCTGGGAGAGACGCTGCGCCGTTTCCAGACTTTTGATTAACCGCTTCACTTCTCCGTGTGTGATGCCGGTCATCTGAGCCAGTTCACGGCTGCTCATTGTGACCGATTGTTCCAGAGATTTGAGGCTTTCAGTCGAAATCATCATGGGTTCACCCCTCACTAAAACGCTACCAATACCCGGCGGGCAGTCCAATTATTATACAACTACCTGTTCATATATCCAGTATTTTATTTAAGCAATTGCATAATCGGAACCGGTTACGCAAACGGCGGCCAGAGGGCGATGGTCGGGAGAGTACAGAGGGCGATTTGTCCGGATTTCTGGCGGGCTGCGCCGCTACGCAGGCGCCGTTTCTTGACTCCGGTATTCACATAAAATAACAATCATGGACACAGACTCTTTACATTGCAGTATAGTGAAGGCTGTCAGCAGGTTAACGGCCTGTCAGACGCCCTTTTCGATTCGGGGCCAGAAGGCTAATCTGGCCCGTTACCACTGGATATTATCTTTTACTGGAGTACGTCATGCAGCCGTTGAAAGTCGCCTTTATCAAAGCTAACTGGCATAGCGAAATCGTTTCACAGGTCCTGACCGGCTTTGAACAGGAAATGGAGAGCCGCGGTGCGACCTGCGAGATCAGGACATGGGATGTGCCGGGCGCTTTTGAAATGCCGCTGCTGGCGCAACGTCTGGCGCAGACCGGCAAATATGATGCGATCGTCTGTGCGGCTCTGGTGGTGGATGGCGGAATCTACCGTCACGATTTCGTCGCCCAGGCGGTAGTCAGTGGCCTGATGCAGGCGCAGCTGGCGACCAACGTGCCGGTCTTCTCCGTGTCGCTCACGCCGCATAATTTCCAGCCCTCTGCCGAATTCATCGACTTCTACACGCACCACTTCGTGAAAAAAGGCCAGGAAGCGGCGCGGGCGGTCTGCCAGATCCACGCGCTCGAACTCTGATCGTCACCTGCTGAGGCTTCATACGCTGAACTGCCCTGCTAAGGAGAAAACGTTGGAACAATCACGTCCGCCTTTACCGCCCTTTACCCGCCCCGAACAGGCGAGGGAGAAAGTCCGGCTGGCCGAAGATGGCTGGAACAGCCGCAATGCGGAGCGGGTCGCACTGGCCTACTCCGTGGACAGTCAGTGGCGCAATCGCGATACTTTTCTGACCGGCCGGGCTGAAATCGTCGCTTTTCTGCAGCAGAAGTGGCAGCGGGAGCACGCGTACCGGCTGATTAAGGAGCTGTGGAGTTTTGATCAGAACCGGATTGCGGTGCGTTTTGCCTATGAGTGGCATGACGATAACCAGCAGTGGTATCGCTCATACGGCAATGAGAACTGGGCGTTCGATGCGCAGGGGCTGATGAAGCAGCGCTTTGCCAGCATCAATGATCTGAAAATCAGCGAGGCGCAGCGGCTGTTTCACTGGCCTCAGGGACGACGCCCAGACGACCATCCGTCGCTGAGCGATCTCGGCTTGTAGCCCTTGCGTGTCCAGCGGAGAGCGTGGCTCTCCGCCAGCGTTCCATCAGCCCTGCTCGCCTTTGCTTTCAACAAAGGCCGCTTTGTTACGCGTCACCGTATAAGCCACTTTTTTGACATCTTCCGGTGACGTGGTCACTTCTATCGGGGCAATCGTCACTCTGCCCAGGCCAAACAGCGTGGCCACATAGCCACCCACCTGATGCTTGCCCGCAGGCACATGCAGCAGCTTGCTTTCCCCGTTAGGCAGTTTTCCGGCCTCTTTCCCATCTACCGTCAGGAATACGCTGGAGCCATCATCTGCACGGGTTTTGATATGGGAGACATCGATCTGCGTCGGGCCAGCAGCAAATTCATCGGCTGCATCGGCAGGGGCATGTTTCGCACAGCCGGTCAGTACAGCGGCAACCGTTACAACGGCGAGAGTAAAACGATAACGCATTTGGCACTCATTCTCCTGATTGTCAGAACCGACTATTTTAGCGGGTTCCCGGCCGGATGTAAGGGGGGCCGAAGTCGGCATGCTCTTAAAAAGTGCCTGAAAAGCGGGCCTGTTGTGACAATTTACGTAAAGTTTTTTTACTGAATATATACACAGTCTTTTTGTCACCAGCGGGCGCGCGTTTTAACCTCTTGAGCCGCCTGATTTCTCTGGCCGGATAAGACCCGATCTCGCCTCTGCAAACGGCTGCGCGGCGATTTTTCCTCTGTGCTGCCCCTGTCAATTCAGCCTGATCAGGTTCATAGTAGGGGTTCATCCCCGGGGCCTTCCCGGCGGCCATTCCCTCAACAGAGGGTTCGATATGCAATTTCATACGACTGATACGATCTGTGCGTTCACCGGCACCCATCCCGCGAACCTGAAACGCTGGATGAAGCAGGGTTTGCTGACGGCACAGCCGGATGCGGAAAGCTGGAGTGACGATCACCTCCGCGAAATTCACACCCTGATCAACTTAACGGCTACAGGCGCCACGCTGGAGGAGATCCGGCAGAGTCAGCAGGCGGCCTCGACGGTGAAGACACAAGGCTGGGCGGCGCGGAAAGGTGACATGCTCTGGCAGCTGGAGTTCGGCACCCCGCTGTCGCTCTCCCGTCAGATGCACCATATGGCCAGCAACTACAGCGGCGATGACTTCATCATCAATCTGCTGCGGCCGCTGAGCAGTTGGCTCCATGCGGACCAGCGTCAGGGCGCCGCGCGCCGCCTCGATCGTTTTGAGCAGACCGTACTGCAGCAGGCGGGCCGGGTGAAGCGGGCCTCGTCGCGTAGCGTCACCGCCGTTCCGCTGTTTCTGGAAGCGGTCAGCGTGCTGGATAAAACGGAGATCTGGCTTGAAGCGATTCGTCTGACGGCGATGGGCTTCGATGTGGCGGTTGACGCCCGGGCAAGCGGTAAGCCTGCCACGAAAATCAAGATCCATGAGCACCATGTGATGTGGTGTGGTGCCGGCATCAGTCAGGCGATGCAGGACTACTTCGAACAGGAATTTCAGGCGGGGCATCCGATCATGCTTTCCGGCCCCGATCGCAATCTGCTGTTTTCCCACACTTCCGCATCCAGCGCTGCCTGATCACAGGCAGCGTCTGTCCCGCTTTTTCCCGCCAGACAATATTTTTTTCCGTTAAGACGCTCTTAAGGTGGCTGCGTATACTGGTGGCTCAACCCTGACTCATTGACGAGACGCTGATGAAAAAGAGATTACTGGCCTTTGGCCTCTGCCTGTTACCCCTTACCTTCACCGCTGCGCATGCGGCTTCTGACCTGACCGGCTGTGCCGCTAAAAAGCAGGCGATCGAGACACAACTCGCTTTTGCCCGGCAGCACAACAACAGCCAGCAGGCTGCCGGCCTTGAAAAGGCGCTGCGTGAAGTGGAGCAGCACTGCACCGGGAGCGGCCTGCTGAAGCAGCGTCAGGAAAAGGTGGCGGAGAAAAAGCGTAAGGTCGGGGAGCGCGAACAGGCGCTGGCAAAAGCAAAAGCGGAAGGACGCAGCGCCAGCAAAATCCAGAAGCGGGAAGAGAAACTGGCCGAAGCCCGCCAGGAACTCGACGAGGCCGAACAGGCTCTGCGGCAGTAACACAACGGTCAGCCCGCCGGGCTGGCCTGCGCATGTGGCGCTCAGGACACCTTTCGCCCGCTTCATGTTTAACCCACTGATTCGCCTGCGCAAATCCTGCCCTTTCCATTACATTATGTAATGCGTTGATTACTTATATTCATGCACCTAATTGGTGCAATAAAGTCAACATGGTTGCGATCAATTATTTAACTTTTTGAACACCTTCAAAGAATTGAAAGATAGCGATATTTTCCCCTCTATGCAGCAAATACGCACTCTGAGCGCATCATTATTCGCGACTGAGCAGGCTTATTCATCGATCTATTCACTTACGCCGCCCCAAAAAGGGGCATAGCGCCTTTCTGGCCTGTCGGATGCCACATCTTATTTGTTTTAGGAGTGTTAGATTATGTCCGCGCCCTACAATGCGCTTACCATCCACGGCTCCCCACAATAAATAACTTCATTAAGAAAGGTTTTTTATGGATAAGTTATCTTATGCGTCTGAAAGCAGCACATCTGCCTGGTCCACCTATCTGCAGCAAATCGACCGGGTTGCGCCCTATCTGGGCGACCTTTCACGTTGGATAGATACTTTGCGTCATCCTAAACGCGCGTTGATTGTCGATATTCCCCTGCAGATGGATGATGGCTCGATTCGTCACTTCGAAGGCTATCGCGTTCAGCACAACCTTTCGCGCGGCCCCGGTAAAGGGGGGATCCGCTATCACCCGGACGTTGATCTTAATGAAGTGATGGCGCTCTCCGCCTGGATGACCATTAAATGTGCGGCGGTAAACCTGCCTTACGGCGGTGCCAAGGGCGGCATCCGTGTCGATCCGTTTAAACTCTCCGAGAGCGAACTGGAGCGTCTGACCCGCCGCTACACCAGCGAAATCGGTATCATCATCGGGCCGCAGAAAGATATTCCGGCACCGGACGTCGGCACCAACAGCAAAGTGATGGCGTGGATGATGGATACTTACTCCATGAACCTCGGCACCACCGTGACGGGCGTCGTCACCGGCAAACCGATTCACCTGGGCGGCTCACTGGGGCGTGAAAAAGCCACCGGCCGTGGCGTATTCATCACCGGACGCGAAGTGGCGCGCCGCGCAGGCATCGAGATCGAAGGTGCCCGCGTGGCCGTGCAGGGCTTCGGTAACGTCGGCAGCGAAGCGGCCCGTCTGTTTGATGAAGCCGGTGCGCGTGTGGTGGTGATTCAGGACCACACCGCCACGCTGTTCAACGCCGATGGCATTAATATGGCAGCGCTGACCGAATGGCAGATCGCTCACAAGCAGATTGCCGGTTTCCCTGGCGCGCAGGACATTGAGAAAGAGGTGTTCTGGACCACCGAAATGGATATCCTGATCCCGGCCGCACTGGAAGGGCAGATTACCCGTGAACGTGCAGAAATCCTGAGCTGTAAGCTGGTGCTGGAAGGCGCGAATGGCCCGACCTATCCGGATGCGGATGACATGCTGGCTACACGCGGCATCATCGTGGTGCCGGATGTGGTCTGTAACGCGGGCGGGGTGACCGTGAGTTACTTCGAATGGGTGCAGGATATGGCCAGCTTCTTCTGGAGCGAAGAGGAGATCAACCGCCGCTCCGATAAGATCATGACGGAAGCGATGGTGCACGTCTGGGAGAAATCGAAGGAGAAAGCGTGCTCGCTGCGCACCGCGGCCTACATCGTGGCCTGTGAGCGCATTCTGATGGCGCGTAAAGATCGCGGTATCTTCCCGGGTTAATCCCGTGGGCGCTGTTGTCCGCAACCGCGCCCGTTTTCCCGCCTACTTCATCAGCACCTGAAACTGCGGGTTAAACTCATCGAAAATCGGCAAGGCGGCCGCACCCAGCGCCGCCGTGTCGCTGCCGGTCATGCCCCGCTTCAGTCGCATATCCAGAAGATAACGCCCGCGTACCGACTGATAGAGAGGTGGCAGCCGCTCAATCATCTGTTCCAGTAACGGCGCAGGCATCATGCCGCCGATAATCACCGCCTCAGCATCAAACACCGACTCCAGAATATTGATCGCCTGGCGCAGCGGCGTGGTCACGCTCTCAATCCAGGCGGTGAAGCGCGCAGGGTCGATCTGCAGGAGATCTTCCGGCAGCGCCCGCATCGGATCGAGGCCGCAGAACTCATAGGCAGCCTGCAGCGAAACATAGCGCTCCAGACACCCCTGATTACCGCAGTAACAGGCCCGCCCGCCCGGTGCCACCACGATATGGCCGATTTCTCCTGCGTTGTGGGCGTGACCGGTGTAGATATGACCGTCGGTAAAGATCCCGGCGCCCAGTCCGGTGCCGATATAGAGATAGATAAAGGAGTTGAGGTGACGGGCGCAGCCGTGAAAGCGTTCGCCGATGGCGGCGACCGTGGCATCGTTTTCCAGCGTGACCGGCAGACCGCTGATGGCAGCCAGTTCCGCCTCGATATCGACCTGCTCCCAGCCGTTCAGCGTGGTCGGCCCGACCGAGGAGATGCCCTCCACGCCAAACGGCCCCGGCATCACCACGCCAATGCCCAGCACCTTCTGCCACTTCGTGCCCAGGAAAAGGCGCATCTCCGCCAGCACGCCGGCAATGCACGCCAGCGTGGCAGCCGGCTGGGGCTTCTGCACCATCACAAGGCGGCGGAAGTGGACTTCGCCGCTGAGATCGACTAGCACCAGCAGCAGCGTCTGATGATCAAGATGAATACCGATGGACCAGGCACTGGTGGGATTGAGCGTGACCGGAATCGAGGGCTGGCCCCGTCCGCTGCGGCGCGGCTGGCGGCTGGTCAGCAATCCGGCCTGCTCCAGTTCGGCCACGATATTCGACACGGTCTGCGGCGTCAGCGAGGTCATGCGGGCCAGTTCGGCACGGGTCAGCTCCCCGTGCAGGCGGATGGCTTCGATTACCACACGCCGGTTGTGTGCCCGCGCATGTTCAAGGTTGGTTCCCGAGGTTTTCATGGTGTTTTCCATTACAGCGGCGCCTGACAGTATTGGGGGCCAGGGGCCTGCGGGCAAACAATATCTTTGATGCTGTACGCAATTCTGGCGCGTTGCGATAGGCAATTTTGCCATAAAAGCGCAGTCTGTGTTTCAGCGTTGTTACGGTGTTGTTCACTATCCGCGAGATGAGTGGCACGCCGTTTGCTTCTGTCTCTCAGGCCCTTTCACAAAGTGGCCCGTTTTACGCCCCGGATTAAATCAATCAAATTGATTTAATTAACCGACAGCTTGTTGCTGCATAGTGGAGAAGAGCATGTCACAGCATTACATCCCCCAACTGAAAGCCGGTTTTGCTGCCTTACTGCTGTTAAGCGCAGGCAGTGCGGCGGCGGCCAGCCAGATCAATGCCCTGTTTATGACCCAGGCGGCCTATAGCGAAAATGATATCCGCGCGATGACGCAGAGTTTCCAGCAGCAGCATCCCGATATCAGCGTTAATCTTGAGTTTGTGCCTTATGAAGCGCTGCACGACAAAATTGTGGCGGCGCGCGGTGCAGGCGGTAATGGCTATGATGTGGTGCTGTTTGACGCCATCTGGCCGGCCGAGTTTGCCCGTTTCGACCTGCTGCAGGATGTCAGCGCCCGCATCACGCCTGCGGAGAAACAGAACGTCTTTCCGGGCGCAATGAACACGGTGATCTATAAAGGCAAAACCCTGGGCATGCCGTGGATCCTGGACACCAAATACCTTTATTACAACAAGGCGATGCTGGCGAAAGCGGGCATTACTACCCCGCCGCAGACCTGGCAGCAGGTTCTGGATGACGCGAAAATCATCAAGCAGAAGCAGATCGTCACCTATCCGCTGGTCTGGAGCTGGTCGCAGGCCGAAGCGCTGGTGTGCGACTACACCACGCTGGTGTCCGGCTTCGGCGGGCAGTTCTATCAGAATGGCAAGCTCAGCTTCTCCGGCCCGGCCTCCCTGAAGGCGCTGAACCTGATGAAAAGCTCGCTCGATGAGGGGCTGAGCAACCCGGCTTCGCGCGAATATCTGGAAGAGGATGTCCGGAAATCGTTCTCTAACGGCGATGCGGCGTTCGCACTGAACTGGACCTACATGTACAACATGGCGAACGATCCCAGGCAGAGTAAAGTCGCGGGCGATGTGGGCATTATGCCTGCGCCGGGTGACGCGCCGGGCAAGGTCGGGGCGGTGAATGGTTCGATGGGGCTGGGGATCGCCAAAGGCAGCACCCATTCCGATCAGGCCTGGCAGTACATTCAGTATATGACCTCTCAGCCCGTGCAGAATCAGTACGCGAAGCTGAGCCTGCCGATCTGGAAATCTTCTTATCAGGATGAGGCGGTGAAAAAAGGTCAGGAGAGCCTGATCGCGGCGGCGGATAAATCGCTGAACGTGATGCTGTCACGTCCGGAAACCGCTGAGTACTCCCGTCTTTCGAACCAGCTTCAGCAGCAGTTGCAGCAGGTATTACTGGGGAAAATCCCGGCCCAGGATGCGATGGCGACCGTGGATAAAAGCGCCGCCCGGCTGCGTTAAGGAGTGATGATGCTGAGTCTGCGTCAACGCGAACAGCGTCAGGCATGGGTGCTGCTGGCACCCATGCTGCTGGTGATGCTGCTGCTCACCGCCTGGCCCCTGGTGCGCACTATCTGGCTGAGCTTTACCGATGCTGCGCTGATCGGCAGCGGTGAGGCGCCGGTCTGGACAGGGCTGGATAACTATCTCTATGCGCTCGGCGATCCCGATTTCCGGGCGTCGATCTGGCGCACGCTCTACTTCACCGTGGTCTCCGTCTCAATCGAAGGCGTCATCGGCGTGCTGGTGGCCCTGCTGCTCAACCAGAGATTTGTCGGACGCAACGTCCTGCGGGTGCTGGTGATCCTGCCCTGGGCGCTGCCGACCATCGTCAATGCGATGATGTGGCGGCTCAACTTCAATCCCGATTATGGCAGCATCAACGCCCTGCTCACGCAGCTCGGCATCCTTGATGGCTATCGCAGCTGGCTGGGATCGCCGGATGCCGCCCTGAACGCGGTGATGTTCGCGGATATCTGGAAAAACTACCCGCTGGTTACCCTGCTAGTGCTGGCGGCCCTGCAGTCGATTCCGGACGATCTGTTTGAAGCCGCCAGGCTGGATGGTGCCTCTGCCTGGCGTCGTTTCCGGGCGATTACCTTCCCGGCGATCGTGGCGCCGCTGGGCGTGGCGCTGGTGTTACGCACCATCGATGCCTTCAAGATTTTCGACATCATCTATGTGATGACGCGCGGCGGGCCGGTCGACAGCACTAAAACCCTGAGTTTTTTCGTCTATCAGGAGTCGTTCAGCTACCTGCGCGCCGGCAGCGGTGCCGCCTACGCGATACTGATGACCCTGATGTGCGCCCTGCTGATCACGATCTATCTGCTGATGTTGTGGCATCAGCGCCGCCGGAGTGCCGCCTATGAAAACTAAACTGCGCCGGGTGCTGCGTTACGGGGCCGCGCTGCTGGTTGCGATCTCTATACTGGCGCCGATGGGCTGGCTGTTTCTGATGAGCGTCAGCTCGGCCAGCGACCTGTCGCGTGTGCCGCTTGAGTGGCTGCCGCGTCAGTGGGATTTCAGCCGATATCAGGGGCTGATTTCGCTGGCACCGAACCAGCCGGGCACGATTTTTCTGCACGCGCTGGGGAACAGCCTGCTGGTCGCCACCGTCGCCACGGCGATTTCGCTGCTGCTGGCGATACCGGCGGCGTTCAGCTTCTCCCGCTACAGCGGCCGCGAGGCCTGGCTGTCCGGTGCGCTGGCAATCTATATGGTGCCGCCCGTGGCCTTTGTGCTGCCGCTCTACTTTCTGCTGCAGCAGCTCGGGCTGCTCAATACCCGCCCCGGCCTGGTGATGGTCTACTGCTCGCTGATCCTGCCATTTCTGACCTGGATGCTGAAAAACCAGTTCGACGCGCTGCCGCGCGATATCGAACAGGCTGCGCGTCTGGATGGCCTGCGTTTCTGGCAGGTGCTGCTGCGCATCACGCTGCCGCTGGCTAAACCGGTGCTGGGCGCGGCGGCCCTGTTTGGCTGGCTGCTGGCCTGGGATGAGTTTTTCTATGCGCTGCTCTTTACCAGCAATATTTCGGCACAGACCCTGCCGGTCGCCATCGCGGGTTTTACGGCCGGACGCGCGACCGACGATGGGCTGATCGCGGCGATCGGTATTCTGGCGTCGGTGCCGCCACTGTTCATCGCCATCTGGCTGCAAAAGACGCTGGTCAGCGGTCTCACCAGCGGCGGAAGTAAGGGATAATCATGATCGGGACTACCGCATCCACCCTCTATGTGGTGGGCAATATCAATGTCGATTTAATCATGAGCACGCTCGGCGAGTGGCCGCAGCGCGGCACGGAAGTGATGCTGCAGCACAGCGAGTTACGCCCCGGTGGCTCCGCCGGAAACTGCGCGCTGGCGCTGGAGGCGATGCAGGTGCCTCACAGGGCTATCGCGAATCAGGGCGACGACGGGTTCAGTCACTGGCTTGCCAGCCACTTTCCCCACAGCGCCGCCCACTGGCCGCGCTACCCCTGTGAAACTTCACTGACGGTCGGGGTGACCCATCCCGATAACGAGCGATCCTTTCTCAGCAATTATGGTCATATTACCGTGCTGACCGCAGAGGATGTGCTGGCACAGCTGCCCGTGCAGGCGGTGCCGGGCGACATCGTGCTGCTGTGCGGCACGTTTCTCTGTCTTGAACTCTATCAGCACTACCCGACGCTGCTGGCGACGCTGCAGCAGCGCGGCTTCTGCGTGGCCGTGGATACCGGCTGGCCGCCCGCAGGCTGGAGCAATGAAGTCCGCCTGCACGTCGGCCACTGGCTGGCGGCGTGCGACTGGCTGCTCCTGAACGAGGTGGAAGCGCTGGGGTTAACGGGTGCGGCGCGGCTGGACGAAAGCGGAGCCTGGCTGGCCGCGCGGCTCAGCGGTCGCGGCGGCTGCGTGATCAAGTGCGGCGCTGAGGGCGCACGGCTCTGGTCAGCCGCCTCGGTGCAGTATGCCGCCGCGCAGCCGGTGACGGTGGTCGACACCATCGGCGCCGGTGACAGTTTCAATGCCGGCTTTCTCGCCGCGCTGCTCTACGGTCAGCCCTCCCATACTGCGCTGCGCTGGGGCATCGATGTGGCGTCCCAGGCGATAAGCAGCTCTCCCCGCCGCTACCCCAGCTGGCAACAACTCCAACTTTCCAATGAGGTGCGCTGATTATGGCCCGTGTTGAACTTGTACAGGTGGCGAAGCGCTACGGTAAACAGAGCGTGCTGCATCCGCTGGATTTAACCATTCCCGACGGCAGTTTCACCGTGCTGGTCGGCCCGTCCGGCTGCGGTAAATCGACCCTGCTGCGGCTGCTGGCCGGGCTGGATACCGTCTCTGACGGAGCGATCATGCTGGACCAGAAACGCATCAACGACCTCGATCCGGCTGACCGCGACATCGCCATGGTGTTTCAGAGCTATGCGCTCTACCCGCATCTTACCGTGGCCGAAAACCTGGCTTTTCACATGCAGGTGAAGAAGGTGAAGCGCGAGGAGCAGAAAAGCAAAATCGCCCGTATCGCGGCGATTCTGGGCATCGATCAGCTGCTGCAGCGCTATCCCCGCGCGCTGTCGGGCGGCCAGCGGCAGCGCGTGGCGATGGGCCGGGCGATGGTGCGAAATCCGCAGGTCTTTCTGTTTGATGAGCCGCTCTCGAACCTGGATGCACAGCTAAGAATGGAGCTGCGTGCCGAGATCAAATCGCTGCATCAGCGTTTCAAAACCACGATGGTGTATGTGACACACGATCAGGTCGAAGCGATGACGCTGGCAGATCAGATCGTGGTGATGAAAGAGGGCGTGATTGTGCAGCAGGGTGCGCCGCTGGCGATTTATGATCGCCCGGTTAACACCTTTGTGGCGCGGTTTATCGGTTCACCGCCGATGAATCTGCTGGCGGCCCGCTTTGAGAAGCGGGATGGCCTGCCGGGGCTGCGCTGTGGTGAACAGTGGCTGCCGTTGCCGCATCGCTGGCATGATGCCGCGCAGCGGCAGGCCAATCAGCCGGTCACGCTGGGCGTGCGCCCGCACGATCTGATCAGCGATGTCAGCGGGCAGCCAGCCACGGTCAGCATCGTGGAGATCACCGGCGAGTCTACCCTGTTGCATCTCAACTGGCAGGGTTTTCCGCTGCATATGCAGCTCAGCGGACGCAGCGACGCGGTGCCGGGTGGTACGCTGCCGGTGACCGTGAATCCGGAGAAGATGCACCTGTTTGATGCCAGCAGCGGTGTGCGGCTGACGGAGCAGTGATGCACGGCGGTCAGCGGCTGACCGGCTTAAGGCGACGCGCCTGCACACGCCTCAGGGGCGTATGTATCCTGCGGCGCACGCGCACCTCCTGAGCCGCCGCACTTTTCAGATGCGGCGGCATGCAGGATGTTACGCCAGGTGGAACTGCTCGACCGACTGCGCCAGCTGCTGGGCCTGATCTTCCAGCGAGCTGGCGGCCGCCGACATCTGCTGCACCAGCGCGGCGTTCTGCTGGGTGGTGCCGTCCATCTCATTGACGGCAATGGTGATCTGGCTGATACCGCGGGCCTGTTCATCGGAGGCCGTTACCATCTCGCCAATGATCCCCTGCACCGAACTGACGGCGTGCATCATCGCCTGCATGGTCTGGCCGGCATCGTTCACCAGCCGGACGCCACTTTCGACTCTGACGCTCGACTCCTCGATCAGGGCGCCAATCTCTTTCACCGCGTTCGCACTGCGCTGCGCCAGGTTACGCACCTCTGAGGCCACTACGGCAAAGCCGCGCCCCTGCTCGCCTGCCCGCGCCGCTTCCACCGCCGCGTTCAGAGCCAGAATATTGGTCTGGAACGCGATGCTGTTGATCATGGTGGTAATGTCGCCGATCTTCTTCGAGCTGTCATCGATCTGCGCCATCGTCTGCACCACCTCGCCCACCAGCGTGGCCCCGCGGCTGGCGATGTGGGTGGCGTTTTCAGTCAGGCTGGTCGCCTGTTTAGCGTTGTCGGCGTTGAGCCGGATGGTGGCGCTGATCTGCTCCATGCTGGCAGCGGTCTGCTCCAGCGCGGCGGCCTGTTCTTCGGTGCGCGAGGCCAGATTAAGGTTGCCGCTGGCGATTTCGCCCGCGCCCTGCCGCACCGATTCGCTGGCATCTTTGATCTGGCCGACGATCTCACGCAGCTGATTCTGCATCGTTTGCAGGGCGAAGAAGAGGCTGTGACTATCGCCCTTCTTCACGCTGATGGTGTTGTCCAGTCGGCCGTCTGCCACGGCCAGCGCAATGTTCGCCGCCTCGATGGGCTCACCGCCAATCGGCCTTAACACTTTACGGCTGAAGAGCATGCCGAGTACGGTGCCGACCAGCAGAATACTGACCACCATCAGCAGCACCGCCCACATCAGCTGGCGGTTAGCGGCGGCCATCACCTGACTCACCGGTGCCACCACGCCGAGATACCAGGGTTTGTCGCTGTTGCCGATCACCACCGGCTGCCAGGTCATCAGGGCCTTTTCACCCAGTACCGGATCGAAATGTTCGACGACGTTCGGGGTAAAATTGTCTTTCTCGCCGTTCCACACTTTTCCGGCTTCTTCTTTCACCGGGGAGGAGACCACCTTGCCGCCATTCGAGAGCAACAGGGCATAACCGGTGCCCTGCCAGGGTTTAAACTGGTTCACTTTCTGCTGCAGGGAGGCCAGCGAGATATCGGCGGTAACGATTGCTTTGAGGGCGCCCTGCTCGAAAATCACTGAGGCGACAGAGGTCAGCAGCGTGGGGACGCCGTTATAGGCGTAGCTGTAGGGTTCGATCAGTGTGTCTTTTCCGGCCTTATGCGGCACCAGGTAGTAATCCCCGTCGCCAGGCGTCAGGAATGAGTCGAGCGGATGCATCACGTAGTTGCCGGCGGTATCGCGGTCCACAAACCAGGCATAGCGGCCTTCAGGTGCCTGACCGGGCAGCTTCGCAAACTCCGCATCGCGTCCGTCAAAGGCGTTCTGTTCAAAGGTCACGGACATCGACAGATAATCCGGGTTAGCGCGCAGCGCATACTCCATCACCTTATCGACCACTTTACGATCGCCGATCCCGGCGTGGGGTAAAGCAATGACGCTTTGTCCGAGGTGGTTCGCCACATCGCGCGCATGACTCAGCTCCTGCTGAACCTGAAGCGCACGGCTCTGAGCAATCTGCTGCAGATACTTCTCTGCCAGCGACTTCTGCTCACCGGCCGACTGCCAGCTCAGGACACCAATGGTGACGCTGAATCCCAGCATTATTGTCAGCCCGCCCATGACCAGCATCTGCGTGCGGGTGCTCATCTTTTTTTTATGTGTTACCTGACTGGCCATCGTGGTTCCCCTGAAAATTTACCTGTTTCTTGCCCTCCCTGTGAATGTGGTGCTCCCTTTATCCTCTATCGGCGGCGTTTTTTTGAACTTTAACGGCGGTTGTCAGGCAGCGCGAAAGGATTCAGCCCGTGTGGTGCGGGGAAGTTGATCTGAAAGGGATTATGGCTTTGATGATGAACGGGCTTTTTTTGATCTGAAACAATACTGCCAGCCGGTATTACTGTCAGTTTATCTCCATCGCGGCTGTAACCCTGTCACCGAGGAGAGTTCTATGATTGGTAAATCCGGATTAGCTGTGGGGATGATCGTCTGGTTAGCCTATGTTGCCTGGATCGTTCACTACTATTCAGACACGTTTATGCAGTTCTCCCGCTAAACAATCAGGACCTTCGGGTCCTTTTTTCTCTCTTTCACTCCGCCAGGTTGCCCGCTGAGCCGTTTATTCGCTATTATCGACTCACTTTATGAGCCGAATAACCCCCTCTGTTCGGCTCATCCACGCTGATTGTGAGCCGTTTATGTGCGTTAACTGGATATGGCAGCAGCCGGACTGGCCCCATTTTCACTGGCAGGATGCGGTGCTGTTGCCGCGCCTGCGCCATCTGCAGCAGCAGCGCGGCCTGCTGCTGGGTCGTGCCAGCCTGCAGACCGACGGCGAGACACAGACGCTGGATACCCTGCTCAGCAATATCCTCTCCTCCTCCGCAATCGAGGAGGAGCGGGTCAACGTGCAGTCTGTGCGGTCGTCGCTGGCGCGGCGGATGGGAGTGTCGGAAACGCAGCCTTACCCGGTTTCCGATCGCTCAGAGGGGCTGGCCGCGATGATGCTGGATGCGATCAATAACCGCAGCCAGCCGCTGACGCTGGAACGCCTTTATCAGTGGCACCACTGGCTCTTTCCGGCGGATGAGTGGACGGTGCAGCGCCTGAGCGTCGGCACGCTGCGCGGCAGTGAGCCGATGCAGGTGATCTCAGGACGCCTCGATCGCCCCACGGTCCATTTCGAAGCGCCACCGCGTCACGGGCTGGAGCCTCAGCTGGCGGAGTTCATCGCCTGGTTCAACAGTAGCCAGCAGGATGTGATGCTGGACCCGCTGCTGCGCGCCGCCATCTGCCATCTCTGGTTTGTCACCCTGCACCCGTTCGATGATGGCAATGGCCGCATCACCCGTGCACTGACCGATCTGGCGCTGGCGCAGGCGGACAGCCAGAGTATCCGCCTCTACGCCATGTCGCCCGCCATTCTGGCGCAGCGTGCCGGCTACTACCGCATCCTGGAGCAGACGCAGAAAGGCGATCTCGACATCACGCCCTGGCTGGTGTGGTTTCTGGATATTCTGGATGAGAGCCTGCAGCAGGCGATGCAGGTTATAGAACGCACCCAGAAGAAAGCGCGATTCTGGCTGCGGCATCAGGGAACCGGCTTAAGCCCTGAACAGGTAAAGGTGCTGAACCGGTTGCTGGATGGCGGAGACCAGGGTTTTGCGCTGGGCATCAGCGCCAGTCAGTATCAGAAAGTGGCGAAAGTGAGTAAGGCAACCGCGACGCGACACCTGGCCGATCTGGTGGAAAAAGGCTGTCTCTGCAGGCTGGAAGGCGGTGGCAGGAGCACCCGTTATCAGGTCAGCCACGCGGAGAACAAGGCGGTCTGAGGCCGCGCAGGCCAGAAACAGCAACGCCGGAAGGGGGGCTTCCGGCGTTGTGGCAATCAGGCGGCTTTAACGGCGCGCACTTTCTTTGTCGCGGGTTCGTCTGCCTGCTCGCTGGCAGCCTGATCGGAAACGGTGCCGCTCTTCGGTGTGCTGGCCGCCGCGTCAGGCAGTTTGCTGGTGCGCAGGATATGCTGAACGGCATCTTTCTGATCGGCCATCAGCAGGCCCAGGGTTTCTGCCTGAGATTCGCCCATTTCAGGCTGCTGCTGTAACAGCCAGTCGGTGAAGGCTTCGGCCATATCGAGCATTTTGTCGTAGGCATCGGCCTCTTTCTTATTGGCAAACGTCATCTTCTCTTCACCCTTTCTGACTACTACAAATTTTGTTTCAACAGCCATCTTTTTCGCCCTCAGGTACTGTGTATACATACAGTATATCATGCCAGTAATGCATTGCCAGCAGAGAATAGCGTTTACGGGTTGTGCGCAGGCTAACCTTGTCCGCGCACAGGGTTTTTTATTTTTTTCGTGCCAGTGCTCACTACACCAGCAGCTCCTCAAGAAACATCGCCAGCGCTTTGCGCGGATCGTCCTCTTCGGAGACGATCACCTCGATCCCCCACTGTCCCAGCACCTCTTTCGCCACCGGGTTGTTCCGGTTGGTGAACAGGTAGGATTTAGGCCGCGCGGTCGCCAGCCCGGTTCGTCCCCACATTTTGGTCAGTCGGTAGAACAGCAGGCGGATATTGAAATCGCTGATGCTGTAGCCAACAAAGAGTACCGAGTTGCCCATGACGTCGTGCGTCAGTTTGATGTCGAGCGGCGAGTCGAAATAGAGGCGTTCAAAATAGCTGCTCTCATCGAGCACGATGGAGGTGTCATCGTCGAAGTCACCGTGCAGCTTGATGATGTGGCGTTTGTCCTCGGTGAGCGAGACCAGGTCGGCGGCGTTGGCCACTTTGTAGTAAGGCACGCCGTGGGCGTCGTGCGCCGCTTCCAGCCAGCGGTCGTAATTGGTGGTGTAGATACGGGAGAAGTTTCCCTGGGTGATCATGGTATGAATTTCAGAAGACCGGACATCGATATCCGGCCGGTGCCATTCACGATCCATCCAGCTACGCAGCGGGCCGAGCGAGCCTTTTTTCTGCTTGTAATACTCCGCCAGCGACAGATGAGTGCCGTAGGTGTTGAAGATTTTGGGGTCGTAACCCAGCTCGTTGGCGAGATGCGCAATCAGTTCATGCCACTCAGGCAGGCCGAAGTTGCGCGAGATGCCCGCCCCGGCGAACAGGATCAGTTTGCCGGAATCATAAGCACGCTTGAGTTCAGGTTTCATGCCACGCTCCGTGAGGTTTTTAAAAAGGTGGCAAAGCGATCCAGCGCGATGCGGCGCATCGAGATCTCATTTTTAAGTTCGCCCATTTCTGCAAAGGTCTGGTCATAGCCTTCGGGGATAAACACGCAGTCCCACTGAAAGCCGCGCGTTCCGGCGGGCCGGGCGGCGATGGTGCCGCGCAGCTCTCCCGAAAACTGATACATTTTGCGGCCGTCGCAGTAGCCCAGCACCGTTTTCGCGGTGACGGCCTGGCTGTCGAGGCCCTGCACCAGCGCGGTAAAGCGATCGGCATCCAGACGGTTCCAGAAAATGCGGGTCAGTCCGGCGGGCAGGCCGTTCAGGCCATCCAGATAGAGGCCGGTGTGCTCGACAAACAGCGGCCGCCCTATCAGGGAAAAGGCTTTAGTGAGTTTGTCGCGCACCAAATCCAGCTCGTTTTCGGTCTGTATCTCTTCGATGCGACGGGCGATGGGCAACACTTCGACCCCGACAGGTTCGAGGATTTTGCGCACCTCCGCCAGTTTTTGCTCATTGGCAGAAAGGAATCTGATTTTCATGGGGCTTCCAGGTCAATTACTCCGGCACGCCGTGAGGGTTTTTATGCGGTCAGGCGGGCAGGATAAATCACTAACGCTGGAGAGTGTAGTTCAAATCCGGGGTCATCCGCTGACCTGAGAGAGAACCGGCGGGCGTCTCTGCCGGTTCTGCCGGTTCAGTAAACGATGCCGGGAGGATTGAGGGTCGATTGAGAAACGGCTTCATCCTGCTCACCCCAGCGCGCCAGAACCTGCTGATACTGCCCGCCCGCGATGGCGTTATCCAGCGCCGCCTGCAGCGCGGGCGCCAGTCCGTTGCCCTTGCGGGTGGTCACCGCCACCCAGGCGCGAAAAGGCCCGCTGCCAACCAGCTTTGTCTGACCGCGCGACGCCACCTTCCAGGCCGCCATCGAGTGCGGCCCGAACTGCGCATCGGCCCGTCCTGACAGCAGCGCCAGCGTGGCGGAGGCGTCATCGGTCAGGTAGATCGGCGTCACGGCGGGCAGCCCTCTGGCCCGGTTCTGTGCATCCCAGCTCAGTAAGATGCGCTCCTGATTGGTGCCCGACGAGACGATAATCCGCTTGCCAGCAATATCCGCAGGCTGGTTGATCCGGCTGATCCGGCTGTCACTTTTCACCGCAAAGGCGTGGTTATCCGCGCGGTAGGTCGCGAAATCGAACTTCTTCTTACGCTCCTCCGTGACGGCAATGTTGAACATCGCGACATCATAGCGTCCGGCGGTGATGCCCAGCGGCCAGTCCTCCCAGGAGGCGGGCACCAGCCTGAGTTTCAGGCCCAGACTGTCGGCCAGCAGCCTGGCGATGTCAGGATCGCTGCCAATCCGCGTCACATTGTCAGAGGCCAGCAGCGACAGCGGCGGCGAGTTGGTGGCAGAGGTCGCCACCGTCAGCGTGCCGGGCTCGATAAAGTGATACCCTGCAGGGATCTTCGCGATGGCCTGCGGGCTGGCCGCGACGTGGATCGGCGTCTCGTTCTGCAGCACATCCAGCGTCCGGCTGGCCTGCGCGGCCAGGGCGGGCAGCAGCAGCGCCGTTGCGACTGCCGTCAACCTCAGCGCCTTCATAACACGCGCGCCAGAAACCGGCGTGTGCGTTCGTGACGCGGATGACTGAGCACCTGGGTGCTGCTGCCCTGCTCCACAATCCGGCCATCCACCATAAACACCACGTTGTCGGCCACTTCACGGGCAAAGCCGATCTCGTGGGTGACGATCACCAGCGTGGTGCCGGAACGTGCCAGTTTCTTGATCACGTCGAGCACCTCGCCAACCAGCTCCGGGTCGAGCGCCGAGGTCGGCTCATCGAACAGCATGACGCGCGGATTGAGCATCAGCGCCCGCGCAATCGCGATGCGCTGCTGCTGGCCGCCCGAAAGATGGCGCGGCCAGGCATCGGCCTTATGACGCAGGCCCACAATGTCGAGCAGTTCCCCGGCCCGCGTTATCGCCTGCGCTTTCGTTAACTGCCGGTGCGCAACCGGCGCTTCGATCAGGTTGTCCAGCACGCTGAGGTGCGGGAACAGGTTGAAGTTCTGGAACACATAGCCCACGTTGATGCGCTGCCGCAGAATCGCTTTCTCTTTCAGCTCATACAGTCTGTCGCCGCGCTGCTGATAGCCGATGTAGTCGCCATCGATCTGAATAAAACCCTCATCGACCCGTTCGAGATGATTAATGGTGCGCAGCAGCGTGGATTTACCGGAACCGGACGGCCCGAGGATCACCGTGACCGATCCCGGCTCCAGCGACAGCGAAACATCATCCAGCGCTTTGTGCTTACCAAAACGTTTAGTGACACCGGTGATGCTGATGGCCCCGGTGGTGTGCGAGGTGCGGTAATCAATGGCTTCGGACATGGCTGATCTCCTCGGTAGAATGAAGCGGTTCGGCGCGGTTACGCCACTGACGCCAGCGCGACGGCTGCGGTTCACGGGTGACGCTGCGGGCCATCCAGCGTTCAGCGTTGTACTGAATCACGGACAGAACCGTGGTGATGATCAGATACCAGGCGGCACCGACCATCAGGAGCGGGATCACCTCCTGATTGCGGTTGTAGATCATCTGGATGGTATAGAACAGCTCCGGCATCGCCAGCACGTAAACCACCGAGGTGCCTTTCGCCAGACTGATAATTTCATTGAATGCCGTCGGGATAATGGCGCGCAGTGCCTGCGGCAGGATGATGCGGAAGGTCCGGCGCGAGGCGGAGAGCCCCAATGCCGAGGCCGCTTCTACCTGACCGTGATCGACGCCGAGAATGCCGCCGCGAATAATCTCCGCGCTGTAGGCCGCCTGCACCAGGGTCAGCCCGATCACCGCCGCCGGAAACTGACCCAGCACATCGATGGTCTGAAACGCGCCCCACGACAGGCCGGTAAAGGGAATGCCGATCGACAGCGTGTCGTAGAGATAGGAGAAGTTATAGAGAATGATCAGCACCACAATCAGCGGCAGCGAACGGAACAGCCAGATATAGCCCCACGCCAGCGTGCTCAGCAGCCACGATGAGGAGAGCCGCGCCAGCGCCAGCAGGCCGCCAAAGAACAGGCTGAACAGGGTGCCGAACAGCGTCAGCAGCAGCGTCTGGCCTAAACCATGCAGGATCACCGGATCGAAGAACCAGCGGGCAAACACGCCCCACTCCCAGCGCGGGTTGAATGCCACGGACTGCACCACGCCCGCCAGAATAAACAGCGCCACGACAGCGCCCGCAGTACGTGCCGGATAACGCGCCGGCACGACCTTTAATTGATGTTGGCTCATCGTCGCTCCTTAACTCGCCCTGGCGACGTCATGGACGCCGATCACTTTGATAAAACGCAGTCGTCCGTCGTGCGGTGGCTGACCATAACGCTCCAGATCCCCGCTGAGATCGAACTGCGGCTGATAGCCGTGCCCGGTATAGAGCCGCACCGCCTCCGGCTGGCGGAAGCCGGTGGTGAGAAACAGCCGCTGATAACCGGCCTGCAGGGCGCGCCGCTCCAGCTCCTGCAGCACCACCAGAGCCAGCCCCTGACGACGCAGATCGCTGCGCGTCCAGATGCGTTTCAGCTCTGCGGTCTGCGTGTCATAGGGTTTATACGCGCCCATCGCGATGATCTCGCCGTCACGCTCCAGCACGATAAACAGCCCCTGCGGCGGCAGATACCATTCGGTCAGCTCCTGCTCCAGCACGTTGCGGTGGGAAAAGAAGTCGCCGTAACGCGCCGCATATTCACCAAACAGACCGCTGAGTATCGGTTGCAGCTCCGGTGCCTCCGGGGAGATTTCACGAAACGTGGATTCACTCATCGTCAGCTCCTCAGTCGCCCAGTCCGGCGGGATTGATTTCAGAACGATCGATGCGCTCGACGCCCTCACCCCAGCGATTCAGCACCTTCTGGTAGTCGCCATTGCCGATCACCCCGTTCAGGGCGGTGCTGATAGGTTCCGCCAGACCGCTGCCTTTCTTCACCGTGACGGCAATGTGCGCCGCCTTCGGCCAGCCACCATCCACGCTGCCCACCAGACGGGTTTTGCCGGTCAGCGCCGCTTTCCAGGCGCCAATCACGTTGGGGCCGAAGTAGGCGTCGGCCCGCCCCGCCTGCAGAGCCAGGGTCTGGGCGGCGTCATCTTTGGCATAGATCGGCGTAAAGGCTTTACGCCCTTTGGCCTGATTCTCTTTGTCCCACGCCAGCAGGATCGCCTCCTGATTGGTGCCGGACCCCACGATGATCCGCAGCCCGGCTATATCTTCTGCTTTGGTCACGGACTGAATCGGGCTGCTGCTTTTGACATAAAAGCCCAGGGAATCTTTGCGGTAGGTGGCGAAGTCGAACTTCACTTTGCGTTCGCGGGTCACGGTGATGTTGGAGATCGCCGCGTCATATTTGCCGGAGGCGACGCCCAGCGGCCAGCCTTCCCAGGACGTTGGCACGACGTTGAGCTTCAGGCCCAGGCTGTCAGCCACGAGGCGGGCGATATCCACTTCACTGCCGAGCAGGGTTTTATTGTCATCAGAGAATACCGTCAGCGGCGGCGAGTTCAGCGCGGCGACCGCCACGGTAAAGGCACCCGGTACGACAAAATGGTGCCCGGCGGGCAGTTGCGCGATGGCCTCCGGATTTTTCGCGGTGTTAATCGCGGCTTTATTTGCCTCAAGGCTGACGCGCTGACCGTTGTAGGCGACGCTTGTGCCTTCCGCCAGACCGTTGCTGCTGGCGGCCAGAATAAGCAGGGCGAGGAGACGCAGGGGTGTTTGCATGGCGTGTGCTCTTAGTGTGAGGTGAACTGGTTAACGGGGTGTTTCAGGGCGAAGCTGTCGCGCAGGGTCGTGCCCGGATAGTCGCGGCGCGTCAGGCCGCGCGCCTGCAGAATCGGCACCACGCGGTCAACAAAGCGTTCAAAGGTGTCGGGCGTGCCGCCGTTGATGATGAATCCATCGGTGGCGTGCGTTTCAAACCAGAGTTGCAGGCCATCGGCCACCGCGTCCGGCGTGCCGTGAAACAGCGGGCGCGGGGTAGCGGCTTCCAGCGCGGCCTGGCGCAGGGTATGGCCGTGCTGCTTCGCTTTGCGTTTGATCTCATCGGTGGTGCTGCGGAAACTGTTCTGGCCAATGTCGCCGATATCGGGGAACGGCGCGTCGAGCGGATATTGTGAAAAGTCGTGATGGTCAAAGAAGCGTCCAAGATAGTTCAGGGCATCGCGGATGGACACCAGCGCGGCCGTGGTCTGATACTGGCGCTCCACATCCTCGTCGTCATCGCCAACGATCACGCTCACCCCCTGGAAGATATGCAGATCCTCTGGCTGGCGGCCATTGGCGACCAGCTGCTGCTTCACGTCCTGATAGAACGCCTGCGCTTCTTCGCGGGTGGGCTGATGGGTAAAGATGGCATCCGCATGGCGCGCGGCCAGTTTTTTGCCATCTTCAGACGCACCCGCCTGGAAGATAATCGGGCGGCCCTGCGGCGTGCGCGCGATGTTCAGCGGGCCCTGCACCTGAAAGAAGTCGCCGTGATGATCGAGCGTGTGCAGTTTTGCCGGATCGAAGAACTGCCCGCTCGCTTTGTCACGCACAAAGGCATCGCCTTCCCAGGAGTCCCACAGGCCCTTCACCACCTGCAGATATTCATCGGCGATGCGATAACGCAGTGCGTGCTCAGGATGTTGCTGGCGCGAAAAGTTTTTCGCCGATCCCTCCAGAGGGGATGTCACCACATTCCAGCCCGCCCGGCCGCCGCTGAGATGATCGAGGCTGGCAAACTGACGCGCCACGGTAAACGGCTCGCTGTAGGAGGTGGAGACGGTGCCGACCAGCCCCAGATGTTCGGTCACGCCCGCCAGCGCCGACAGCAGCGTCAGCGGTTCGAAGCGATTGAGAAAGTGCGGGATCGACTTCTCGTTAATGAATAAGCCGTCCGCGACAAACAGAAAGTCGAGTCGGCCCTGCTCCGCCTTGCGGGCGATTTTTTTCGCGTAGTCCAGGCTGATGCTGGCATCGGCCTGCGCCGCCGGATGGCGCCAGGCGGACATGTTTCCCGACGCGCCATGCAGAATCGTGCCCAGCCGGAGTTGTCTTGTGGTCATGGTGTGCTCTCTTTTTTAGTCGTAGCGGTGCCCGCGACGGGGATCAGAACCGTCGTGTTATCAGGGCGGCAGATGAAATCAGTTCAGAAGCGGGGCCCGACATCGCGCCGTGAGATGCTGCAGCGCCCGGCGGGCCAGTCGGGCGAAGTAGTCGGCAGCGGGCGCAATCAGCGCCTCGTCCGGGGTGAAGCTGGCGTGGTGCAGACCCGCCTCGCTGGCGCTGCCGAGGCTGACAAAGGCACCCGGCACCTGTTGCAGATAAAAGGCGAAATCCTCACCCAGCAGATGCAGCCCGGCCGTCTGAACGCGATAACCGGCCTGCCGTGCGACCTCGCTGCTGAAGTCTGCCCAGTGCGCATCGTTGATCAGCACCGGCGGGCCGGGATGCCAGCTCAGGGTCGCCTGCGCGCCATTGGCGTCGGCGAGGTGCTCAACCAGGGTGCGTACCCGCTGCTCCAGCTCGGCGCGCACCTCTGCATCGTGGGTGCGGGCCGTTCCGCCAAATTCGACACTGCCGGGCAGGACGTTCCAGCTTTTACCGCCGTCGATGCGGGTGATGCTCAGCACCAGGCTGTCCAGGGCGCTGAAGCTGCGGCTGGTCAGCCCCTGCAGCGCCTGAATGATCTGGCTGGCCGTGACGATGCTGTCAACGCCCTGCTCCGGATGGGCGGCATGTGCGCCTTTGCCGGTGACGCGGATAATGAATTTGTCGGCGTTGGCGTAAAACGCGCCGCTGCGGGTCGCAAAGGTGCCGACCGGCAGTGACGGTTCGTTGTGCATCCCGAAGATCGCCTGCACCTCATCCAGCACGCCAGCGTCGATAAACTGGCGTGCGCCGCGGGCAATCTCCTCGGCAGGCTGAAACAGGATACGCACCCGGCCGGGCAGCTGGTCGGCCTGCGCATGGAGCTGCAGCGCCGCACCCAGCATCACCGCGCTGTGCAGATCGTGCCCGCAGGCGTGCATTACGCCGGGATGACGGGAGTGAAAACGCACGCCGCTCGCCTCATGGATGGGTAACGCATCGATGTCGGCGCGCAGCGCGACCACGGTTTCTCCGTGACCAATTTCCGCCACCACACCCGTCTCCAGCGGATAGTCAGCCAGACGGATACCCGCCGCCTGCAGCCAGCTTCGCAGCCGGGCGGTGGTCGCGAACTCCTGACCCGACAGCTCCGGCCAGGTATGCAGTTCACGCCGCCATGCAATCAGTTGTGATTCCGCACTCATGATGTCTCTCCGCTGAGATTCAGGCCGCAACCAGATGACGCGTTGCCAGCAGTTCCAGTGATCGCAGCCGGGCGGCCGGTTCCGTAACCGGCGTGTCGATGACAAACTCGTCGATATCAAAGTTGTGATGCAGCGCGTCTAACTGCGCATGAACCTGCGCCGCGGTGCCCCGCAGCAGGGACGGCGTACGCGGCTCGATCTGATAATCGCGATATCCGCCCTGCCGCACATAGCGCTCCGCCTGCGCCAGGCTGGCAACGTTAACGGAAGGCCCCTCTTTCACCGACACATGGTAATGACGCAGTGAACTGACCAGCAGGTCAGCCTGGGCCGGGGAGTCGGCGACCACCACCTGCACGGCGACCAGCGCACGCTGGCCCTGACTCAGGCGGGAATAGGTATTCAGTGCATGTTCAAGTAGCTGGCGATCGCCGTTAAGGTGGGCGGCGAAGACAAACTGCCAGCCCAGCGAGGCCGCCAGTCTGGCGCTCTCTTCACTGGCCCCCAGCAGAAAACGGTTCGCCGGGCAGGAAGGCAGCGGCGTTGCGGCCAGGCCCTCTTCGTCGGGCTGTTTGCGGGCGGGTGTCAGCCAGCTATCCAGCAGCTGAAGCTGATCGGCAAAGGATCCTTTTTTCGCAGCATTGATACCCTGCTGCAGCGCATGGGTGGAGAGCGGCAGGCCGCCCGGCGCCTTACCCACGCCGATATCAATGCGTCCCGGTGCCAGTGACGCGAGCAGATTGAAGTTTTCCGCCACTTTGTAGGGGCTGTAATGCTGCAACATCACGCCGCCCGAACCGACACGGATATGACGGGTCTGCGCAATGATCCACGCGATGAGCACCTCGGGTGAAGGACTGGCGAGCTGGGCGGTGTTGTGATGTTCCGCCAGCCAGAAGCGATGATAGCCCCACTCCTCTGCCCGTTGCGCCAGCTGCAGCGTGCGCTGCAACGCCGCGGTGGCCGACTCTCCCTGCGACACGGGCGCTTTGTCTAACAGACTCAATCGATATGCCATTTATCTGGTCCTTATGCATTTCTGTTGCTGACCAGTGTGCGGTGACGCCAGTTATTGGTAAAACATCATATTGTTTTATGCTTTCTTGAATTCCTTATAATGGCCACGCCAGGCAGGGAAGTGCGCAGAAAGGGGCGTTCAAAGCCGGTTTCAGGCGCTATTCACTCCTCTTTATTGCCTGTTTTCGCAGCATGACGGGATTAAAATCCATAAGCTGGTAAAGGTTTGCAGAAAAACTTCTTATCTATCGGGGCCGATGCCGGGATGGGCGGATAAAGCGGGCGGGCGCGCGGCGGCGCTGTTTCAGAGGTCTGGCAACCGGGGAATGCATAGAGGCTCAGCGAAGGAAAACACGGGGCAATTCGCTTCGGCGGAAATAACGGGCAGTGGCTTTTACCGGGTTATTTTACCCCGCAGGCCATTCCTGTTTTTCTGTCTGCCGAAGAGCTGTGACGGTATAGCCAGCCGCGAAGCGGAAACGGCAGACATTAAGGCCGCTGGGAATTCTGTTTTAATGGAAAATAGCGGGTGTTGATGATGGCAATATTAACTTCGCAGGGCACCCCGTCGTCGAGATAGACGGTTTCATTAATCTGGATGACCGCATCCCCAGGGCTTAAATTCAGCAGCGTCAGAGCCTCAGCGTGCGTGAGATTAATCGCCGTAAGATGCTGATCTCTGAGCTGAACCTTTTTTCCGGTCACCTCTTCAATATATGCATATTTCGAAATCTCCAGCTTGCTGAATTCCATGCTGCTGAAGAGGGAAACCGGCAGGTGAATCTGTTCGAGCGCCACCGGAATATCATCAAAACACATCAGGCGATGGATCTTATAGATCTGGTCGCTGTTTTTAATCCGCAACGCCTGGGCCATTTCCGCCGAGGGAACTTTGACAATACTGACCGAAATAATTTTCCGGACGCCTTTGTGCCCTTTGCGCTGCGCCTGAAAATCGAACGGCGAGAGAACATGAAAACGGTGCGCCTGACTGCTCATCTCCGTCGAACCCACAAAGATCCCCGAGCCTTTTACCCGGTATATCCGCTGCTGTTCAACCAGAATGCGCGTCGCCTCACGGACCGTGGCGCGGGTAATACCGATGTTTTTTGCGATTGAGATTTCGGTGTCCAGTTTTTCTCCGGGTTGAAGGCCGTCCTGTTTAATTTTATTGAGGATGTAATCCACCACCTCTTTTTGCTTTTCAGTTATCCCATCAACCATCGATTTTCTTCCCCTATGCGTGAACCGGAGGCGCCACTTATCCGTGTCACTACAGTTCTGCCTGACATTGCCGGAGGAGTACTACACCGGCTACCTGAATATGTGATCAATTTAACAAATTGACACTGATATTTAGCCTGCGTACCCATATTTTAATTTTACAGGTTGTGTCCGTACACGTCGAAGTACATTATCAGGATGACTAGACATCTGAAAGATGTACAGATGTGGTGGTGTGAGTGAGTCCGACTTTTTACATCTTCGCAGGCAGATGAATTACGCAGTAACTGCATGAATAAATGACGTTTATAAATTAATAGTCACTGTTTTTCATGGGTTCTTCATCTGTCCGGGTTGTCAGATAACAGGGGCAGAAAGCAGCAGACAGCCGCTTTTATGGGAAAAGTGACTGTACATCTGCAGCGTCGCCGGACTCACCAGCGCGCGCGTTTCCCCGCATCCGGGGTCGCGACTTCTATAAATTTTATTACGCATTCGAGGCAGGGTTAAGACGATGTCAAATCTGGCTGACTGGCTGAATAACGAAAAAGTACAGTACGTTGAAAACGTCGCTGACTGGCGGGAAGCATTAGCCGTGGCGGGGCGTCCGCTGCTCCGTGAAGGCGCCATATCACAGGATTACATTGACGCCATTATTCACCAGAAAGAGGCGATCGGTCCCTTTTTTGTGATTGCGCCACAGATTGCTATGCCCCACGCGCGGCCGGAACAGGGCGCACATAAACTCGGGTTGTCCGTAGTGCTGCTGGGCAACGCCGTGACCTTTGACTCCGAAGAGAACGATCCCGTGAAGGTGATCTTTATGTTCTCCGCGCCGGACAGTAACAGCCATATCGAAATGATTTCTCAGCTGGCAGAGGTGCTCTCCGATGAAAACATCATGGAGCAGATCTTTGCCGCCCGCAGTCAGCCGGCGCTGATGGCGATTCTGACCGGTGTTTAGCCGGTCTGTCGCCCCCCTTTTCTAAAAACAGTTAACGAGGTCAGCTATGAAAATGATGGCAGTGTGTGGTTCAGGTCTGGGCAGCAGCTTCATGATGGAGATGAACATCAAGAAAGTGCTGAAGACGATTGGTGTTGAGGCTGAAGTGGAGCATTCCGATCTCGGTTCGGTTACGCCCGAAGTGGCCGATGTGTTTGTGATGGCGAAGGATATTGCCTACAGCGCTAACCTGCCGCCTGAGAAGGTCATCATCATCAATAACATCATCGATCTGAAAGAAATCGAGCAAAAAATACGTGAGTATTTTGAGAAAAACTGAAAGTTGATAAGCAGATAAACACCATACCCTCGAGGTTAATATGTTTACTCAAAACCTTTTGCAGTTCGTCGTCGATGTGCTGAAAGTGCCCTCCATTTTAGTCGGACTGGTGGCATGTTTCGGGCTGGTTGCGCAGAAGAAGCCCTTCCCGGATGTGATCAAGGGAACGGTAAAAACGATTCTGGGCTTTCTGGTGCTGGCAGGCGGAGCGACCGTGCTGGTCGGTTCCCTGACGCCGCTGGGCGACATTTTCAAGCAGGCGTTTGATGTTCAGGGCATCATTCCCAACAATGAAGCGATGGTCTCGATCGCCCTGGCAAAATATGGCGCACCGACCACGATGATCATGGCTTTCGGCATGGTCGCGAATATCGTTGTCGCCAGGTTTACCCGGCTCAAATATATCTACCTTTCCGGTCATGTTACCTTCTATATGGCCTGTATGATCGCGATTATTCTGTCGGTTGCCGGCTTCGAGGGTATTCAGCTTATTTACACCGGATCGCTGCTGTTAGGCATTCTGATGGCGACCTTCCCGGCTATCGCTCAGCCCTATATGCGCAAGATCATCGGCGGTGACCACGTTGCGCTGGCGCATACCGGAACGATTGGCTACGTCTTATCAGGCTGGATTGGCTCACTGGTGGGCAAAGGCTCTAAGTCCACCGAAGAGATGAACATGCCAAAAAACCTCAGTTTTTTGCGCGACAGCACCATCTCTATCTCTCTGACAATGATGATTATCTACCTCATCCTGTCGGTCTCGGCCGGTAAAGAGTATGTGGAGACGCATTTCAGTAATGGTCAGAATTACCTGGTTTATTCATTTATTCAGGCGATTACCTTTGCGGCGGGCGTCTTTATCATTCTGCAGGGTGTGCGCCTGATTCTGGCGGAGATCGTTCCGGCTTTTACCGGCTTCTCCGAAAAACTGGTACCGGATGCCCGGCCTGCGCTGGACTGTCCGATTGTCTTCCCGTACGCGCCGAATGCGGTTCTGGTGGGCTTTATCTCCAGTTTTATCGGCGGTCTGGTCGGGCTGTTTGTCCTTGGCCAGCTTCACTGGGTTCTGATTCTGCCGGGCGTGGTGCCCCACTTCTTCTGTGGCGCGACCGCGGGCGTATTTGGTAATGCGACCGGGGGTAAACGCGGCGCCATCTGCGGCGCCTTTGCGCATGGCCTGCTGATCACCTTCCTGCCCGTTGCCCTGCTGCCCGTGCTGGGACAGATCGGCCTGACCAACACCACCTTCTCTGACACCGACTTTGGTGTCACCGGTATCCTTCTCGGCAACATGGCTCACTTTATGGATAAAGGCACCATCACAATGATCATCACCGGCATCTTTGCCCTGTTGGTGATTTTCAACTTTATGACCAGAAAGAAAGTGCCTGCGGAAACGAACGCAGGCTGAGTCACGCCCTTCCAGCCAGAAAGCGCGCTCTGCGCTTTCTGGTTGCTTCCCGTCCCATCCCTGTGAGTGACCCGAATAACGCGGTTTTATCGCGCCTGATCATGCTTCGAACCTGGCTGCCCTCGGCCAAATCCTGTTCCTTCGCCCCTAAAGCATCATGTCTCCCCCTTAAAAAAGGACGATTCCGAATCAAAATTGTGATCAAAATCACATTTGCAACATAAGAACAGCTAATAAATAAAATTTCACAATAAAACAATTGAATGCAAATGATTAACATTTACAATCTCATCCGCATATAACAAAGCGTTTAACGCTGATTAGTCCACAAATAATCTGTGGCATTGTCTCTTTTTAAGGTGAAAACACTCTGCCAGCCGATGGCCGGGTTTTTGTCTGGTTAGTTAGTTTTATGTTTACTGGAGTTGTTGAGCGGACATCCGGCGCTGCTGATTTTATGTCAGCAGGGTATTAGGTATTCACGCACAGGAACTGAACATGCTTTTACGCTCATCCACCCAGGCGGCACGGGAACCCGCGCCTGCCACGATTGCCAGCACGGCTGACACCGCCATTTTTAACGATCAGCAACTGGCAGCCTGGTCGCAGCAGACTCAGGAGGTGCTGGCGCTGATGACCCGCACCGTCACCGGCGTAGAGAAACCCTTCAGCGGCATCCTGCCCCACGAGCTGGCGGCCGAGTTCAGCGGCGTCGATCTGGATCGCCCGCTGGGTAACAACGAGGCGGCGCTGGCGGAGCTGAGCCAGCTCTATCTGCGCGACGCCGTCTGGTTCCACCATCCCAAATATCTGGCCCATCTGAACTGCCCGGTCGTGCTGCCCTCTCTGATGGCCGAGCAGATCATGGCCGCCGTCAACAGCTCGGTTGATACCTGGGATCAGAGTGCCGGTGGCACGCTGATTGAGCAGAAGGTGATCGACTGGACACTGGGCCGCATCGGGCTGCCTGACGGATCGGACGGGATCTTCACCAGCGGTGGCACCCAGTCCAATCTCATGGCCATGCTGCTGGCGCGTGACAGCTGGTGTGCAGCGCATCATCCTGGTCATCTGATCAAGCAGCGTGGCCTGCCGGAGACCGCGCCCAGATGGCGGGTCTTTACCTCGAAACTCAGTCACTTCAGCATCCAGAAATCGATGGCGATACTCGGCCTGGGCTATGACGCGGTGATCGCCGTGGATCACGACGAACACTACCGTATGGATGTGGCTTCGCTGAAACAGGAGATTGCGCGCTGCCGCAGCGAGGGGCTGATCCCAATTGCCGTCGTCGCCACCAGCGGCACCACCGACTTTGGCAGCATCGATCCGCTGCCGGAGATCGCCCGCCTCTGCGAAGAGTCTGGCCTGTGGATGCACGTTGACGCCGCTTATGGTTGCGGGCTGCTGGTCTCTGAGAAGCACCGCTCGCGCCTTAACGGTATCGAACGGGCGGATTCGGTCACTGTCGATTATCACAAATCGTTCTTCCAGACCGTCAGCTGCGGCGCTTTCTTCGTCCGTGACAGCCAGAATCTGAAGCATGTCACCCACCATGCGGATTACCTGAACCCGCTGAGCGCTCAGCAGGAAGGTACGCCTAACCTGGTCAATAAAAGCATTCAGACCACCCGCCGCTTCGACGCGCTGAAAATGTGGCTGACCCTGCGCGTGATGGGACCGGCAGCGCTGGGAGACGCCTTCGATTCCCTGATCACGCTGACCGAGTCTGCCCATGCGCTGTTAAGTGCGCATCCTGCCATCGAAGTGCTGCACGCCCCGGAGCTGACCACCCAGATTTTCCGCTTCGTTCCGGGCAAACATACCAGCGATGCGAAGATCGATGAGATTAACGCCGCTATCCGTAAAGCGCTGTTCCGCGCCGGGAATGCGGTGGTGGCCGGCACCCGGGTTGACGGACGCCAGTATCTGAAATTCACGCTGCTGAACCCCACCACCACCCCTGCGGACATCGAAGATGTGCTGAGCCTGATCACACATTACGGCCGGGAACAGGTGCGTGCCTCTGCGCTGAGCGCGGTCAGTCAGGGAGCGAACTGAGATGGAAAAGCCTGTATACGATTTTATTGGCGTCGGTATCGGCCCGTTTAACCTGAGCCTGGCCTGCCTGAGTGAGCCGGTTGAGGGGCTGAAGGGGCTTTTCCTGGATCAGAATCCGGGCTTCGACTGGCACACCGGGATGATGCTGGAAAGCGCCCATCTGCAGACGCCGTTTATGGCCGATCTGGTGACGCTCGCCGATCCCACCAGTCCTTATAGCCTGCTCAACTACATGAAGGAGAAGGGAAAGCTCTACTCGTTCTATATCCGGGAAGACTTCTTCCTGATGCGCAAAGAGTATAACCAGTACTGTCAGTGGGCCAGTTCGCGGCTCTCCAGTCTGCGCTGGAACAGTCATGTGGATTATGTCAGCTACGATGAGGCCGCAGGCCTCTATCAGGTGCAGGTCACCGACACCCGCAGCGGGGAGAAACAGCGCTATCTGACGCGTCACCTGATCCTCGGCACCGGCCCGGTGGCCTGGATGCCCGAGTGCAGTCAGCCGCACCGCCAGCGCCTGACCCACTCCAGCCACTACCTGGCGCATAAAGCTGAACTGCAGCAGAAGCGGTCGATCACCGTGCTGGGCAGCGGCCAGAGCGCGGCCGAGATCTATTATGATCTGCTGACCGACATCGACCGCTTTGGCTATCAGCTCAACTGGATCACCCGCGCGCCGCGTTTCTATCCGCTGGAGTACACCAAGCTGACGCTGGAGATGACCTCGCCGGAGTGGGTCGACTATTTCCACGCCCTGCCCGCCCACACCCGCGATGCGCTGAATGCCCGTCATAAGAATCTCTACAAAGGCATCAACAGCAGTCTGATCAACGACATCTACGATCTGATGTACGTTAAACAGCTCGACGGTAACCTGAACGTCAATCTCTTTACCCATTCGGCCCTGACCGCGATGCGCTGGCTGCCACAGGGGGAATTCGAGCTGACACTCCATCAGGAGGAGCAGGAGTGCACCTTTACCCGCCGCACGGAAGGGCTGGTGATGGCGACCGGCTATCACTATCAGCCGCCAATGTTTTTAGAGGGGATCGCATCGCGCCTGCGCTGGGATGACAAGGGGCGCTACGACGTGCAGCGCAACTACAGCATCGACCATCACAATCAGATTTTTGTGCAGAACGCCGAGCTGCATACGCACGGCTTTGTTACCCCGGATCTGGGCATGGCCTGCTATCGCAACTCCGTGCTGCTGCGCGAGCTGACCGGACGCGAGGTCTACCCGATCGAGCGTCAGATCGCCTTCCAGACTTTCCCGGCTAAAACGGAGCGCTGAGATGAACACACCACCACTGTTTACGGCCGACCGCCCTGCTGGCCGGTTTACCCTGAGACCGATGCATGAGAGCGATGCGCCCCTGATCCACAGCTGGGTCACCCGCGACTATGCCCGCTTCTGGGGGATGCAGTCACACAGCCTGGCGCAGGTTGCCGGGTTTTATCAGACGCTGACCGCCGCCGATCCCCATGCGGCGCTGATCGGCTGCTGCAACGACCAGCCGGTCTGTCTGATTGAGTGCTATCGCGCCGCTGACGACGAGATCGGGAAGTTCTACCCGGCCGCGCCCGATGATTACGGCATGCACATCCTGATAGCGCCCGCCAGCCAGCCGATCAGGGCGTTCAGCTGGCAGGTTTTCACCCTGGTGATGGACTACCTGTTCAGCCGCCCGGAGGTGAACCGGGTCGTCGTGGAGCCGGACGTGCGCAACGAGAAGATCCACGTCCTGAACCGGCGCGCCGGATTCCGCTATCAGCATACCCTCGACCTGGGGCATAAAACCGCCTGGCTGGCCTTCTGCCAGCGGGAAGATTATCAACACGCGTTACTGCAGGAGTCGCAGACTATGGATACCCCCGCTTCACTGACCGACGGCACCCATCTGACCGGCGAACACTGGACCCAGGCAAACCGCATGCTCATTCGCAAAGCGATCGCCGAGTTTACCCATGAAAAAATTATCGCGCCACAGGCCACGGGCGGCGACGCCTATCAGCTGACGGTGCCGGGCGGTGAAGCCAGCTATCATTTCCGCGCCGCACGGCTGGCGCTGGACCACTGGGAGATCGACGCGGACTCGCTGCGCAAACAGGAGAACGGGCGCGCGCTGCCGCTGGATGCGCTGCAGTTTATCGTGGAGTTCAACGCGGAGATTGGTATCCCGCAGCCGCTGCTGGCCACCTACATGGAGGAGATCAGCAGCACTCTGTGCAGCAGCGTCTATAAACGTCAGAAACCTAACCCCGACAGCCAGGCGCTGGTCTCTGCCGATTTCCAGACGGTGGAAGCGGCGATGACCGAAGGACACCCCTGCTTTGTCGCCAATAACGGACGCATCGGCTTCGACGCCCGCGACTATCTGGCCTTTGCGCCGGAAGCCGCCGCGCCAGTTCACCTTATCTGGGTTGCCGTGCATCGCCGCAATGCGCATTTTTCCAGCCTGAGCGAACTGAGCTATGAGCAGCTGATGCGCGACGAACTGGGTGACACCACGCTGAACGCGTTTACCGCGCAGTTAACCGAAAAAGGGCTGGCGGCCGAAGAGTATATCCTGATGCCAGTTCACCCCTGGCAGTGGAACAATAAACTGCTGACGGTGTTTGCCGCAGACGTCGCCCGCCATGAGATCGTCTATCTCGGCACCGGTGACGATGCCTACCAGGCGCAGCAGTCCATCCGTACCTTCTTTAACCGCAGTGCGCCGTCGAAACGCTACGTCAAAACCGCCCTCTCCGTGCTCAACATGGGCTTTATGCGCGGCCTGTCGCCCTACTATATGGCGACCACTCCGGCCATTAATGGCTGGCTGGCCGCGCTGGTCGCCGACGATGCGTGGCTGAAGCGCTGCGATTTCCGCATCCTGCGCGAGGTGGCGGCGGTGGGTTATCACAATCGCGCCTACGAACAGGCAATCAAAGGAGACTCCGCCTATAAAAAGATGTTTGCTGCACTCTGGCGGGATAACCCGGCTGCCAGCTTGCAGCCGGGTCAGCGCCTGATGACCATGGCCGCGTTCCTGCACGTCGATCAGCAGCAGCAGCCTCTGCTGCCCGCGCTGATCGCGGACTCCGGTCTCTCCGCCAAAGCGTGGATCGACCGCTATCTGACCTGCTACCTCAGCCCGCTGCTGCACTGCTTCTATCAGCATGACCTGGTGTTTATGCCGCATGGCGAAAACCTGATCATGCTGCTGGAGAATAACGTCCCGGTGGCGGCTTATATGAAGGATATTGGCGAGGAGATCGCCGTGATGAACCCGGACGCGGTCCTGCCGGAGGGGGTGCAGCGCCTGGCGGTGGATGTGCCGGACGAGCTTAAGCTCCTGTCGATCTTCACCGATGTCTTTGACTGCATCTTCCGCTTTATCAGCGCGATCCTGCATCAGTCGCAGACGCTGCCGGAAGAGGCGTTCTGGCAGGCGGTAGCGCAGTGCGTGAAGGATTACCAGCAGGCGCACCCGGAACATGCCGCGAAGTTTGCGCGCTATGACATGTTCGCACCGGCGTTTACCCGCTCCTGCCTGAACCGTCTTCAGCTGGCAAATAATCAGCAGATGATCAACCTCGCCGATCCGGCTGAGAATCTGAAGTTTGCCGGAACGCTGGATAACCCGATTGCCCGCTGGCGTTAATCGTTACACTGTCACACTTCCTCCGTGCGGCCACCTTGCTGGCCGCACGTTCTGCTGTTATTTCTCAGGTATTCATCATGACTTCCTTTCAACCGATCGCCCGGCTGACACGGCGACATCTGATCTTTCCGCTGTCGCTGGTGCTGTTCGAGTTTGCCACCTATATCGCCCATGACATGATCCAGCCGGGTATGCTGCTGGTGACCCAGGAGTTTAAGGTCGGGCCGGAGTGGGTTTCCGCCTCGCTGACCGCCTATCTGATGGGCGGGATTCTGCTGCAGTGGCTGCTCGGCCCGCTGTCAGATCGGGTGGGCCGCCGTCCTGTGCTGCTCAGCGGTGTGGCCTTTTTTACACTTTCCTGCATCGCGACCCACTGGGTGACCTCCATCGAACAGTTCGTGCTGCTGCGTTTTCTGCAGGGCATCAGTCTCTGCTTCATCGGCGCGGTGGGTTACGCGGCGATACAGGAGGCGTTTACGGAATCACTCAGCATTAAAATGATGGCGCTGATGGCGAATGTCGCCCTGCTGGCGCCGCTCGCCGGTCCGCTGGCGGGCGCGGCGTTTCTGACCGTGGGTGAGTGGCGCACGCTGTTCTGGCTGACGGGCGCCGTCGCAGCGCTGGCGCTGGCCGGCTTGTGGTACGCGATGCCGGAAACGTCGGGCGATCGTCAGAAGCCCCTGTCGCTGGGGTCGATCATCAGCGGTTATGGCGCGCTGCTGAAAGATCGCCAGGTGATGCGCGGTTCGTTCGCTATCGGACTGGTCACCGTGCCCTGCATCGCCTGGGTGGCGTTATCCCCCGTGATATTAATGCACGGCGCGCAACTCAGCCGTATCGACTATGCGCTGCTGCAGTTGCCGGTTTTTGCCGCCATGATTGCGGGTAACCTGACGCTGGGACGCTTATCCAGCCGTCTGTCGATTGAACAGCCGATCAGGATCGGGGCCTGGCCGGTGGTCTGCGGGCTGATCGTCGCGGCAACCGCCACTGTGCTGAATCCGCAGAACTATCTGTGGCTCACTGCGGGCGTGAGTCTTTACGGCTTCGGCACCGGACTGGTCAATGCCGGACTTTACCGCATGACGCTTTTTTCCAGCCATGCCGGAAAAGGCAGCGTAGCCGCGATGGTGGGCATGGTGACGATTCTGATCATCGCGCTCGGCATTGAGGCCGCCAAAACGGCCTACTTCAGTTACGGCAGCGGAGGGTTCAGCCTGGTCAACCTGATCTGCGGTCTGCTGTGGCTGGGTCTGGTCAGCGCGTTTCTGCGCGCCGGTCAGCGCAGATTATGCGCCGAATCCTGATCCCTCTGCAGTCAGACCGTCATTAAATAAATCCTCCGGAATGGCAGACACTTATTTGCCATTCCGCCTGTTACTTCTCCCGCATTAATTCCCCGCCAGGCCCGCATTGATTAATTTCAGATAAGCTTTGACCAAATCATTACTTTATCTGTGTGTTGCGTCATTCGATGATGATTCCGCCTGCTGAGGCAATTGATAACAAAGGAATTCACCATGAAGACGTTATTTCGCGTTAAACCACGCACGCAGAGGCTGGTTTTTACTTTACTTGCCGGGACACTCTCTTTTCATGCGCTGGCCGCGCCGGTTAAAGGCGGCACGCTGATTTATCTTGAGCAGCAGGCACATACCAATCTTTATCCACCCGCCGGGGGGTTTTATCCGAATGGCGGCATCCTCAATCAGATCACTGATAAATTAACCTGGCAGAATCCTGAAACGCTGCAGGTTGAACCCTGGATTGCGGAAAGCTGGATCACCAATGCAGATAAAACCGAATACACCTTTAAATTACGGCCGGGCGTCACCTTTTCAGATGGCACGCCGCTAGATGCGAATGCGGTTGCTAAAAACTTCGATACCTATGGCCTGGGAAATAAGGCGCTACGTCTGCCGGTATCCGAGGTCATTAATAATTACGAACGCAGCGAAGTGATCGATCCGCTGACGGTGAAGTTCTATTTTAAAAAACCTTCGCCCGGATTTTTACAGGGAACCGCCACTATCGGATCCGGTCTGGTTTCGCTGAGTACGCTGGCACGCAGTTTCGATCAACTCGGCGATGCACGACATATCATCGGCTCCGGCCCCTTTGTGGTCAGTGATGAGAAACTGGGCCGGGAGGTGGATTTGGTCGCCCGCAAAGCGTATCAGTGGGGACCAAAGAATATTCAGCAGCAGGGCCCGGCTAATCTCGACGGCATCAAAGTGATTGTGACGCCGGAAGACAGCGTGCGCATCGGTGCGCTGCTGGCGGGTCAGGCGGGGCTGATCCGTCAGGTGCAGGCGTATGATGAGAAACAGGCCAGAGATCAGGCGTACCCGGTCTATGCCGCCCCTACCCGTGGCGTTAACGACAGCCTGAGTTTCCGTCCCGATAATCCGCTGGTCAGTGATATCCGCGTTCGACAGGCTCTGCTGCACGCCACCAACGCGAAGCAGGTGGTTGAGACCCTCTTCTCACCCAACTATCCACAGGCGACCTCTGTGGTGGCGACGACGGCGGCGGGATACGTCAATCTGTCGGATAAGCTCACGTTTGACCTCACCCGAGCCAGAGCTTTGCTGGATGAGGCGGGCTGGCAGCCCGGCCCAGACGGCATCCGGCAGAAAGCGGGACAGCGGCTGGCCCTGACCGTCTACGAATCCCTGCCACAGCCGCAGAACAAAGAGGTCCTGCAGCTGGTGGCGCAGCAGTGGCGGCAGGCAGGTGTCCTGCTCACTGTCAAAGCTGGCGATGCGGGCAGCAAAACGCTGGATAACCTCGATCCGCTTAAAACGCCGCTGAACGTGACGGAAGTCGGTCGCGCCGATCCCGATGTCATCAAAAGCAGCTTCTATCCTGCCAACCGTGACAACCTCCTGCAGAAAGGCGGATCCAGCGACAAAGTGAAAAACTTCCGTGATGAGAGGCTGAATCAGCTGCTGGTCGCCATCTCTGCGGAGGTCGATCCAGCGAAACGACTTAAGCTGACGGGCGATGTTCAGCGCTATCTGCTGGACCAGGCCTACGTCATCCCCATTTTTGAAGAGCCGCAGGTCTATGCTGGCGCGCCCTGGCTGAAAGGGGTCCGTTTTGAAGCCGTGGGTCGTCCGGCGCTCTACAGCGCCTGGCTGGAAAAACCGTAACCGGAGCAGAGAATGCGTCATTATCTCTTACAGCGTGCGGGCCTCGGTGTGCTGGTGTTATGGGCCGCGTTCAGCCTGTCATTTGTGCTGCTGCAGGTGCTGCCCGGCGATGCCGTCCTGATCAAGTTCCAGAATCCCGATCTCGGCCTGAGCCCGCAGCAGATCGCGGAGATGCGTCAGGCCTACGGCGCGGACAGCCCGCTGTGGCAGCAATATCTGCATACGCTGCTGGCGATGCTGCGCGGCGATTTTGGTTACTCCGTTCAGGCGGGGGTGCCGGTCAGCGAACTGCTGAGCAGCAACCTGCCCGGTACGCTGCGTCTGGCCCTGTGCGGCTTTACACTGGCGACGCTGCTGGCTTTCGTGCTGGCGGTATTGTCGCGACTGCCGGCCCTGCGTGGCGTGCGCAATCTGGTGCAGTCTCTGCCCGCGCTGTTTATTTCCGTTCCGACCTTCTGGCTCGGCATCGCCCTCATCCAGTTTTTCTCTTTTCAACTGCGCTGGATCCCGGTGATCAACCCCTCACCCTGGCAGGGGCTGATCCTGCCGATTATGACCGTGGCGGTGCCGATCTCTGCACCGCTCGCGCAGATTCTGCTGCGCAGCATTGATGAGGTTTCGACCCGGCCTTTTGTGGCGGTGGCGCGCGCCAAAGGGGCAGGCGAAAACTATGTTTTGTGGCGGCACATCCTGCGCAACGCCATGCTGCCGGTGCTTACGGTTGCGGGGCTGCTGCTGGGTGAACTGATTGCCGGCGCGCTGATTACCGAAACAGTATTCGGACTGGGCGGGCTGGGACAGCTCACCCAGCAGGCGGTCAACAATCAGGATGTGGCGGTGCTACAGGCGGTGGTGATGATCGCCGCGCTGGGCTTTGTGGTCATTAACCTGCTGGTCGATCTGCTGATGCCGCTTTTTGACCCGCGCATTCAGCTGACAGGAGGTGCTGTATGAGTCTGGTGGATTACGCCGCCGCCCGTCGCCCCGCGACGCCGGGAAAACGCAGCGTCCGGTTCGCTCCCGGTCTCTGGCTGGCCATCCTCATTCTGCTGCTGGCCCTGCTGGCGGCCCTGTTTCCTGCGCTGCTGACACACGCCAGCCCGACAGACGGGATTGCAGGCGCCCAGCGACTCGCCCCACAGGCGGGGCACTGGCTGGGCACCGATCAGCTGGGGCGCGATCTCTATGCCCGTATTGTCTATGGCGCATCGCATTCGCTTTCCGCTGCGCTGATGGCGGTCACGATTGGACTGCTGGCGGGCACCACGCTGGGGATTGTCGCAGGTGCCCTCGGCGGCCGATCAGAATCCGTCATCATGCGTGGCGTGGATGTGCTGCTGGCGATCCCCTCGCTGCTGCTCTCGCTGAGTCTGCTGATTTTGCTCGGCTTCGGCACACTCAATGCGGCCCTGGCGGTGGGGGTGGCTTCTATCGCCAGTTTTGCCCGCCTGGCGCGTGCCGAAGTCGTGCGGATCCGCCACAGCGATTATATCGAGGCGGCGTACGGCAGCGGCGGTCGCTTTTTCAGCGTGCTCTGGCGTCATATCCTGCCCAATGCGCTGACACCGGTGATCGCCTACGCTGCCCTGCAGTTTGGTCAGGCCATTCTGGCGCTGTCGACCCTGAGCTTCCTGGGCTACGGCACGCCGCCCCCGGTTCCCGAGTGGGGGCTCTTAATCGCCGAAGGGCGTAACTATCTGGCTACCGCCTGGTGGCTGACCACCATTCCGGGCGTGGTTGTGGTGGCCGTCGTGCTCGCCGCTAATCGCATCAGCCAGCAACTTTCAGGAGGACGCCGATGAGTACTCAGCCTTTACTGGCCGTCAGCGATCTGACACTCAGCTATCGCAGTGGCAACCGGTGGCAGCCGGTCGTCCATAACGTCAGTTTTGAACTGCACGCCGGAGAGATGGTGGCGCTGGTCGGTGAATCCGGTTCCGGCAAGACCACCACTGCGCAGGCGATTCTGGGCCTGATGGCGGAGAATGGCCGCCGCGAACAGGGGGCGATCCGGCTCAACGGCGTGGATATCAGTCAGTGGTCGCAGAAGCGCTTCGACACCCTGCGCGGCGCACGTATCAGCCTTGTGCCACAGGATCCCGGCAACGCCCTGAATCCGGTGAAAACGATCGGTGAGCAGGTCGAAGAGATCCTTCGGCTGCACCTGCCTTTACCGGCCACCCTGCGTCAGCAGCGGGTTATTGAACTGCTGACCCGCGTCGGTCTGAGTCACCCGGAACAGCGGGTAAACCAGTATCCGCATCAGCTCTCGGGCGGCATGAAACAGCGGGTGCTGATCGCCATCGCACTCGCCCTGCAGCCAGAGATCATTATTGCTGACGAGCCGACCAGCGCCCTCGATGTGACGGTTCAGAAGCGCATTCTCGATCTGCTGGATAACCTCCGGCACGAATTCAATACGGCGGTGCTGTTTGTCACGCACGATCTGGCCTTAGCGGCTCAGCGCGCAGACCGCATTATCGTTTTCCGCCACGGCGAGATTCAGGAATCGGGGCCGGCCGCCCGGCTGATAAGTGCCGCTGCTCATCCCTATACGCGCCAGCTGCTGAAGGATGCCGCTCCCCGGCGTCCTCCACGCAGCCAGCCAGTCGCGATGCCGTTCTCTTCGCCAGCCATCCGGGTAAGCGGCGTGATGAAAAGTTTTACGCTGGGCAAACAGCAGCGGTTGCAGGCGCTGAATCAGGTCAGTTTTCAGGTGGCCCGCGGCACCACGCATGCTCTGGTCGGCGAATCCGGTTCGGGTAAAACCACTCTCGCCCGCATCATTATGGGGTTTGACACGGCCGATAGTGGTGAGGTGACGCTGGATGGCATCGTCGTCAATGGATTACGGGGCGAAGCGTTACGCCAGCTGCGGCGTAAGATTCAGTTTGTTTATCAGAACCCGTTTGCCTCGCTGGACCCGCGCCAGACCCTGTTCGCCATCATCGAAGAGCCGCTGCGTAATTTCCGACGGTTAAGCCGCACGGCGCGCCGCGAGCGGGTGGAAGCGATCACCAGCCGGGTCGCGCTGCCTCTGTCTCTGCTGTCACGCCATCCCCATGAACTCTCCGGTGGCCAGCGTCAGCGGGTCGCGCTGGCGCGTGCGCTGATCTGTGAGCCGGACATTCTGGTGCTGGATGAAGCGACCTCGGCGCTCGATGTCACCGTACAGGCGCAGATCCTCGATCTGCTGCTGCAGCTTCAGCGCGAACTGGGTCTGACCTATCTGTTTATTACACATGACCTGGCGACGGTGCGGCAGATTGCTGACAGCGTCACGGTGCTTAAAGCAGGCGAAGTGGCAGAACAGGGTGACGTTGTCACGATATTCAGTGCGCCACAGCACCCTTACACGCGCGATCTGATTGCCGCCATCCCCCAGCTCGTTCCCTTAACTCATCAGGAGTCAGCATGAGTCGACGTCTCGGATTCTTTACCCGGCTGCTGGATAAGGTGCCGGCGAAACAGCGGTATCAGCTGGCGACTGCACAGATCCAGCATGCTGAACGGTGCGGATTTGATACCGCATGGATTGCTCAGCACCACTTTCATGAGGATGAGGGCGGTTTGCCCTCCCCCTTACTCTTCCTGGCCCATGTAGCTGCGCACACCCGCACCATCCGGCTCGGCACCGCCATCATCACTCTGCCGATGGAAAATGCCCTGCGGGTAGCGGAAGACGCCGCTGTTCTCGATCTGCTGGCAGAGGGGCGGCTGGAGGTCGGAGTGGGTTCGGGCGGCACGCCGGAGTCGTTTCTGCCCTTTGGCCTGACTTTTGCCGGGCGCGGAGCAGCGTTTAACGACCATCTGCATACGCTGCTCAGCGCCTGGGGCGGCGATTCGCTGGGCCATCCTGACAATCATCTCTATCCCGCCGCGCCGCAGCTCGCCGGACGGGTGTGGATTGCCACTTTCTCGGTTGAGGGCGCGATTCGTGCTGCGCAGGGTGGACATGGGCTGATGCTCTCGCGCACCCAGCCACGTCCCGCCGGGCAGCCCGATCTGCCGCTCGATGCGCTGCAGAATCCCCTGATCGACGCTTATCTGGCAGCCCTGCCGCCGGGAACGGCGCCACGCATACTCGCCTCACGAACCGCCTTTGTCGCCGATTCGGACGCCTATGCGCGTCAGATAGCTGAACCCGGCATTCGCAGACAGGCCTCGCAGTTCCGGGGCGAACTGCGCGGCGAACGCTTCGACGATTTGCTGGCGCAGTTTGATGCCCACGTCGGCGATGCCGGGCGGGTGAAAGCGTCGCTGGCGCGGGACAGCGTGCTGGCGCGCGTCACCGACATCTCATTTCAGGTGCATTCGGTCGAGCCGTCGCACGCCGATACGCTGCGCTCAATTGAACTGATTGCCGAACATCTTGCGCCCGCGCTCCGTGGCTCAGGCGAACTTAACAGGAGAATTTCATGAGTCAACCCGACGATTTAATCGCGCAGCTGGCAGATATCGATCCCGATTCCGACCTGGCGCACGCCCGCCAGACACGTCACGCCGCTACGCTCCATGCCCAGGGCAGCTACAACCTGCTGTTTGACCAGGGCGATGACGATTTTCCCCTGAGCGGGCGCCATTATCTTGCCGCACTGGTGGCTGGCTGGCATGCGCAGCCCGGCCTGCAGGCACATTATCAGCAACAGGCATCGGTCAGACAGCCTGAACGGATCGTGGCGGCGGAGGCCTTTGCCTGTCGTCTCAGCGTGGAGCCGGTTGCGGCAACGCCCGCCGATCTTCAGATCCTGAAGGCGGCGGGCTGGAGCCTGCGCGGTATTGTCACGCTGGCGCAACTGGTGGCGTTCGTCAGCTTCCAGAGCCGCTTACTGGCGGGGCTGCACAGCTTACAGGGCAAGCATGGACACGATGAGGCGACGCCTGTCGTGGCCGGACGCTGGCACCAGGCCACACGCACCGCCAGCGGTAAAACGGCACTGACCGCGTTTACGCAACAGGAGCTCGGCTGGGAACCCTGGCTGCCTGCAAAACCGCTGGCGGAGTTCAGCGAGGCGGAACAGGCCACGCTGGCAAAATTCGGCCACACACATTCGGACTATTTTCGCCTGCTGGCCCGGAATCTGCCGCTGCTGGAACAGCGGACCCTGACGGATAAAGGCATTTTCTATACCGCCGGTGGCCTGCCCCGCGCTGAGCGGGAACTGGCAGCAACCGTGGTAAGTAAAGTCAACGGCTGCATCTACTGTGCTTCCGTGCATGCCCGTAAAGCCAGCCAGCTGTCAAAACAGGATGAGGCGATTCAGAAGTTACTGAACGTCGCGCCGGGCGCGGTGCTGTCACACGGACAGAGTGACCGCTGGCAGGCTATCATCGCCTTTTCGGCTGCGCTGTCGCTGACCCCTGCGCAACCAACGCTGTCGCAGGTTAAGGCACTGCGCGAGCAGGGTCTGGACACGCTGGATCTGCTCGATCTGATTCAGTCCACCGCCTTCTTTGCCTGGGCCAACCGCCTGATGCTGACGCTGGGTGAGCCTTTTCTGCCGGAATAACAGGAATAATGATGACTTTGCCTTTAACTGAACAACTGGTGCAGTGGCGTCGCGAACTGCATCAGCACCCGGAACTCTCAAACCACGAATTTGCCACCACTGAACGTCTCACCCGCTGGCTGGAACAGGCCGGGATCCGGCGCCTGCCGCTCGGGCTGAAGACCGGCGTGGTGGCAGAAATCGGTCACGGCGAAGCCCTGATCGCGCTGCGCGCTGACATTGATGCCCTGCCGATTGAGGAGGTCACCGATCGTCCCTGGCGTTCACAGCAACCCGGCGTAATGCATGCCTGCGGTCACGACGTTCACAGCGCCGTCATGCTCGGCGTGGCGTTGCAGCTGAAACAGCAGGAGGCCACGCTGCCGGGCCGGGTGCGGATTCTGTTTCAGCCCGCCGAAGAGACCTTTGACGGTGCGCGTCAGCTGATTGAGGCGGGCGCGCTGGAGGGGGTAAAAGCGATATTCGGCCTGCACAACGCGCCGGACCTGCCGCTGGGTACGCTGCGCAGCCGCGCGGGTGCGTTTTATGCCAACGTCGATCGCTTTGTGATCCGGGTTAACGGCAAAGGCGCGCATGCGGCGCGGCCGCAGGAGGGCATCGACTCCATCGTGATTGCCAGTCATATCGTGACCGCGCTGCAGAGACTGCCGAGCCGGGTCTTCAGCTCGCTGGAGACGGTAGTACTGAGCGTGACGCGTTTTACCGCGGGCAATACCTGGAACGTCCTGCCGCAGAGCGTTGAGCTGGAAGGGACCGTGCGCACACACAATAGCGGGATCCGGGCGCAGATCCCCCATCGCATCCGGTCACTGATTCAGGGCATTGCCAGCGGGTTTGGCGCATCTGCGGAACTGGCGTGGACCGAAGGGCCGCCTGCACTGATCAATACGCCTCAGTGGGTGGATGTCGCGCTGGAGGTAGCCCGTGAGAGCGGCTATCACGCAGAGCATGCCGCCTCGCCACAGATGGGCGGCGAAGATTTCGCGTTTTATCTGCAGCAGGTGCCAGGGGCGTTTGTCAGTATCGGCAGCGCCAGTGAATTTGGTCTGCATCATGCCGCCTTCGATCCCGATGAAGCCTTGATCGCGCCTGCGGTTGACTACTTCACGCAACTGGTGCCGCGTGCGCTACAGATTGTGGCGGCGCAATGACGAAAAAAAGGAGTGCCGATATGGCTGTACCGGTTCCTCAACCGATTCTGGATCACGCTGTCATTCATGTCGCCGACCAGCTGGATAGCGCCTGCGCCCGCTTCCGGCGACTCGGGTTTCAGCTCACCGAACGGGGGCATCATTCGCTGGGGTCGAGTAATCATCTGGCGGTCTTTGGTGAGAATTACCTTGAGCTGCTGGGCTATGAAGCGGGCAAGCGCGGCCAGCGTGCTGACCTCTGGCAGTCGCCGCTGGGCCTGAGCGGACTGGTATGGAAAACCCACGAAGCGGAGAGCACCTTTCTGCACCTGCAACGGCAGGATCTGGATGGCGATCCGCCCGCCACTTTCCACCGTCCGGTGACGCTGCCCGATGGAACCGAAACGGAAGCACGCTTTTCCACGGTCCGGGTTCGCGCCTCGCTGATCCCTAATGGTCGCAGCTTCTTTTGTCAGCATCTGACGCCTGAGGCGGTATGGCAGCCTGCGTGGCAGCGCCACCCCAACGGCGTGCGTAACATCAGCGAGTTTGTCATTGTGGCTCAGGACCCGGCACTTTCCGCTCAGGTTTACAGCCGTCTGTTCGGCGCGGCGAAAGTCATCGCCTGTCCCGAAGGTGCCTTTGTGTTGCGGGCCGGTGCGGCCACCGTGCGGTTTGCGTCGGCAGATTATGCGCAGCAGCGGTTTGGTCCCCTGCCGGAAGAGTATGATGGCACCGCCCGGATGGTGGCGCTGGGCTTTGAGACAGCGGGTCTGGATCAGGTAAAGCGTGCGCTGCAGGCCGGAGAGATCGTTTTTCAGGAGCAGCCCGATGCCATCGTCGTGGAGGCGGGCCAGGGCTTTAATCTGGCGCTGCGTTTTACCTGAACGTCAGTGAGGGAACAAAAAAACGCCTCAGCTGAGGCGTTTTACAGGAAGATCGGTACAGATAAAGCCCGGAGCATCACCTTAAACGACGCTGGCCGTCCGCATTAAAAAAACAGCGACGGCGACAGGCCGAATCGGGCGCATAACGCCCGTATATGGGCCACCGTCAACTGACGCTCGCCGCTCAGGATTCTGCTCACCAGTGATTTTTTGCCAATTTCGTTTTCGAAGTCACTCAACCGGAGGTTGTGCTGCTCAATCAGCACACGCAGCACAGCAGAGCCGCTGTCGATTTCCCTCTGACGGGCATTAAATATGGCCAGTCCGGGATCGTTATCTTCATAATCCGCAATCCGTGCACACAGCAGATCAACCAGCGGATTATCCGGCGCATGTTCAATGAGATATTCGACCAGTTCCAGTGCATCTTCATAATCCCGCTGCTGGCCGCTGCCCGCCAGTATGGGTAATGCTTCCGCGAGCTGATTTGACAGCCTGATAGCTTCACTATTCATTAGGTTGCCTCCCGATATTTCTTCACCAGCTTGTCATACTCAGCATGTGTGCAGATATGTTTAATAAAAATTTTACTGCGTTCAAAATCTGCAAAAAACATGACGCGTATTTGATTGCCACTCAGGTCAATGACCCACCATCGGGCACGATATTTCATACGATCGAGGCTTGCATAAAGCGCCCTGAGATCCTCAGGCGTTCGAAAATCGGCCTGCCTGAGATTGCGATAAAGCAGTTCCAGTGCTGCCGCTGCCTTAGGATGTTTTTTTACCGCCTCGTCAAACGGTACACGTGATATTACATGCATTCCATTGGCTCCTGACAGTTTCCTTTTTGGAAACTATCATCTCATGGCCCGTGAGGAGTAACAACAACAAAACCAGTAAAACACAGTGTCAATTGATGCCGGAATATAAAACATGGTGCGAACGCGAACGCGGGTAATGAACGTCAGTGAAGGAACAAGCAAACGCCTCAGCTGAGGCGTTTTAATCAGCGTGATATCAGAACGTGTAGCTGGCGGTCACCGAGACATTGCGGGGTTCACCATAAACTACGGAGCTGGCCACATTGGTATCATAAGCTTTGTCGAACAGGTTGTTCAGATTGCCCTGCAGCGACAGATTTTTACTGACTTCATAGCGGGCAAACAGATCGACCAGCGCGTAGCTGCCCTGCCGCGCACGCCAGGTGCCATTCCCTTCCGGCGCGGCGATGTCGTTCCAGATATGGGTCTGCCAGCGGACGCCACCACCCAGCGTAAGCGGTTGCAGGGCAGGCAGGCGATAGCGGCTGAACAGGTTAAAACTGGTCTGTGGCAGCTGCGGATTAAACGTGCTGCCATCGCGGTTTTCCGCAAGGTAGCGCGTTCCGCCCACGGTCATCTGCCAGTTGTCGGTTACGGCACCGTTGATCTCAAACTCCACGCCACGACTCACCACTCCTTTACGGCCAATCCAGGCGGTATCACCTGAACCCTGAATCGTCTGTGTCGTCGCCTCTGCCGCATTATCCAGTTCGGTGCGGAACAGTGAAATCGAGGTGGTCAGCCGGCTGTCCAGCCAGTCAGATTTCAGCCCCGCCTCATAGTTTTTCCCGATCACCGGTGAAAGGTAGGCGCCGCTGACATCACGATAGTCCTGTGGCTGGAAAACCGAGGTGTAGCTGGCGTAAGCAGACCAGTTTTCCGCGAAGTCGTAAATCAGTCCGCCGTATGGCGTTGTATTGTTCTGCTCCATCCCGCCGGTTGGCGTGACACGGCTCCAGCGGGTATAACGCGCACCCAGAATCAGATGCAGGGGATCGGCAAGCGACAGGCGGGTCGCCATGTAGGTCGATTTCTGGTGGACCCGCTGTGAATCGGTGGCCAGCAGACGCGGCGTCCAGTCCGATTCCGGGTAGTCGCCTTTATAGGTGTTAAAGTTGCCCAGCGAAGCCGGCAAGATATTCTCAAAGGTGCTGTAGTAGCGGTTATCCTGACGGCTGTAGCTGATTCCGGCCATCAGTTCATGCTGCCGTCCCAGCAGTTCATACGGGCCGCTGGCAAAGGCATCCACCGCATCCACTTTGCGTTTACCGGTGTTGTAGCCGGTTCCGCCCACTACCGGATAGCTGGCATAGCCAGAGACCCCCGCGCCGGTATTGCGATCGAAATAGCCGTCGAGATAGAGCTGTTTGCTGTCCAGCCGCATCTCATTGTGGGTGCCGTTGAGGGTGATATTCCAGCCGTTATCGAAGTCCTGCTTCAGATTCACAAAGAGTTTACGGTTCTCTTTGTTGTTATAGGCCCAGTCAGGTGCGGTGTTGTATCCCCGGCGCGAATGAATCTGTCCGCCGTCGGTATACCAGCGTGGCGCACCGGCCCACATCGTGCCATCGGTATTCACCTGACTCAGCTCATAGCCGACAGAAAGCGTGGCTGAATCGGTCAGGTCCGCATCTGCCACGCCATAGATAAACTGTTTTCTGGCACCGTAGCGCTCAATGAAGCTGTTGTTATCCTGCCAGCCCGCGATCAGGCGTCCGCGCAGATTGCCGGATTCACTGAGCGGTGCAGCGAGATCGGCTACGTAACGCTGCTTATTCCAGCTTCCGTAGCTGGCAGAGATCGTGCCAGTGGGCGCTTTGCTGTCAGCGTGCTTACGCACCATATTGATGGCTGCGGATGGATTGCCCGGCCCGGTTAACAGGCCGGTCGCGCCACGCACGACTTCAACCCGCTCATAGAGCGCCATATCGGTCTGCGCATCGCCCAGGTTCCAGCGCGCGGCGAAGGCCGTAGGAATGCCATCGACCATATAGTTGTCAATCATAAAACCGCGGGCATAGTAACTGGTGCGATCCATATCGCTCCGGATGCCCTGAATGGCGGTGGTATTGGTCAGTACATCATTCAGCGACTGAAGTTGCTGATCGGCCATCCGTTGTTTGCTGACAATGCTGACCGACTGCGGGACATCCCGCACGGTGCCCAGCATCTTCGTACCGGCGCGGGTCACAGGAACACTGTAGTCGGCTTCAGGTGACGGCGTCACGTTATCATCCGCAGCCGTGACCGTCAGCGTCTGGGGATCATCCAGTGAAGCCGGACGGGCGGCGGCGTGCGCCATGTTTGCCAGCGTCGAGGTGATAAGCACCGTCAGCAGTGAGACACGGCGCGGATGCGACCGAACCGGAAAAGAGCTTATCCTGGCGTTATTAAGAGAGAGAGCGTTCATTCATTCCTCAATTTTTTTTATGTTTTTATTGCAACGACTGTTATGACGGTGCTGACAGCTGACTCCGCCGCCCGCTCTTTTACATCCCCTGAAACCCTTTCCCTGGATTCCCGATCATCCGATCAGGGGTAAGCCATACCATTAAAGCAAATGAGAAATATACTCATTTATATTATCATTACAATATTTTGTTAACAGTTAATCTCTTTTCTTTTCGGAGTACGACTGAATGTTGCTAAAGACAGGGGAATGAGAAAGGGAGGATGTTTCGTTTGCTACAGTCTGAGGGCAGATAAATTATGGAACGAGGGTTTCCGCTTCGCTTAAATTAATTATAAAATCCTGCTCTGGCCATCTATTGAGCTGAAGTTGCCTTTCTTCGTGCCATAATGACCGCATTAACACTTTTTCTCTTTTTAAATACCAGATATTGCAGGGATCTACACATGCGCAAAACATCAACTCTCAAAGCGCTGATGATAACCACTGCCGTTTACACGGCTTTTCCGGCTCACTCTGCTACCCTCGTGCAGACTGTGAGCGCAGGCTGGGACAGTTTCAGCGACAAAGTGGCCACCACATGGAATCAGCCTGATGGCGTCGATTTCTATCTGCCTGCCATTACCTGGCACAACCGTGCCACCTACGATCGGGAACACATTAATAAATATAATGAAAGACCCTGGGGCGCAGGCGGCGGTATCTCCCGTTATGATGAAAAAGGAAACTGGAACGGCATCTACCTGATGGCGTTTAAAGACTCCTTTAATAAATGGGAACCCTTTGGCGGATATGGCTGGGTGGCCACCTGGCGTCCGCTGGCCGATCAGAACTTCCACTGGGGTGCAGGTTATACGGCGGGCGTGACCGCGCGGGATAACTGGAAATATATTCCGGTTCCGGCGATTTTACCACTGGCATCAGTGGGTTATGGCGATCTGGATTTCCAGATGACCTACATTCCCGGCACCCACAATAACGGAAACGTCTACTTTGCCTGGTTCCGTTATCACTTCTGATCGTCAGCGCGACATCGCCATGACGGAGAGATCGCTGATCACCAGGGTTTCGCCATCATAGCGATGTCGCAGCGCATGGTAACTTTCGCTCCCGATTATCTGCTCAACCGCGTCAGAAAAAGCATTCATGGCCTGTCGCATCTGGCTCAGATAGTCGTGTGTGTCATAGACCCGATCGATACCCTCCAGCGCGTGGTTCATGATTTTTCGGGCAACATCATTCGGCGTGTCGAGCGCTGAGAGTTTCGAACGCGCGGTGCGACGCAGGTCGCGCGGCGTAAAGGCCTCAAGCCCCAGTCCGCGCGGGTCGCGGATCATCCGGCGCAGCGCCTGATTAAGGGCGCCTTTCGAGAGCGGCTGTTGGGGATCGCGTGGCGCGGGCACCAGCCACGGGGAGTCGGGATCGGCTGCGCGCAGCAGCGCTTCAATACACATCTGCATCAGGGGCGATATCGGCAGCACATGTTCCCGCTGCGATTTGTTGCGCGTGCCCTGCTTCCATAAACCTGAACGCAGATCGAACTCCGCTTTCTGCGCCTGCACGATCTCATCCGGTCGCCGGGCGCTGACCAGACACAAACGCAGCGCCCAGCGCGCCTGTTCCGATAATGCCCGGTTATCCAGGCCGTGCCAGAAGACCCAGATCTCGGCGTCAGAGAGTTGCCGGCTGCGCGGCGGCGTGGTGCGGCCCGCCACATCCCTTTTCTTCATCGACGCGATGGGCGAATGATCGAGATAGCCCTGCATCTCGCACCAGGCGAGGAACTGTTTGGTGAGCGCAAAGACCCGGCGTGCCTCCTCCTTTTTGCCGTCGACGATCAGGATGTTATAGAGCCGGTTAAGCCGTAAGCGGTTCAGCGATCTCAGCGGCTGCGCGCCGATACCGGGCAGGACATGCTTCAGTAGCGAAGAGACGGCGATCTCGGGGCGACGCCGGCTGACCAGCAGCGAGAGTTTTACCCAGACCTTCATCACCTGCTCGACCGTACCCTCGTCGCCAAAATTATCCAGCTCGCCAAGCGAAGCTGCTCTGACCTGCTCCAGCCAGATCATGACATGGCGACCAACATGCGCCGAACGCGCCGGGGCCACTACTCTTTCCGTCGTCATATTCCTGCCTTTGAATCACTGCAAAGTGCGTCATTCTAATCACTGTACGCCTGTGACTCCAGACCTATTAAGTCTGGAGTCACAATGACGCGTTTTGATGCAATCTGAGGAAAGTGCAGGAGGATTATCAGGGTCGTTTTCAGGTGATAAAGCGTGCAACCGGCAGGCAGGAACGTGTACGTGTCAGGGAAAGGATGCGCGGGTGAATAATCTGCCATGCCTTAACACCCGAGGTGAATAGCAGGAAAAAAAGTAAGTCGGAGAGGAATTTGTGATGTCTGTAACAGCGTGTGCCAAGCTAAAACTAAGATTATTTCCCTATACTGCAATCAATACGAAGACCAACACCAGCACCTGTGAATAGCTACAAATAATAAAAGTCCCTGCGATACGATTAGCCCGCCCTGCGCGGGCTTTTTTTATCTGAAACCGCAATCATCAGGAAAGCATGCTCTGGCGTAACGAGGCAGCCCTGCTCGCCAGGAGAGTTCGGGGGGTATGCTGATGTGAAGTGCGGGAACGGTCACCGGAAAAGGGTCAGGTAAGGCGGGCGTTCACGAGAATTCATGCTACCCCCTGAAAGCAGACGAGAGAAAGGTGATAAACCCTATACAGGCAGCCTGTGTTCCAGGCTGCCTTTGGTCATTACTTGAAGTCGACCTGCATCAGTTCAGCAATAGTCGCATCGCGGGTCGTCGAGACACAGCGATCCAGATAATCGGTGAAGCGTGAAGGCTTGCCCATGCCAAGCTGCATGAGTTTCGTGTTATCAAAGACCACATTCAGATTTGAGAAATGTCCGTACAGATTCATGGCGCGCAGCATGATCCGTTCATTGCAGGGGCCAAACAGATCTTTGAACGTTCTTCTGCTGTCAGAGAGCTGCTTATAGGAGACTTTCTGATAATCTTCGCCCAGCGCGCGTTTGCCGGAGGCTTTTGCCATCGCCTCATCAATCTCAGCGAAGGTCACGCTGCTCTGGGTTCCGGCAGAAATATGGATCACCTCGTTGATCACGTCTCTGGCATCCAGAAGCAGAACCAGCGCGTCCGCGCAGAAATCCACGGGAACCACGTCGATACGATCGTTGAGGTCGCAGGTAAATTTTCCCAGCGCCAGCGCCATCCGGAAGACCCAGAAAATACTGGCGGAAGGCAGACAACCCTGATCCGAGTGCCCCACGACGATCGACGGGCGGGCAATCACCAGCGGCAGTTCCGGCAGCGTCTCTGTCATCAGCTTTTCAATCGAAGCCTTGCTCCAGGTGTACTCGACGATATGCTGATCCCGGCTGGAGTCCAGCCAGCTCTCTGTGACCAGCGAGCCGGGTTCCGGTGCGCATGACATAGCGGTACCGACATGAATGAATTTCTCTAACCCGGTGACGCGGCTCATACGCTCGGCAAATTTGAACGTGCCCTCCACGTTCACTTTCCAGATTGTCGGGTTTTTGCCAAATGAGGCTACGGCCGCGCAGTTGATAACGTGCGTAACGTCATCAAGGCGGGCGTCACTGATAAAGTGTTCCGGCATCGCCAGATCACCCAGAAGAATATTTTCAGCGGTGATGGAATGAATTAATGACGCCTCCAGGCCAAAGTTGACCAGATTCGCCCGGAGCCGGTTTAAGCCCTCATCAACGGTTTTCCCTCTGACCAGCAGCAGCAGTCGATCCTTAACGCTGTTTTGTAATAAATTTGCGACGACAGCTCCGCCTAAAAACCCTGTAGAACCGGTAATGAGTATGTTTTTCATAATGGTATCATTCATTCTGGTTGATCAAAGAAAGCATGAAGTCATGACTTTCCGTTCAGAAAAACAATTCAAAACAATAAATGAATTGTCGCTAAAATATCCCGCAGGCGCAGAGACCTGACAGGGGCGTAGCCAGCCCGCACTGAGACAGGATTTATCTTTCAGTCAGCGTTTTCGCCCATTATAAAGCCAGTTATTATCCGGAAGTTAAACAAGCTACAAAATTCACGGCGATTTTTCATTTAACTTCTGTTTATATTCACGGCAGGGAAATCAGTCACGAAATAACCCTGAGTGTTGCTGATCCTGCGGCTGATTTGAACAAACTTACTCATTTTGGATCAAGTTTTATTTAAATTATTTTTGCTGAACTTAGTCAGATTTTTATAAGTGAAACCCTTCTGACGGATTAAAGATGGAGGAATCGTTGCGTCTGTGTGTAGATCATGTGCAGAAGCTAAACAAAGCGGTTTTAGCACGCCTGGTTATTCTTTTGTTTATCGCCTGTTTAAATAAGATGAATTATACCCTCGCCCGTTATGAATATCCTGCCGTCAGTCTGGCGGGCTACGCATGAGATTTTACTTAAGAGAGCAGGTATGCTGACAACACACTTAAAACTTAAAAAAACCGGCTGGGAAGAGTGTGACGCTTCGGCTTACGCTCAGATTTACACGACGTTCGGCGGGAGCATCTGCACCCATCCCCGCGTCATCGCCTATCTGGCAGAGCGGGAAGGCGTCGCGGTTCAGTACTACCTGAAAAGGGTAAACGGCCAGCCTGTCGCCGCTATCTTTTCACTGAATGGTTCGCTGGAATATAAAAAATCGCGCCTGCCCTTTGTCTTTGACGATCTTATTCTGCCGGTTAAGGCGGGAGCAAAAATCCTGCTGCCCTTCAGAACAAAACGGTTATCGCCGCATTCTTCGGGCGTGATAGTTAACAGTATTCGCCATAATCTGTTTAAGAAAAAAATGGCCCATATTAAATCTGACTTTTCGGTTAAAACGGCAAAAAAACGCACAGGTGAGGTGAGACGATTCACGAAAATGGGTGGCACGGTCGAAGATGTTTCCGGGTTTTCGCCGGGTGAGCTGGCCGCGATCTATCAGCGCCTGTTCAATCTCCGCTGGCAGAATCAGCTTCAATGCACGGATATCGACACTCTGACTGAAACCTTTACGCTGTTCCGGGAAATGATTTTTGGAAAAATCTTATTCATCAACGACTCACCCTGCGCGTTTGATCTCAATTATAAAGTCGAGTGTCCCGACTGGTACTATTTTGAAGATTTTAATGGCGGGATGGATCCGCAGTTTAAATCCATTGGCATCGGCTCGGTTTTACTCTGGGAAAACATTCTTCATGCTAAAGCATTAGCCGCCTCTTCAGAAAAGAAATTCATCTTTTCGCTGGGTGCCTATAATCCGGCCTGGCACTATAAACAACAGTGGTGCGATATAATGCCCTCAGGCCGCACACTTTTCTGAAACCGGAGAGTGAATTCACTGACTGGCCGGCAGAGACACTGCCGGCCCGGCTTCCGTCTGAATTATTAAAATATTTCACCGCTACACACAATCTCCACACAGCCTCGACGGCATATCAACGTCCCTCCGTTACGATTGCGCATCCTTAATAAGACGAGATGCCCATGTTCGCCCCTAAACGCTTTTCGCTGCCCTTTATCCTGCCTGCCTTGATCGCCGTGCTGGCGGGCTGCGATGATGATGTCCGCCCCGATGCGCAGGCCGCCGATCCTCAGGTTGCGGTTGCGGTGATCCAGCCTCAGGTTTTATCCGTGCATGACACGCTGCCTGGCCGGGTCAACGCCCTGCGTACGGCCGAGATACGCGCCCAGGTGAATGGTGTTATTGAGCGCCGCCTGTTTGAACAGGGTGCCGAGGTGAAAAAGGGCGATCCCCTTTTCCAGATCAACGCCGCTCCCTTTGCGGCCGAGGTGGAGAACGCGCGGGCTGGCTTACTGCGGGCCCAGGCCGCGAACGACAGAGCACAGCAGCAGGCCGCCCGGCTGCGGAAACTGATCGGCACGGGCGCGGTGAGTCGTCAGAGTTACGACGATGCCGTCGCTGCGGCCCGCCAGGCGGCGGCCGATGTTGCACAGGCCAGCGCGGCCCTGAAGCGCAAAGCCCTCGATCTGCGCTTCGCCACGGTCGAAGCGCCCATTTCAGGCCGTATCGATCAGGCGCTGGTTTCTGAAGGGGCCTATGTGACGCCGGGCGACAGCAGCCCCCTTGCCCGTCTGTACCAGACAGACCCGATCTATGTGGATGTCTATCAGCCCGCCGGGGTTTATCAGCAGCTGCGCAGACAGGTGGCCAGCCCGCAGAACGCCACGACAGGCCTGCCGGTTAAGCTCCTGTTACCGGATGGCACGGCTTACAGCCAGCCTGGCCGGATCCTGTTTTCCGGCATGAGCGTGGATACCAGTACCGGTCAGGTGCTGGTGCGTATTGAGGTGAGTAATCCCGACCGCGAACTGCTGCCGGGTATGTTCGTGCGGGTGCAGGTTCCGCGACAGCACTATGAGGATGCACTGATGGTGCCTGAGCAGGCCCTTTCCCGCCAGAATGACACGGCCGTGGTCTGGGTGATTGACGATCAGCAGCAGGCGCACCCGCTCAGCGTCCGCGTGGGCGAGCAGGTTAACGGAGGCTATCGCATCGCCGGAGGATTACCGCCTGGCAGTCGTGTCGTCGTAAAAGGCATGGACAAACTCAGCGACGGCACCCGCGTCGCCGCGGTGCTGTCAGCAGCGCCTCCTGTGAATCTGACCCTGCAGGAGAAAGAGTAATATGGCTCAGTTCTTTATCAGACGTCCGGTTTTTGCCTGGGTGGTCGCGCTGTTTATTGTCCTGTTCGGCGTTCTGTCTCTGACGCGGCTTCCGGTGGCCCGTTATCCCTCGGTGGCTCCTGTCAATGTCACTCTCACCGCCACCTGGGCCGGAGCGTCGCCGCAGACCATGAACGATTCGGTCGTCAGTCTGATCGAACGCGAACTCTCTGGCGTTAAAAACCTGCTCTACTTTGAATCATCGACAGACACCTCTGGTCAGGCGACGATTACCGTCACCTTTAAACCGGGAACGAATGCCGAACTGGCGCAGGTCGATGTTCAGAACCGTATCAGGGCGGTGGAGTCCCGCCTGCCGCAGGCCGTGCGACAGAACGGCCTGCAGGTCGAAGCTGCCGATACCGGTTTTCTGATGATCGTCAGCCTGACCTCCAAGACCGGCAAAACAGACAGTGAAGCGCTCAGTGACTACATGGCCAGAAACGTGGTTGAAGAGCTGCGCAGGCTGCCCGGCGTGGGTCGCGTTCAGCTCTTTGGCGCCGAAAGCGCCCTGCGCGTCTGGGTTGATCCGGTGAAACTGCTCTCATTTAACCTGACGATGAATGATATCGCCGCCGCCATTACGCAGCAGAATGCGCAAATCGCGCCGGGCCGCATCGGCGACGAACCGGCGCTGCCGGGTCAGATGGTTACCCTGCCCCTGACGGTAGCCGGTCAGCTGGCCACGCCGGCAGCGTTTGGCCGTATTGTGCTGCGTGCGAACAGGGATGGCTCCAGCGTCACACTCGCGGATGTCGCCAGAGTGGCGTATGGCTCGCAGACCTACAGCATGATGATGCGTGAAAACGGACAGCACTCTACCGGTGCGGCCATCATGCTCGCGCCCGGGGCCAACGCCGTGAAAACCGCAGAAGCCCTGTCGGCCCGGATGCAGACACTGAGTCTCTCCATGCCTGAGGATATCCGGTATGCCATCCCTTTCAATACGGCACCGTTCGTAAAGCTCTCCATCGGGAAGGTCATCCACACCCTTCTCGAAGCGATGGTGCTGGTTTTCGTGGTGATGTATCTGTTTTTGCAGAACATCAGGTATACCTTCATTCCGGCCATTGTCGCGCCGATTGCGTTACTGGGCACGCTATCCGTCATGCTGCTCGCTGGCTTCTCCGTCAATGTGCTGACCATGTTTGGTCTGGTGCTGGCCATCGGCATCATTGTTGATGACGCCATTGTGGTGGTGGAGAACGTCGAACGGCTGATGCGCGAGGAAAATCTCGGCCCGCGTGAGGCGACCTCACGGGCAATGCGGGAGATCACCGGCGCCATCATCGGCATTACCCTGGTGCTCACCGCCGTTTTCATCCCGATCGGGTTCGCCAGCGGCTCCGTCGGCATCATCTATCGTCAGTTTGCGCTCTCCATCGCCACCGCGATTCTTTTTTCCGCGCTGCTGGCGCTGTCGCTGACCCCGGCACTCTGCGCCACGCTGCTGCGAATGCCCGACGATCACGCCAGCGGCGGTTTTTTTGGCGGATTTAACCGGGCGTTAGCGCGACTGACCCAGCGCTATTCAGGCTGGACAGCCACGATACTCAGACGCTCAGGCCGCATGCTGCTGGTCTATGTTGCGCTCTGTGCCGGAACGGCGATCGCCTTCAGCCAGCTCGCTTCCGCGTTTCTGCCGGAGGAGGATCAGGGCTATTTCATGACGGCGTTTCAGCTCCCGGCCGAGGCGACGCAGCAGCGGACGCTGGCGGTCGTAAAAAAATATGAAGAGGCGATGGGTGCGCGCCCGGCTATCGCCACCAATCAGTCCATTCTGGGATTTGGCTTTTCGGGTGCGGGCGCAAACACCGCACTGACCTTTACCGTCCTGAAAGAGGCAAAAGATCGCGGTGACAGCTCAACGCTGCGCGAGGCCAGATTCGCCGACGCGGCGATGGCCGATATGACGGAGGGCACCATCATGACGATGATGCCCCCGGCCATTGAGGAGCTGGGCACCTCGTCCGGCTTTACGCTGCGGCTGGAGGATCGGGCCGGTCGGGGCTACCCGGCGCTGGAAGCCGCGCAGCAGCAGCTACTGCAGCTTGCCGCCAGCAGCCATAAAGTAACCCAGGTTTATGCAGATGGTCTGCCGCCCGGCAGGAGTATCCGGCTGAATATCGATCGTGAGAAAGCCAGTGCCATGGGCGTTTCGTTTGCCAGTATCAGCGACACCCTCTCCGCCGCGATGGGATCGCTCTACGTCAACGACTATCCCAACAGAGGCCGTATGCAGCAGGTGATTATTCAGGCCGAGGCAAAGGATCGTATGCAGATGGATGACATCCTGAATCTTTACGTCCGTAACAGCGACGACAGGATGGTGGCGCTGAAGAGCTTTATTACGCCGACCGCCGCTTCCTCGCCGCTTCAGCAGGTCCGCTATCAGGGCTATCCGGCGATGCGGATATCCGGAAGTGCCGCGCCCGGCGTCTCAAGCGGCGATGCCATGAAGGAGATGGAATCGCTTGCCCGGCAGCTACCGACGGGGTTCGCGATCGAATGGACCGGGCAGTCGCTGCAGGAGCAGCAGTCCGCCGCGCAGGCACCGATGCTGATGGCGCTCTCCATTCTGGTGATCTTCCTGGTGCTGGCCGCGCTGTATGAGAGCTGGGCCATCCCGCTCTCCGTGCTGATGGTTATTCCACTGGGGATTGCCGGTGCCGTCACCGCCGTAATGATGCGCGGATTGCCGGATGACGTCTTCTTCAAGGTCGGACTGATTACGGTGATCGGCCTGTCGGCCAAAAATGCGGTGCTGATCGTCGAGTTTGCCCGGCAGCTTCACCAGGAGGGCCGGAGCCTGCGGGATGCGGCGATAACGGCGGCCCGGATGCGGCTGCGTCCGATCATCATGACCTCGCTGGCGTTCGGGCTGGGAGTGGTGCCGTTGATTATCGCGTCCGGCCCGGCCAGTGAAACCCAGCATGCTATCGGAACCGGCGTTTTTGGCGGGATCATCAGTGCCACACTGCTGGCCATCCTGTTTGTCCCGCTGTTTTTCGTCGTGATCATGACGCTGGCGGTCAGACTGAAAGGAAAGAGAAGGTAACCGCGTCACCGGCGCTATCCCGTCTGCTTTATTGATTGCCGGAGCTGATATGATAAGGCCGCGTCTGTTTAAGGCGATTTACCGGGAAACAGCAGGCTTCCGGCATAGCGATACCCTCCGTAACGCCCCGTCTGGCCGGACAACACCAGCCGGGGCGGTAAAAACGAACACAGGATACTTATGAACAACAGCGATATTTTAATCGTCGAAGATGATCCGGAGATAGCCGCCATTCTGACCGCCTATCTGCAGAATAGCGGCTATAGCGTCAGCCATGCGGAAAACGGTGCCCTGGCGCTGAGCCGTTACGCGACCGCTGCGCCGCAGCTGATCATCCTGGACGTCCGTATGCCGGTGATGGATGGCTGGCAGGTGCTGGCGGAGATCCGTCGGCGCGGCGACACGCCGATCATTATGCTGACGGCGAACGACGATGACGTGGATAAACTCTCTGCGCTGCGCATTGGTGCCGATGATTATGTGGTTAAGCCGTTCAATCCCGCCGAGGTGGTGGCGCGGGTGCAGGCCGTCCTGCGCCGCACACAGGTGGCGACCCGTTCAGACGATGTTCTGTCCAGCCGATCCCTCTCAGTGAACGTGCAGCAGCACAGCGTCACCCTCAAACCCGAAGGTATCGACATCGCTCCCCGCCTCACCACAACCGAGTTCCGGCTGATCGCCCATTTTGTGCGTGAGCCTGCGCGGGTTTTCAGCCGGGATGAACTGCTGGAAGCCTGCTTTCCAGAGGGCGACACCCTGCCGCGAACGGTAGACAGCCACATCAGTAAGTTACGCAGGAAACTCGAAGACGCCGGGGTATCCGGACTGCTGCAGAACGTGCGCGGTTTTGGCTATCGCCTGGGAGAGGGGAAATGAAACGCCGGGGGCTCAGCCAGCAGCTGAACTGGCTGATTATCAGGGTCACGCTCTATTCATTCGTGACCTCCTTTGCCACCTACACGCTCGCGCCAACCGTCATCGGCCTGTTTTCGGGTGAGCTGCTGCCGCCCGATCTGGATATTGGCACCACCAGCGACTGGCTTACGATGCTGGTCTCCACGCTGCTGACCATCGCCGTCTCCGTTTTCTTCTCTGCCCGCTTCGCGCGTCAGATGGTCGTGCCACTGGAATCCCTGACGCATAGTGCGAAACGGGTGGCGGAAGGCGACCTGAGTGCGCGCGCCAGCGAAGGTGCCATAGAGATTGGCGAGATAGATGCGCTGGTCAAAGACTTCAACCGCATGGCGGCCGCGCTGGAGAATCTGTCGCAGAACAGCCAGACCTGGAACGCCGCCATTGCCCATGAACTACGCACGCCGGTGACGATACTGCGCGGACGGCTTCAGGGCCTGGCGGACGGTATCTTCGCGCCCGATCAGAAGCTCTTCGTCAGTCTGATCCATCAGACTGAGGGCCTGACGCGCCTGATTGAAGATCTGAGAACCCTGAGTCTGGCGCAGTCGGGCCATCTGCACATGCATTATGAGCGTGTGAACATCCACAGTGAGATCGAGTCGCTGGCTGAACTGGTCAGGGCGGATTTCAAAGCCAGTCACCACTCATTGGTGCTCAAAGTCACGCCGGCGACGATCGAGTGCGATGCCTCACGCTTCAGGCAGGTGCTGCTGGCCTTTCTGGAGAATGCCCGCCGTTATGCTGTGCCGGGCATCGTGATGATCGCCTGCGAGCAGGACGCAGACGGGGTTGTGGTGCATATCGACGACGAAGGCCCCGGCATCGATCCGGCGTTTGCGCTTACCGTCTGGGATGCCTTCGTCCGTACCGATGATTCCCGGTCGCGTCAGAGCGGCGGCACCGGGCTGGGGCTGGCGGTGGTGAAGGCCATTGTGCTGGCGCTGGGCGGGTCCGTCACCTGCAGCCGTAACGCACTGGCAGGCACCCGATTTTCATTCTGGCTGCCCGCCACCAGACCTGGCGTGATAGCGGCTGGCGAGGAATAACACACCGGCCAGCCACCGGAAGACAGCCCTCCGTCCTCTCTGTGCGCGAAAAGCGTAACCACAGGTAACTAACGTCGTGATTCCTGTATCCCGGACAGCATAACGCTCACCGGATCGCTATGCTCTGCTGAGTTCAACGTGCAACTATGACTACCAGGATATCCAGTGATGAAAAAATTATCAGTGATTGTGATGGCGACCGGTCTGTTTTTGTCTGTGAATATGCAGGCTAATGCCGAAGGCTGTCTGAAAGGCGCGGCCGTAGGCGGCGTAGCAGGTCATGTTGCTCATCATGGCGTGGCTGGCGCTGCGGCAGGCTGCGCAGTCGGTCACCACATGGCGAAGAAGAAACAGAAAGAAGCAGAAAAAAACCAGCAGGCTCAGCAGGCGCAGAAATAAGCGGCCCCGTGACACGGTGATGTGTACGCTGATGGCCCGGTCCGGGTCATCAGCGCTTTACCCGGCCGCCGTCCGTCACTGTTTCGCCAGGCGTTGCACAACTCATCAGCGAAAATCACTTCCGGCAGAGCGTGGGGATGCAGACTTCCCTGCTGTCCAGACCCTGATATCCCTGCCAGACATGGCCGGACAACACTGTTCAGGCATCATTATTCCTGCGCCATTCCTCCACGCTTTCCTTTGACACCTCTTTTTTAAAACAAACCAGTGCGTATCCACCCTGCCTGCTCCAGGCGCTACGTCCGCCACAGCGGCTGCCGTTGCGCGCAGTGTTGAACGGGCACGCGCAGACGCCAGGATAAGCGGCGATGGCATCGTCGATAATGCGCTGACGAACCTCATCGTCGGTCTGCTTCTGTCGCTTAGCCTCAGCCGCACCGGCCCAGCAAAGCGCCAGGCTCAGCATTACCGAAATAACACAGGTATTTTTAATCATGATCCCCTCCTGCATGAGGAGGATAACGTACCGCACCCATCAGCCCGGCAATCCCCTGAACAGGGCACAGACAGGGGCTGTTCAGGCCCGGCTCCGCGTCCGGAAGCCTGTTTTTTTATCTGAACGGAGATGCGGACTTCAGACGTTAGCCCGCAGCAGGCGCAGAAGCGCCGCCGCGATCTGCGCCTGCCGGTCACTCACAGCGGTGTCATGCTCTCTACCTGATGCTGGAAAACATACGGGTCGGATAGCAGCTCAAACTGCTCATCATCGGGATAGGTAACGGCCACATGATACTGTTCACCGGCAAAGGCTTTCACCGCGTCGATGTTTTCCCACCAGGTTGCCAGAAAAAAATGCGCCCATTCGCCCTGCGTTTCTCTGCGCACGCTGGCCCCCAGATTGCCCGGCGTTCCTTCTGAATGTTCAACCCCGGTCTTCTGCAGGTGATCGGCAAATCCTTCAGCATGTCTGACCGGAACGCATCCGTGCCATGTTCTGACTATCATCTTGCTCTCCTTCATCGTGAAGGTTTAACCCTAACATAGAAGGCAATGCGTAACAGCGTGCCAGGAACAGACAAGCAACCGTTTGGCACCGGCCTGCGGTCTGACGATCGGCAGGGCAACTGCGGAGATCGCTTTCCGAACAGGCCCTACTGGATCGGCCCTGCCCCTGCTTTCCTCAGCCCCCGGCGGGTGCTCTGTACACATGCGCACGGCTGTTCCGGGCGCGCGCTAACGCGACCTTACCGATCCAGGGGGTGGGTGATTTTCAGCTGCGCCCTGTCGTTGTAAAAGCGCCGGTAAGATAACCAGACGGCGATGATGGTGGAGAGACTGGCGGTGCCTGTCAGCATAAAGGTCACCATGATCTGGTATTTGATGGCCTTAAGCGGATCGATACCCGCAAAAATCAGACCCGACATCATCCCTGGCAGGCTGACCAGCCCGACCGTCTTCGCCGCATCCACGGTCGGGATCATGGCGGTGCGGATGGTGTCCGCGATAATGCGCTTCGAGGCCAGTTTCACCGGGGCGCCCAGGCTCAGCATCTCCATAATTTTCTGATGATTATCCCGGAAACGCTGATGCAGACTGGTAAAGCAGAGCCCGACGGCGACCATCGCATTACCCGCGATCATGCCGGAGATGGGAATGACCTGCATCGGCACGAAGGCTATCGCACCGCTCAGTACCAGAATCGCGAGGGTTATCACCGTGCCGCTGAAAATCGCCGCAAACGCGATGCCAAAAGCGTTTCCGATATCCCGTCCCCGTTTGCGGGCGTTGATTGCGGCGTTGACGCAGATAAACAGCACCATCAGCACGGTGAGCCAGTCGTTGTTCACATCGAAAATCGACTTCAGTACAAAGCCGACGATCACCAGCTGTACGATTGCCCGGCAGACACTCCAGATAATATCCTTGCTCATGCCGAGCTTTTCTTTCTGACTGATCAGCAAGGCAATGATGACCAGACTCAGTGACAGCAACAGCGAGGTGTCACTGATATCATGCTGATTCACGCGCATTCTCCTTTTTCTGCGGTGCCAGACGGAGCACCTGCGCCGCCTGGTCAATGTCCTGAACATCATGACTGATGCGCACCACGGCGACCTGATGCTCCGTGGCAACGCGGTCGATCAGGGCAAGCACGGCCTGTCTGTTCTCGTCATCCAGCGCGCTGGTCACCTCATCCAGCAGCAGCACCTGCGGCATAAACTGCAGATTGCGCAGCAGACCCACGCGCTGTTTCTCGCCGCCGGAGAGCTGTTCAACCGGTTTGTCCAGCATCGTGGCGGCCAGGTTGACGCTCTCCAGCGCGCTGACCAGCGTGTCGCGCGGGGGCTTCTGATGGCGAACCTGCCAGGGCAGCGCCAGATTGTCATACACCGTCTGCCCGAAGAGCTGCGGAGTCTGAAAACAGTATGAAACCTGCTGGCGATAGGCCTCCGGCGCCAGCGTGGTAATGTCACTGCCGCTGAAAAAAATCTGTCCGGAGGTCGGCGCCATCAGTGAAGCCAGGATCTTCAGCAGGGTGCTTTTGCCGCTGCCGGAGGGGCCGGTCAGTAAGATCTTATCGGCCGGGTATAACTGTAAAGAGATCGGTTGCAGAAGCTGGCGCTCGCCAGCGGAAAAAGCGATCGCCTGCGCATCCAGCAGGGGCAAGCCTCTGTCCATATTTCGCCTCAGGGTGTTAATTAACAGTGGAGAAGTCGGGGGCCGGAAGCCGCGGTTCGCCGATCAGGTGTGTCCGGCGCACAGAGGCGGCACCATGAACCATCCGGGGGATAAGATAAGGCATTCAGTCGGGACAAATCATCTTCTTCATCAAATCCGGCGGCGATCATCATTGAGGCCACGGCTGCAAGTGTAAGCCGGGTGGCTCAGGGCGGCCACCCGTTCATGATCACTTTTTCCAGCGGGTGGAAACCGGATTACTGACGCTGTTTTTCTCCTGCGTGTAGGTGCCGTTCTGCTGAGCAATGGCTTCGCCGGTATCCACAATCGCGTTCTGAATAAAGACGTTCTGCTGATCACCTTTGACAAAGGTTAACTGATGAAAGGCGGTTTTGTTGCCCCAGTCAGACGAGGGCAGAGAGATGAAACGCACGGTAAAGGTCTGGTCGTCAAAGTGGCCCTGCATGACGTAAACGCCGTAGTGATCCTCACCCTGCGAAATGATTTTGTAAGTGCCGTTATCGTAGTAGTAGATCTCAGCGTCCGGAAACGGCTTTTTGTCGTACATTTTGCGGTAGTGCAGCACCTGCCGGATGGTCGGCTGGCCGAATCTTACGGTCAGCGTATTATCCTGTGCGGCCGTGGTCACTCCTTCCGCGTGTACACCGCTCATCATCATTAACAGACTGGTGGTCATCATTGCCGTTGCTTTCACTCTCTTTCTCCTCTGAGGATTAGGGGAATCTCTGGCGTAAGAGCCTGAAACTTACATGCTGTGATGGGCGGGTGAAAGAGGCCGATCACAGTTTATTACACAATGTGATAATCACGATGCGTGAGGGAGTCAGTTCAGAAAGAGAACGAGGATAGCCTGCCAGTGGACCGGGGATGGGGTTTATGGCTGAATGGGCTAAGCGGCATGGCCTGTCTGCGCGAGTCGCTAATTCAGCAATCCGGCCCCCACATTCACCGACAGACCCAGAATCGCCAGGTTAAAAATAAACGAGATCACGGACTGCAGCAGCGCCAGTCTGCGCATCGCGGTCGTGCCGGTGGCGACGTCTGCCGTCTGCGACGCCACCGCGATGGTGAACGAGAAGTAGAGGAAATCCCAGTAGCCGGGATTTGCCTTTTTCTCAGGGAAAATCAGCGGCGTAAGATCGCTGCTGCGGTAAAGGTAGTGCTGATGAGCATAGTGCATCGCAAACGCCGTGGGCAGCATGGCCCAGGAGGCAATCAGCGTCAGTGCGGTCAGCAGCAGATGCATCAGGCGCGGCGTGCCGGTCAGCGACTTGAGCGCCGGAAGCTCACTCAGAATCGCCACCATACTGACCACGCACGCCACGATAACCATCCCCAGCACCAGCGCGGCGCTCTGATCCTGCTGCTGAGCGATACGCCGGATCCCGGCTGCATCCGTCCGCAGCATGCGGATCCAGAGAATGCAGAGGTAGAGCCAGGCCCAGACGTTCCAGCCGATGAGCAGACGCTGCATCTGCCCGAGCCGATCGGAGAGTAAAAAATAGCAAACCAGGCCGGCGGAAATGGAGAGCAGCAGACGTAAGCGGGAATAGAGCGTCGAGGTCAATGTTGTCGGCATAGGTCAGCCAGTGCGGTTTAATCAGCGTGATCTCAACTTTAGCTAAATTCAGGTAAAAATCATGGACAAGGACAGAATTGTTACACTTCTGAAGTACAAGCGCTGGATTGATTCGGAAACGCTGAAAAGCCTCACCGCGATCGATGACACGGCGGATGCAGGGAAGCGTCACCTGATGCTGAGACTGATGAACCATATCTATGTGGTCGACAGAATCTTCGAAGCCAATATGTCAGGCGAGCCGCACGGTTATACGGCGCTCAACACGCCGGAGATACCCACTGCTGAGGCGCTGGAGGCCAGCATGACCGCCTGCACGGAGCGGTATATCCAGCGGGTGAGCCGCCATGACGCCCGCCGATGCAGACGAGGTCATCAGCTTCACCTTTGTCGACGGCGGCCACGGCGAGATGCGCGTCAGTGAAATGCTGGATCACGTACTCTTTCACGGCACCTATCATCGTGGCGCGGTCGGCTGGTTAATCGGTGAATGCGGGGGCGTGCCGCCGAAAGATGTGCTGACGGTGTTCCTGCGGGATCACCATTGCTGAGCGGCGTTTCCCGCACAGCGGGTAATCGTAACCGCGGCCATCGCGGAGCCGGGTCTGTCGCGGCCATAGTGGCGACCCGGGGCTTAATTGCCCGGGCCTGTGCCGCAGACTTATCCGGATAAATCAGGTGACGCAGATGTGACCGCGATGGGCAACGGAAGATTACATCAGGACGACGCCAAAACGTTTCAGAAGCAGCGCCCAGAGCACGAACAGGATGACCGTGACCCCGCTGGAGAACAACAGCGTCAGCCAGAAACCAAAACGGGGATAGATAAAGGGAAACAGAATAAACATCGGCAGCGTTGGCACCACATACCAGAAGGTGTACCACGCATGAGCCGTAATCTTTTCCGCCGGCTGCCCTTCCAGCTTCATCCAGATCAGCACCAGCAGCGTAACCAGCGGCAGGGCCGCGATCAGCCCGCCCAGCCGGTCACTGCGCTTTGCTACCTCTGAGATCAGCACGACCATAAAGGCTGTCACTGCATATTTCGCTATCAGCCAGACCATGATTGTCCTCTGCAGGGCGGATTAACCGGGCCAGGCTGAACCTGGCCCGGTCGTCGTGACAGCCGATCAGGGCATCATCCTGCGCAGCGTGTCATCCCGCAGGAAATAGTGATGGAACAGCGCCGCCAGCGCATGCAGACCAATCAGCCAGTAGCCCATCGGGGCGAGGGTTTCGTGCCAGTCGATCAGCATACTGGCCGTGGCCGGATCGGGCGTGGTCGCAACCGGCATGTTGATCCCAAACAGCGCCCACTCTTTGCCCCGCAGGTAGCGAGAGGTCAGCCCCAGAATGGGCAGGACCACAAAAAGTGCATAGATCAGGGTGTGAACCAGATGGGAAATGCCGGTCTGCCAGCGCGCAACGGGCGGCGTGATCGGCGGTGTCTTGCTCCTGGCGCGCAGCCAGAGGCGGGCAATCATCAGGATCAGCACGCAGAACCCGGCCGAAAAGTGCGTGATCATCACCGCATTACGCTGCCAGGTGCCCTTCTCTGCCATCCAGCGCAGCTCGATTGTGGCGTACGCCACAATGATTAACAGGACCGTCAGCCAGTGAAAAAGTATCTGTGAACCTTTGTATTTCTTCAGCATTAATAAATCCCCGCCACTATTTTTTCCCGTCACTATACCAGTAAATTATTAGATATTTATTAGGCCGTTATCGGCGATTGTGACAGCCTGTGACTACAGTACGCCATTGCCTCGCAGGCCCTGTCAGTCATCATTTTCTGCCGGTCTGACCCAATCCAGAGCCCGGCCGTCATGCACGGCGCGGGCGGGCATCGCCCGTCAGCCTGTCGCAGCCGGTTCTTCGCTTCACCGCACAGAGATGTTTAAATCCCCTTCCCGGTGCGCCGCAAACGGTGCCCGCGCAGGAAAACGGGGTCAGACAGAATAGCGATAATTCTTAAACTTAATCTGACCTTAAGCGTCTTTCCGGCCCGATGCCACCGCAGGTGACGGCCGCAGCCAGGATTAAACCATTTCTTACTGGCGCGATTCCTGCGCATAAACAACCACTCCGACTTAAGTCAAATCCGCGCCCTGCCACGCTAGCCCTTTCGCGCCTCGCTTACTGGCAGTACCAGCCATAATCAGAGTAACCATAACCTGCGTGACCGTAACCTTAGAAACCTAATTTTCTTATTCAAAAACAGCAACTTCTCCTGAATAACTTGTTCGCCTATGCTGGCTGTTCACTTATTTACATCAGAAGGATCTGTAATGTTAACGCTCCCCGCATCCTACAGTGCTGAAGCCGTCGAGTGCCTGTATGAAGTGATAGAGAACCTTACACTGAACGGTGCACGTTGCCAGGTGATCTATGACAGCCAGGCCACGCGTGCCGCCGTTATCGAAGCAGACGCAACCGATGAGTGTGGCGAAATGCGTCATCCGGTACTGGCGGTGCTGGAGATGGAGCGCGTCACCAGTATCAATACGGTGCTGCGGATTAAATCGTTCTGGACAGATTCAGATGGCATGCAGGCGAAGGTGGAACAGGGCAGCCTGGCGAAAGCGCTCTATAAGGCGCTGACGCTGAAGAAACAGATCACGCTGGTCGGACTGTAAGGCGTTCCCGCACGGGCCGTCAGGCTGAGGCTGGGCGTGCAGGCCGGATCGCATGACATCCGGGCCCTGACCAGCAGCGTGGCACACAGCCCCCACAGCAGTATAAGGATGCCAGCCGTTATGCGACTAATCGGATGCCTGGTGACCTGCGCGACGGTTTCCCGATGTCCACGCATCACCTCTTCAGGAACAAGATGCACCACCATCATGATCCTCAATGGCACAGGAATCAGATCATCAGGCAGGCCGATCACCAGGATAAAGTCGGGGATCAGATCACCAGGTGAAACGGCATAAGCCGCCACCAGCATCGCCAGCCCCTTCACACACCTGGGGTTTCGGGGCTCGCGGGCGGCAAGCCAAACCGTATGCACATCCCGTTTGATGTTTCGCGCCCACGCTCTTGCGTTCGCGACAAACTTTCTGAGCATTTTTTATGCCGTGCTGACGAGGTGGCGGTTTCTGAACAAACCAGGCCAGCCGTATTGCTGGCGTGAAGCCCGGCTTACGGCAGCAAATTTAACCCGCCACCTCTCATCCGGATGTCTGCACTTTTCTGCACGCGCCTGATTCAGGACGACGCAGGCGCGTTCAGGCTCAGATACGGAAAGCGTTAACGGTTTCGCGTAAAGAGTGAGCCTGGGCAGAAAGCGACTGGGATGCGGTCGAGGACTCCTCTACCAGCGCGGCATTGTTCTGCGTCACCCCATCCATCTGATTCACCGCAATGCTGACCTGTGAAATCCCCTGCATCTGCTCAGCAGAGGCCAGCGAGATGTCATCCATCGCATCCGCCAGTTTGCCGACCATCGCGTTAATCTGCAGGATGCTTTTACCGGTTCCGTTAGCCACTTCCACCCCACTTTCAACCTGCGCCACCGCCTCTTCAATCAGACTCTTGATATCTCTGGCCGCAGTTGCACTGCGCTGCGCCAGCGTGCGGACTTCACCCGCCACCACCGCAAAACCGCGCCCCTGTTCGCCTGCGCGCGCGGCTTCCACCGCCGCATTAAGCGCCAGGATGTTGGTCTGAAAGGCGATACCCTCAATCACCGAGGTAATGTCTCTGACTTTTGTCGCGCTGTTGGAGATATCGTTCATCGTGTCTGACATCCGGTGCATATCGTTTTCACCGGAGCGCGCCAGGGAAGCGGTTTCGCGGGCCGACTCCGCCGTCTGCTGCGCCGTGGCGGTGTTACTCTTCACCGTCGCGGTCAGCTGCTCGATACTGGCGGCCGTCTCCTGCAGCGCGGCCGCCTGCTGCTCGGTGCGTGAAGAGAGTTCGGTATTGCCCTGAGAGATCTCATCTGCGGCCATCGCGACAGAAGCGGACGCGTCTTTGATGTGTGACACCAGATCGCGCAGATTGGTCTGCATGCTATCCAGCGACGCCATCAGGCTGGCGCTGTCTCCTTTACGCAGGGTGACGGCGGTCGTGAGATCGCCAGCGGCAATGGCGGCGGCCAGGTGCTGCGCATGCGAAGGCTCACCGCCCAGCTGAGACTTGATCCGGCGCGTAATCAGGGCACTCATCACAAAGCCCATTATCACAAACAGCGTCGTCAGGGCCGCGAGCGTCATATAAACGCCCGATAACGCCTCACTGGAGGTTTCCGCGGTCTTGCCCGTTACCCTCGCCTGATAATCCACCATGCCATTCACGGCAACCCGGTATTGCTCAACCACCGGGATCAATCCCTCGCGAAGCCTGGCCGGGAAAGCGGCCGCATCGGCGCTGAAGAGGGTCTGCGCAGCCTGATTCAGCGGCCCCGCGGCATCTTCAATTTTCTTTAAATTTCCGGAGGCTTCATCCACCTCGGCCAGGTTGATTCCGGGGATGCTTTTCGCGCCGTTAATCAGCGTACGAAAATGCGCAATCGTATTGTCGCTGTTTGACTGCAGATCAAAAAACTGCGTTTTCACCTGCGGCTGCGTCTCTGGAGAAACGGACAATAAAAGTGCCGTCTGCTGCGTTAAGTTATCTTTAAGTGTCTGGAGCGTCTGAAGGTCGGTCAGTCGCGCACGCGTTAATTTCTGCTGATCGCTGGCCGTATTAAGTTTAAATCCGGCAAAGGCGGTCACAAAAACCCCCATCAGAATAACGGTCAGAAATGCGGCATTGAGCATGACGCTTAACTTCATTTTTTTGTGCTGTTTCATGGATAGCCCCGAAGTAAGAAAAAAGGATGCGTTCAGCGACATATCCCTGTCTCTGTTTCGCTGTTACCTGAATTTGTTATCGGCAGCCGAAGCGGGAAAAAGAGTGATTAAACACGCAGATGAAATAAATCTTTTTTATTTGTCAGCGCCGGCGTTAACGATCAGGCTTAATGCGCTGAAAAGACGCGTGATCAGAGGACAGACGCGGGCTGAGCAGCGGCTGTGAAGCGTTGCCCTGAACGGACGGTGCGCGCTGTGGTGTCGGGATCTTTTACAGCGAGGCTGCGAAGCCTCGCGGCATGAGTGTTTATCTGCGCAATGAATATCTGACACTTATGCGCCTTTTCATTTTCCCGAGAAAAAAGCCTTTTTCCGGCGGAATAATCATGCCGCGTATTATCAGGCCATTATCATCACGATTCGCCTTTAATTCAGACCGTGCCTCGCATTCCTCACCTCTCTCTTCCGGCGATTTACTGCCACCCGACTCTGTTTACTGACCCGGCCCTGGTATAAAAACGCCAGACCGCTGATTTATCACATTAAAGAAGAGGCGAATCCTTTCTGATGATGGCGAGAAAAAAGGCATAAAAATTTTCTGAGGCTGTTTTGCTTAAGGTAATCCTAATATCCGGCCGCGATAATTCATTCCATACTGACCTGGAGTGAAAAAAATGCTTAAGACTTTACTCAGATCTCTGCCGCATGATTACGCCCCTTTTTTTCGTGGCCTTCATATTTCCATTGCGCTGTTGATCGCACTGCAGATCATCAATTCAGACTTTATCGACGCCGATGCTCTGAGCGAATCGGGCTGGCCGGCGCTGATGACCTGGTGGCATGCCCTCTCCGGTGCACTGCTGCTGATCCTGGGCCTGATCCTGCTGGCCTGGATGATCGGGCAGCGAGGCATCAGATGGTACTTCAGCTGGGCGTTCGTCGATTTCAGGCAGATCAACGCCGATATCCGTCAGCTGATGCAGTTCACTTTACCGGAATCCTCCCGCGGCAGTATCGCCGCCACGGTACAGGGACTGGGCGTCGCCGCCCTGCTGTTGGTTGCGGCGTCAGGCAGCGCATGGTTTGCCGCAGAAAGGTTGCTGCCCTCGCTGGCGCTCTATTCGGGGCTGTTTCTGCACTGGCATAAATTCCTGACCACCTTCATTGAAACGTACTTTTATGCACATGGGCTGATGGGCGTTGCGCATATGTTCCTGCGCAATAAAAAACAGACCGCTGATTTACGCTCCGCAGAGTAAAGGTGACGCAATGAGAATCACGCCGGAATGTTCGCTGAAATGGGTCGCAGGTGCGTCACAGGTCAATATCGCCACCGATTTTATACGCGACCACTATTCACACCATTTTGATGCCCGACTGACGGTTCTGATGCCGTGGATTCTGATGCTCTGTGACGGAGAGGATAATCTGCTGGCCGCCTGTGGCGTGATGCCAGCGTCCCAGGGCCCGATGTTTCTTGAGCAGTATCTGGACAAACCGGCGGAGGCGAGCCTGCCTGAACACGGGTTCACCAGCGTCCATCGCAACAGCATCGTCGAAGCCGGCAACTTTGCGGCGGTTGATGGGGCGGCTGCCCGCGTCATGTATGCCGCCGTCTGCCTGCTGCTTAACGCCTATCGCTATCAGTACATCATGTTCACGGGCACCCAGAAGATCCGCAACATCTTCGCCAGGCTCCATCTGTCACCCGTGTGCATTTCGATGGCCGACCACGCCAGAGTGGCAGGCGGAGAAGCCACATGGGGGCGCTACTACCAGCACCGGCCTCAGGTCATGGCGGGCGATCTCGCTGGCGGACAGAAAGCGCTGGCAGGCAGTTCGCTGCTTCTCAATCTTTTTGGTGAATTACCCCCGGCCCCCTGGGACGTGCAGCAGGAGAACCTTCGTCATGCTCATTGAAACCCTTGATCGTCATGCTAACAGCCAGCCCGATGCCGTGGCGCTGGTCAGCACCGCGCGAAGCTGGACGTGGCGCGAATATGAACAGGCTGTTTCTCTTCTGGCTGCTGAGCTGCAGCAGGCGGGCGTTCAGCGACTCGGTCTGGCGCTGGAAAACGGACCGCGCTGGATCATCGCCGATCTCGCCTGTTTAAAGGCGGGCATTGTCTGCGTGCCCATTCCGGCATTCTTTTCGCCGCAGCAGCGCTCGTGGGTGATCGGCTCAGCGGGCCTCGACGCCATTCTGAGTGAGGCGTCACCGGCTGAGGGTGAATCCGTCCCCGTTTCCGCTGGCCAGTTGCAGCGCTTACCCTGCACGCACCAGCCTGAACTGCACCGGGACACGGTCAAGATTACCTACACCTCCGGCACCACCGGCCAGCCAAAAGGCGTCTGTCTGCGGCAGCGCGGGATTGAGTGGACCGCCTCGGCGCTGGCAACGGCGATGGCCCCGCTGGCGCTGGCGCGTCATCTGGTCGTCCTGCCTCTGAGCACGCTGCTGGAGAATATCTGCGGCGGTTATGTGCCGCTGCTGCTGGGCGTCACCACGGTGATCCCCGCCGCCTCCGAGGTTGGCTTTACCGGTTCGAGCCAGTTCAGCCATGAGGTGTTCGCCGGCGCGCTGCTGCGCTGGCAGCCGCAGAGCCTGGTGCTGGTGCCCGAACTGCTGCGCGTGCTGAGCTTCCTGCACAGCCGGATGCCGTCCGTCACTGCCGCGCTGAAGTTTGTGGCGGCGGGCGGCGGCAAAGTGGCCGTCGGTCTGCTGAACGCAGCCAGAGAGGCGGGCCTGCCGGTCTACGAAGGCTACGGTCTTTCCGAGTGTGGTTCGGTCGTCACCCTGAATCTGCCCGACAATGTCCAGGCGGGCAGCACCGGCCGCCCTCTGCCCGGCGTGGATATCAGCTTCGACGCCAGCGGCAGCCTGCTGGTGGCAAGCCCCGGTAATGCCGCGGGCTATCTGGGCGAAGCGCCGTTCGGCACGCGGGTTAACACCGGCGATCTGGCGGAGCGTGACGCCTCAGGCTTTATCCACATTAACGGACGCGCGCGCAACGTGCAGATCACCGCTTTTGGCCGCAACTTCTCGCCGGAGTGGATTGAGGCAGAGGCGATGAGCTGCGGTGCCGTCCGGCGCATCGTTATGTTCGGCGAAGGGCTGCAGCGCAACGTGGCCCTCATCCACGCGATGGAGGGCATGGAGTCCGCCGCCCGTGAACAGCTGCTGGCGTTGTCCGCCGCATTACCGGATTACGCACGCCCGCACCACCTGATTTTTACCCCGGTCATTTCATCACCTGAGCTGCTGACCGCCAACGGACGCCCGCGTCGCGATGCGATCTGGACGTTGATGAAGCATCAAATACTGAACTGTGAGGAGTACATCTGAATGGCCTTTTATCAGCAATTACAGGATCAAACAGAACAGGCACGCAACGCAATGTTAAGCAGCGTTGTCATCGAACAGAGCGCCCAGGGTAACGTGACGCGTGACATGTATATCGCCTTTCTCAGCCAGGCCTTTTATCACGTCAGCCATACCGTTCCCCTGCTGATGAGCGCAGGCAGCCGCCTGCCCGCCGAGAAAGAGTGGCTGCGGGCGGCGCTGGCTGAGTATATCGAAGAGGAATATGGGCATCACGAATGGATCCTGAACGACATCCGTGCCTGCGGGGGCGATGCGGAAGCGGTACGCAACGGCGCGCCCGGACGGGCCATTGAGCTGATGCTCGCCTATCTCTACTACCGTATTGAGCGCATTAACCCGCTGTGCATATTCGGGATGGTGCATGTGCTGGAAGGCACCAGCGTTAACATCGCTACGCCGATTGCGGAATCGCTGCAGCACGCGCTGAAGTTACCGGAAGAGGCGACAACTTATCTGCGGTCGCACGGTGCGCTGGATCTGGAGCATCTGAAGTTCTTTGCCAGCCTGATGGACAAAGTCACCGATGCGCGCGACCAGCAGGATATCGTCCATACCGCTAACGTCGTCTACGCGCTTTACGGCGACATGCTCCGTGCTCTTGCTGAGGTACCTGATGGAACTGCGCAATAAAAATGTGGTGCTGACCGGTGCCAACGGCGGGATTGGTCAGGCGCTGGCTCTGCGCCTGGCCGCGGCGGGAGCCTGCGTCTGGCTGGTGGGCCGCAACCACAGCGAACTGGAGAACCTGCGTCACCGGATGCAGGACCCCGATCGGCATACCGTGTTTGCCCTGTTTGACTACAGCGACGATGAGATCCTCTCCCTCGGCAGCTGTTTTGAGGGCGGGCGGCAGCTTGACGTACTGATTAATAACGCCGGCACCAGTCGTTTTGCGCGGCTGGAACAGCAGAGTTTTGCGGATATTCGTGAGCAGCTGCGCGTCAATGTGGAGATCCCCCTGATCCTTACGCGCGCGCTGATTCATCAGTTCAGTACCGGCGGCACCATTGTGAATGTGGGATCGATTCTGGGCGAGCTGGGTCATCCGGGCTACAGCGTCTACTGCGCCTCAAAGGCAGCGCTGCATCGCTTTTCGGAATCGCTGGGCCGCGAGCTTGCGGCAACCGGCGTGAAGGTGTTGTACGCCGCGCCCCGCGCCACGCGGACCGGGCTGAATTCGGCAGCGGTGAACGCCATGAATGCCGCGCTGGGTAACCAGAGCGACACGCCGGAAGAGGTCGCCCGGTTTATTACGGACACGCTGATCCAGGGTCGCCGCCGGGCCAGAATTGGCGTGATGGAGGGCATCTTTGTGCGTGTCAATGCGCTCTTTCCTGCGCTGGTTGACCGGGCGCTGCTTAAAAAACTGCCGGTTATCAATCGTTTTCTACAGTCGGACGCTTCAGCGGAGATAAAATAAATGAAACCTCTATTCGCACTGTTAACGCTGTCGCTGACAGCCCTGCCCGGCCTCGCGTCGGCGGAAACGCCACTCTCTTCTCTGCAGAAAGCGTGGTCAGTGTGCCAGTACCGCACGCTGGAAAACCAGAAACAGAGCTGCCTGAGCGATCTCAGCCAGCAGGCCCATCGCGTTCAGGGGCGTGACAGCGATCCTGAACTGCTGATCTGGAGCGCAATCATCGACAGTAGCTGGGCGGGCGCAAAAGGCGGCCTGGGCGCGCTGAGTCTGGTCAAACAGGCGAAGGCCGATCTGGAAAAGGCCATGGCGATTAATCCGCAGGCGCTGCAGGGCTCGGCCTACACCAGCCTCGGCGCGCTTTACTATCAGGTGCCGGGCTGGCCGGTAGGTTTCGGCGATAATAAAAAAGCCGAAGCGATGCTGCAGAAAGCCCTGGCGATCAACCCGGACGGCATCGATCCCAACTATTTCTATGGCGATTTCCAGCTCGAACAGGGCAATAAAGCGCTTGCCAGACGCTATCTGGATAAGGCGCTGAAAGCCGCTCCACGTCCCGGACGCGAAATTGCTGACAGCGGCCGACATGCCGACATCCAGCGCGATCTGAAAAAACTGGATTAACCGCTGACAACGCCCCTCTGTCGGCTATAGTAACGATCCTCATCCTGACGTTCCCGTACAGAAAACAGCGGCCGGGATGAGGTTCGCACAGTGCCAGCCCTGCGGCATTCCCTATCCGATCTGAAAGGAACAGGCTTTTGATACACGGAGAATCGCACAAGATTTCGCGCTCTGGCTGGCTGCGGGCCGCCGTGCTGGGTGCCAATGATGGCATTGTGTCCACCGCCAGCCTGCTTACGGGCGTGGCCGCCGCCAACAGTTCCCCGCACAGTATTTTACTGGCCGGGGTAGCGGGTGTCGTCGCCGGAGCTATGTCGATGGCGACCGGAGAGTATGTCTCCGTCTCGTCACAGGCAGATACCGAACGCGCGGCCATCGCCGAAGAGCAGGCCGAACTGGAAGAGAACTATCAGGCTGAAACCCATGAACTTGCGTCGATTTATGTTCATCGCGGCCTGAGCCGGGAGTTAGCCCACGAGGTCGCTACCGCCCTGATGAAACATGATGCGCTGGACGCCCATACCCGCGATGAACTCGGCATCTCAGATACTTCTAGTGCGCGGCCCCTTCAGGCGGCGCTTTTTTCGGCGGGGAGTTTTACGCTCGGCGCGGTGATTCCGTTTGCGGCGGCGCTGCTGCTTCAGGGCATCGCCGGGATCGTGATTGCGGCCCTGCTTGCCCTGATCATTCTGGGTGCCGTCGCCGCCCGGGCAGGAGGCGCGCCGGTGCTGCGCAGCGTTATCCGCGTCAGCTTCTGGAGCAGCCTGGCCATGGCCTTATCGGGCGTCACCGGCGCGCTGTTTGGGCATTTCGCGGGCTGATGCGCTGCGATAACGCAAGAGAAAATCAGCGCGAAAAGCGCTGAAATGGGCGGTGAAACAACCACTCAACAGATGATACCGGGCGTCTCTGCACGTCGATAAGCTCAGGCCGATGCAGGGCGCATCCAGCTAAGCGTGAGTGACTCGCTTCCCGCCTCCTGAAGGATGCAATTCTCCCCTTTATTGTCTTTTACGCGCTATTCCTTAAACGGAAATACTGCGGATTTTAAGCGATCTTCAGTCTGTGATATTGCGACGCTAACGATGCATAGAGGTATGCCGTTCGTTTATGGCAAATCCTGGTTTTATGGGGGTCCGCTTTGTGGCAGGAGCGGACGTTTCAGCTTACTCGAAAAAATAGTTTTTTTAAGCCATAGGATCTGTCGATTTAGCAAAATTCCTTTAATTGATGGTGGATACATTCTGGTGCTATAAAGAAGTTCAAACGCACCACTATCAGGTTAAAATGCGAATTAAAAATCTAATGGATCACCCTGATTATCTCCATGCAACAACGGAACTACTGTTTAATGAATGGTCACACCTGCCTTCCTGGGCAGGACTACAACAAATTCGTACCCGTCTTATTGAGCGTAATGCTACCGATAGTAGGCAATTCACCTTAGTGGCTTTAGATGCACAGAACACAGTGGCTGCTGCCGGTAGCCTCATCTGTTATGAGCTTAAAGATGTTCCGGCGCGCATTTACTGGTTGGGAGAGGTGATTACACGCTCAACTCATCGAGGTCAGGGGATAGGCTCTGGACTGATTAAACGCATTAGTGAGTTAGCTGCTCAGCAAGATATTACAGAACTTTGGCTTTACACTCCTGATAAGCAGTCTTTATACAAAAATTTAGGATGGGTAGAGCAAGAGCAACGTGTAGTTGCTGGTGAATTGGTAACAGTTATGGTTCGGAAACTGACGTGCCAATGACTCATTTCATCACATGATCTGTGAAATTAAGTAAACCACCCGCTTGAAGTTGCTACTTCAGCAAAATCGCTGTCTGCTGCAGAAATTGTCAAGGTTCGCCTCTCGCTCAAAGCGGACTGACATGTCTCAACACATTACCACTGCTTTTAACAAACTGAACGACGTTGCCTGAACATGTTTTGGATATCGTCGTCAGCAGGCAAGCCACGCAGCAGTGCGACAGCAGAATTTAATAATTACAATATTCTAATACGATTTAATAACAGAATCAGAATAAGGCCGGCGAACCGGCCTAAGGCATTATCAGATAGCGCAATAAACGCGCGCTTCACGTGGTGTGTAGATACCAAACGTCACCACGCTCAATAAGCCATTAACAAACGTTTGTTGCACTTCAACCCGACTAACTTTTTCCTGGCCGCCGCACACCTGAGCCGCATCAATGCTCTTACGCTGACCGATACCTGAAACAAAGAATGGCTGACTGGTGGTTTTCGTAGCCGCGCCAACTTGATTCTGTTTCATTACGAAAGTTTGCTGCGCACAGCCGGTTAAACTCAGAGCTAACAACGCAGCAACACAAAGCTTGTTCATAAATATCCTTATCACCTAAAATAAAAAAATGCTGAGTGAATCATCACTAAGCCAGCAATCAGGTTATCGGCAACGAAAGCGGAAACATGAGAAAAATTTCAAGTAAGCCTGCCAGATACGTTTTGGTTATCAGATACGTTTTGCTTAATAGTACAGCAATAAAAAAACTCTATACAGCAGGCGCTTTTAATGCTTACCGCAGCGATTCAGCTAAGCTGAGTTAAATCGTCTATGACTTTTTTACGTCATTAAGAAAAGTTTTTTTGAATGCGGACTGTTCTTCTCGCCTGCCGCACGACCAAATCTCTATTCAAGCTTATGCAGCAGCGATTTATGCTGATCTGCTCCCTGTTAACTCACATAGCATGACCTGAGCAATGTCTTTTGTTCGCTCAAAGCCGGTCGTTAGTACTACCGTTCACTGTTTGCTAAAAGCGGAAATATCTTTCATATACTGAAAACCGTATACGCTATGCGTGGACACAAGCACCTGATATTTTATTGTAATAATCAGCCTGAATTATCATTTACTGGCAATATTTTTCGTTAAGTTCATTAAATGACCTCAATTGTAAATGATACTCATTAGCCAGGTATGCATTATCACTTGTATATATTATGGGTCGGCGTGAGTATTTGACATTCAATATCAAGTGATATGGCTCAGCAGAGATAAACCGGGCACCTAATTTTTTATTTATTTTTGTTCGACCAGAAATGATTCCGCATACATAACTAACCCCCTCAAATTCATGAGTACTCATTTCGGAGAATGATATTGGCTTCGAAAAATCAATATCGCTATCACAATAACCTAACATTATTTTTTTATTATTTTCATTTGAAGGGTTTTTAGCTAAAAGCTCCTTGAATAAATCACAACTTGCCGATGAAATCGCTACTCTTTCAAGGAAATTAATAACATTCTGTTGAATTTCATTGTATTCAATATTTTCCTGACCATATGAAACCTGAGTTATGGCTGTCAGAAATAACGCAGACAAAACCAAACTTCTCATGAGCCTTCCTCCGTGAATGGATATCCATGTTTACATCGGCAAAAACACCTGACTTTGATGGCCAGTTATTTCCTACCACATTAGACGCTAAGATTATCTTGTGTTGCAATCAATCTCAACCTGCCCGCTATTCGCTGTGGGTTCAACTGATGGAAACAATACACTGATTGAAACACGCTGCAAGTAATTCATAGTTTGGTATTTTCCCGGCCTCACGTTGAGCTGTCTGGCGACGATGTTAAGTCTTTGATGGCTGTAAACCGGTAAGTCAGCTCCTTTTTAAAAACACGGTCTAAAAAAACTTTTCGTACTTCCATCTGAGCCGCATTGCCTGGGATATCGAGTATGGCAGAAATAAACCTGAATGTTTGTGGCTACAGTAAAGGAATCGAAGAGAGAAATTTTGATGTGGCCTTGTTTCAGGGAAGGAACGCGACAGAATGTATTTCTTTATGCCCTGTCGGCAGCCCGCGACGGCACAGAGGGCTTATTAAAATAATCGCCCGTCACGGTGCATCATTTGTAGCGTCGCACTTTGAGTGATTGCCCTCGTCCTGTCCGGCCAAAACTCAATTGACAGGACGCTTGCAGCGACGTGACGTAGCTGCTTAAAAGAGGATCTCAGACCGTGCTGCCAAGCTCTTCTGAAATGGCGCGGGCGGTCGCGACTACTTTATCCATCAGGTTTTTCGCGCCAATCAGCTGCAGCTTCGCTGTGGGTAGTGAGACCGAAACGGCATAGGGCACGCGCTGCTGAATATCGAACACGGGCGCCGCGATACAGGTCACGCCCAGTTCATTTTCTTCACGATCCATCGCGGTGCGCTGGACAAGAATATCTTTCAGTTCCTGCTGCATCTCAGGCAGCGTGGTGATGGTGTTTCTGGTGAGCGGCTGAATAGTCTCCTGGTGGCTCTGCCAGTACTTCAGCAGGTAATCTTCGCTGCCCCAGGCCAGAAAGATTTTGCCCATGGCTGAACAGTAAAGGGGCATATGCTGACCAATATAGGCTCGGGTGCGCATCATGCCTGTCGTGGGTTCCAGCTTATTAATCAGCACAACATGGTCATCTTCACGGCTGGAGAAGTTTACGGTTTCGCCCACGTCCAGATTCAGTTTTTCCAGATGCGGACCCGCGACGTGAATAATATTGAGTGACGAAAGCGCCTTCTGACCCACCGAAATAAACTTGGTGGTTAAGCGATAACTGCCAGGCGAAGGGGCCTGAGTCACGTAACCACTGCTATGCAATCCCTGTAATAGCCGATGTACGGTGCTTTTGTTCATTCCGGACAGCTCAGCAAGCTGGGCCAGCGGACAACCGTTAGGATAATTACTCAGCAACTCAATTAAATGCAGACCACGAAACAGGCTCTGTGTCCCTGATGGCTTTTCGCTCTTCGTATCCTTTTCTTTATCCATTTTAACCGCCATCCACCTCTCCTCTCCGTTTCTTACAGCCTGAACGCGCTAAGGCGTGATGTTAACCCATGACCTGCATGCTGGGAATCTTAAGCTTTTTTAGTGTGGCTGGACACGCCTGTTACGTCATCGCAGAAGTGCGCCATCCATCACAAATTCAACACAATATTTTAACCTGCTGTTTCTGTTGAATAAATAAACGGGTGCCTTCTTTGCTTTTCCTCTGCGGCAGGAATAGTATTTTTTGGAATGCTATTTCACATGTTGAAATCAGCGGTGAGCAGTCTGTGCCCCCGCTGCCAACAAACATCAGGCGTTACGGGAGGCAGGAATGCAACCTCATCCGGATAAACCGGTTCTTTCACTCAGCCACATCACGAAGCGCTTCGGCGGTAACGCTGCGGTCAATGATGTGAGCCTGGATGTCTACCCAGGCGAAGTGGTGGCGCTGTTAGGGGAAAACGGCGCAGGCAAATCCACGCTCATCAAGGTGCTGGCTGGCGTATACACCAGCGATGAAGGTCAGATTACCTTTCAGGGTAACGTCACAGCATCCGCCGCCGCGTTGAAAACGGCAACGACGCAGCCGATCGCCTTTATTCATCAGGATCTTGGACTGATTGAGTGGATGACCGTGGCGGAAAATATGGCGCTGGTGATGGGATTCAGCCGCCGTTTCGGTCTGGTTAACTGGCGTGCGGTGCGTGAACGTGCACGACTGGCGCTGGAAGAAGTCGGCATTCAGCTGGACCCCGATGCGCGCGTCTTTGAGCTGTCACGCACGGAGAAGTCGCTGCTGGCTATCGCCCGCGCCGTGGCGGTGAACGCCGAAGTGCTGGTGCTGGATGAACCGACCGCCTCGCTGCCCGCCAATGATGTGCGTCATCTGTTTGGGGTGATTGAACGCCTGAAAAGCCGCAACGTCGGCATGATTTATGTAACGCATCGTCTGGATGAGGTGATTGAAATCGCAGACCGCATCTGCGTAATGCGGGACGGTAAGCGCGTAGCGGAGGGCGTGACGGCAGATTACCGGCTGCACGATCTGGTCGAAATGATTGTGGGCGAAGCGCTGGAAAGCAACCAGCGCCTTGCCCTGCCCGAATCGCGACCGCCTGTTCTGACGCTGGACCAGGTGTGTATTGATGAGGTCGGCCCGGTCTCTTTCAGCCTGCAACCCGGCGAGATGCTGGCGCTGGCAGGGCTGCGCGGTGCCGGTCAGGAAGAGATTGGCCGGATGCTGTTCGGGCTGAAGCAGACCACCCGCGGTCAGGTGATCTTCCGCGACAAACCCTGCCACTCGCGCACCCCGCGCGAAGCGATGGCCGCAGGCATCTCATTTGTGGCGGGCGATCGCACCGGCGAAAGCCTGGTGATGTCGATGAGCGTGCGCGAAAACCTGTTTATCAATCCCTGCGCCAGCGGGCAGCGGCTGATCTCTCATTACGGCCGCCGCGCGGAGACAGGCGCCAGCTGGTGGAAGGTCCAGCTGTTCGATGTGCGTCCCAAAGATGTGAATCTGGATATCAGCGCCCTCTCCGGCGGCAACCAGCAGAAAGTGGTCATGGCACGCTGGATGCATCTCAATGCGCCACTGCTGATCCTGGAAGATCCCACCGCAGGTGTCGATGTCGGCGCACGCGAAGAAATCTATCACCTGCTCAATAAGGCCCTGGCGGAAGGCGTAGCGGTGCTGGTGATTTCCAATGACCTTGAGGAAATCGCGCACATCTGCAACCGCGCCCTGGTGTTTAACCGGGGTCAGGTGGTCGGTGAACTGAAAAATGAACAGGTTACCTTTGCCGGTTTACTGGAGCTGGCCTCCGCCAGTTCTGCGGCTCCCTTAGCTACCGTCTGAACAGGCCGTCAGGAGAAACGATATGTCTAAAACCTCGGTGAAATCTACCGCACTCGAACAACGGGTCAGCCTTGCACAGCATGGCTTTGCGCCGTGGTCGATGCAGATCCTCACCCGTTACGGGTTACTGCTGTTGTGTGTGCTGCTGGCGTTAATTTTTTCGGCGCTATCCCCGACCTTTGCCTCGATGCTGACCGTGCAGGCGATTCTGTCCAGTAAGGCGAAAATTGCCCTGCTGGCGCTGGCGGCCACCCTGCCGATGATCGTGGGCAAAATCGACCTGAACGTCGGCTTTGGTATCGTGCTGTGGCACATTCTGGCGATTACGCTGCAGGTGGAATACGGTTTTTCGTGGCAGATGGCGGTGCTGACGGTGCTGATCCTCTCAGCGCTGTACGGCCTGCTGAACGGTATCCTGGTGGCACTGGCCGACATTGACAGTTTTGTCGCCACGCTGGGCTCCGGCACGGTGCTGTATGCGATTGCGCTGTGGCACTCCGGTGGCCGGCAAATCGTGGGCGATCTGCCGGACGCCTTCAGCGCGCTGCACAGCACGGAGATTGCCGGCATCCCGATTGGTGCCTTCTATGTGCTGGGCCTGGCGCTGCTGTTATGGCTGATTACAGAGCATACGCCGCTGGGCAGATGCATGTACGCCGTGGGCGGCAACCCGGTGGCGGCCCGACTCAACGGTATTGCGGTTAACAAATATGTAATCGGCTCCTTTATCGCCTCCAGCGTCATTACCGGCTTCAGCGGCGTGCTGATCGCCGCTGAACAGGGCGTCGGTCAGGCCAGCGTCGGCATGGACTACCTCTTACCGGCCTTAGTCGGCGCCTTCCTTGGCAGCACCACCATCCGTCCGGGCCGGGTTAACGTCTGGGGCACGGTGGTCGGGATTGCGATCCTGGCAATCGGTATTGCCGGCATCCAGCAGTTCGGCGGCGCCTTCTGGGTCGAGCCTCTCTTTAACGGTGCCACGCTGCTGCTGTCGATTACGCTCGCCGGCTACGCTCAGCGTCGCCGCATGTTGAATCAGAAAGCCGTCGTGCGCAGTCAGAGCACGCCAGCCACCACCCCAGACCCCCAGCAAAAAACCATCACACCAGGGAACTCATTATGAAAAATACGGTATCTGGTCTTTCTCTCGTTGCCATGATGGTAGCCTCTCTGTCTGCCCATGCAGAGAGCTATCTGGAACAGGCCACGGCGGCCGTCGCGAAAGCGACCGCCAGCGCAACCACCTGGGACGGCCCCACCACGGGCCCCACGCTCCAGGCGAATAAGAAGTTGATTTTTATCGCCTCCGATATGAAAAACGGCGGTGTGCAGGGGGTTCAGCAGGGGCTGAGCGAGGCGGCCAAAGTGGCGGGCTGGCAGCTGGATACGCTGGACGGCGCGGGATCGGTGAAAGATCAGCTCTCCGCACTGAATCAGGCAATCGCCCGGCGTCCGGACGGCATCATCATTGGCGGCTGGAACCCTAACGTCGCTAAAATGCCGCTCAAAAAAGCGGTCCAGCAAAAGATTGTGCTGATGGCCTGGCATGCAGAACCCGCGCCGGGGCCGATCAGGCAGTATGGCATTACAGATAACATCACCTCGGACTCAAACGAGGTGGCCCGCCTGGCGGCACAGTACGCTGTAGTGAAGTCAGGCGGCAAAGCCCAGGTCATTATCTTTACCGACTCGCTGTATAAAATCGCGCTGGATAAGGCCAATGCGATGAAGCAGGAAATTGAAAAATGCAGCGAGTGTAAAGTCATCGATTTTATCGATACGCCGCTGGCCGATACCGCTAACCGTATGCCGTCGCTGACCTTCAGTCTGTTACAGAAGTATGGCGACCGCTGGCAGTATTCGCTGGCCATTAACGATCTCTATTTCGACTTCATGGCACCGGCGCTGAAAACCGCAGGAAAAGGGGGCAAAAACGCGCCTTACAATGTCTCGGCAGGCGATGGCTCAGTCTCGGCCTTCCAGCGTATTCGCAACGGAGAAAGCCAGGTCGCTACCGTGGCGGAACCGTTAAAACTGCACGGCTGGCAACTGCTGGATGAGTTCAACCGCGCGTTTGCCGGTCAGCCCTCCTCTGGCTATGTGACGCCCGCGCACCTCATTACCCAGGAAAATATCAGCCAGGATGGCGGACCGCAGAATAACTACGATCCTGCTAACGGTTATCAGGCGCATTACAAAACCATCTGGGGCGTGAAGTAAGGGAGGCCAGCAGCATGCAGGTTGAAAAATTGTGTTCCCCTGCCATCTGGGCAGAAGGCCCGGTCTGGCTTCCGCAGGATGATGCGGTGGTCTTCAGCGATGTAAAAGGTAACCGCATGTACTGCTGGCAGCGCAACGGTGAACTCAGCATCTGGCGTCACCACGCGAACTACGCCAACGGTAATGCCCGGGACAGTCAGGGACGCGTGGTCAGTTGCGAACATGGCCGCCGGGCGATCAGCCGGACCGAAGCCGACGGCTCGGTCAATGTCCTGATCGATAAAGTCGAGGGCAAACGCTTTAACTCGCCCAACGATCTGGCGATCCGTTCTGATGGCACGATCTGGTTCACCGACCCGCCCTACGGCATCGTCAACGATCATGAAGGCTACCTGGCCCCCAGCCAGGTGATCGGCTGCTATCTCTACTGTTATGACCCCGGCAGCGGGCAGCTCACCATCGCGGCAAGCGATTTGCAACGCCCTAACGGGCTGGCATTCTCTCCCGATGAAAGCCTGCTCTATGTGGCCGATATGTCCGTAGTGGATTTCCCGACGCTGGGACGCCATCAGCTCCGCGTTTACCGGGTTGAAGGACAGGAACTCTCCGCCGGGCAATTTTTTGCCGATGTGACACCCGGCTTTCCGGACGGATTCTGTGTAGACAGCAACGGTGACATCTACTGCAGCTGCGCCGACGGCGTGATTATTTTTGACGCTCACGGGGCGCGTAAAGGCAAAATCCCGATCCCGGAGACGGTTTCCAACTGCACCCTTGGCGGACCCGACAACAATGAACTTTATATTACAGCCAACACCTCGCTCTACCGGGTAATTCTGCGCTAAAGCGCTCGATCTTGCAGAGCAGTACCCCGTCGCTATCCTGTCAGCGCGTCCGGCGCTGACGGCTTTGCTGCGGGCAAAATCCGGCAAAAAAGCCTGAGATCACAAAAGCCACACATAAAAATATCTCGCTGATTTATAACGAATAATTTTGAGGTCATTTCTTTGACTGGCTCTGCTTTTCCCCATAGCATTTAGTTGAAATGACATTCCACATTATGAAACAGGCGGTAACGCCGGGAGTATCAGTCGTATGAGAATCAGCCATCAGCAGTTGTATAGGGAGTTTCTCCGCGTTCTCACGAGTCGCAACGTGCCGCAGGATAAAGCTGAAGCCTGCGCACAGATGTTTGCCGAGACCAGTCTCAACGGCGTCTATTCCCACGGCGTAAACCGCTTTCCGCGTTTTATTCAGCAACTGGACGCAGGCCATATCGTCCCCGAAGCCGACGCCCAACAGGTTCTGTCGCTGGGCGCGATCGAGCAGTGGGATGCGCAGCGTGCGATTGGCAACGTCACCGCGCACCGCATGATGGATCGCGCCATGCAGGTGGCCACTGAGCACGGTATCGGCCTGGTGGCGCTGCGCAATGCCAATCACTGGATGCGGGGCGGCAGTTACGGCTGGCAGGCGGCGGAAAGAGGCTTTGTGGGGATCTGCTGGACGAACTCAATTGCCGTGATGCCGCCCTGGGGCGCAAAAAGCGGCGCTATCGGCACGAACCCGCTGATCATCGCCGTGCCCGGTGAACCGATCACCATGGTGGATATGTCGATGTCGATGTTCTCCTACGGCATGCTGGAGGTGAACCGTCTGGCCGGGAAAAGCCTGCCGGTGGACGGCGGATTTGATGATGACGGCCACTACACCCGCGACCCGGCCACGCTGGAGAAAAACCGCCGCATCCTGCCTATGGGTTACTGGAAAGGCTCCGCGCTGTCAGTCGTGCTGGATATGCTGGCCACCCTCCTCTCCAACGGTGCCTCCGTCACTGAAGTGACTCACGACAACGGCGATGAATTCGGCATCTCGCAGGTCTTTATCGCCATCGATGTAGACCGGCTGATTGATGGCGAGACGCGCCAGCACAAACTCGACCGCATCCGTGCCTCCGTTATCAACGCGGAGCGGGCGAATAGCGAGCAGGCAATCCGCCTGCCCGGCGATAAGTTTCCGCCGCTGCGTGCCGAAAATCAGCGCCTGGGTATTCCGGTTGATGAACGCATCTGGGCGCGTATTCAGGCGTTGTAAGGAGAAAAACATGATCACCGGACATCTTTCGAACACCGACCCGCGTCACTACCCTCCGGCGATTGCACGGGCGATCGCCTGTCTTGCCCGGCAGGACCTGAGCAGCCTGGCCGCAGGGCGTTATCAGGACAGCGAAACGGGCTGGGTGATGCAGGTTCTGGATCTGCATACCGCCCCGCCTGAAGAGAACTATCCGGAGGCGCATCGCCTGCATATCGATGTGCAGTATCTGGTGGCGGGTGAAGAAGTGATCGGAGTCGCCACGCAGCCCCTGACTCTGCCCGTCCACCAGCCTTACGACAGCGAGCGCGACATCATCTTCTATCAGCACGCACCGGATGAAACCCAGGTGCGCATGCTGCCAGGCACGTTTGCCGTGTTTTTTCCGCAGGATATTCATCGCCCGAACGGCTCGGCAGGCAATCCGGGGCCGATTCGCAAGGTGGTGATTAAGATCCCCATCCACGAGCTGGTCTAGGCAAGGAGGAATGCCATGAGTCTGACATCGACCGTCGTTAACCGTGAGAAAATCCCCGCCCTGCGCTGGTTGCGGATCATTCCGCCGATTCTCATCACCTGCATCATCTCTTATATGGATCGGGTCAATATCGCCTTTGCCATGCCGGGCGGCATGGACGCCGAACTGGGTATCAGCGCCTCGATGGCCGGGCTGGCGGGCGGCATTTTCTTCCTTGGTTATCTGTTCCTGCAGGTGCCGGGCGGCAGACTGGCCGTCTATGGCAACGGTAAACGCTTTATCGGCTGGTCACTGCTGGCCTGGGCGGTCATCTCGATCCTCACCGGGTTAGCCACCAGCCAGTATCAGCTGCTGGCGCTGCGCTTCGCATTAGGTATTGCCGAAGGCGGAATGCTGCCGGTGGTGCTGACGATGATTGGCAACTGGTTTCCCGATGCAGAACGCGGCCGTGCCAATGCCATTGTGATTATGTTTGTGCCAATCGCCGGGATCATTACCGCCCCGCTCTCTGGCTGGATCATCACGCAGTGGGACTGGCGCATGCTGTTTTACGTGGAAGGCGCCCTGTCGCTGGTCGTCATGGCCCTGTGGCATTTCACCATCAGTAACCGGCCGCAGGAAGCAACGTGGATCTCGCCGGCGGAAAAGCACTACCTGATCACCACCCTGCACAACGAACAGCTGATGATCAAAGGGCAGAACGTGCGGAATGCCTCCCTGCTTCGCGTAATGCGCGAGCCGGTGATGTGGCGGCTGATTCTGGTGAATTTTTTCTACCAGACGGGCATTTATGGCTACACCCTGTGGCTGCCAACCATCCTGAAAGAGCTGACCCACGGCAACGTCGAACAGGTCGGTATGCTGGCTATCCTCCCCTACGTCGGCGCTATCTTCGGCATGTTTCTGTTTTCGGTTCTCTCGGATGCAACCGGCCGACGCAAGCTGTTTGTGGCGCTGCCGCTGGCGGGGTTTGCGCTGTGCATGGCGCTGTCTGTGCTGCTTAAAGCCCATGTCTGGTGGTCTTACGCGGCGCTGGTGGGCTGTGGTGTGTTTATCCAGTCTGCGGCGGGCGTGTTCTGGAGTATTCCCCCGCGCCTGTTCAATGCTGAAGTCGCGGGCGGAGCCCGTGGGCTGATCAACGCGCTTGGCAACCTGGGCGGCTTCTGCGGGCCGTATATGGTGGGGATGCTGATCGCCTTTTACAGCAAAGATGCCGGGGTTTACAGCCTTGCCATTTCGCTGGCGCTGGCTGCACTGCTGGCGATGACGCTGCCTGCCCGTTGTGACACGGCGAAACGGGAGGCCCTATGAAACGCTGGCTGGGACTGGACTGCGGCGGCACCTTTATTAAAGCCGGACTTTACGATATTGCGGGCCGCGAGCTGGCCGTTGCGCGGCAAAACCTGCCCGTACAGGTGCCGGAACCGGGTTATGCCGAACGGGATATGACGCTGCTCTGGCAGCAGGCGGCCGCAGTGATCCGCGAGGTGCTGACCACCAGCGGTCAGGATGCGGCCGACATCGCAGGCCTGGGCATCTCTGCTCAGGGTAAAGGGCTGTTCCTGCTGGACAAAGAGCATAACCCGCTGGGAAATGGCATCTTATCCTCCGATCGCCGCGCCCTGAGCCTGGTCCGGCAGTGGCAACATGAAGACATGCCGCAACGGCTCTATCCGCTGACGCGCCAGACGCTGTGGACCGGCCACCCGGTTTCACTGCTGCGCTGGCTGAAGCTGCATCAGCCCGCGCGTTATGCCGCAATTGGCAGCGTGCTGATGGCCCATGACTATCTGCGCTTCTGCCTTACCGGTGAGCTGGCGTGTGAAGAGACCAATATCTCCGAATCCAACCTCTACGATATGCAGACGGCAAACTGGTCGCCCGCGCTGGCGGAGATGCTGGGTATCGGCGAGATCCTCTCCGCGCTGCCCCCGATTATCGGGCCGACGCAGATTGCAGGTTATGTGACGGCGCAGGCCGCAGCCGCCTGCGGTTTGCTGCCCGGCACGCCCGTGGTCGGCGGTCTGTTTGACGTGATGTCCACGGCCCTCTGCGCCGGGCTGAATGACGCAACACGCCTCAACGCGGTGATGGGCACCTGGTCGGTGACCAGCGGCATCACCGACTGCATCAGCGATGAAGCCGGCTATCCCTACGTCTATGGCCGCTATGCCATTGAGGGACAGTACCTGATCCATGAAGCCAGCCCGACGTCGGCGGCCAACCTGGAATGGTTCTGTGCGCAGTGGGGCATCAGCGACTACCACTCACTGAATCAGTGGGTCGCGGAGCTGGAACCCGCCAGCAGCACGCTGCTGTTTCTGCCTTTCCTGTACGGCACCAACGCCGGTGCCGATCTGCACGGCAGCTTCTTTGGCCTGCAGGCGGGCCATACGCGCGCCCATCTGGTGCAGGCCATTTACGAAGGCGTGGTCTTTTCACACCTGACCCATCTCAACCGTATCCTGCAGCGCTTCCCCCAGGTGACCGCCCTGCGTCTGAGCGGCGGCCCCACGCGATCCGCGCCCTGGATGCAGATGTTTGCCGACGCCAGCGGCCTGACGGTGGAAGTGCCACAGATCAGCGAAAGCGGCTGTCTGGGGGCGGCACTGGTGGCGCTGGCCGGCACCGGCGCTTACGCCTCGCTGCAACAGGCGCAGCAGGCCCTGGCACCCGAAATCGTGATCTGGCAGCCAGACAGCGCACGACACGCCCGCTATCAGCAGAAATATCAGCGTTATCAGCATCTGATCCGCATCCTGAGTGATGCACAAGGAGCCACCTTATGAGCCTGCCCCTACTCCAGCTGGCGCTGGATCATACCGATCTGGATGCGGCGCTGCGTACCGCACAGCAGCTTCACCCGCATGTGGACATCATCGAAGCGGGCACCCTGCTGTGCCTGAGCTGTGGAGTCGACGCCGTTCGCCGTCTGCGCCAGCAGCATCCTGAAAAAACGCTGGTGGCTGACTATAAAGTGGCGGATGCCGGCGGCACGCTGGCAGACATGGCCTTCAGGGCGGGTGCAAGCTGGATGACGGTCATCTGCGCCGCTCCGCTGGCCACCTTTGCCAGCGCGCTGGAAGTCGCGCAGCAGCATCAGGGCGATATTCAGATCGAACTCTTTGGCAACTGGACACTGGACGATGCCCGAAAATGGCGGCAGCTGGGGCTGAAACAGGCCATTTATCACCGTGGCCGGGATGCGCAGGCCAGCGGGCAGCAGTGGACCCAGCATGATCTGGACACCATGAAAGCTTTGTCAGATCTGGGTTTCGCGCTCTCCATCACCGGCGGGATCACCCCTGAGGACCTTTCTCAGTTTAAAGAGGTTGACGTCAAGGCGTTTATCGCCGGGCGCGCCCTCAGCGATCCCGCCAGCGGCATCCCGCGCGCAGCAGCATTCCATCAGGCCATTGCCAGCATCTGGGGAACCCTATGAAACGCCATCATCCGTTAGGTATTTACGAAAAAGCCCTGCCCGCCAACCTCACCTGGCCTGAACGGCTCGCGCTGGCCAAAGCCTGTGGGTTTGATTTTGTCGAGATGTCGGTGGATGAAACCGACGCCAGGCTGGCACGTCTGAACTGGAGCAAAGAGCAGCGGCTGTCGCTGGTAAACGCCATGATTGAAACCGGCGTTACCATTCCCTCGATGTGCCTGTCGGGACATCGCCGCTTTCCTTTTGGCAGTCACGACCCGGTTACCCGCCAGCGTGCGGACGATCTGATCGATCAGGCGATTCAGCTGGCTAAGGATGTGGGAATCCGCACGATTCAGCTGGCCGGTTACGACGTCTATTACGAACCTCACGATGAGGGCACCGTGGCACGCTTCGCCGATGGGCTATCCCGCGCGGTGCAGCGTGCTGCTGCCGCGCAGGTGATGCTGGCGGTTGAGATCATGGACACCGAATTCATGAACGCGATCAGCAAGTGGAAAGTCTGGGAGCAGCAGCAGGGTTCACCGTGGTTTTCGGTCTATCCCGACGTCGGCAATCTCAGCGCCTGGGGCAACGATGTTGCCGCGGAGCTGACCCTGGGCATCGACCGCATCGCCGCCATTCATCTGAAAGACACGCAACCCGTAACCGAAAGCTCGCCGGGGCAGTTTCGTGACGTGCCCTTTGGACAGGGCTGCGTCGATTTTGTCGGGGTCTTCCGCACGCTAAAAGCACTCAACTATCGCGGATCGTTCCTGATCGAGATGTGGACAGAAAAAGCAGAGGAGCCGGTGGCCGAAATCGTTCATGCCCGGCGCTGGATTGAACAAAGAATGCAGGAAGGAGGTTTACTATGAGCATCGCCGCAATGAAAGAACAGGTGCTGGCCGCGAATCTGGCGCTGCCACACCATAAGCTGGTGACCTTTACCTGGGGCAACGTCAGCGCGATAGATCGCACGCAGGGGCTGGTCGCCATCAAACCGTCCGGTGTGGAGTATGAAAATATGACCGTGGATGACATCGTGGTGGTGGAACTGGAAAGCGGACGCGTAGTTGAAGGCCGTAAAAAACCTTCGTCCGACACCAGGACTCATCTGGCTCTCTATCGCGCTTTTGAGGATATCGGCGGTATCGTGCATACCCATTCACGGCACGCGACCATCTGGGCCCAGGCGGGTCAGGACCTCCCCGCCTGGGGGACTACCCATGCCGACTACTTTTACGGCACGATCCCCTGTACCCGACAGATGACAGAAGCCGAAATCACGCATGAGTATGAGCATAATACCGGCGAAGTGATTATCGAGACGTTTGCGCAGCGCGGGTTATCTCCTGCGGCGATACCTGCGGTGCTGGTCAATTCACATGGCCCCTTTGCCTGGGGAAAAGACGCCGAAACCGCTGTACACAATGCGGTCGTTCTGGAAGAGATTGCCTATATGGGTATTTTCTCCCGACATCTCTCTCCGGCGATCCCCATTATGCAGCAGCCCTTGCTGGACAAGCATTTTCTCAGAAAGCATGGGCCGGATGCCTGGTACGGGCAGTAAGTGGGGATCGGTCTTAGTCACGAAACGCAGTGCGCGGGCTTTCATTGAGCGGGAACGAGTGGATGCACAGCGGATAATAATGGCGTCGGGATTACCCTGATTCACGATCGCTGTCTGAGAACGCGGGATAAATTAACGAAGGGTTGCCGCAGGGCTATTCCCGTTCCTCTCAAACGCGGATGTCAGGTTGATGGCATCCGCGTTACTTTTTCAGGTCAGCGGGGCGGGTTATGGGAGCAGCGGCGTTCAGTCAGTGCAGCTCCAGACGCGTCATTTGTGTACCCTCAGGGAAATAACAATCTGTCAGGCTGACAGTGATTTCGCAAAACATACTGCCTCTTCGCGATCTACGTAGGGTCCGTAATTATTTATACGTACGTATCCGTTTCTCTGATAAAACTTTACAGCCCTCAAATTAGCATGTCGGGTTTCAAGCCAGAGTTCGTTATATCCCATATTTTTTGCGGCCGTTTCCAAAAAAGTCAGTAAGGCAGTGCCAGTACCGGAATGGCTACGATCCGAAAACATTCTTTTCAGTTCAGCGATATTCTCCGTTAAAGGCCGAATAGCGCCACATCCTATCGCGTTCCCTTTGCTGTCCCTCGCCAGCACCCACAACGATCTCTCCACATTCATTGCGTCAATGGTGAAATTGCTTTTGCCACTATCGCCGGTGATAGAAGCGAGCTCTGCCGACAGCTTTTCAATTAAATGGCGAGAGTCCGCTGAACGGGGATCTGATTTCTCTACTGTAATCATGCCAGTACTCTTCAGTATTAAAGACCTCAGGTCAGAATCAGAAGATATTATGCTTCAGGTTACGATGTTCAGCATGCATCCTTGTCACCCGAATCGTGATGATTTCATAACCGCCTCTGACTTCTGACAGACCTCATTCTGCCTGGCTATTCATCTGTGTGGTTCCTACAGAGTCAGAGGCAGGATGGCTTATCTCACCGTTCACTTAAGACCTGAATGATTTTCATCTGAATAATCCTCATTCCGTCATCTCATCAGCTTTTCCATCCCCCAACCTGCTTCAGCAGGACCGGTAATTATTCCGCCCTCCTGCCGCGCCGGGTTACGGCTAAAAGGCATAGCATAGTCGTTGCCAGCAAGCGCAAAGCGCCCCTTCACATGAGATGGTTGATTATTTTTACAGCGGCCTGACAGCGGCTTTCCTGCCGGAGCAGATGACCGGCCGCGAGTCACAGAATCCTACTGTTTCACCGGCGTCACAGCCCCCGGAAAAGAGAGTTTTCGGCCTGAGTTCTGCGTTCAGAACATGCACGCTGAATGCATCAACTGTAATAAATCGATACCAATTAAATTGTGCGCAATTTATTTTTTGCGAACTCTGGAGTTTCCCACTTTTGCCGCCGATAGAGCCTGATACGGATGTCATGTCCGGTGAAACGATGACGTCTGCGACATAGCGGAGGCCAGCGGCTTTGATGAGGTAATCCTTCTGGCAGGACGCCGTCAGTCAGAGGTTGCCCTCCGGCAGCAGGATACGGCTGACAGACCTGAAGCAGACCCGGCTGAACATCAGTTAAGACAACACCAACATATACGGCAGCATTTCTTCATAACGAGAAAAATATGAAAATATCAACCCGCCTGACCGCAGGCTTTGGCCTGCTTATTCTCCTGTTTATTATCTGCACGGGAACCGCACTGCATGCGCTTAACCGTGCCCGCGCAGGGATGGACGTGATCGTCAACATCAAAATGAAAAAGTATCAGATCGCAGAAGAGATGCTGGGTGAAATAAGACAGATGGCGATCGACGTGAGGACGATTGGGCTGCTGACCGATCCGGACGCAATGAAACCGCTGGCAGAGCGCATGCAGGCAACACAGGCGCAGTTTACGGCAAACCGGGAGGCTTTAGGCGACCTGCTAGACAAGGACTCCCTTCCGGCCGGGCGTGAGGCATTCAAAAGGCTGACGGAGACAGAGACGGCTTTCTTTACCACTTTCTCGAAAGCCAGCCAGCTCGGGCTGGCCAATCGTGATAAAGAGTTTTTAGAGGCGCTGACCAGAGAAGTTCAGCCTGTGCAGGACACCATGCTGAACAACCTGCTGGTCGTCACCGAAATCCAGCAGAAAACCAGCAGTGCGGAGGTGGCGAAGAACAGCGCTTTAGCCTCACAGTCATCCCTGATCCTGATTTTACTGGCTGCGGCATCCATTATTGTCAGCATCGGGGCCTGCGTTGTCATTATCAGAGTGCTGATGCGCCAGCTGGGCGGAGAACCCGCGCAGGCTCAGGCGCTGGCCTCGGCTATTGCATCAGGTGACCTGACGAGCCAGGTGGTGCTTCGCTCCGGGGATACAACCAGTATGCTGGCCTCCCTTGATGGCATGCAGACAAACCTGCGTGGGCTGGTGTCACAGATTAAGGATACCTCTGCCTCCGTCGCGCTGGCTGCCGATGAGATCGCTCAGGGCAACAGTGAACTGTCGTCGCGGACAGAACAGCAGGCCGCCGCGCTGCAGGAGACGGCCGCCAGCATGGAACAGTTAACTGCCACCGTGAAGAGCAACACCGCCGGAGCCGAGCAGACCGCTCAGTCCGCCCGCGGAACGGCGCAGCTCGCGCTTAAGGGCGGCTCGGACGTTCAGTTGATGTCTGCGACCATGCAGGAGATTTCCGTGAGCGCCACTAAGGTCCGTGACATCACGTCTGTGATCGAAAGCATCGCTTTCCAGACCAACATCCTGGCGCTGAACGCAGCGGTAGAGGCGGCGCGGGCGGGCGAAGACGGTCGTGGGTTCGCCGTGGTCGCCGGTGAGGTCCGCACGCTGGCGCAGCGAAGTGCGACGGCGGCGAAAGACATCAAAGCGCTAATCGAACATGCGGTGGAGCAGATTGAAAGCGGCGTCAGCGTGGCCTCTTCCACCGGCCAGAGCATTGAGGCGGTTGTCAGCATGGTCGGGGAACTCGCGGAAGCGATGGACAACATCTCGCTGGCCTCTTCGGAGCAGATGCAGGGGATTTCGCAGGTCAGTATCGCCGTCAGCCAGATGGATGGCGTGACGCAGAATAACGCAGTGCTTGTGGAGGAGTCCTCTTCCGCGTCGCAGTCGCTTTCTCAGCAGGCGCATGCCCTGCGCAGAATGGTTGAGACCTTCAGCGTCTGACAGACAGTCCAGAGAAACAGTAAGCGGCTGGCAGCCCTCCCTCCGGACTGCTGGCCTCTTAGGTTAGTCTGGCGAGACTGATTGCAGCGCTGATAGCCTGCGTTTTTTTAATGGCCCGCTGCGCTCATGCTGCGGCGGGAATGTCTGTTATTAGCGGAGAGCTCAACGGATTGATACAACAGGTCGGCCAGGCCGCATCAGGCTACTGCTTCACTGAACAGACTATTGTGGCGTGATCCCACCATTCATTCTCATTCACTGTCAGCGCCTCCACACTGAACTGCGCGCTCTGAATTTCATCCGTTAAATCCGTGAGTGGCATCAGCGTTCGCCAGGGCCGACCCTCTTTCAGCAGATGATGCCGGCGGGGATCATACGTGCCCCTGTCCTCAGAATAACGGGGAGTTCCACACATAGAACCGATCACAAATCGTCCACCGGGTCTGAGCAATCTTTTTACCTCCGCATAAAAACGTCTGCGCGCGTCATCTATCAGGCAATGTAAACAGCTGCCATCAATAATCAGTTCAAACATCGAGTCTGCGCAGGAGTGAATGTTGCAGACATCACCCACAATAAATTTCCCGGTCAGTCCGGCCTGATCAAAACGTTCTTCTGCCCATCGGATAGCCGTTTCTGACCAGTCTACTCCCCACACAGCATATCCTGACTCAGCAAGAGACTGGGCCGCCATGGCTCCATTCCCGCATCCCAGTTCAAGCACCGCTGAGCCCGGCTCCGGTAAATACCGCTGTGTGTGAAGCCACCCAAATACTTTCTCCTGCTGTGCTTTGGCTCTGGGAAACCCTTCGCCAGCCCAGGCCGCTGCACCCTCTGCCTGAAGTTGCCTGTAATGTCTTTCATAAGGATTCATCTCAGCGATACCTTAAGTTCATACCCAGCCCATCCCTCAGCGTCCTTTATGCAGTCCGGCATCCGCTAAACAGGAAATATTTGTCTGTCAGTGAAGCAGTACAGCCATCCCTCACGGTTGATATTAAACCTTTAATCTCTGCGGCAGGATGCAGCATACGTTTTACTTTTTGCATTCCTTTACCGCAGTCCGTTTTGAAAAGCCGTTGCCACAGTAAGAATCTGCTGTTCCGGAGAGGTTAAATAAAATGATAACTATCACAATCAGAGTCCAGCAGGTATAAATGAGGAGGCATTATTCATACAAGGAAAGGTTATGAGTATTAGCAGAGTCTTACTGGTTCTGGTTTTTGCCGCCTGCCTGGCATTGTTAATTAAAGCGGGCTCCGTTCATTTCACCGACTATCTGGATGGCAGGATTGATAATCAGATAACCAAATGGGCTGAGGGTAAGTAAAGCTTAAAGTAATCTGCAAGAAGAGGTCGCACTGTGCGGCCTTTTTTTATTGCTAATGCGCGGATGATTCCGCAACATGCCGCCCTCTTTACGCCCTTCGCTTTCTGGTAGCGGAAGGATTCGTCTCTCTCTTTGGTTTTCACCGTCTAAGATCGGTAATGTGTGACGTTTTTTGAAAAGGACTCCCCTGATGACTCTGACCCTGCTCTATACCCTCTTTCCGGTCACCGCTGCGATAGCGGGTGCGGGTGTCGCGCTGTTCCGCCAGCCGGGTGAAAAGGTGATGAGCCTGATCCACCATTTCACCGCAGGTGTCATATTCTGCGCGGCTGCGACAGAGGTGCTGCCCGGCCTCAAACAACATTCAATGATGGCCGTCATCGCGGGGGGTGTTACCGGTGTGGTGCTGATGATGCTCATCCAGCACTTTGGCGAAAAAGCCGCCAGCAGTAAAGGGATGCTGATCGCGATCGGACTGGATATTTTTATCGATGGGCTTGTTTTGGGGATCAGCTTCGCAGCCGGGGCGAAAACCGGCCTCATGCTGACACTGGCGCTGACGCTTGAGATCCTTTTCCTCGGATTGTCGGTAGTGGAGGATTTGCGCGCCATGCTGGGCAGTGCAATTAAAGTATTACTGGCGGTTGCCGCTATCGCCCTGCTTCTGCCTGCTGGTGCGATCGCGGGCGCGCCAGTCGCCGATCTGGGTGAATTCTGGCTGACCTACTTTCTCTCATTTGGCCTGGTGGCACTGCTCTACCTGGTGACCGAAGAGCTTCTGGTCGAGGCGCACAAAGGCGATCGTGACACTCCGCTGGGCACGGCGATGTTTTTTGCAGGCTTTATGATACTGATGCTGATCGAAGAGGGGCTGTGATGAGCGGCTATGCGGCTGCGGGCAATCCTCCGCGTTCGCACCGGCCGCCGCTTCACCGCCGGTAACCCGGTCAGCACGAAAAAGCGTCCTCAGGGACGCTTTTTCCTTTTTTCGGCAGCCGTCACCACGATTCTGCCGGGCGCTATCATCCGGCGCAGCACCCCGCCTGCGACTCCCGCGTTTTACCGTTTCCCGTCTGCTTCGGCTGCGACCCTCCCGGAGTTAACCCAGCTCGATGACGATTTTCCCGAAGGGGCCGCGTTCAAGCGCCGCCAGCGCGTCCGGCAACGCCTCCAGGGGGAAGGTGGAATCAATAACCGGTTTCAGTCCGATCTGATCCACGGCCCGGGTCAGATCCTCCAGCGCTCGACGATGTCCCACACCGATACCCTGAACCGTGGGTGATTTGAGCAGCAGTAATCCGCCGGGCGCGGCGGTATCGTGCGCATCCATCATCCCAATCAGAGAGATGCGGCCCTGTGAGGCCACCACGCGAACAGCGTTCGCAAAGTTACGACCGCCCACGGTTTCCACAACATGATCGATGCCGCGATCGTCTGTCAGGCGGTGAATGGCCGCAACCCACTCCTCTTTATGGCGGTTTATCGCGTGATCGGCCCCGAGCGCCAGCGCCGCAGCCCCTTTTTCATCACTGGATGAAGTCACGAAGACTTCTGCGCCGAGGGATTTTGCAATCTGCAGCGCGAATAGCGACACACCACCGGTGCCCTGCACCAGCACGGTTTCACCCGGTCGCAGACCGCCGCGTTCAACCAGCGCAAACCAGGCCGTCAGACCGGCACAGACCAGGGTACTGGCCCCGGCATCGGTCAGCGTCACCGGAGCGCTGACCAGCCAGTTTTCATGCAGGACCACATATTCGGCCAGCACGCCCTGAATCCCGTAACCCAGGGTGTTGTAATGGGGTTCTCTGGCATTGTTCTGAAGCCTGCCGTCGATCCAGTCCGCATTGAACGAGGAAATAACGCGATCGCCGGTGCGGAAGCGGGTCGTGCCCGGTCCGACCGCCTCAACCACGCCGGCCATGTCGGAACCTGGCGTCAGGGGCATGACCATCCCTTGCCCCATCCCGCCCTCAATAATGGCGTTATCACGATAGTTAAGCGCGACGGCTTTCACCCGCACCAGCACCTCGTGGGGGCCGGGCTGCGGAATATCGGTGTCGATCAGTGTCAGGGCAGAACGGCCGATCTGGTTTAACGTCCAGCGTTTCATAGTGCGATTCACAGGGAATTTCTCCGGGCTGATAACAGAAACCGCATCGTACCACTGCCATTCAGGCGACAGTGGCGATACTATTTCCCTCAATTGATTCCTGAATGGCGACAATATGAAAAGCGAGATGAACAGCCTTCCGATCTTTGTGGCTGCGGCAGAGTCGGTGAGTTTTTCACAGGCGGCCCAAAAACTTCACGTCACCCGCTCGGCGGTGGCTAAAACGATTGCCAGGCTCGAGGCGCGGCTGGGCGTCACGCTTTTTAACCGCACCACCCGCAGCCAGAGCCTGACGGATGAGGGCACGCTTTTTTATGAAGCCTGCCGCCGGGCGCTGACTGAAATCCGCAGCGCGGAAGAGATCCTGGAGGGCGGAAAACTGCGGGTCAGCGGAAAACTCAGCGTCTCAGTGCCGGTGCTGTTCGGGCATCTCTGCATTTCTCCCCTGCTCTTTGCGCTGGCGAAAGCGCATCCCGGTCTGGAGCTGGAGCTCTCTTTCAGCGATCGCCCGGTGGATTTAATTGAAGAGGGATTTGATCTGGCCGTCCGCATCGGCACCCTCTCTGACAGCAGCCGTCTGGTTGCCCGTAAACTCGCCTCGCATAGCATGGTTCTCTGCGCGTCTCCCGACTATCTTCAGCGGGCCGGTACCCCGGCCTCACCGGATGAACTGGTGAAGCATGACGCAGTGGCCTATATCCGTTCAGGGCAGCTGCTCCGGTGGCGGATCAGAAACGAGCACGGCGGGATCACCGAGATCCTGCCGTCCGCCCGGTTCAGAATGGATGATATGCAGGCAGTGCGGGATATCACGCTGGCAGGGGGCGGGATCGCCTGGCTGCCCTACTGGCTGGTGCGGGATGCGCTCATCAGCGGCGATCTGACGCAGCTCTTTGAAGCGTGGCCCTCTGAAAACCAGAACGTCTATGCGGTCTGGCCGCACACGCCGCACCTCTCGCTGAAAGTCAGGCTGGCCGTGGATAAGCTGGTCAGCGCGCTGCCGGCCATGATGAGCGCAGCGGAAAGCCGCCACTGATCACGCTCTGCGGTCAGCGGCGTGTAAGAAGCACATCCCAGCACGCAGGATAATCATCCGCTAACCGCGGGCGCTGAGGGTTCAGCGGGTGATGCCAGCCAGCGTCACCGAGGCACCGCCGCAGACAATGACCAGAACATTCGCGTCCGGATTAAAGGTTACTTTGCGATCGTACAGCAGCGACAGCGACACACCGCAGGCAGGCTCGATCAGTACCCGATGATCGTCAAGAAAGCGGCGGCTGGCCCTCAGCGCTTCGTCATCTGAGACGACTCTGCTTCTGACATCCAGCCGGGTAGCCACGTTAAATACGTTTTCACACACCTGACTGGCCGCCAGAGTAGTGGCGATACCGCTGACCTTATCCAGCCGCACAAGCTGACCGGCATTCAGAGAGGCGTTCAGCGAGGCCGTGCCCTCGGTTTCCACCGCATAGATCGGGATGTGGCTCAGCTGGTGATTTTCCAGCCCTTTCGCGATGCCGGATAACAGGCTGCCACCGCCTACGGAGAGAATGACCGCATCCGGTCTGACGCCTTCGCTGATAACCTCATCCACCAGCGTGCTGATCCCTTCCCATAAAAGAGGATGGTCAAACGGATGCACATAAATCTGCTCTTCTGTCGCCAGCGACAGGGCGTAATCGTTGGCTTCACTCCAGATTTTTCCATGAACGATAAGCCTGGCGCCTTCCTGTTCAATCAGCTCTCTGGCTCTGGCGGAGGTGGTTTCCGGCACCACGACGGTGACGGGTAATCCCAGCCTGCGGCCACTGTGCGCCACCGCGATACCTGCGTTACCGCCGGAGGAACTGATAAACCCTTTCGCGCCCTTCTCTGCATAATGACGGCATACATGCCCTGCGCTTCTGAGCTTAAACGAGCCGGTCGGCTGCGACGATTCCATCTTGAGCCAGACGTGAGCGCCGCAATGCTGACTTAACGGCAGAGAATGAATCAGAGGGGTCCGGATAGCGATGTCCATGAATTTTATCCTTATGTTTATACGCGTGACTGCGGGTTCAGGCCTGACCGAGCATTCCTGATCGGCGGGGAAAGCACAAGAGGCATTAACGTAATCGGACTTTTCTCCCGGACTGTGCCCGGAAAACGGCCGGGGCAGTCGCCGGACACAGTTGCCTGCGGCACCAATGAACCGGCAACAGCTGATTCTCATTTGTTGGCGGTGTCAGCAGCGGGAAAATATCAGCGAAGGAATAGGGGGAGCATCCGGCGGCTGCAACGTTCAGGTCGCGTGCCGTGCGCGCCTCTCTGCCGCCAGGCGGGGCCGGAATAAGTGACATCCACACGAGGTGGATGTCATCTTCAGAAACAGACGTCACGCGGTGAGGCGGGCGTGACGATATCGTCACGCCGGGGTGATTATGCGTGCGCCACCTCGGCGTTGATTTTAAAGATGCTGACGCTGGAGAGCAGCATCTCAGCCTGACGCTGCAGCGCCTGCGCGGCGGCGGTTGACTCCTGAGAAAGCGCCGCGTTTTGCTGTGTTGCGGCGTCCATGTGCGTTACCGCCAGGTTAACTTGGTCGATCCCGACACTCTGCTCATTACTGGCCGATGAGACGTTTTCAATCAGGTCGCTGACCTGATAGATCCGGGAGATGATCTCCTCCATCGTCGTTCCCGCATTCTTCACCAGTTCATGTCCGTGACCGACAGAGGTCACGGAACGTTCAATCAGCCCGCGGACATCCTTCGCAGCTTTCGCCGAACGCTGGGCCAGCGCGCGAACTTCTGCCGCCACAACCGCGAATCCACGCCCTTCACTGCCCGCCCGCGCCGCCTCTACCGCGGCGTTCAGCGCCAGGATATTGGTCTGGAAGGCGATGCCATCGATAACGGTAATGATCTGACTGATCTCGCTGGAGAACTGCTGAATTTCGCTCATGGTGTGGACCACCTTTTCCACCGCGTCGCCGCCCTGTACGGCAAAGTGGCGGGCATCCTGGGCAATCCCGCTGGCATGCTGCGCGTTCTGCGCGTTGTTCTTCACAACCGAGGTCAGCTCCTCCATGGAGGCAGCGGTCTCTTCAAGGGCGCCAGCCTGCGCCTCATTACGCGCCGAAAGTTCCTGGCTGCCCTGTGCAATCTGAACAGAGGCCGACGCGATGGTTTCCGTGCCGCTACGCACACCGGCGACAATGGCCGTCAGGCTGCTGTTCATCTCACGCAGGGCGGTCATCAGCTCGGCCGTTTCGTCACGTCCGCTGGGGCGGATCACCGTCTGCAAATCGCCGGCGGCCACCGTACGTGCGATGCTGACCGCTTCGCGCAACGGATGCGTGATGCTGCGGATCAACCAGAACGTGATCACGATGCCGGAGAGCAGGATAGCGGCCATCGCCATCCACAAAGTCATGCGGGTTTCACGATACTGGGCCAGGTTCTGCGCCGCCATCTGCTGGTTGAGCTTCTGCGCATGCGCCAGGGTGCGGTGAACCACATCATCAATCATCCTGGTAGGCTCACGATCGATGCCGTTCACCTGACGGTCGACCAGCTGGGCGCTGGCGGCGTTATGGATATCGTAAGCCTGTAGCGCCGCCAGATATTTTTCTCTCAGTCCGGCATGCAGTGCGATAGTCTGCCTGACCGGAGCCGTATCCATGCCGAGTTCGGGCTGCAGCACCAGCAGACGCTGGAGCAGTGCCTGGGTTTTATCACTCTGCGCCAGAAAAGCGGTTTTGTACTTATTAAATTTCTCTTCTCCCTGCGCGCCGCGCAGCAGGGTGTTTTTCCACTCCTGCACCTGAATCTTGAACTGAACCTGTGCATTCCGCGCCGTATCGATACTTTCCGCCACGCGCGTTTCACTCGTCATAATGTCAATATTGTTCTGCAGCGCCTCAGCGTTCAGGTTGATCCCCCGCAGACCGACAAACATCGTTGCCAGCAGCAGGATGGCGGCCATCACGCTCAGTCTTTGCCCTATCGTAAAGTGATTAAGTCTCATAATTTTTCCGTGATAAAAACAACCCAGCCCCGGTATATCCCGGTACGGCTGTTATCGTCATGCGGTTATGCGGACTTTACGCCGACAATGAGATTTAAAAAAACCTTCATAAAGCGGTCAATCCCCCGGCGGCAGCGCGCTGTATGCGCATTCTCCTGAAGAACAGAGGCGGACGCAGGCCGGTTTTCCGGCTGGCAACCCGGCCGATGATGATGAAGAGAGCAGCGTGAATCCCGTCCCGGCAGATCTTCCCCCGGGCAGGACGGTGACCGGTGAACTTTACGCACCTGTAAACCAGACTCGAAAAACAGAGTTTACATAAGGTATGATTGCGGGCTCTTTATCTTTCTATCTGTGTGTTATGCAACTTATTAAACTCAAGAGTGTGGACAGTACTAACACTGAAGCCAGACGCCGTGTTCACTCATCAGGCCGGATGAATTTTGCCGTTTCGGCTGAAATGCAGACGGCTGGCCGGGGACGCTTCAACCGGGTGTGGCAGACACCGGAAGGCAATATTGCCGTGACGCTGGTGGTTCCCCGTCCGGAACAGCGTCAGGATATCGCCTCACTGTCGCTGGTGGCGGGCCTCGCTATCCACGATGCACTGAGTCTCTACATCAGCAACGCCGATATCCGCATCAAATGGCCCAACGATATCCTCGTAAACGGCGCCAAAATCAGCGGCACGCTGATCGAAGCCGACAGCAAGGCGCTCTACATCGGTATCGGCATTAACCGCGTCGCCGCGCCCGCCGATGTCCCTTATGCCACCGCCACGCTTGAGCAGTTCGGCAAAAACAGTGCCGATCAGATTCTCGACATGCTTATCGCCCGCTGGCAGGACTACTTTGAACTCTGGTCCGGAATGGGTTTTGCCGCGCTGAAGAATGCCTATGAAACCCGCATGTATGGCCTTAATGCGCAGCTCACGATTTCACTGGATGCCGAAAAATCCCTGACCCATACGGGCGTGTGTCGCGGTATTGATGAGCACGGCAATATCCTGCTAGAGGGCGGGAATAAGGGTGTTCAGCCCTACAGCTATGGCGACATACTGGTTCTGGATTAACCTTCACTGACTTCTGCTTCTGATCCCCTTTTTACCGATCAGAACTTCGGGTCAGCAGATACGCTGAATGCCGTTTCGGATGAACAGCGGGTGACCAGAAATAAACGGGCGAATAAGAGGGACAGGCTGGCGCCGGGGGCACTGATGTTCGGACTATGAAGTGCAAACAGGCCGGGGCGAACCTCCGCCCCGGCCATCAGGATCACGCCAGTTGCTGATGCTGAATATGCGGGTTCAGGATATCCGCCAGGGTGCCCTGATGGCTGACAGCACCGTCGGGATAAAGATCGCCCTGCTGACCGTCCAGAGCACGCACGCCCTCCGGGTTCCAGACACCGCCTTCTGTGTCACTCAGCATAACCACGTTGCCATCCGCGTCTTTTACCGTCAGTGAATCGAGGGACAGCGCCGGCAGATCGGTCTGCCCCGGCGTGACGCTATGACTGCTGAAGGCTGTCAGATCGAGCACCGGGTGGTTTTCTGCTTTCAGCCCCAGCGTGGCAAAGTCCAGCGCATCGTGCGACTCATTCAGCGGTAACCTGTCGTGATCCGCCACGTTCTCCTGTCGGGCGAGCAGATTCGTGAAGGAAAAGGCGTCACGGTTTTCTGTCCCGAAGAGGCGGTCGACGGCCTCCGTTGCGGGCTCCGGCGACAGAATATGCGCGATTTCCGCCTGGCTGCCGCTGTCCGGGCTCTCCAGGCCTGCCGTAGCGGGACGCAGTTGCGGGTCGGCGCTGTCCGAAACAACGTTAACGTGTCCGTCCGCCTCGCCAGCGCTCACCCTGCCCCCGCTCTGTGCAGACTTCTGCGCCTCAATAATTTCCGGCTGAACGGCATGGGTTGACTGGCTGGTAACAGAGGTCTGGCTCAGGTGTTCCCCGGGCTTCAGCGTCAAAAGTGCCTCATTCTCAGTCGTTGCCGTCAGCCGCTGATCGTGGCTGGCCTCCGCATGAATCGGGGAACTGTCGCTGAGATGTTTAGCCGCCGCTTTCGGCGCACAAGCCTCCACCTGGAAATGGGTCGTCATCACTGCCGTATGGCCTGCTGCATCCGTCGCGGTGACGACGATATCGTGCTGGCCTTTGCCGAAACCGGTTTTCATCATTACCGGCGTCAGGGTCAGGCTCCAGTGACCATCGTCGCTGACCGTTGCCGCGTGATGCTTACCGCCAATACTGACCGTGACCGTCTGACCGCTGCCGCTGGTGCCCGTGGTGCCGGTCAGCGTCTCAACCTCTTTTTTCTCCGCGCGACTCAGCAGGCCATCGCCAAAGGGCGTATCCATCGCAGGCACGGGCTCGCCGCCGCTGCCTGTAACCGGGGTGGTCAGGTCAGCCTTCACGTAACCATCCTGCTCGAACCAGTTGCCGGCGCCGTCCAGCACGCCAAACATCAGGTTATTGCCGCCTTCAGAGAGTTCGGCGGCGCTGATCTCCGCCCGCCAGCTGCCGTCCGCCTGAATGACCGCTGTGTTCCAGTGGAAGGTATCGTTAATCTGCACCGAGAACGTTTTCAGTGGCAGCGGTGCCTCCAGCGTACCGCTGAGGACATACCACGTCTCACCATCATGCTGTACGGCATCCGCCAGCGTGACCGGATTAACGGTTACCTTCGGGTTGCTGCTGTTGTAATGGGTGATCAGCAGCAGGTCGTGGCTCAGGCTGGTACTGTTGCCGTTCGCGTCCGCTGCGCTGATCGTGATGCTGTAGTTACCATCCTTTATCGTCTTCAGCTCGCTGTCCGATATCTGGACCTGCCACTGGTCCTGCCAGGTGCTGCCCTGCCAGACCCGGCCATCCAGCGTCAGCTCAATGGTTGTGCCGGAGGGAAGATGGGCCGCAGTGCCGGTAAAGGTGATGCCGTAGATCCCCTCTTTATAGCTGACGGCGTTGTCACCGGTGACAGGATCCAGCGTCAGCGTCGGTAACGCGTCAGAGGCGTAGATTTCCACTCCCGACGAGGCGTAACCGCTGTTGCCCGCCGCGTCGGTGACGGTAGCCGTGGCACGGTAACTCCCTTCCCCCATCGCCTGCAGCGTTTCCGGCGGCACCGTGAACTGCCACTGCCCGCCCTGCCCGATGACGTCACTCCAGCGGAGATCGCCAAAGGTGACCTCAATGGTGCTGCCCGCTTCGCCGCTGCCCGCGATCACCAGCGGCTCACTGATTTCGCTGCGGTCGATCAGCCCGTCGCCCGACAGCGTCTTGATCGTGACAGCCGGATCCAGGGTGTCGGTGATAAACGTCGCCTCAGCGACCCCGGTACGGCCCCAGAGGTCGGTGGCGGTCAGGGTCAGGCTATGGCTGCCCTCGCTCAGCTCCGCCTCTGCCAGCTGGTCGCGCGT
>Ga0308156_1000301_pt1 | contig 123941 bp, 100 predicted proteins | sample PhyAR2_FD_201041 | JGI IMG/M metagenome (GOLD analysis project Ga0308156, IMG submission 201041) | Phyllosphere microbial communities from UC Gill Tract Community Farm, Albany, California, United States - DLSL A.R2 | ecosystem: Host-associated > Plants > Phyllosphere > Unclassified | place... | reverse complement strand
CATGTGGTCGGATAAAATCTTTCCGAATTTTAGATTGTCGAAATCTACTTGCGAGAGTCTTGAATTTTGAGTTGGCTCTACGCGAATTGAATAGTTCTCTGTCGCGTTCATCTTATTTTTTAATTACTTAGGCTAAGTTAGGAAAAAAATAAAATATAAGCTGTACCTATATTCTGATAATTTACTCACTTTGACATGCCTGTTATTTCGGACAGTTGTTCCCTATTTTACTACACTTTTTTTTGAAACGGAAGAATTTCACTCCATATTTCTTGTTTATACTGCATTAATAATTAAATATGTTAATTTTTTATTAATTAACAAAGGGTCTCTATATTATGGCATAAAGTTTGGCTGTAAAGAATGCGGTCCTTTAGATGGGCTTTCTGGTCCGCAGTAACGCTATAAAATCACTTATCATAAAATAAACTTAGTATGGAATTGACGCACAGTCTTGACAAAAGTAATGAAGTAACATCGGGTGATACCCGTAAATTGTTACAGGGTGATGTTGAAGTTCAGAAGAAAGGTATTTCTATGAATTTTATCCTAGGTTTTTTTGTGTTTTTGTATAAAACAGCAATAAAACCCTAACAACCTCCACTATTCTCTAAGCATTCTTTAGCTTAGAAATCAGACGAACTCAAAACAGTTCTCAAAAATCAGCAAAACAGCAATACGAGATTAGCCAAAATATAGGGAAACCCAGGAAATTTTGGCTAATCTCCAGCCGGATACCATCCTATTATTCGGTCAGTATGCGGTGTTTTTCCAGTCGATACGTCGTATTATTCGGTTAGTATTTTCAAGAGCGGATCGAGATATTCGCGACTATTGCTCAATCTTGGAACCTTATTTTGTCCACCTAGCTTACCTCTCGATTTCATCCACTTATAGAAGGTATTTTCGGGTGCATTGTGCACAATCGGTGGCCGAAGAGCCATATTCTTAAAACGTTTGGCATCGTAATCCGAATTGATTTCACGGAGTTTTGCGTCTAATATCTCACAAAAACGCTTAAAATCATTGGGTTGCTGTTCAAATTCAATGACCCATTCATGTGCTCCAGCTTCGGCATCTTTAAAATAGACAGGTCCGGCTGTATAATCTTTTATACGTGCCTGTGTCAATTTGCTTGCTTCGGCAAGCGCCTGTTCGGCATTGTCAACAATAACCTCTTCACCAAACGTATTGATGTATTGTTTGGTGCGACCGGAGATCTGGAAACGATAAGGCGACAATGAAGTGAACTTGATGGTATCTCCGATTTTATAACGCCATAAACCAGCGTTGGTAGAGATGATCAATGCATAGTTTTTACCGAGTTCCACCTGATCCAAACGTAAAGTGGACGGATTTTCTTCATGCATATGTTCTGTCGGCAAGAATTCGTAATAGATGCCATAATCCAGCATAAGGAGTAGATCTTCCGAATCAGATTGATCCTGTAAACCAAAATATCCTTCGGAGGCATTATAATTCTCCAGATAATACATGTTGTCCGATGGGATTAATTTTTGGAACTGCTCGCGATAAGGTTTGAAGCTTACCCCACCATGGCCATAAAATTCTAGATTTGGCCAGACCTCCAAGAGATTGTCTTTGCCTGTAATCTCCAGGATACGCTTGGCCATAACAATATTCCAGGTCGGTACGCCCGCTAGGCTCGTTACGTTTTCTTTAATCGTTATTTGGGCAATTTGCTCAATTTTCTCCTCAAAGTTAGGGTTTAGCGTAACCTCCATATTGGGAGTTCGCTTAAATTCAGCCCAAAAAGGAAGGTTACGGATGAGGATCGATGAAAGATCCCCATAATATGAATCCGGACTGAAATTGTTTATTTGCGAGGACCCGCCAATAACGACAGATTTTCCGGTAAAAACACGATTTTCGGGCCTATTATGACAATAGATCGTCAGCATATCCTTGCCCCCTTGAAAATGACATTCCTCGAGTGCTTCTTCACTGACAGGAATAAATTTGCTGCGATCAGATGTGGTACCTGAAGATTTTGCAAACCATTTGATATCGGAGGGCCACAGGATATTCTGTTCGCCTTTTATCATGCGGTCTACATAACCTTTGATATCATCATAATCCTGTATCGGGACACGTTCCTTGAAAATCTCCGGTGTCAAAATACTGGTGTAGTCGTATTTTTTTCCCCACTCCGTCGCCTCAGCAGTGGCAATTAAACTCTGGAACCATTCTTCTTGTACATCGTGTGGGTATTTCATGAAAAGTTCAATCTGGTGGATTCTTTTTTTCATGAACCAAGTAAAAATGGAGTTTAATAAGGCCATAGGGGAGATCTGCTTTAATCTTTAAAATTTTTTCCTTCTTAATTCAAAATGACGACCGAGGTAAAATTTTCGGGCGAGTTCATTATCTGCAATTTCCTCAGGTGTACCTGTTAACATAATCTTTCCTTCGGTGAGGAGATAGGCCCTATCCGTGATCGATAATGTTTCCTGTACGTTGTGATCGGTAATTAAGATGCCAATATTACGGGTTTTGAGTTTGGCCACAATCGTCTGAATCTCTTCCACGGCAATCGGGTCAACCCCTGCAAAAGGCTCATCCAAAAGAATAAAAGATGGATTTGCAGCTAATGCTCTCGCAATTTCAGTACGTCGACGTTCCCCCCCGGATAATAGATCACCTCTGTTTTTGCGGACGCGGTGTAAACTGAATTCGGTAAGCAGTTCTTCCAGTTTCGCTAGACGTTCCTCTTTATTCGGATAGTGGATTTCTAATACAGCCAGGATATTGTTTTCTACAGACAGCTTCCGGAAGACGGAAGCCTCTTGCGCTAAATACCCTATGCCACGTTGAGCACGCTGGTACATTGCATCTTGTGTAATTTCTTGATCATCGAGGAATACTTTACCTTCATTGGGCTTGATAAGACCAACAATCATATAGAAAGAAGTGGTTTTTCCCGCTCCATTAGGTCCCAATAATCCGACAATCTCTCCTTGTTCTACATGGAAGGAAACATTGTTGACAACGGTGCGTTGTTTATATTTTTTTATGAGATGTTCTGCCTTTAAAATCATCTTCGTGGAATGTCTTGTGTTTTATGGTATGCTTTCATACGTGGTTTTCAATCCCGTATGCGGGTTCTTTGCCTCGGACAAAACTTGTGTAAATATATTTAATATCTTCTTACTATTGCAATACTAATACTTAATCCCTTTGATGTTTAGCTGTAAGTTTCTTTTGTTGCGCCATACATTCTCTTCAATACTGTAGCAGATATCGAAGCTTTGACCAGAATTGATATGTGTGATATGTTCGGCCAGTCCAAAACCAATGCAGTCAAATGAAGGGGAGTCTTCCTGAACAACAGTCATTTTGAGATGGTTGGTACCTACGATGAAGGCTTGTCCTACTGAGTTTACCTTTTTACTGAGAAAAATAGGGGATTCATTCTGGGGTCCGAAGGGCTCAAACTGTTGGAGGATCCGGAAAAATTTAGCGTCGATATCCTTCAACGCTAACTTTGCATCGATCAAAATTTCCTGTGTAAGCATTTCCGGACTGATACGTCGCGATACCACTTCCTCAAAACGATCCTGGAATAATGTGACATTATCTAAAGACATGGTCAATCCGGCAGCATATTTATGACCACCAAATTGTTCCAGTAGATCAGCGCATTCGTTCAACGCCTCATATAAATCAAAACCCAGTACCGAACGACAGGAGCCCGCAATATGGCCATTTGTTTCAGTCAATATAATTGTCGGACGGTAATATTTTTCGGTCAGACGGGAGGCTACGATACCAATAACTCCCTTATGCCAGTCTGCTTTATACAATACCGTGGATTTACGGCTTTTAAGCAGGGCATTATCTTCAATGAGCGCAAGTGCTTCTTCTGTTATTTTGAGGTCAAAATCTTTACGTACATTGTTTTGATCGTCTATGCTCGAACTAAAATCTTTGGCTTCTTGCAGCGATTTGGAGATTAGAAGTTTGACAGCGTCCTTTGCATGATCTATTCTCCCCGCGGCATTGATACGGGGACCGATCTGGAACACAATGTCGTTGACTGTAAAAATCTTCGTTCGGTTGTTGGATAAGTCAATCAGTGCCTTTAATCCGACGCAAGGATTCGTGTTGAGTTTGATCAGGCCAAAGTGGCTGAGTATTCTGTTTTCACCGGTAATCGGGACGATATCTGACGCAATACTGACGGCCACGAGATCTAGAAATTGATAGCAGGCATTGATATCCATGCCGTTGGTCAGTATAAAAGCCTGAATAATCTTAAAGCCAATTCCACAGCCTGAAAGTTCTTTATAGGGATATTCACAATCTGCACGTTTGGGATCCAATACGGCATAGGCTTTGGGCAGCTCTTCACCGGGAAGATGATGGTCGCCAATAATGAAATCAATCCCTTTACTGTTTGCGTAATCTATTTTATCGATTGCCTTGATACCACAGTCCAGGGCGATAATCAAGCTGAAACCATTGGCTGCTGCGTAGTCGATCCCCTGTGTGGAGATGCCATACCCTTCGGCATAGCGGTCTGGGATATAAAACTCCAGCTGACTATGAAATTCTCTGAAAAAACTATAAACAACGGCTACCGCAGTCGTACCGTCCACATCATAGTCTCCATAGATCAGAATTTTTTCTTTGTTACCGATGGCCTGGATAATACGGGTGATGGCTTTCTCCATATCCCGCATCAAAAATGGATCGTGCAAATCTGATAATTGAGGTCTAAAAAACTGTTTTGATTCGCCAAAGGTCCCAATTCCCCTGCTTACGAGCAACTCTGCCAATACAGTGTTGATGTTTAATTCCTCGCGCAGTTTGTTGGTTATTTTGACATCAGTTTTAGATTTTAGTACCCACCTTTTTTGCATATCTTTGCACAATATTTTAAGTGTAAATATACGTTTTAAGGCTGGACTTACCTAATTCCTAAACCCGGTATTGGTTCGCTGTTGCTTAACGTGCATATTCCCAATGTTTTAAATATGGTGCAGGCTTATTCTTTATATGAAGGTTCTTTTTCAGTAGACAAGAGTAGAAAATTTATCCCCTTTGATCCGTTAATAGATAAGCCTCAGGATCGTCCTGGCTCCCTATTTATTCAAGTTCACCCTTTTTTGATTGAAACTGATGCGGGGCTTGTATTATGTGATACCGGTTTGGGCTATACCGATGAAAATGGTGGACTGCAGTTGCATGCTAATATCCGTAAGCAGGGTTTCACTCCAGCAGATGTGAAATATGTGTTGATGTCTCATCTTCATAAAGATCATGCTGGCGGAATGGTGACATTTGAAAACGAGACTGGACGTGTCGCATTTCCTGAAGCAGAGTATATTGTCCAGCGTGGCGAATGGGAGGATGCCTATTCCGGAATCTCCAGTTCATATCGGACAGAGATTTTTGATGTCATTCAACGCAGTGGAAATTTGGTTCTGGTGGAAGGCGCTGGAGAGATAAATGCCGAAATCAGCTACGCGCTCAATGGTGGACATACAGCACATCATCAGGCATTTCACATTCAGACCCGTGGTGAGCATTATTTCTTTGGCGGTGATGTGTTGCCTGAGCCAGAAGAGATTTTTCATAACTATGTTGCCAAATATGATTTTGATGGCCGGCGCTCCAAAGAGCTGCGTCAGGCGTATTGGGCAGAAGGCGCACCAGCAGGCTGGATTTTTTTATTTTACCACTCAAAAAACATCAGCATCGGCCGTAGTCAGCTCCGTGAAGATGGTACCTATAAGCTGATGGATGCAAATTCATAAAAGAAAAACCTCCATGGCCTATGCGGCACATGAAGGTTTTTAAGAAGGTTTTAGTAACCTGGATTTTGCGGGAAGGCTGCTCCGGTATTACTGTCAATAACTTCCTGCGGTATCGGCCAAAGAATAAATTCTTTCTTGACGACTGCCTTTGACTGCGAATTCAGTGTTTGCACCCGGCGTAGGAAAACGTCCTCACCGAAGCGGGCAAGTGTCATACGGCGCATTTCTTCACCGATAAGTTCTCTTGCGCGCTCGTCCAGAATGAAGTCTGCATTAACCGCTGAAGCATCGATTAAGGAGGCTTTTGCACGTGCACGGACTGCATTGATGGCATCCTTTGCTAGTGCTGGTTTATTGGCACGCCAATAAGCTTCAGCCAACAGCAGGTAAGTCTCCGCCAGACGCACTTTCACGCGATCCTTCATATTTCCTTCAAATGCAGGGTCGACAGCTGTTTTTCCATAGAAAAATTTGGTTGTTGTCGGGAATACGTTGCCTGATTCCTTGATTGCATCCGTAAGTTCGATTTTCTTTCCATAGAGTTCAGGTACGGAAGGATCATTATAATACCAATCGCGTTTGATATTGAAAGAGGAGTTTCTGACATCTTGTTTTTCATAACTATCCAACCACCATTGATAAGGACGTACATGTCCAAGACCTCTTCCGCCAAGGGAATCAGCCAGAGCAAATCCCTTTTGCTGTGAGTAGAAAGGTACCCAGGCACGCTTGCTCCAATCGGTGTAGCGGTCACCACCGCCTTGTGTATTGTATTCTAATTGGATGGCCCAAATTGTTTCTTGGTTACCAGAACTGCGATTTTGATTGTTTTCGATAAACATATCGTGGAAATAATCTCCGGCTTTATCTTTTTCGGCACCAAATCGCTGGTCATTTAACTTAAAGAAACCGCTTTGAATCACTTTGTTGGCAGCCTCTGCTGCTAAATCTGGCTGTCCAGCTTCGATATATGCCTCTGCGAGGTAGTGTAAGGCAGCCCATTTTGTCAATTTACCCTCCTGGATTGTTCCTGGATTGTCAGGTAGATTTTCGCTCGCGTATTTAAGGTCTTCAATCATGTGCGTCAGGATTTCAGCTTTCGGCGTGCGGGTGAAATCGCGGCGTGGTGTTTCCGATACTTTGTCTACCCAGGGCACATCACCATACAGATTGACTAAGTAACGATAGCTATAGGCGCGGAAGAAACGGGCTGTTGCTTCCACACGTTTTGGGTCGTTATCTTTGTCTGTCCAGCTGATGCCATCCTTCTTTAAGGCTTCCAGGATCGTGTTGGTATTGCCGATAAAGCCGTAGGCATATTTCCAATAATTGCGCACATAAGATGAGGCGGGATTTAGCGTATAATTGCTAAAAGGGGCCAATGTAGCATCTGTTCCTGTGGTTTTGATGGCAACAATATCTGTTCCAACCTGTAGCGCCTCTTGCGGTGTTGCTCCTTGGGAAAAGATACTTCCATTCCAGGTCAGGAATTCCATGCGTGCATAAGAATATAAGCCATTTAGTCCAGTTTCGAATCCTTTTGTATTAATATAAGTATTATCTGGCGACTGAAAACTGCTGGTGTCTTCATTTAAGAAGTTTTTGCTGCAACCCGTAAAAAGTAAGCTTAGGCCGGCTAGCATTGCATATAAAGTTGTATTTCTTTTCTTCATGATGTTGATGTGTTTAGAATTGGACATTTACTCCCAAAGAGAATGTTCTCGCAACCGGATAAGGGCTGGCGATGTTAGTTGTCGTTGGATTACCTGTCGTCGAACTTACGCTCAATGCTTCTACGTTGTAACCTTTGATCTTAGAGAATGTATAGAGGTTGCGTGCATTGATAAATGCTTTGATGGAAGAGAGGTTCAGTTTTTTTAGAAAATCTCCATCAAAGGTATAGCCTAGGCTAAAGTCTCTGATTCGCCAGTACGATGAATTGATGTAGTAGGTATGATTGTTTACAGGTGTGTATCCAGGCGATGGAATATCCGTATTTGTACGCTCTGGTGTCCAGTAAGGCATGTCAGCAAGATAATTGGCCCCATTGTTAGGTAAAAAACGTTCGATATTTTTGAAATCATCTACTTTCGTTCCGCCAAATGCTCCATTCATAAAGAAGGATAGGGAGAAATTCTTGTAGGTGAAGTCATTGCCGATGCCAAGTGTATAAGGCGATATTTTGTTCCCCATCACGGTACGATCATTGGCATCAATTTTACCATCATTGTTCAAATCTGCTAGCTTGGCGTCGCCAGGCTTTGCTTTAGGTTGATAGGAATTTGCGATGTCGTCGCCCTCTTGCCATACACCAATGACTTTATAGTCATAGAAAATACGAATTGGCTTTCCGATTAACCAGGCATTGGTTAAATCATCTTTTCCATCAGCGCGGAGTTTAGTGATTTTATTGTTGTTATAGGCAAATGTGGTATTAACGTTCCATTGGAAATTATCATTTTTAACCGGTATTGCGTTTAAAGTGACTTCGATCCCTTTATTGGATGTCTCGCCGATATTGGTTAAAATCGTGTTGTAACCATTCATGACAGGGACCTGTTCACTTAATAAAAGATCCGATGTTTTTGAGGAGTAGTAGTCGATCGTTCCTGAAAGTCGGTTCTTAAGAATACCAAAATCCAGACCAAGATTTAACGATGCTGTCGTTTCCCAGGTTAGATTGCTTCCACGGCCATTGAAATTCATCACAAGTCCTTTGACCGGATCAAGACCATAGATATAATCTACGTTGGTCAGACGGTCGTAGGTTTGATAAGGAGACACCGCCTGGTTTCCATTCTTACCATAAGAAACACGAAGTTTTAACAGATCGAAATAGTCTTGCACGTTTCCTTCTTTAGAAATTACCCAGGCGCCCGCCACCGACGGAAAAAATGCATATCTATTGTTGATAGAAAATGCACTATAACCATCCGAACGACCGGTCAATGTTAATAGGTAGCGATCCTTAAAAGCGTAGTTTATTCTTCCCATATAGGAAATCATCGCTGTATTTTGGAGATTGGATTCGATCTTGAGATTTTTAGATGCAGAAGCCATGTTGTTATATCCAGCATCTGATACAAAATCGTCTCCATTCATTCTTGAAGTTTTTAGATTGGTCTTCTGCGAAGAATAGAGGCCCACAACGTTGATCTTATGGTCACCAAAGGTACGGTCATAAGTCAAGAGATTTTCCCAGGTCCAGTCCCAGAAATGCTCGTTATAAATGGAACCGGTACCATTCACACCGCGTCCAGTGACCGTATTTGAACCGTAGTAAGAGTTCTCGTTGACATTTCTATAGTTTGTTCCGAAAGTGGTTTTGAAACTTAATCCTTCAATAGGGAGTTTCACATCAAGCCAGGTATTTGCATAGACTGTTCTTCGTGTCTGATCCCACTGACCTTTTTCGTCTGCGAATGGATGTGCCCAAAGTGTTTGTGCATACATTGGGTACGTAACAGCAGTACCATCGGCATCGCGGTTTTTACTGTAAGGAGAAAGTTTGACAACACTTTCGAGGTTGGGCTGTACGCCATCGCGGTTGCCTTGAGAAGCTTGCATGGTCATTCCTAACTTTAACCAGGAGCTTAAGCTTTGGTTGAGGTTTAGATTGACATTGTATCTTTCATATGGGGTGTTTTTTACCACTCCATCTTGATTGAGGTAACTGACAGAAGCATAATAATCGGATTTATCCGTTCCGCCTGAAAAGCTGAGCTGATGTTCCTGGACTGGTGCGCCGCTATTGAATACTTCATCCTGCCAATTGACTTCTTCTCCTTTTTTGTACTGTTCCAAAACGTTGGCAAAAAGATAATTCTCCGGATTAAGCTGGTCGCCGGTTTTTCCTTTTGAAGCCTGGTAATCACGCATAAATTGGATGTACTGTGGACCATTCATCAATTTAAGGCGGCGTTCCACACTTTGAACCCCAAAATAACCGTTATAATTAATGCGCGCTTTTCCTGCCGCTCCTTTTTTTGAAGTGATGAGGATAACGCCATTTGCAGCTCTTGAACCATAGATTGCAGTAGATGATGCATCTTTCAATACCGAAATACTGGCAATTGTATTGGAGGAGATATCACCTAGGGAACCGCTAAAAGGAATACCATCTAAGATAATTAGGGGGGCGTTGGAAGCTGAGATCGAGTTCTCGCCCCGAATATTGATGGAGGCTGTTTCTCCTGGTTTGGCCGATCCTGAATTGATCGCCAGACCAGAAATTTTACCTTGAAGTTTGTCGACAACATTTGGTGAGTTTATTCGCTCCAGCGATTTTGCTTCTACTGTCGCGATACTTCCTGTTAAATCGCTTTTTTTCTGTTTACCATAACCCACGACCACGACTTCATCCAAAACGTCCTCGGACTTCGTTAAGGTTATTTGTGCTGCTTGTGAGGCAGGAACTTCTTTGGCTGTAAATCCGACGGAGTTAAATGTTAGGATGGCACTCTTTGAACTGACGTTCAGTGAGAAGACACCGTCTTGATTAGTTGTCGTGGCTGCTGCTTTGCCCTTCTCGGAGACGGTAACGCCGCTTATTGGTTTCCCGTTTTCATCAACGACCTTACCGGAAATAGCTTGCTGGAAAGGTGAAGGGGTTGTTATTGCTACCAAGTTTCGTGGATTCGCAACCCCGTAAACAGGTGCCGCTAATGACAGAATTGATAAGGGTGTCAGAAGGATGAGATGACTCTTTTTGACCATAGGTGTGTAATTTAGATTCAGTAAGTGTTTAATGGGGGCAATTATAAAGAAATAATGCGTTGTCAATTCTCCGCTTATTGGAACAAACGTTTGCATGAACTACGAAAACGTTATAGAAATAGGCGTTTGTAATGAAAATGTAAACTAATAGGATCTGATGTAATTGACTAAATGTTTGGAATGTTAATTTAATAGCGATGCGATAAGCTCAGGTGGTTTAACATTGAGCTGTCAACTATCCCAAGGAAGAGAAATCCAATAAAATCGGTTAAAAAGCTTGTTTTTTCGTCGTTTTTTTAGTATTTTGGGGTAATTTGCTTCTTTTGGCCCATTCCGTCAGATGCCTGCGGATTCGTTTAAGATTGATTTTTTGGGTAAATTTGTATTTTAGTAGCTAAGGGCTAACGCGGTTTTTTCTGAAAGCGTTTGTTTTTTATTGATTCGTGTTTCTTTTTAGAGGTATCAATAAACTCGTTGCACTTAGTTATTGGCAAGAAAGAACCTTTTTTGTTTCCATCACTTTTGTGGCATACAAATTTTGGAGGTTTTATTATCAGTATTTATTTAAATAGAAGATTATGTCTATTGTAAGAGAGTCCGATCTGATTGGAATTGGAAAAAAATTTCAAATTGAAACCGATGCTGGAGACAACATGGTTGTTGTTATCCATGACGATGGCAGACGGGAACTTTATCGCTATGATGACGAGGAGCACGAGTCACGTTGCGTTATGACACTAAATGACGATGAATCTCGTCAGATCGCAGGTATTATTGGTGGCCTGTCCTACAAGCCAAAGGCTTTGGAGACAATTGAGGTTGCTTTGGACGATTTACGTATTGAATGGTACAAAGTAGAAGGTAAAAATGAAGGTGCCGGAAAGACAATCGGCGAACTGGAAGTGCGCCAGCGTACGGGGGCTTCGATCATTGCTGGCATACGGGATGATGACACGGTTATCAATCCTGGACCATCCTATTTAATTAGCCCGGGCACCACCCTTGTCATTGCCGGAAAGAAGAATAATATTAAACTTTTAAAGGAAATTTTACTGTAATTTATGCTATCACATACCTTAATTCTGGAAATTGGAATCGCTGTAGGACTTGTTGCCATTGTTGGCTTAATTGCCAATAAGCTTAAGTTTTCTGTTATTCCATTTTTCATCATCATAGGTATGGTATTAGGTCAGCATGCCCCACAAGTTGGTATGGTGGATTTGACATTTACAGAAAGTAAACCCTTTATAGATTTCATGGGGCGGCTTGGCGTATTATTCCTGCTGTTCTACCTTGGTCTTGAGTTTTCAGTCAATCGGCTTATTAAGTCCGGTAAAGCAATTGTGACCGGAGGAACAATTTATGTCTTACTGAATTTTACCTCAGGTTTGTTGATCGGATGGCTGATGGATATGCCTTTTAAAGAAATGATGGTGCTATGTGGTATTATGACAAGTTCATCCACAGCGATTGTTGCAAAGGTTCTAACAGATCTTAAACGTACGGCTAACCCCGAGACGGAGGTTATCATGGGAATGATTATGTTCGACGATCTGTTTATAGCGATGCATATCTCCTTTCTTTCGGGTCTGATACTGACAGGGAGCAGTTCGTTTTGGACGGTTGCCGGCACTTCACTGCTTGCCTTGGGATTTATATTGACCTTTTTGATCTTGGGCAGAAAACTGGTGCCTTCGATCGACCGTCTATTGAAAGAGAAAACTTCCGAATTATTCATATTGATCATCTTTGCGCTTCTTTTTATTGTCGCGGGATTCTCGGAAACGATTCATGTGGCGGAGGCTATTGGCGCGTTGATGGCCGGATTGGTGTTGGCGGATTCGCAATACATCAAAAAGATCGAATCGATGGTATTGCCCTATAAGGATTTCTTTGGCGCCATGTTTTTCTTTAGTTTCGGATTATCCATTGATATTATGTCGCTTGGAGGTGCTGTATTGTGGGCTTCGATTGCAGCGCTGGTAACGGTGATGGGCAATCTTGCTTCGGGATATTTTGCAGCTAAATTTTCGGGTATGAAACCAAAAACCTCATTTGATATTGGCTTTACCCTTTCGGCCCGTGGCGAATTTTCCATTATTATGGCGAATATTGGTAAAGCCGGAGCTCTATTACCCGTTATTCAATCCTTTGTAGTCGTATATGTTCTCATTCTTTCCATTGTGTCCCCACTATTGACCAAAGAGTCACGTAATCTTTGGAAATTGTTCTTTGGAAGCGATGCTAATACAGCCAAGCCTTTAAAAAAGCTGAGCGATCTGGAAAATAATCAGAGCAATTAGCCCTTCTGGATAAGAGCGCTATTCTTTTATAATTGATCAAAAGCAAAAGGGGCGGAGCAAAAGTCAGGTCAAACCTTTGGAAGGTCGACTATCGGAAATAATACAAGATAAAATACATAAAAAACAGGTCTATCCAGAAATACTGGATAGACCTGTTTTTTATGATGAGTTGCTTAAATTTTACAGAAAGCCTAATTCTAGCTTTGCTTCTTCGGACATCATATCTTTGGTCCAGGGTGGGTCAAACGTCAATTCGACCAATGCTTCTTTGACTCCTTCAACGCCAGCAACTTTTTCCTGCACTTCATTCATGATTTCGCCAGCTACCGGACAGCCTGGAGCCGTTAGCGTCATCACGATCTTTGCAATACCCTCTTCCTTGGTAATAATTTCATAGACAAGTCCCAGATCTACAATATTTGCAGGTTTTAACTCGGGATCATAAATCGTTTCCAGTACAGCTTGGATCTGCGGTGCTAGCCCCAGTTTATCTAATACGATGATACTCATTTATTCAGTTTTTTATCGTGAATAGCGTCCTGATAGATCGCTAATAATTTATCTTGATTTATTTCAGGAGTAAAATTACTAAAATAATAAGCTTTGCTGGTCTTTCTTATCTCATCTTTTTCATTTGTCGATTTTATACTCCAGGCCGTCAGACACTGGACGATATCTTTTCTATTGTGGGGGTCGAAAGTCTGTCCTGTTTTATGGGGAATGATCAGTTCGGGCAGTGGACCTAGATTGGAGCAAAGCACGGCAGTCCCGACAGAGTAGGCTTCAAGGATAGTAATCGGCATACCTTCAAAACAAATTGAGGGAACGATCAGCGCCTGTGCATTTGCGATCAAGGGAAGTATTCCAGTCCTCTTTTTAAAGCCTAGGTAGGAAATATTCGGTTGGTCTTTGATCCGCCGAATGACCTCTTCTTCGAGCGGGCCGCCGCCAATAATCTGTAATTGAAAATCTGTGCCGATAAAGGCATCAATCAGATTTAATATCCCCTTCTCGTCCGAAAGACGACCGACGTAAATAAAATAAGGCTGCGTAATGTCGGATGTTATTGCGGCAGGAAAGACAAAGTTGGGTTTAATATCAAATTGTGTTGATGGGAGCCCTAAAGTTGATCCAACAAAGATTTTTTTTGCAAAGGAGCTTAAGGTGATGTAGCGATTTACCTTTTTCCAAGTTCCTATTTTACGATGAAACCAATAATTCAGCGCAAGAAGAAATGTTTTTACAGTCGAATTATTAAATGCTTTTTGCCGAACTGCCGTCCAGGGAAACTCTTCCTGGAGTGAGTCCAGAAAAAGGTGGTTGTGATGGTACAACGTTGCCGAGGGGCATAGTAGGCGAAAGTTATGCAAGGTCATGACCTGTGGGATGCCGAGCTTGGCAATCGTACGCAGAATAATCGGACCCGCAGCATAATGCGTATTGTGAATGTGGACAATATCTGGTTTAAACGCATGAATTGTTTTCTTGATGCGCTGTGCTGCACAGATATTCCAAAAAGATCCCAAGGTCTGTAATGCGCCCCGCCAACCTTTTTTATTCTGAAAGGTCAGCGTGTGTACCTCATGTTCCTGAGCGAGAAGGGAAGATTCCTGCTGGAATACAGTGTCTTCACCACCAGGAGCTTGATAAAATGTATGGATAATCAGTATGCGCATAATAAAAGACTTATACAAATGTACAATTTTGGGGTGACTTCCTTTAACGGGACAAAATTGCCATTTCTATATGATTATTGCTATATTCGCAAGATTCGATCGTAAAGATATATGCAACATTTACAACAACTCGTGATAGAGGCGATAGAGACAAGTCAATTTCCTGAAACACCATCAAATTTATATGATCCCATACGGTATATATTGACTTTGGGCGGGAAGAGGGTTCGACCGGTGCTGACATTGATGGCCGCCGAATTATTCGGCATGCAGGAGATGGACGAGATTATCCCCGCTGCCAAGGCAGTGGAGTTTTTTCATAACTTTTCACTGATCCACGACGATCTGATGGATAAAGCTCCTTTAAGACGAGGTAAAACAACAGTGCACGAAAAGTGGGATGCTAATATTGCCATATTGTCTGGCGATGGACTGTTGGTTAAAGCTTATGAGGAAATCTCAAAGTGTAATCCAATTTACCTACCTGCAACCCTGAAGATTTTGAGTAAAGTAGCTATGGAAGTATGTGAAGGGCAACAATTGGATATGGATTATGAAAGCAGGGACACGCTTACGATGCCTGAATATATCGAGATGATCCGCCTAAAGACTTCGGTGCTATTGGGTGGAGCATTGCAGCTGGGCGCGATTTTGTCGGGAGCAGATGAAAAGCAGCAGCAGCTGATCTATGAATTTGGCGAGAATGTAGGTTTAGCATTTCAATTGCAGGACGATATCCTGGATGCTTATGGAGATCCAGATACCTTTGGAAAGATCGTTGGTGGTGATATTATGATCAATAAAAAAACCTATTTACTGGTGAAGCTGATGGCGGTGATTTCGGACGAAGATAAGACAGTCTTACAACGTTTATTGGAAGCCTCCATGGAGACTGCTCCCTCAAAAGTAGCTGATATGCTTGCATTATACGAGAAGTATGAAATTAAAACAGCAGCGGACGAATTGAAGGATATCTATACACAACGGGCATTTGAAAAAATGGAAGCATTGAATGTACCAAATGAACGTAAAGAAGCGTTATTAGTGTTAGCAAATAACCTTTTGGTGAGACAGCAATAAGTATAAATTCTATTAAAATTCGTATCTTGCCATTAAATGGTTATTTTGTAAGAAAATAATTAAATAAATTTTTAGATTACGTTCATGGAGCCTTTAAAAATCACCGTATTTCAAGCATATCTATTCTGGGAAAATATAGAGAAAAATCTAAATAATCTCGCGCTCAGACTTTCATCGCTGCGTGAGAAGACAGATGTTATTATTCTCCCCGAAATGTTTAATACAGGCTTCACGAACAATGTTGAAAAATGTGCCGAACCTGCAAACGGCCCCACTACGAGGTGGTTATTTGAAATGGCAAGCTCGCTTAATTGTGTTGTTGCCGGTTCATTGATTATCGAAGAAGGTGGGAAATACTATAATCGTTTTGTTTGGATGTTTCCTGATGGAAAATATGTTAAATATGATAAGCGCCATCTTTTTGGATTGTCAAAAGAAAGTGAATACTTCGAGCCAGGTAATGAACGCATCTTGGTGGATATCAAAGGATGGAAAATTTGCCCGATGATTTGTTACGACCTTAGATTCCCCGTCTGGTCTAAAAATCAAAATGGAGCATATGATATTTTAGTTTATACTGCAAGCTGGCCTGATAAGCGCTCTGCACACTGGAGAGCCCTTATTCCTGCACGTGCGATAGAAAATCAGGCCTATGTCGTTGGGGTGAACCGCGTAGGGCATGATGGTAATGATATTTATTATTCCGGCGGCTCGATGTGTATATCTCCACTAGGTGATGTGGTGTATTATAAACCGGAAGATGAGGATCTGTATACATTTACTTTAAATCCGAATGATCTATTGGAAGCCCGTGAGAAATTCCCTTTCCTGAAAGACTCTGATTCTTTTACTATCGGCTAACTCCCTCTAAAATAGGTATAATTGCAAGCAATTGTTTTTGCTGAACGTGTTTGTTTTTTTAGGGACATCAAGAACTTTCATGCCTGTTGGTGATTCAGGGGAATTATGAAAGTTTTCTCTGAAAGTGTCTGACGTTATTGGCCAGCAAGAATCTTCAACTCGTTTTCATTGTAGTTAGTGTCTGCAAAGCCCTGAAGGTTTTGTTTGTATCCTTTTTATTTATTAAATTCAGTCTAGTATAAATCAAATTTTTATGATTTATCAACATCTACTGATGACATGTTGATAAAATTTTGTTTGAGAGAGCTATATTAAAGTGTAATTTAGGCTAACTATTAGCCAAAATACGTTTAGTTTTTTCTCATGTTTTATAAAAGACGACGTTTTATTATTGCAATAAGTTGCGTAAACAACCATAACCATTATTCATATGTTAGACCAAGATTTAGTATCACAAGAGTATTTTTATAATTTCCTAACTGGAAAATACTCAATTGCAGTTATGCGGAGATTACAGCGTAATCTCAAGGAGGCCGGGTTAAACATTACTTCTGAACAATGGAGTATCATGTATAACCTGTGGGTGGAAGAGGGGCTTACTCAACAGGAACTAGCTATTCGCACATTTCGAGATAAACCCAGTGTGACTCGTTTAATTAATAACCTGGAACGTGTAAATCTGGTTATCCGTGTTAACGATAAAAATGATAGACGATCCAATCTGATTTATTTGACGAAAACGGGGCGAAAGATGAAGGACGAGGGGATGAAGCAGGCAAAAATTACCATAGAACAGGCCCTAGGGGGATTGGCCGACGATCAGATTGCTTTGTCAAATACGATTTTGCACCGCGTACTGTTTAATCTGAAATAAAATAGCGCGCTGTCTGATTGTTTTTTTGAAAGTGTCTGATGTATTGGCCAGAAAGAACGGTTAGTTCTCTTTCATTGCAGTTGATGCCTGCCTGCAAAAAGTCATGAAGGTTTTGTAAGGGAAGTCTAAAGACATAAAAAGTCCCCTATGCGAGAATAACATAGGGGACTTTTTTATAGGATTTTTAAGTATTAATCTTCAAAAAGTTTACTTTCGAAATCTGTATGGCTATTGACCAATTTGCCTTCGGTTCCAAAATAGATTTCTTGAAAGCTTAATGTCCGAATGGCATCCACTTTACGATAGAATTTATCGGCTGATACATCTGATAGTGTCTTGAAACCACAAGCTTCCATAATTTCCACTGTAGCGCGTAACGTGTTGCGGTGAAACTGAGCGACACGCACGTATTTATCGTTTACATCGAGTCCTTTGTATAAGTGCGGTTGTTGGGTGGCAACCCCAACCGGGCAGACGTCTTCATTACATTTGAGAGCTTGGATACAACCCAATGCGAACATCATGCCGCGAGCACTGTAACATGCATCTGCGCCTAAGGCGATGACTTTCAATATGTCGAAACCCGTTACAATGCGGCTTGATACGATGACCTTGACATGTTTTTTTAAGCCAAAGGCAATCAGGGTTTTTGTTACGAACGCCAATGCATCGTATAGTGGCATCCCTAAGTTATCTGTAAACTCTAGCGGAGCAGCTCCGGTACCACCTTCTGATCCATCTACAGAAATAAAGTCTGGAAAGATTTGCGTGTTTTGCATGGCATGACAGATGTCGATAAACTCATGTTTGTCGCCGATACAAATTTTAAAGCCGATAGGTTTTCCACCAGAGAGTTCACGCATCTGCTGCAGGAAGTGCATCATTTCAGTAGGTGAGGAGAAAGCGCTATGTGCTGGAGGCGACATGACGTCTGTTCCGGGGATGACGTGACGGATAGCAGCGACTTCAGGGGTATTTTTTGCGGCAGGAAGAATCCCTCCGTGACCCGGCTTGGCACCTTGTGAGAGTTTCAGCTCGATCATTTTCACGTTTTCACGGTTTGATTTTTCTCTGAAAAGTTCTGCATCAAATTTTCCTTCTTGGTTACGGCAGCCAAAATACCCCGTACCGACCTGCCAAATTAAATCACCACCGTTGTTGTGGTAGTCACTGATTCCCCCTTCTCCGGTATTGTGCGCAAAATTTTGAAGAGCAGCACCTTTATTTAGCGCCGTAATCGCTGTTTTACTCAAAGCACCATAACTCATTGCGGAGATGTTGAACACACTAAGGCTATAAGGCTTTTTACAGGCTGCATTTCCAACCGTGGTACGCAGATCGTGGTTTTCGATATGGCAAGGGAAAACGGAGTGCGCCGCCCATTCGTTCCCCACAGCCTGCGGATCAGTCTGCATACCAAAAGCTACAGTTTCACGCTGATTTTTAGCACGCTGGTAAACGATTGAGCGTTGTCTTCTGTTGAAAGGACGTCCATCCATGTCCGATTCCCAAAAATATTGTCTCAGTTCAGGACGGATAGATTCGAAGATATAACGGAAATATCCCACTAAAGGATAATTACGCAGAATGGCGTGTTTGGTCTGGAAACTATGGTATAACGCGATCAATAGCAATGGAAATGGGATGATAAGCAGCCAAAACCAGCTTGATGTAAATATAAATCCAAATGATACAATGATTAAATTAATCACAATCATTATTGAAAGAATGAGTTTTCTAACTTCCATAGAAAATACGATTGTTTAGTTTTAATTCGCTATTTTAATATTTAGCCCAACTGATGATTTTATTACTCAATTAGCATTCCAAAATGCGCTTTTGGACGAAGCAAATGTACTAAAGTTCCATAAGTAAATGGATATATTTAGCCCTTGGAGATAAGTTTTGATAAGTTTATAACCGTTTCTAACAAACTATTTTCTTTTAGTAATCTCCTGCGACAAAAGTTGATAGATTTGCTGTAAATCTGGTTTATTGCTAATAAATTGCAAATGTTTTTGCATTGTCGCTACGTCTTGTCGGATCGCTGGTCCTGTCTGAACTGTTATTGGAATATGATTTTGTACTTTTTCTGCCGTCTCCAAGATGATTGGTTTGATCAGATCAAAGGATAAGCTGTTTTCTTCCAGCAGCTCATAAGCCATCTGATAGAGGATATTCGAGAAATTATTGACCATGACCGAAGCGAGGTGAATGGCGAGTCGCTGCTGTGAATTGCAATAGATGCTCTGCGGTGCAAATGTTTGTACAAACCGAAGTAGCGTGGCACTATTTTGATCTGTATTACCTTCAACACAAAATGGGATAGCTGAAAAATCGACTGCTTTGTTTTTTGACAGGGACTGCGGTGGATAAATGACTCCCGTATTTTTAAATTCAGTCAGTACAGACAGGTCGGTCGCTCCTGAGCAATGGACAATAATACCGGTTAAATCCTTCGGTAGCGCTTCTATCACAGGTAAGATGGCCTGATCCGAAACAGCAACAAGGTAAAGGTCGGCATGGAGGTCGAGTTCAGAAAGCTGGTCAATTGCAGGGCAATGAAGTGCAAAGGCCAATGCAGATGCATTGGCCTTTGTTTTACTGTAGATCTGAACGATATGCTGTCCTATTTTTTGAAACTGTTGTCCAAAATGCGTAGCGGCATTACCGCTTCCTAAGATCACAATGTTCATTATTTAAGTGCTTTTCGTTTCTCCTCTTTGTTTCTTCTCACGATGGACATGATAAAACCGATGGTCATCACAATTGTTCCGCACCAGAAGAAGTTGATATACGGGAATTTAATGGCTTTAAATACGACCCATTTCTTTTCCGGAAGTGGCTTCTGATAAACCATAATTTCCAGTTTATCTTTGTCAGGTTTAATTCCCGTAAACCTGAATTTAAGCCCCTGCTCGTTGACGTCCTTATTGAAATCGTAAACACCGCCCTCTTTAATCAAGTAAATAGGTTGCACCTCATACTGCTTGTTGTCGGCCGAAAATACTTTTATTTTCAATCCCACCATCACGTCATTAGGTCCCTTTGGAATTTTCTCTAGGTGAGCCTCTTTGTTTAAGCCTTCAATGACATAATACCCGTTGCGGTAACGTAAGGTATCACCGATATTCACCTGGTAGGTTGCTGGCTCCTCGTAGTCTTCGAAACCAGTTTTTTCTTCGGCTGGAACTTTAGCATGTGTCGCTTGACTTTCAGCTGCGGCTGCGGTAATCAGTGTATATACATCATGTGTAATATAATGTTTGGTCGCTGGAGTACCAATCAAACCGCCCATTTTTGCATTGTTTTGCGCAAACGGCTGTAGTACAAATTGCTCTTTAATTTTACCTGTTTCCTCGTCGATACGCTCATATTTTATTTTATAAAACGTATTCGGTGCAACAATGCTATCTCCGATATAGGTAATTTTATATTCACCCATTTGTACAGGTTCACCTTCGGTCAAGAAGAGGTTATCGCCAGGTTTCTCTACTTTGTCAAATCCAGATACAGCGATGTAACCTGTATTGTTGACCGAAATCACTTCGTTGGTTGCCGCGGCCACCATAGCACCAATCAGCAATAATCCAAAGCCGATATGCGCTACCGAAGAGCCGGCCAATTTCCATTTGCCTTTGACAGCATCACCCAATACGCGGATATTTGCCAGAATACAGAAAATACTTGCGAAGGTGATCAAGATATAGATCAGGTTGGTATAGGTCTTCGTAAAATAGACGACTGCAGCCGTTAGGATTAGAGACACAACCACTGATGCGACTGTAGAAGCCAAAAACTTGCGGCTATCTGTCCGTTTGTATTTTAAAAATTGGGTAAATCCGGTTAAAATCATCACAATGACTGCAAAACCCGATTGCCATTTGTTATAATGCTGTATCGGTTCCAAAGGCGGAGCTACCTTGGTGCCGAAAATCTTGTTAAATACGGGAATGGACGTTGAGGCGATGATCTGCGCACATGCGACAGTCAATACCAAGGCGCCAATAAACATCCAGAATTCTCTCGAATAGATATCTTCATCCTTTTCTGTGATTGGCATTTCTTTCTTTTTGATTGTAAGAAATACCACCATGATAACCAAGAAGACAACATTGAATAAGATTAATTGTCCGCTCATCCCCAAATCGGTGAAAGAGTGTACTGATGTTTCTCCCAAGATACCGCTGCGTGTCAAGTAAGAAGCATAGATCACAAGTACAAAGCTGATCATCGCTAAAAATGTAGCGGTGAAATAAGAGTGGCCTGAATTTTTATAAGCGATCATAACGTGTACTGCAGCGATCAAGGTAAACCAAGGTATAATCGATGCATTTTCCACAGGATCCCATGCCCAGAAGCCGCCAAAATTAAGTGCCTCGTAGGCCCAGAAGGAGCCCATGATAATACCAGCACCTAAAATCATGACTGCAAATAAAGCCCAGGGAAGTGCAGCATTGATCCATTCTTTGTAACGTTTGGTCCAAAGAGCACCTGTTGCATAAGCAAAAGGAACAATCATGGAAGCAAAACCCAAGAATAATGTCGGTGGGTGAATCACCATCCAGTAGTTCTGAAGCAAAGGGTTCAGACCATTTCCGTCGGTAATAAGTGACAGGTAATTGGCTTCTCTAAAGATTGGAATATCCATTGCTTCACGCAAGAGGATAAAAGGAGAACTTCCGATACGAAGCCCAAAGATTTCCACGCCGATAATCATGGACGCTAAAAATGCCTGACACAACATCACGAAAGTCATGACCGAAGATTCCCAGCTCTTTGCTTTAAATAGCAAAACCGAACCTAATACCGTTTGCCAGAACATCCACAGCCAAAAACTACCCTCTTGGCCTTCCCAAAAACTGGAAATTATATAGTAGGTAGGTAGCGTCTTGGAAGAGTGGGCCCAAGCATAGTTATATTCAAAGAGGTGATTGTATATAATATAAAATAACGTGGCACCGATCGCCACCACGGAGACCGCATTGATCCAGAAAGAAATACGGGCAATTTTTTTCCATGAATTCTCTTCAGGGTTTTTTGTTGCAAAAAAGTAACTGATGCAGGATAGAAGTGCAGCACCAAAAGAAAGTACAATAAAAAATTGTCCGATCTGCCCCGGCAGCAGGTGCTCACCAACGTAATTAACGTCCATTGAAAATTGATTTTACGAATTAATTATTGAAAGCAGTAGCATTGATCTCGGTGACAACCGATTTATCATTATATTTTGACGGACATTTCATCAATATTTTGCTTGCCCTAAACACGTTCCCATCCATTTTTCCCGTCAATACAATTTGCTCTGAACGTTCAATATCTTGAGGTTTGGCACCCTTAAAAATTACCTCACATTCTGTACCATCATTGTCGTACATGAAAAACGAGAATCTGTTGGCGTCAGTTTTAGGATCATAATGAAGCGCTTTGTCTTTATTCAATTGACCTACCACATATAGTTCGGTTTTCTTTTCTTTAGCTTCGGTAAATGTCGAGTATGTACTTGAATCGGTGTAGATCACAAGTATCATGGCAATTGCGACAGCAATGATAGCGATTAGAATAATGGAACTTTTTTTCATCTTGTATTTGAAATTATTATAAGCGTTGAATCTCTTCGTTATCAATGAGACCGGTTCGCTCGATTTGTTTTTTATCCGTAATGATTTAGCATGAGTCAAATATTAGAAGCTTTGACAGCGGATTTAACCCTATGGTAATCTCATGTATGTTTTTTATTTCCTACGGAGCAACCCAAACGGAATCCTGTTACCGGCTGCTCCGCTATGTTAAATGCTCCCTGTTTTTAGCTCGATTATTACGCAAACCTGACAACGTCATGCCCTTGGAAATTCCAAATTGTTTACATTTGACACCTAATCGAATGCAAAATTACAAATAGATTCGCTAAGAAAGGAATAATGCAAGTTTTCCATATTATTTATATCTATTCTAAATAGGTTGAAATGATTGGAAAAATAAGCTAGATTCGAATGCTTTTGAATAATTTGAAGTGAAATTTGCTGTTTTAGGTTTATAGATATCGCATGAATTTTACAATTGCCTGTTAATATGAATGTTGCTTTGCGATTTTTAGGGTTCCTTTGGGTCCTTATATTTCCTTGTTTTTTTGTGTTTGGGCAGGTGAAATTCCGTAACCAGGAAATTTCTATCCAGAATGACAATGATGTCTATCTCTTGACGGGGCAGGATCGGTATTATACTAATGGCATCAATATCAATTATAGGATTGCATTGCCGGGGAAACTGAATAGACAGTCTTCAAATACCGTGCTGGATTTTGAACTGGGCCAACGCATTTACAATGGTATCAGTATCATTGATTATAGACGGCAGGAAAAGAAATACGATAGGCCATTTGCGGGCTACCTCTATTTTAGTGCAGCGGGGGCCCGATTCTTGCCGCATGATCAGGTTCTTGAACTCAAAACCGAACTGGCTCAGATCGGTCCGAAGTCCTACGGTGAAGAAGCGCAGAAGTTTATCCATCATCTCTTTGGTATGTATGAGGCTACAGGTTGGGATACCCAGCTAGGAAACTCCTTTGGCATTGATTTGAGCGCAAAATATAGAAAAGGTCTCTATCGAAGCAAAAATCAGGTATTTGATGTGGGAATTATGGGGGAGGGAACCATTGGTCTAAATAATACCAATATGGCTATGGCGGTTCCCCTGCGCGTTGGGAAGCTGAAATCGTATCATGCCTCGACCTTTACATATGGTCATTTGACACAGGCGAGAGGAGATGCTGACAAAGAATGGTACTTTGTTTATCAACCGAGCATAGCCCGCATTTTTTACAGTGCAACTGTAGAGGGGGGAAGGGGCAAAGATGATCCTATAGGCAAGTTATACACTATTCAGCCATGGATGCTTAGTCATCGTATCGGTTTTAACTGGTCTAACCATAAGGTCAATTATGGCATCAATTATATCTTCAATTCGAAAGAGCTCAAATCGGTGTTTCACCGGCATCAATATGGCGAGCTGTTTTTTGCCTACCGTTTTTGATCCGCCAGCCATAGGTGTGACCTATATTGATCTGCTAGACATTGGTAAGGGCTTCGTTGATCCGCTGTCCTGTGGAATACTTGTCATTTAAGGTTTTGTTTAACCTGGATTTTCGGGAATAGGATCGGCCAGTTTTTGCCCGATCAATCTGGTGGTGAGCATAGCGGCTACGGTGTCTCCGGTGGCGTTGAGCATTGTCGCGAGTGGATCGACCAGGGTTGCTATAATCATGATGGAAGGAATGACTTCAGTTGGCATCTGATAAACCGATATGATCAGCATTTCTCCGATATAACCACCATTAGGAATACCGCCTGCCACGATACTGACCAGCAAGGTAATTCCTACAGCCATGATTAGATTGGACGGATCAAAAAACTCCTTGCCGCTTAATAAAAGCGCGATATAGATTTTGAAGATACAGGCGATCGCCGATCCATGCTTGTGCAGGGTTGTACCTAAGGGAATGACGACACTTGCTACGCTATCGGGAACCCCGATTCGCTTGGCTGCAAGTAAGTTGGCCGGCATGGTAGCCAGGCTGCTGCAGCTACTCAAAGCTGTTAAGGAAGGTAAAATGTTATTTTCCCAATATCTTTTAACACCCTTTAGACCGAATGCTAAAAAAGCAAATAAACTGAATGCGGTGAAAAAATATAGAATTCCAAACAGATAATATAGACCTATTGGCTTGGCATAAAAGCCAAATAGCTGCGGACCTAAGGTTCCGACTTGGTACGCAAAATATGCACCCAAACCAATGGGAGCCAGGTTCATGACCATCACGAGCAGGTTGCCCATTACCACGTTGCCCGAATTGATAAATTTGCGGAAAACCTCGGCCGATTTTCCGGATTTGCGTGTGGCAATACCGACAAGGAACGAGAAAATGACAAACGCCAGCATATTCTGACGTGATAATAAGCTTGAAAATTCACTAACAGTCAGAAACCGAACCATTTTTTCACCCCAGGAATCATGAATAGCAGTGTCTATCATATTGTTGGTCTGTTCAACAGCTAACGGAGCATCTACGGGAAAGAGATAGAGGAAGAGTATGCTTGTTACCCCAGCGACAACAATGCCTAGTATAAATACGAATGACATCATGCCGATGATTCTTCCCAATACACTGTCTCCATCGATATTGGCAACGGAGGAGGATATCGCAAAAAAGACCAAAGGTATGACGCTGACAAAGAGCAGGTTTAGGAAAATATCGCCAATCGGTTTAAGATTGTTGACACTATGTGGAAAAAAGATGCCGATCAAACTTCCGATACTGATTCCGAGAAGGAGAAGCAGGATGCTGCCATAGTTCTGTATAAAAGTTTTTATAGCGTATTTCATAGGTCGCTGATTAGTTATATGGCAAGAGTTCATGACAAATGAACCGCCTGCACTGAATTTGCATCACGATTACCTTCGGATTAAGCAGTTCTAAGGCATTGTCTGCACTTTTTAGGTCTGTATATTTCATTAGGTTTTGTGAATATTTAGTATTTAGATTGCTAAAATAGTATTTTTCTCGAATAGGTTCATTGGTATCAGTCGAATTAATGCATGTTTGTTCATTTTTTGTTTTTTTTACTGAAAAAATCTGCGTTCTTTCCGAAAGTTTCTGTTTTATTGATTTGTGTTTTTTTACTAAGACATCAGTCAGATTGCTATGTTCAAGGATTGGCCAAAAAAAAGCTTCTTATGCTTTTATGCCTGATGGTAACCGCAAAGTCATGAAGGTTTTTGATACTCGCATTGGCTTTTATATCTTTGGACATTGGCGATGGTCAGCGCAATTGGCAAGGAATACTTCATTTATTTGGACAGCTGTCTTTTGTCCAGATTTGATGTGTGAGAATTAAAACGTAAACAATTTGTAGTAAAATGGAATTTGTAACGACAGGAGATGGTTCGAAAACATTGTTTAATGCCGAAATAGGTGAATGTTATCACTCTACACATGGTGCGGTACAGGAAAGCAGACATGTGTTTGTCAAAACAGGGCTCGACCACTATGTACAAACAACAGGAGTAACCGATGTCGGTATTTTGGAAGTTGGGTTCGGGACCGGTTTGAATTTTTTGCAAACTGCCGACTTTCTTCAGGATAAATCTTTTAGGGTCGAATATGTTGGAATTGAAGGGTTTCCATTGCCTTTGTCTACGATTGCTGCAACCGGGTATGAGACGACGGTAAATCCGAAAATATGGGCTGATTATCTTGATACCTACGAAAGGGCATTGGTGGAAAATGTGCAGCTCAATGAACGGCTAAAACTTTATATTGATCATACTCTATTACTAAATTTTCGATCGCATCGGTTATTTGATGTTGTTTATTTCGATGCCTTTGCTGCGGTGCATCAACCTGAGATGTGGAATGATGCAGCTTTGGGGCATATTGCACAATTTGTCAAACCCGGTGGAGTCTTTGTGACTTACGCTATTACCGGAAATCTCAAGCGTAGTATGAAAGCATTGGGATTTTCAATTGAAAAGGCTCCCGGAGCGCCAGGCAAACGGGAGATGCTTCGCGCGACAAAGTTGTAGCGGATAATTATTTTGCAATGTCCTAATGAGTATTGTGCATTAGGACATCTTTATTTTAAGATTTAACAGTAAATGCGCCAGCGATACATGCCGGGTGGAACTCTTTGTTATTAAGTAAAAGGTATTTTTGACGTAACAATTGATAGTATTCTATATTCATTCCCACTATTATTGTCTCGGCATTTTTAAAATCCATATCAAAAACAAGCTCTTCAAGCTCGATCATTTTCTCGGATTGATGAAGGTCGAGTTGAATCTCATGAGAGTAAAAATGGATATGCTGCTGTATCTTGAAGTTAAATACTGCGACGGTAAAGTTTATAGCTAGAGCATCACAATGTTTTGGCAACAGTATGTCATTGCGAAGGTCAAACTTAGGAAATTGAATGTGGACCTGCTTATCCACTAAGCTAAGTTCTGGATCAAAATGCATAAAATCATGGATGTGGCATTTATTGTTGAATTGAAAATTTACCAAACGATCTATTTTTCCACCATGAATGGTTTTCCTTCCAGTGGGGCGCCCATTTGGACGCACCACTCTTTTGAGCTGTGTAATTAACCTGTTGTGCATGTTGCTATCGTGCAGGTCCAAATGTATATCCCCCATGAATTCCCTGATTCGGGCACCGGCGGTGCCGATATGTCCAAAATCTGATCCAATAGCTTTTTTTACCGGTGTCTGTTTTTTTACAGGTTTCGGCATCGTCTGCACGATTGTTTGTTCATTTGATTGTCTAATGACGACGTTTCCAACGGCGCCTTTTAGATTTCCATTTTTTAATGTTCCCATAGTGTAAAATTGCTGGTTAAATAATTGAAAAACAAATTGTTGTTTACTTTTTCGGGAATGAAAATTGTTGTTCGCCTCCGATTGAAGATTTGGAAATAAGCAGCAAAAGGGCGCTGTGAAATTTGTAAAAAAACGGGCTAAAGATGTTGTAAGGACTGGGTAGCATAAAGCCTCGGCATAGTTTCGTAACAGCTTCGGGGCAACGTCGTCTCAGGCTCGACATGCTAGCGGCATGAATACGACATGCGTCCGTGTTGTCTCCGAGTTAAAGACGGAAGGAAGGCTAAAGCATGGTGCTTGGAAGACGCACTGATATCGACCATGTTCAGACGCTGGGGCGAACAAGAGCAGAATAAGAGCCGATTAAAGGGAGAAGCAGCGTCGAATAATAGCCAGAAGAAAACGATCGTCAATAAATAGACGCACAATACACACGAATATCACTCGGAAAAAGATACTAAATGCTTCGTAAAATCAATCAGCTTATAGGCCGCTTAGTAAGCTGATATAATTATCGATATAATGCAGTTTGTCTTTGGATTTATATTGCTGAATATAGCGAGGATGGTCTAAAATGGTCATTTTTCCAAACAACTTTTCTTCATTGTTGATCTTAGCGAGAAAGGTTGCATTTTTCTTTCCGAGCACAAAGACTTCATCCGTCGCTAAGCCCATAGAGATATGCTGTTTTAAGGAATCTAGCATAAAGGGCCTGACCATGTCGAATAGTCTTTTATCGTCGTAATAGTTGGCATTGATCCAGTTGTTGGGTTTCGTCTCTCGGACTATAGCCAGGGGAAAGGGCGAATTGATATAAAATTGTTTGTAGAAAATATCGGGGCCACCATAGGCTTCAATCATATCGTACATGAACACTGAAGAGATTTCATGGGTATGTGCAGAATGCATTTGTATGCCGCATGCACTAGCTAATCTTTTGGTATCTGTAAAAGGAACGCCCGTTACACCTGCCCCGTGTCTGCTCGGATTAATGCCAATAATGAATTTTCTTGTTAGATTATCATTATAATATTTGTGGTAGAACTGCTCCATCACCATCAATGTCTCGGGGTTATCAAGATAGGGATTAATTACATTGAACTCCGAAGGTAGATTCCCTCGGTAATGCAGTTGTTTGTTAAATAAAACTACTTTTTCCGCAAATGTCAGCATAGTGAACGCTTTCTTAGCAAGTTAATAGTTTAAGGGAAAAATATGGATATTTACCAACTCATAAAAAAAAAATCCTAGTATCTTTGTTTAATTTGTACTAGGATTTTTCCATTATAAGATTCCTAGTCTATATTTACTCCATAAAAAACAATGCCTTCATTTCTGTATCCCCCATTTCCTAGAGTTGGTTGATTTTCAGTTGTAAAATAATAATCACCGCCGTATACGCCAGTATAAGCATAAATTGGAGCTCTACCGTTACCTAATTGATTATATGCATAAAATATAATGCCCTCATTTAAATAACTTCCTTTTATTGAGGGCTGGTTACTTGTTGATAGATAATGAGCGGATTGGCTTTTACTGAAGTAAGTATATACAGGGACTGTCCCTTGTTTTTGCTCCTTAAAAGCATAAAATACTATACCTTCATTGATATATTGTCCTCCACTAATGGATGGTTCGTTTTCTGTAGAGAAATAGTGGTCAGTTGTTTTTTTATTATTATACACATAGATTGGTACTTCTCCAAGTTCAGTGATTTGGTTATCTTTAATGTGTTTTTCTATTGCTGCTTTAACTTGTGCTTTTTTTACGGGGTCGTCTATAAACTCATAGAGAGGGACCATTCTTTCGATATCGATAAGCCCACAATTCCTATCAGTTATACTTTGCTGCCAACTGGAAATGTTTACAGATTCCGATGTGTAACCTTCAGAATCATAATTGACAGTACGTCCTGAACCTAAACCTCCATAAAATTTCAAATACATTTGACGCTCGCGGCTTTCATTAAAATTGGTTTTCAATTCCTCTGTGGTTTTGCTGGTTTTGAAATTAAGACCAAATTTTTTAACAAAAAAGCCTAGTCCACCTTCAACTTTACTCGTTTTTTTTAATGTGGTAGTCTCATTGCTAATATTTGCTGTGTAATTGAATAAGAGGCGTCCGCCTAAGCTGATATCTAAAAGAACATGTGTTTTATATAGATAAATTAACTCTTCTGGACTTTTTGTTAGAATGGCGTTCTTGAAATCTGCGGTTAAATAATTCTTTAAAAAAGATGTTGTAACATCATCTGTAAATTGAACTTTCTTTACCCTAACTACACTTTCATACCTTCCATAAGATTGTCTACTAAAAACCTCTTTAATCTTTTGATTATTTCCCTCTGTTCCCAGCGAACCTGTGAAATAAAGTTCGCCTTCTTTTTGAGGTTCTTTTGTGCCAACCTCTGCTGAAACATTAAATGTTTTTTTGATATTTATATCCTCAATGAATTTAGATGCATTTGCCCCATAAAAATAATTTTCTCCTCCTTCGGTAGTACTTGGATTATTTAGTTTGTTTCTGTGCTCAAGTTCGATTCTGTCCATATCTAATACAGGCGCTTTCGAAGCACTACTTATGTGTAAATATTCTCCTGTGACATCATATCCATATCCCAGTAGATCCCATTTTCCATCACCAGCTACTGCGGTGTTTGTGGAATTGTTGTTCAATAATTTGTCCTGAGTTGCTTCGTTTTTTTTGCAATTCGTTAGAAAAACTGTTGAGAAAATTAAAGTGTAAATAAAATTAATTCTTTTCATTATTTAGTTATTTTTTGAGCTAATTAACGAAATTAATTTTATTATTCAATGTGTTTTATTGTTTTTTTTATATTTAAATAATGTTTCTGTGATTTTATGTTAATATGAGTGACGTTTAATTGTTTGATCTTAAGTTTATTGTATGTTTGGGGTTTTAATATCTAGAGTTAATTTTAGTCTCTTTTCAATAAGTGGTATTTCTTTATCGGAATTCCATGTTTTGTTGTAATGCTGGCTGCCTCTCGTATATTTCTTGCGGTTTGTTGCTGATAAGCTGGTTTTATTTCTTTCAAGGTCTTGAAGAATATTTTTTAAACCGACTTCCTCGGGATCTCCAAGATTAGGGCTAATGGATAGGTCAACGGCAATATTTGGCTCCATTCCATCGAAATAGTCAAACCAGCCCGCTGCATTTTTTAATAAGAAGCTACTGAGATAGATTGAATATTTATCAATTTCGATTGGAAAAAAGCCTACCGGTTTTCCGAAAGTTTTTTGCCCGAATAGTTTTGCGTTGTAATAGGGTTTAAATAAGCTAATTAATAATTCACTTGCTGAAGCGGTCAATCCTGAGGTAATAAAGTAAATATTTTCAACGCTCTCGAGTTGTCCTTTTTTATCAAAATAGTAAGTATTTCCTTTTTCACTGAAGTCTATATCCGCCATGGTGGCCTGCCGTCCATTGATTTTTACATAATTCCCATTAATATCCAGATAGGGCTGATGTTTTAGAATTTTTGCTTTTCCTGCGCTTAACGTGCTGTTAAAACTCTCCACGTACATTATTTTTCCATTCAGCTTACTAGAGGCAATTAGGTTAGCTAGATACTCGGCTGTCTCTATATATCCTCCTCTATTATAACGCAAATCAATTACCATTGTGCTGGGTTTCTGCTTAGCTATATCTATGAATATATTGTCCAAATCGTTTCTTAGTGTATTTAATTGGGGAAATGATGGTAGATAAAGATAGGTTACATTGTCAATATGGTTGACTATTATCCCACTATTTTGAACGGCAGAAGCAGATAATGTTGCTTTTGCATTTTGTTTATAATTGGTTTCTATGTAACTATATTTTGGATTTAACAATTCTCGGTATTCATAGGGCAGTTTAGTCTTCTCGTTGATTTTAAATTGAGAGAGGTCAAATAACTCGTTATTAACTGCGTTGATCTCAGTGGCTATATGGGCATATTTTTCTCTAGGTGCAAAAGCACTATAACTGGGAAGTGCATCGTTCCAGAGATATATTTCTTGAGCATATAGGTATAGAGAATCTAATGTAAATTCTGTTCTTGATCCTGTTATGGGTGAAGTAATTTCATCTTCTTTCGGCTCTTTTTTACATCCAAAAAATAAAATAACTATAGCAATTGTTAAACAATGGCGTGTGGTTGTCTGGAAAATGTTGTTAATTGTTGTGTTCATTAAGCAAATATAATATGCTTAATAAGTTCTTTTCTTATTTTTTATTAAAAGCTGAGAAGTATTGCTGTTGGAGTAAAAATTAGAAAGATGACCGAGGGTAATAAAAGAGGAGATATACTTTTGTAAAACAAAACAGGGCACCATTTTGGCGCCCTGTTTTATGCTTTATCTTGGTCAGGATTAGTGACCTTGTGTACCGTCTACACCATGAGAATGTCCATGAGACAATTCTTCTTCAGTAGCAGGACGTACAGTTAAGATTTCGATATCGAAATTTAATGTTTTACCAGCCATTGGGTGGTTTAAGTCAGCAACAACAACTTCTGGAGTAACTTCAGCTACTACCGCGCGGAATTGATTTCCTTGGTTGTCTTGCAAAGGCAATACTTCTCCTACTGGAGGTAAGCCTGTTTCTTTGAACATATCTACTGGCAACTGTGCGAATGCTCTGTCGTCTTTTTGACCGTAAGCATCATCCGGTGCCAATTCAAATGAAATTTTATCACCAACGTTTAAGTCTGCGATGTTTTCTTCAAATTTAGGTAACATCATACCTACACCATATAAGAAATCTAAAGGTTGTTCTGCAGTTGTTTCTTCAACGAAAACTTTTTCACCGTTTTCTACTGTGTGAAGTCTGTAAGTCAATGCTACGACGTCGTTTGCTTTTATAGCCATCTGATTTTGATTTTTGGAAGCCCGAGGCTACCGTTTATTAAATATAATTTATTAACGCTTTTATTGAATCCTGTGGTAGACTGCAGGTCTTGTTTTTACAAAGATATGCTTTTGTCTCCTTTCCGACCCTATGTTCCAGGAGTGGAAGATTCTCTTCCGTACCACCGAGGATAATTTTATTAGGAATATAATATTGGTCGAGTTCCTTTTTTAAAGCCATTGCTTTATCCCCCGTCAATGCAATTTCATTGATTCCATATATTTCTTCTAGCAATAATATTGCCCAATTTGAATAGGCCGATCCATAAGTCTTGATTTGCGGGAATACATTCGCCAGTAATTGGTCTGTAATAGCGATGTAATTTTCGTCGTCAAAAAGCAATCCTAATCGTTTCAACTGACGAACCATTGTCGACGAAGAGGACGGGATTACGTTGTCCATAATTTCGCTTTTCCGTGCGATGAGTTCCTCCGCCTCCGATGATGTATAGTAGAATGTTTTTTGTGATCCATCGTAAAACAATGCTATGGCCTTATCAGTAAGCTGTCTTGCTTTGCTTAGCCAATTGAGGTCAAATGTAGCCTCATACAATGCTATAAAGGCTTCAATAGTGAATGCATAGTCATCTAGGAATCCTGTGATCGCTCTGTTGTTATCTTTTGGCTGATGTAATAACTGGACATCGTCCTGAATAAGATACGTACAGATAAACTGGGCATTTTTTAAAGCGAGTTCAAGAAAATGACTGTTTCCAATGCTTTGATAAGCATCGATGAGCCCTTTTAGAAAGAGGGCATTCCAGGTGGTGAGCTGTTTGTGGTCGAGTCCCGGACGTACCCGTTTTTCACGGTAGTCGTATAATTTTTTCTTTGAAATTTTTAGAAAATCTGACCATTCGTCAGCTGACATATTGACCTTTGCCGCTAGCTGGTCTGCATTTATGGCGCAAATAGGGATATTGGTTTTCTCTTCCGCCCAGTTGCCTAATTCGGTGATGTTAAAATATTGGCCAAGCAGGGGCGCATCATCGCCTAATACCCTGTCAAATTCAGCTTTGGAGAATGAATAATATTTTCCTTCGACGCCTTCACTGTCAGCATCTAAAGCGCTATAGAAACCATGGTTTGGAGCAAGCATTTCGCGCTTGGCCCAAGTAATCGTTTCTTCGATAATCCGCTTATAGAATGGATCCCGACTTTGTTGATAAGCTTCCGCATAAAGGGATAGTAATTGCCCGTTGTCATAGAGCATTTTTTCAAAATGGGGAATATGCCAATAATGGTCGACAGAATAGCGCGCAAAGCCACCGCCGATATGGTCATATATTCCACCTGATCCAATCTTTTTCAACGTAAAATGAACGTGCTCCAATAGTTCCTGATTGTCTGCAAGCACCCCATATTTTAGAAAGAATAGCCAATTGTTTGGTAACGGAAATTTAGGTGCTCTTTGATAGCCGCCTTCCTTATTGTCGAAGGTTTCTGTCCAAGGTTCAACAATTGCGCTTAAGTCTTCGGAAGTATATTGTTCGGGAATGGGATTGATGGGTAGTTTCTCGGCCCGTTGAATACCGTTGTTTAGCTTTTCGGCATAGTCAAATGCGACTTCGGGTTTATCTTCCCACATTTGAGCAATTTGCAATAAGATATTCTGCCAGTCGTGCGGTTTGAAATAGGTGCCGCCATAAATTGGTCTTCCGTCGGGCAGGCAAATACAATTCAGAGGCCAGCCGCCGGCATTGGTCATCAGTTGCACAGCAAGCATATAGACCTGATCAATATCGGGGCGTTCTTCGCGGTCAATTTTGATCGATACGAAAAACTTATTCATGGTTTGGGCGATGGCTGAGTTTTCAAAACTTTCACGCTCCATCACATGGCACCAATGGCAAGCTGAGTAGCCAATGCTTACAATGATCAGTTTATTTTCGTCTTTTGCTTTTTTTAAAGCTTCCGGCCCCCAGGGCATCCAATCTACTGGATTGTGCGCGTGCTGTTTAAGGTACGGTGAATGTTCAAATTGCAATTGATTCGCCATAAGACGAAGGTAGTGAAAAAGTAATTATTAACGAGCCTAGTGAAAAACATACACGTAGTAAACTTTGCTGTAGCATTTTTTTTTATTTCTACGTCGTGTTAAAGTAACTTCATTGGCTTGAAAATTAATTAGATGTTATAAAATGTCCGATGAATTTGATTATTTTTACATACGTTTATTATTAGCTTTACCGAAGTCCTATGTCAAATGACGTTGACCTGCTTAAAAAGATAGTCCAGAAAGATAGAGATGCTTTTGAGGCTATCTATAAAGCCTATTTCCGTAAATTGTATATCTTATCTTTTCGGTATGTGCGAGATGAATCAATCGCTGAAGAGTTAACCAATGATGTATTTATGATGTTATGGGAAAATGCAGGAAAATTGACCATTAATCAGTCACTTGGAGCCTACCTATCCCGAAGTGTGATCAATCTCTCGCTTACTTACCTCAAAAAGAACCTACGTTTATTGGAACGGAATAATGAGTATAGCAAGGAACTGGACCTGACAGATGAAGAAGATCAGACCGATAGCGCAGCACTTTACGAATCCAAATTATTGATGATTGAAAGCTTATTGGAAGGATTGCCACCGCAGTGTCGGAAAATTGTACTCATGAGTAAGTACGATAAGATGAAACAGCAGGAAATTGCAGACCAGTTGGGAATCTCCATTAAAACTGTAAAAAATCATTTGACCATCGCTTACGATAAAATTCGGGTAGCCTTGGCAAAGCAAAAAACATTTTTACTGCTTCTGATCGGCTTTTTATTTTTTTCATTGGGACTTTTTGTCCAGTTTATTATCTTATAGATATGGAAGAAAACAATATTTCAAGATTTATTCCTTATGACTTGATTCAGAAAGAACTGGATGGGACTATTTCCGAAAGGGAAGGGGTGTTGCTTGAACGTTGGATTTCTGAAGATATGGAGAACCATCGATTATATGACGAAATCAGAACGATATCCGATGACCTTATTGCATTGGAACACTATAAAAATGTAGATACCAATAGTCAATGGAACAAATTTAAACTGAAGCTGGATGGAGCAGCCAATGTTCAAGACCAAGAGATCGCCATACCAATCAGAACGATCTGGAGACCGTGGACAAAATTCGCGGCAGCGGCAGTGTTATTTATCGTAGGTTTTGCCTGTTATTTGAACTTTGACCGTTGGATGGGCTATGAAATCCGAATATATGGCTCAGCAGCGCAGCAACCTATTTTGCTTCCTGATAGTTCGGTCATGATACTGCATCCAGGAGCAGAAGCTGTGTTCAATAAACGAACATTTTCGGAAGCAAGAATTGTTGCACTAAAAAAGGGAAAAGCGCTATTTGATGTCAAACATCAAATAGGGAACTCTTTTATGGTTGATCTTGAAAATAATTATGTGCGTGATATCGGTACTACCTTTGAAGTAAATTTGCTGGCAGAAGATGTTGAAGTACTTGTTAAGGAGGGAACTGTAGCCCTGAGCAGCGGAAAGGGCGATCATGCGGAAGAACTTGTTTTACAAAAAAATCAAAAAGGACTCTATAAGAGGCAAACAGCGTCCTTATCCAAAATCGATCTGTCGGCAGAATATCATACTGATGTAGCACAAAAACTAAGCTACTCGAATGTTCGATTGGACAGTATCTGCGCGGATCTGGAAAAACATTTTCGAGCGAATATTACTGTTGTTGGAGATAGCCTAAAGGCACGTAAGCTGAGTATGTACTTTGATGGGCAAACGCTCAATGAGATTGTTCAGATTCTCTCCAAGACCCTAAATGTGAAATGGAAAACGGGTAAAAAAGGATATAGTATCTACGAATAGACTTTTCGCGTTGCTGATATGAAAGATAGGGTTCTGTATCGTCTGCTCTTTTTCTGCTGGTTAGTTATAGTTATGTGTTCGAAATCCATGGGCCAGGACTCCCCTGCAGACTGGCGAATTTCAATTGACACACATAACAAACAGATCATTCAGATACTTGCCGAAATTCATAAAACATACGATATATCTATGTCCTACGATGAGCAGATTTTTAACAAGGACATTATCTATAGTCGATCATTTAATAGATCGAGCTTAGAAGAGATTCTTAATTATTTGCTGAAAGATTCAAATGTTGGATTTACGATTATCAATAGGGCGTTGATCTTCTACGAAGAGGATAAAACTTTTACCATTAAGGGGCGCGTTGTAGATAGTCTAAGTGGTGAAAACCTGATCGGCGCTACTTTGTTGATTGCAGAGAAAAGTAAAAGTAGCTCAAGTAATAAATATGGGTTTTACTCACTGACATTGCCGCGGGGTGAATATAGTTGCTACGTCAGTTATCTTGGCTATAAGACAAGGGCAGTGACATTGAATCCGGGATTAGAAGATAATTATCTGATCATAAAACTTGCTCCAGTGGATTTTAATCTGAGTGAGGTGGTGGTGAATGTTGATTCTTCATTGACAGCGCAGCATATGGGAAGTTTCACAGACAAGATCAATTGGACCCAAGCGCGAAGAAATGCCTTTTATAAGGGCGAAGCTGATATCATGAAGGTCCTACAGATGCAAAATGGGATTAATGGATTGACGGAAGGTGGTAGCAATCTTTTTGTGCGGGGAAGCGGGAAGGATCAGAATCTTATTTTGCTTGATGAAGCTGTTGTGTATAATCCATCTCATCTATTCGGTTTAACCTCCGTATTTAATTCGGACATATTGAAGAATACACAGCTTTATAAGGATGCTATTCCTGCAAGTCTAGGCGGCCGTCTTTCTTCCATTATGGATATGAGTACCAGAGACGGTGATGCCAATGCTTTTCATGTTTTTGGTGGATCGAGCCTATTGATAGCTCGGGTGGGAGCTGAGGGGCCCTTTATAAAAAAGGGAAAAGGTGCTTTCATTGCCACTGCACGGGGGAGCATATTAAATGCTTTTAATATGGATTACCGTCTGTTTAATGTCAAAGGCAAGTATAGCGACTATAATGTGAAGTTCAACTATACATTTGATGAAAAAAACCGAGTCTACCTTTCGGGGTACTATGGGCAAGATAAAGTGATTTCACCAAATAAGAATACAAATCGCTGGGGTAACTGGACATCGACGTTGCGATGGAACCATGTGCATAGTGACCGGTTGTTTTTGAACCTTTCGGCTATATTTAGTGATTATCACAATAAATTGGATGTCAGTAAGCCTGAATCGAGCGATAATCAAACCTGGTTGACACGTATACGTGATTTTAGTTTGAAATCGGATTTCACGTATTTTATGGGACTGGATCGTACCCTGGATTTTGGTCTTCAGGGCACCCTGCATCGTTTTAATCCCGGCGAGATATCACCCGTAAATTCAAATACACAGGATAATATTTTCAGGGCACAAGCTTATGATTATACTGGATATGTTTCTTTTAACTGGAAGATAGATTCTGCCTTCCGGATTGTTGCGGGAATACGCGCCAATGCCTTTTTTAACGCATCTTTTGGACGCTACTATTTACTGGATGGTAGCTCGTATAAGCCATTGTCTAACGATGCAGATAAGAAAAAGCCGTACTACGGTCTAGAGCCGCGGTTATCTTTGCAATATAAAATGGGAACCGATTATGCCTTTCGATTGGCTTACAATCGGAACTATCAATATTTGCAGCTGCTGCAGAATGACGAACTTGCTTTCTCCTCTCTGGAGGCTTGGGTGCCAGCAGGGCTGAATATTAAACCACAATATGTTGATGCAATTTCTTTTAGAATAAACAGGCTGTTGTATCATGGAAATATTGGATTGGAAGGGTATTGGAAGAAAATGGAAAATCAGGTCGAACTGATCGATCATGCCCAATTAATACTCAACCCGTTTATTGAAACGCAATTGCGGCAAGGCAAGGGAAGGGCTTACGGATTAGAATTATCCGTCAATCAGCGTATCGGTGATTTTTCAGGAAGTATTTTCTATAGCTGGTCGAGATCTTTTCGCAAGATCAATGGCATCAATAAAGGAAAAGAGTATGTGGCCAATTTCGACATTCCACATGTGCTCAAGAGTAACTTATCTTATGATCTAGGCCGGTCGGTGCATCTGAGTGCTTTTTATACGATTCATACGGGACGACCTTTAACCTATCCGATGGGATTTATGGAATATGAAGGGATATATGTTCCTGTGTACTCCAGCCGTAATTCGCATCGGATGCCTACATTCAGCCGTTTTGATCTGAATTGTTCAGTGGATCTGGAAACGATAAAGCAACGGGAACGTGGAAGAAGGCACACCCTGAGTTTTGGATTATATAATGTGTTTGATCAACGTAATCCGCTTTACTATAGTTTCTCCGAAGATAGCAATGGGAACTTGGCTATTCAGAAAACATCATTTTCTGGGAGAGTACCGTCAATTAATTACACCATGAGGTTTTGATATGAGATTCTTGTTGATTTTAGTTACTTATCTCCTAGCGGTTTCTTGTCAAAAATCCGCTGTAGATGAAGGACAGTCGTACGATATGATTGTGGAAGGGGGAATTAATACCATGTACAAAGAGCAGTATATCCAATTAAAAAAATTAGACGGACTGAAGTCAAATTCTGGTACTGTCGGGATCAGTGGAGCTACCGTACGCGTAACCAATGGTCCCAATAGTATTGAATTTAGCGATTTGGGTGACGGGCTCTATCTGGGTGAGCTGTTCAATCTGAAAGACACGGTCGGCAACCTATTTCAGCTGACCATTACATGGAATGGAAAATCGTATGAAGCTCAGGATCAATTGATACCTGTTGTACCTATTGAAAATGCATTTTTGCCGGTAGAAAAAAGTAATTTGAATAATAAATGGGAGATAAAGGTCAGTAAACACCTGTTTGGAATGCGAACCTCCAATAAATGGCTTATTATGCCTCAAAAGGATTTTTCAGAGGATGATATCTCTTCTTTTCGATCTCCTTTTAGTTATAGCTACCGTTTGGGAGCTCCCAATGTACTGAATAATCTACTTGGCAAGACCTATAACTATGAAGTTTCAATGAAGGACAGTTTAATTGTCTCCAAGTTCTCGGAATCACCGCGTTATTCCCGTTTTATTTATAATCTATTCCAGGAAACGGAATGGAAAGGGTTGTTGTCAGCGGTACCAGCCAATGTCGAGGGCAATATTTCAAACAACGCGCTTGGTTTTTTTTATGTGATGGATGGTATTCGTAAATCAATACCGGTAAAGGCTATCAGAACCAGTAAATAAAATTATAAGAAAGCATCCTAAAGCGTAATTATAGGTGAATGGCCTTAGGTCTTCGAGCAAATTGCGATCATACAAAGCAACTATTTATACTTTAATATACATATGAAGACTGTACTATATAAAGCAGATAAGCTATTCCTATTTCTTTTTTTCTGGCTATGTCTTACACTAAAACCAATACAGGCAGAGGTGCTGCCAAATTATGTGATCCCACTTAAGGATACGAATAATAAGCAAAAAACAATGCTTGTATTTATTACAGGCGATGGTGGCTACAACGATTTTAGCAAAAGCCTGCTGTCTTATTTTTCGCTCGATGGTTATCCCCGCTTGGTGATCGACGCAAAAAAATATTTCTGGAAAAAGAAAACCCCACAGGAAACAGGAAGAGAATTTGAACGGTATATTGACCATTTCAAAAAGGAGTGGGATTGTGACCAGATTTATTTGGTCGGACATTCATTTTCGGCAGGGGTACTTCCCTTTGTCCTGAATAATTTTTCGGATCCATTGAAAAAGTCAATTCGGCATGTAACCTATCTGTCGCCAGATCAGTATGCGAGTTTTGAAGTAACCGTTTCGACGATGCTCAACTGGAAACAGAAACCCAATGGCTATGAGGTGCTCGCTGAAGTCATGAAGCTAAAGCAATTCCCATCTACTTATGTCTTCTGTAAAGAAGGGGAGGAAGATCTTGTTAAAATGTTTCGAAATGCTGGTCTAAAAGTCGATGTGCTGGCGGGGCCGCATAATTATAATCGCGATTTTAAGACTATTTATAATACGATTCGATTAAGATAGCATTCGTATTAGGACTTTTTTATTAAAACCTTGTCATCCTACTGAATTTAGATGCAAGGTTTTTTTATGCGATATCGTTTTTTATTGATTTTACTGTTCTTTACTTCCCGACTATTTGGACAAGGAACTGCATTAACAGGAATTGTCCTCGATGCCTCGACAGCAAAACCCATACAAGGTGTGACTGTTAAGCTTTCCAACACAGCCAAATCTGTGGCAACAAATAAGGAGGGGCAGTTTCAGCTGCCTGCAGTGCCTGACAATTGGGAGTTGCTGATCAGTGCGGTTGGCTATAAAAAACAAGTATTCCCGATGAGTGTTGCGCAGGGCAAGAAAGTGCTGATCATTCGATTGGAAGATGAACTGCAGAGCCTCGACGAGGTTGTTGTGAATGCGCCCAAAAAGAGGAAATATTCCAATAAACATAATCCCACAGTAGACTTAATCCGTAAGGTAATCGAAAAAAGAGATGAAAATAATGCGTTAAATGAAAAAATAGGTAGCTACCAGGAATATGAAAAGCTATCGATGTCATTGTCTATCCAAAATCAAAAGGTAGATAAATCCCGTTTGCTGAAACGTTTTGGATTCTTGAAGCAGGGTATGGACACACTAAAGTATCCCGGAAGATCATTGGTCCCCATATTTATGGATGAGAAAATTGGACAGCGAAAATTAGATGCTGTTAATGGTTCAAGCTTCGTGTTATTAGGGGAGAATCAGTCGCGGGTAGATCAGTATCTGGATGAAGATGGTATCGACGAGTATTTGGATAAAATCTATGGCGAAACAAATATTTATGATACCGATGTTTCGATTGGGAACAGACGTTTTTTGAGCCCAATAGCAACATTGGGTCCTTCGTTTTATAAATATTACTTGGTTGATACATTGAAGGATAGTAAGCCTTGGCATGCTAAAATAAGGGTAGAACCACGGAATAGGGAGGATGCGCTTTTTTCAGGTTTCATCTATATCCGCCTGGATGGAAGTTACGCATTAGACCAAGCGGAGTTAACTATCAATGAAGCGACAAACATCAACTGGGTAAAGGGGCTCAATATTGTGTTGAATTATTCGGAAAATCGAGCTCGTCGATTATTCTTGAGTAGGGGGGTACTGACGATAGATCTGGGGATTTTTAAGGATGGTATGGGTCTGTTCGGCGAGAAAGTGACCAATAGATCGCCATCCGATGATGCAGCCTTCGCTGTCAGTGGTAAAGCATTGACACGAACTGGGCCGCAAAATCCAAATGGAATTGACTGGAAGCTTGTCAGGCCCGAGAAACTAAGCAAGCTGGAGGAGCAGGCATTTACAAATATTGATAGCCTGAAACAATCAAAATCTTTTAGAAATTTGATGGCTCTAGGTTCTTTTATTATGTCGGGTTATTACGGTCACGGTGTTGTTGAGATAGGGTCAGTACCATCTTTTTACAGTTTTAATCCCGTAGAAGGCAGCCGGTTTAAATTTGGTGGTAATACGACAGATCTATTTAGTAAAACACTGGTACTGGAGGGGTATGGAGCCTATGGTACGAAAGATAAGCAATGGAAATATCGTGCAGGTGCTACTTACTCATTTAATGGCGAATCGGTATATAAATTTCCAGTGAAGTTAATCAGCGCAAAAGTGAGTAAAGAGGTGCAAGTGCCGGGGCAGGATCTAAATTTCATTGACAATGATAATTTTCTACTATCGTTCAGAAGAGGTGAAAATGACAAAATGTTCTATCTACAAAGAAGGCAGGTAGAATACTGGCAGGAGTTTGAAAACCACCTATCTTTTAAATTAGGATTCTTCAATCAGATTCTTAGTCCAGGTGGGATTTTAACATTCGACCGCAGAGCATTCAGAAGAAGTAACGGCAATGAGCTCTGGACTTCTGGTTTTACCGGAGAGTTACGTTGGGCTCCACATGAGAAATTATATCAGGGTAAACGGTACCGACGTATAATCAATACTGGTCAGCCTATTTTTACATTAGCAGCGCAGATTGGCGTGAAAGGATTATTGGGGGGAGACTATAATTATCAGCGTTTTATAGTCAATGCTAATAAGCGATTTTTCGCTTCACAATTTGGCTTTGCGGATCTTGTATTTGAATCCGGAATCCAGTTTGGAAAAGTTCCATATCCGCTGATGATTATTCACCGCGCAAACCAAACGTATTCCTACCAGCTCAACTCATACAATTTGATGAATTCGATGGAGTTTATGAGCGATAAGTATGCTTCTTTATTATTGCAACATTCATTTAATGGCTTTTTTCTCAATAAAGTTCCCTTACTAAAAAAGCTGGATCTCCGGGAAATAGCTTCAGTAAAGATGTTGTATGGGGCTGTCGATGCTTCCAACCGGTACACCAAAAGTTTTGATGAGTTACCTAAAGATCCGCGGGAACCGCAGTTATTCTCGCTGAATAATGGAGCTTATATAGAAGGTAGTGTCGGCTTGAGTAATATTTTTAAAATTCTACGTGTGGACTTGGTTCGTCGTTTCACTTACCTCAATAACCCCGGAATATCTCCTTGGGGCGTTAGGGCAAAGATTGGTATTGATTTTTGATGTTGTAAAATCCACAAATGGGATTAGGACTATTTTTAGGAAATGATGTCATTAGTTAAAGTGCTTTAGAAAAACTAAGAGATTGGGCTTGTGAAGTCTAGAAGTATTATGTTGATGAAAAACAAAATGTTGATCTGGAAATCCTTATTGGGGCTATTGGTCCTTTTGGGGGCTGTGTATTTTTTTGTGAATCAAAGACAGGAGCTGGCATCGTCGGTAGGGCTTATCCAGTCCAGTTCGTTGTTCTGGGTGGCGATAGGTATCGTTGTTTCTTTGGCTTACATCGCCATGCAAGGTTTGGTCTATGTCTATAGTTTCAAGTCTTTGCAACAAAAGTTATCACTGGGTGGAGCTACTCGCCTATTTTTAAAGCGAAACTTTATCAGTGTCTTTCTTCCCGTGGGGGGATTTACCTCATTGGCTTTCTTTAAAAAAGAAGTCAATCAGGAGGGAATCGACGATTCAAATGCCAATCTTTCTTCGGTTATCTATGCTGTTATTAGCCTAGTTTCTTTATTTATACTCTGTCTTTTTGTTTTTCTGTTTGTAGGAATTGCCGGTCTTGATGTGCAAATCATTGGGATTATGTTAGTTTTTAGTGCTCTATTGTTGGGATTTGGTTGGTACTGTAGATCATTTTATCGAGGCGGAAGTGCTTACACGCTCACCGTGCGTCATTTCCCGTCGATAGCAGGCACCTGGGATGAACTGCATAAAAAGGGCGTAAATTTCTGGGCAGTATTGCAAAGTTTAATCTGGGCAACAGTCATTGAGCTGGTTGGGATTTTGCATATCTATATTGCTATGCTTGCCTTAGGCTTTGAAACATCGTTATTGGCTTGTACGGTAACCTATGCAGTCGGAACGTTGGTCTATTGTTTTTCGCCATTGATGAAAGGGGTAGGACTTATCGAAATGTCTATGGTTGTCATTCTGTGTAAGTTTGGCTACAGCGAAGAAGAGGCCATTTCGATATCCTTGTTATACCGTTTATTTGAATTCTGGGGGCCATTGGCTTTGGGCGGCATTAGTTTCTTTGTAAATAAGAATAACATCTTTGTTCGGATACTTCCATCTGTTTTTATTTTAGTGATGGGACTTATCAATATCATTTCGGTTTTGACGCCAGCTATCCATAGCCGTGTAGCTGCATTAAAACAATTTATATCTTACGATGCGCTGAACTTTTCAAATGCAGCTGTGCTCTTCTTTGGTATACTGCTAGTGATGTGCTCGGGCTTTTTATTGAAAGGATTACGCATGGCCTGGTATGTTGCGGTGGCCTTATGTTCACTTTCTATTATTGCCAATCTTTCCAAAGGCCTGGATTTTGAAGAAGCCTGGTTCGCTTTTTTGGTATTGTTGATGCTGCTTTATTCATCAAGGCATTATTTTGTACAAAGCAACAGGAGGTTAAGTTCTTTAAACCTCAGCCTGGTTTTGTGGCTTATTGGGGTCGTGCTTCTGTATGGGATTACAGGTTTTTATTTCTTGAATGCGAAGCATTTCAATATGGACTTTAACATCGTAAATGCGGTGAACAATACCTTACATTGTTTTGTATTGCTCAACGGTGATGTCGCTGAACCCCAAACTGCGATCGGACAGTATTTTTTGTATTCCATTAATTTTTTTAGTGTCGTTAGTCTTTCCGCATTATTCTATTGGATGGTCAATCCTTGTCAGTTAGCGGAAGAAGAAGTCGACGGACAGATTGAAATTGCGCAGCACCTTTTGGAACGTTATGGTAAATCGCCTGTCGATTATTTTAAGACATATGGCGATAAAGATCTTTTTTTTAATGCTGAGCAGACGGGTTTTATCGCGTATAAAAAATGCTATGGTTTTGCGATGGTACTGGAGGGACCCGTTTGTGAGGATACTGAAGATGCCATAAAAGAACTGATTAATGCATTTGAACGCTATTGTCGCAAATCGAGTTTGAAAACAGCCTATTACCGCGTTGACGGTAGACATTTAGGGATTTTCAAACAACTCGGTAAAAAATCTTTTCTGATCGGGGAAGAAGCGATTGTTAACGTCGATAGTTTTTCGCTGGAAGGCAAGAAAAGAAAATCGCTTCGAAATGCGGTGAATAGTATTGAGAAAAAAGGCTTTGTTTCGAATCTATATCGGGCACCGCTGTCTAATGGCTTGCTTCAGAAGTTGCAGGTCGTGTCGGATCATTGGTTGCGAGATATGAAGCGTTCGGAACGTGTTTTTTCTCAGGGGATGTTTGATGTTGGGAAGATTAAAAATAGCCATGTGATTACGTTGGAGGATAATGAAGGTCGCATTTTGGCATTTTTGAATATCATTCCCAATTATGCTCCGGATGAGGCGACCTATGATCTTATCCGAAAACTGCAAGATGCTCCTGGTGGAAATATGGACGTATTGATTATTCGTTTCTTGGAGTATTGCAAAGAGGAAGGTTATTCTTTTCTAAATATGGGGCTGGCTCCTTTTTCGGGATTTGACAAGAAGAAAGGGCTTGTTGAGCGCTTTATCAGTTTTCTGTATGAGAACAATCCCTATTTCCGTCAACCAAAAGGGCTAAAAGAATTTAAGGAAAAATTTGATCCGTATTGGGTGGAGAAATTTGTAGTGTATTCACATGATTTGGATTTGATTTCAGTGCCTTTGGTAATTGATAAGGCAATGAAATCAAATGCGGGTAAGTAATAAGTGGATCTTATCTGAAGATAAGTTTGTTCTTTGAATCGAATTTTAGTCAATTATTTGCACAAGATCGGCGCAATTGCCGCTGAGCATCTGAAAAGTGAAACCGGTGTCGAGTTTTATCTCGGCGCATGATGAGGTCCGTAAATAGGCTGCTTTCCGGGTTAAGTATTCAACTAAATCAGTTAATGTAGGATTATGACCGAAGAGCAGTACGTGATTGATATGATCAGGAATTGCATTGATAATGGATAGCAGGTGTTTGTATGTGCATTCGTAGATCGTTTCTTCAATCTGAATATCAAAAGTAGAGGAACCCATTACATCCAGAAAAATACGCGTTGTTTGGAGTGCGCGGTTGGCTGGAGAGCTGATCACCATACTGTTTTCGTCAAGATTCAATTTTGTGGCAAGCTTGGCAGCAACCTGTTTTGCATGCTGAATTCCATCAGAGGTAAGGGCGCGGTCAAAATCGTTTACGCCCGGAATGGTTTCAGCTTTGGCATGTCGGATGATATAAAGTTTTTTACTGTTGTCCATGATTAAAATTTTTGATTCTATACTAATATAAATATTAACGCTCGTTGTCCCTGTTCATTGTGTTAGTCCAATGAATAGGTTTGCGTATGAATACAAATTATAATAATACAGGAAGTTTTGAAAAGTAAATATTATATGAAAAGTTTTTGTGCCTTATCTGATAGGTTAGATTTCGTGTCGACACGATACCGGTGTGGTTTTATGAACACGTATCACAACAAAAGGGAAAGCCTTAAATCCGAAGTTTTTAGGACGATTTTTGGCCGTTATTAGTTCAGTGATTTTAAAAAATAATAGTTGTTATACTTTGATAAAAATATGTTAATTTCGCAACGAAAAACAACAATCTATTTTATATATCTGTTTGCCGTCTGCTTATTATTTTTATTGAAAAACATCGTTAGCCAAGTCGCATTTTTTTATTTCTACCGTTTGATCTTTACTTATGATTCGTAATTTTTTGATACTTTTTTTTGGAAGTATTTTCTTGGTGGCTTGCAACCGCTCGGAAGATTTTTTTGCAGGGGATGTTGAAGCGCCTATTTGGACTGTTGATCCCATTGATTCGGTTACTTTTGATAGTGATGAAGGCATAGTCAATATCCATACTGTTGCTGATGCTAATTTTAAAGGACTGAAAAATGCAACTGACTTTATAGATATCTCGGGTGCAAATGCGAGCTATTGTCATCCAGATGTTCTCTATTTTCCAAATAAGCTGAACGGATATAAATATTGGATGGTTTTTACCCCCTATTTTGGTGCGGTTGGAACCAATCAAAATTCAAAAAAATTTGAAAACCCAAGTGTTGTTGTATCAAATGACGGTCTGGATTGGGTAAATCCTCCGGGCCTAAGTAATCCAATTATCAATGCTCCTTTCCCAACAGAAAGCTTCGGTGAAAATAAAGTTGATCCGATCCAGGGATTTTGGTCGGATGTCGACTGGATATATTTAAATAATCAGTTTTATCTCTATTATAGAGGGAGTTTTATTACGGCCCAGGCACTAAAGGGAAAATGTGTGTTAAGCAATACCAATTTTGATCGATTGAAACAAAATGCACACCGTACAATTGTCCAACAAACTTCGACAGATGGTATAAAGTGGTCGAATCTGAACGTTGCTTTCACTAGCAATCCACCTTTCGCCCCCAAGGATGACCATTTATTATCACCCTCTTTTATTCACAATGGAAGCGAGTTTTTGAGTTATGAAATTGAGCTGAATTTTAATTCTAAAAATTTTAAAGGCAAGGATCCTTCTTATGTGATTCGTAGGACATCTACCGATGGTATTAATTTTACAGGATTTAGGGAGAGCAAAATCGTTAATTTTCTCAATAAACCTTGGCTGAAGGAAGGTAATGGTAATTCGCCATGGCATATTCAGGCAACATATGCAGACAGTTATTACTTTCTATGTATTGCTGTTGGTGAAGTAAAAAGATATACGGCTGAATTATTATATGTTGCCTATTCAAAAGATGGTTTGAATTTCAAAGTATTACCGAGACCCGTATTGAAAAATAATGCTTATAGAAGTTCAATCTTCCCAATGGGTAGCAACGAGTCATTAATTAAAATGGGGGCGATGATTGGCAATAAATCTGGCGAGTTCAGATATCGGGAATTTACATTAAATAAAGATAAGATTGAGAAATCCTTAAAATGATTTCAGCATTTAATATATCATTACTGTTGCTATTTTTGTATATTAAATGTCAATGATGGAAAATAGTGGTAGTACGAAGGGGACTTTTCCCGTTGTTGTTTCGGTAATCATACCGGTCTATAATGTTGAAAAATTTTTAGACGAGACAATCCAAAGTGTACTTGATCAGGAATTGGAGGAGATTGAAATTATACTTGTCAATGACGGTAGCACGGATTCTTCTGCGGCCATATGCAAAAAATATGCATCTGTAGATCCGAGAATTTCCTTTTTTGATCAGGAGAATAGAGGGGTTTCGGTTGCTAGAAATCATGGTTTGAGTCATGCGAGAGGAGAGTATGTTTATTTTTTGGATTCCGATGACACAATTGCCAGCGATTTTTTATTAGAAGCAGTTACGATTGCTCGTAATTCTGATGCTGATATTGTTGTGTTGGGGGAATACTTTACAAGGATGCTTCCGTCGCCAACTGCTTTGCCTACCTGTGGGCAGATGGTCAAAAGAGATTTTCTAGTCAGCCATGCAGATATCAGATTCCCCACTGGTATTCAGCCTTGTGAAGATGGATTATTTTCACATCGTTTGTTGGCGCTGACAGCTAAATTAGCCGCTTATCACGGGGCTATTTATTTTTATAGACAACATGGGAATCAAAACCACGTTAAAATTTATGATGATTGTTGGAAGGTCCTACATCAGATTCCACAATGGTTGGATATTTTGAAACAATTTTATCAGTCGTATACTTTGTTGCCTGAAAAAGCATTGCACTTGGCTAAGTTTCTAGAGCATGAACCTTTTTATCTAAGATACACTGAAATGCCTTTAGATGCTGATCAGAAGAAATATTTGTTTGATTTAATACGATCTTTCTTTGCCGAAAATATTGCTGCTCATCTTAACCCTGAACAACGGAAGTCGTTGGGGAAACCATTTTTGGTTTTTTTGAATGCAACGACTTATTTGGCGTTTGACTCATTTTATGTGAAATATCGGAAAAATCGTGCACGAAAGAAGAAGATATATCTATTGCTGACCAAACTAATATTGGTTTCTCCAATAAAGAAAAAAGTAAGACATTATTTACGTAATTATTATTAGTTCGTCAATGAAAATCTTGATTATTCAACATTTGTATTTCCTTAATGGAACTGGTGGTACAGAGAAAATAGCTTGTTTTTTGGCCAATAACTTCAATTTATCCGGACATGAAGTAGAAATAGCCACAAACCAAAATATAGAGGGTGATGCCATGTTCCCGTTAAATCGAGGAATCAAGGTTACCAATATTTTTGATTCCAGTATTGTTCAAATTGAAAAAGAAGCTATTTACAATTATAAAGGTAAAAATCCTCTTTTATGGATAAAATATAAGGTTAGGAAAAAGCTTGCAAAAAGAGCGAATAGAAGTTTATTAAGAAAAATGGGAGGTGAAGCGCGGCTGTATACATTTAATCTTCAGCAGCGATCAACAGGATGGAAGAAATACATCGATTCGGTACAACCTGATCTTATTGTAACAATGTCGATTGCTAGTTTATTGGAAATTACCTACCAAAATACCTTCAAAATTCCGATCATAGATTCTGTTAACGGTCGTCCTGACTATGATTTTACAAATACTTTAGGTGGAAGAGAGCCTTTTATGCTGGATTTACTCTCTTCAGCATTTAGCCATCTTAGTGGTATTCAAATTTTATTTGAAAGTTACAAGCAATATCTTCCTGCTAATTTTTCCGGTGTTTGCCATGTGATACCAAATCCTGTACCCCAAATAGAAGCTGATGTATTGGTAAATCATCAGATAGAAAAAGCACGACGGAAGATTATCCATATTGCTAGATTGGATGTTGGTTGTAAACAGCAAGATATTTTGATCAACATGTTTTCGAAATTAGCTGAAAAATATGCGAATTGGGATATGGAACTATGGGGATTGGGGTCGGATTATGAACTTCTGAAAGAGCAAATCCAAGCGCTTGATTTGGAACATCGGATATTTCTAAAGGGCTTTACTCAGGATCCCATGCAAAAATTGAAGGAGGCAGATCTGTTTGCATTTCCAAGCAAATTTGAGGGTTTTGGTTTGGCGTTGGCGGAAGCGATGTCTTTGGGTCTTCCTTGTGTAGGTTTTAGTTCTTGTTCGGGTGTTAACGAACTTATTAAACATAATCAGACTGGATATTTAGCTTCTTCTATTGCTGAGTTTGAAACCTATCTCTCGCTTCTAATGGATGATGGAATGCGGCGGGCACAATTCGGATTAGAAGCACATCGATCGATGGAACAATATGCTTCTGATATGATCATTTCATTGTGGGACAAATGTATCAACGAAGTTGTTGCAAAGTCTAATGTATAGCACTGATTATTTCCATTAATGTTGTTCTGAGTTTCTCTTTTGAGAACGGTTTAAGACTTTTTTCCGAGTTAGATTGTAAATGCATCCACAGTGATTTATCGGTATATAAGGAAAGTATACTGACTGCAAATTCTTCAGCACTTTCGGCCAAAATAGCATTGGAGTTGTCGACCAGCTCCATTCCCTCCGCGCCAATTTTACTAGTAATAACAGGGAGAAAATATTCAAATGCTTGTCCTATTTTCCCCTTGACGCCTGCACCCGATCTTAATGGAGCAACCATTAGTTTATTATTATAGAAATAGGTTGTTATATCCGGCACATAACCATGAAATTTAATATTGGGATGATTGATGCCTTGGATTAGTGTATTTAAATTACCAACAACATTTAATTTTATTGATGGATTTGTCTGCCAAACAATTGGCATGATTTCATCCGCTAAAAATCTCACTGCGTCAATGTTTGGATGATGTTGCGAACCGATGAATAAAATATCTTTGCGATCCTCAAAACTCGGTACCTCGTTCAGGTTAACTTTGCTGTAATGAACATTTGATATAACCGCCATTTTTTTAGGAGAAAAAGTGCTTTCCATATAGCTTGCTTCTTGCAATGAAATAGGTACTGTTATATCTGCATGTTTGGAGGCAAATGTCTCAGCGTGTAATGTTTCCTGATATTCTTTTTTGTAATGTTGATTAGTAGGTTCCTGTTCTAACGCGCGAAGATAACGGAGATGATGAATATCGACCATATCAAAGATAAACTTCCCCTGAGGCCAAATTGATTTAGTTAGTTGATAGCGCTTTTCAAATGTTGTTCCTGTAGAAAACCAGCAGATAGGATTTTGCAGCCCAAGTTCTCTAGAAAAGTGTGTACTATCATGACTAAATGTATAATCGTAGTATACACAAATGCCTAACTTTTGGAAGTAGATATTATAGGGATTATCAATCCGATTTTTAGGAACTATTAATATAATATGATAATCGAGTTCAACAAATGCTTTAATAATTTCTGTTAACCGCAACTCTCCAGAGTTATTATCAAATTCAGGTACCCTATCATGAAAGACGACGATGGATTTGTTGTCATATAATTCGATGATTCTTTCTTGAACAAGCTTTGCAGTTGTTTGTTCAAGCATATTGTGCCATTTATGGTTAAATATTGTCCTATTTTCTAATAACAGATTATTTTCCTGCCAACCGTGTGTGTCTTCCTGAAAATGATATATTTTGGAAAATGGACAGAGGTAAATATTTTTATTTTGTATATATTTTAGTGTAAAACACAGATCCTTATCTTTAAAATAAACAGCAGAATATTGCTCATCAAAAAGGTTAATCTTATTATTGTCGGTAAATTTTCTAAACAATAGACCGTTATAGGAGCAGAAATCTGTTTTATAGGTATAATTTACCTGTGGGGAATAAGTTGGTATACCGTTATTTTTCTCTATGCCTTTTTTGATAAAAAAGAGCTCAGTTTCCTGTATTGTACCATTAGGATTAAGAAACAAAGATCCTACTGCTCCAACATCTTTTCTAGTATTGAATACATGAAGTGACTCGTCCAAAAAACCGGAAGTGACAATCGTATTACTGGTAAGTAAATAAATGAAATCACCTTTCGCACGTTTGATGCCTTGATTGACATTAACTAAAAAATCAGCTGATTTCACAAAGTTTAAAATCGAAATGTTTGGAATTTTGGTATACTCCAAGTATTCATTATCTGAATTGTTTATTAGAATAATCTCAAAGGCTATTTTGGGGAGGTTGTTCGACACCGATGCTAAACAATTTAATGTTTGGATAGGTTGATCATCACAAGAAATAATAATAGATACAACATGCTCCGGAAAAAATGGAATATTGATTTGATCTGCTGTTATGTTGCTGTCAATGCATACTGGGGGGGTATCCCTTTTCTTGAGTTCTTTTAGATAGTTTCTTTTATTATTAAAATCCTTGAATAGTCTTCTTAATCCCATATAAATGTTCAGTAATATATCTGTAAAAATAAGAAGAAAATGGGTATTAATATTTATATGAGTGATATGTAGTTGAATATTCCATATAGTTTTGTTTGATATTGAATTAACAATGGTTATAACATCGTTTAAACTGTCTTAATTATGCTTGTACTTTCCTTAAAATCGGTTGCTTTCATGTGTTTTTTGTTATAAAATGCAGTTATATCCTTTATATTTTATGTATTTTTGATTGAACGATTTTTCAGTTTAATAAATAATGAATGGGTAAAAAAAAAGTCTTACTTCTGGCTCCCGATAGCTTTGGTTTATACAAATTGATTGTCGAAAATTTAGGTTATTTGGGATACGATGTAGTAAATATACAAGATCGCGGATATCCCTTTTCATATGACACCTTTGGACAAAGGGTTTTAAATGTAATAAGAAAACTAATTTTTAGAGATAAATCTTATAAAAGCAAATTACAGGACAAGCTGAATCGGAAGAAACAACTGGAAGGTATTAAGGCATACGAAAGATTCGAATTTTCTTTAGTTCTTAGAGCTGATTTTTTTGATAAAGATATCATAGCGCTCATTCGTCAAAAAACTGATGTAATGCTTAGTTTTCATTTCGACGGAGTAGGTCGTGACCCAGTAATATTGGATTACGTTTCGTATTTTGATCGATTTTATGTTTTTGATGAAAGTGACGTCAAAAAATTTCCTGATTTTCACTTTAGATATTCACCTAATTTTTACTTCGATTTTCCTTTTAAATTTGATGATGTAGGACCTCAGGAGAGATATAATATCTACTATGTAAGTACATTTCATGAAAGCAGAGTTGAATATTTAAGCTTTATACACCACTTTCTGAAGAATAAATTTGATTCAGTCAAGTTTATAGTTGTTTATAACAAACACAAATATGGATCAATTCCCGACGATGTCAAAGATAATATGGAACTTACAACTGAGGTTATTTCATTTCAAGAACAGCTACGGCATATTTCATCTTCGGATCTGATTATAGACTTAGTTATTTCTGAACATAATGGCTATTCTTTTAGAATTTTAGAAGGCCTTCGGTTCGCAAAAAAAGTAATTACGACAAATGTTTCGGTCCGCAATGCTGATTTTTATCATCCTAATAATTATTTTGTAATAGAGAGCGCGACAGATACAGCCATGGTGGGCTTTGATGAATTTCTTGAGCAACCATATTCTCCACCAAGCAGTGATATTTTGAAAAAGTATTCTTTTACGAATTGGCTCAATACTAAATTAAGCACTGATGAAAACTAATTTAATGTCGAATAGAAGTTTGGTTAGTATTATAATACCGGTTTTTAATAATCAGTCCACTGTCGAGGAAACTGTTGCGTCTGTTTTGGCACAGGACTATGATAATTTGGAGATTATTCTAGTAAATGATGGTTCTACAGATAATACCCAAAAGATTTTAGAGAAACTAGCGGATCAACATGAAAATATTCAATTGTATAATAAGGGTAATGAAGGAGTATCTGCATCAAGAAATTATGGGTTTAGGCATTCCCGTGGTAAATATGTCGTTTTTTTAGATGCAGATGATCTTTTGGTTAACACTTTTGTTTCTGAATGTGCTTATGTTATGGATAATCAACCTACCTTGAGTGTTGTGTATACCCAAGTCCAGTTTTTTGAAAGGCAGTCGGGTATTTTTAAATTACCAAAATTAGATTTCCAACGCCTGTTGACTGGTAATTGTTTGACTGTTACGGCAATGATTAGGGCCGAAATGTTTGAAAGTGTAGACATGTATGATGAGAAATTAAGCTATGTAGAGGATTGGGAATTTTGGATACGCCTACTACATAAATATCCATATTTCTATAAAATCGAGAAACCTCTTTTTTTATACCGTAGAAGAGATTCTCAAGATTCGGCTACAGATTTAAATGAAAAAAATGAATCGTTTATTGATGCGTCATTATATGTTTATAGAAAGCACTATGATTTATATAAGAATCATGGACTCACAATGGATGTACTTTTAGATAAGGTTAATGAAGCCTCATTATATAAAAGAAAATATTATAGTACCTGGTATAGAAGGTTATTTTATTTGGTAAAAAGAAGCTTCAAAAGGAAATAAAATTGTACTGAAGCTTCTTAAAATTCATTCTGAATAAATAATAAATGGAATCTGTTAAAAAAAGAATTATTCTTGGAATGCCAAGAACATTCAGTATTTATAAAGTTTTGACAAATCGGCTAGAGCAGCTCGGATTTGAGGTGATTGATATTAGCTATGATGATGATGTTTTTAAGTACCGAAATCTTTGGGATAGACTTGTTAACCTATATCACAAAACAATCCTTAAAGACAAAGGGTACAAAAATCGATTAAAGTTTAAGGCCCTAGGAGAAAATGTGATGCGGAGTCTGCAAACGGTAAAACATCCGGCGGACTACTGTTTGCTTATTCGTCCTGATATTTATCCCGAAGAAGTCATTGATCAAATTAGGTTGAAAACAAATAAGATGATCGCTTACCAATGGGATGGTATCGATCGATATCCGGCTGTAAAGCGACTTGTTTCAAAGTTTGATCGTTTTTTCGTGTTTGATCGTAAAGATGCAAATCGGGAGGATGACAGTTTCCTTCCAATCACCAATTTTTATTTTTCGCATTTGGATAAGCGCGAAATAAAACCAAAACCATCTTCGTTCTTTTTTGTGGGAACTTTTATGAAAGTGAGGTGGGCGCAAATCAAAAATGCTGTTGATCTTATTGTACAAAACCACGGCACTCCTAATTTCTATTTATACACTGGTGAGCGTGATTTGCAGAGCGAATATCTTCTAGCAGGGATTACTTATATAAACTCTCCTTTGACCTATGAGGAAAATATTCATTTGGCATTGCATAATGAAATCCTTGTCGACTTTTTAGTGGATGCCCATAGTGGATTATCTTTTCGTGTTTTTGAAGCTATTGGATATGGAAGAAAGCTGGTAACAAACAATAATGAAGTTAAAAACTATGACTTTTATCACCCGAATAATATCTATGTTTTAAACAATGATGAACGGACTCTACAAGAATTCTTGCGTGTCCCCTACATTGATGTTAATCCTAAAATAGCCGAGCAGTATAATTTTGATAATTGGATATTACGAGTTTTAGAAAATTAGAATAGCCTATTAAACTGATATGAAATCTAATAAGTGGAGATCATATTTTTGGATTCTATGATTGAGGAAATACCAAAAATATGGTCTACCCAATGATTTAGGGAATATTTTTGATACAAGCTTGTCGAAATTGTCTGGTATGACAAGGTGAAAAATTGATTTTCTATATTCGAGAGATCATCGTTGACGATCAAAAAATTCTCCGGTCTATAGAAATCATATGTCTGTATTGACTGATTGTCCGTTATGATCTTTTTGCCTAGCGCCATTGCTTCAAAAATTCGGAAACTTAATCCCGCCTGTCCTTCGCGCATGAGATCGATAATAACTTTCGATTTTTTATACTCTTCTAATATTGTCTCATTATTTATTGGTTTTTTTCGGAATTCTATCAATGAAGAACCGGTAGGTCTTAATATAAAGTTCCGTAATTTCTCTTTCCAGATTTGTTTTCCGACCACAATAATCTTACTTCGTACTTGGAGGGTAGAGAGACGAGCCGCGAGTTTACGCAAAAGCTTGATACGCCGTTTGTCATAGGAAGTGATATAGAATAAGTCGTTTTCAATTTCCTCAGCCTGAATTGGTTGTTCTGAAAGATAATTGTAGTTTGTTATCTTTTCAAAACCGTATTTTTTTACGTCCTTATCTTCAAAAGAATAGATCTTATCAAATAATTCCAACTTTTCTTCTACAGGAAAACGCTCGAGGTTATCATACAGATAGGAAATTAAATATGGTGTATAAGATTTTATCTGTTTGATAGTCTTGTAATCCAAGGTATGGGGGTTAAGCACCAATATCTGATCTTGAGGACCTAGTTTTTCTAAGGTGTTTAATACGTACTCTTGCCGCTTTATATGTTTGATGTTTCTATTCAGAAAAATTTTGCTTATTGCATTGGAGGCCCGTTCACCAAAATTTTTGTATTTATATGCCCCCATATTAATATGTGATGCATCAATACCCTTTTCTTGTAATTTCTTTACAATATGGTGGTCGTAGTTCCAGTAATCAAAGCTTATAATGCAAATCTTCATTTTTTTCCTTCTCTTTTCAATGACTTAAAAGTTTCATGTACACTGAGACTCTGTAAGTAGCAAAGTTGGTATCCTCGTCGCCCATCTAATATTCCTAGTTTCAAAAAGTATGCCTTAAAAAATTTAAAGGATACTTTGGCTACGTGATTGAAGAGCGAATACCGTTTATTTTTGGCGTGTAGCTCTTTACCTTTAAGCTGACCATAATGGATCATTTTTTCCTTATAACTCGCATAGTCTGCAAAGGAATAGTGCCATATCTTGTTTTTTAAACTACCAATTGTGCCATTGACAAGCAATGTCTCATGCACTTTCTTTTTCGTGTCGTATGTTGCTTTACTTTTTTTGAACAAACGAAAGTTCTTATCGTTTTGTGTTCCCGAAAAATTAATGCGTTCACCACAAAAGAAAAATAGCCGATACATATAATAAGCATCTTTTGCTTGTGAATCGTTTATTGTCGATAATATCTCCGTTTGGCAAGCTGCAGTCAAACGCTCATCGGCATCCAAAAAAAGCACCCAATCGTTATTCGCATAAGTCAAGGCCAAATTGCGCTGCTTGGTAAAGTCCTCAAATTTGTTCTGATAAATTTTCACCTTGGGGTGCAGACCAGCTAACTCAACTGTTCGATCGGTACTGAATGAATCTACAAGGATGATCTCATCTGCAAACTCCATGCTTTTGAGGACTTCTGCGATATTATCCTCTTCATTGTATGTAATGATTAAAGCGCTTATTTTTTGACTCAAGGTATACGATATAATTGAAAAATTGGACCATACTTTATTGTAACGTGAAAGTTCACCAATTCGTTACAATCAAATTGAAAAAATGACATTTAATGTTTTCACAATGTAGATCACCACGGTGGACTTTATTGCTTTGTGACAAATATATTACATATTTTTTGTAATAAAATATAAAAAAAATGAAATGTTTGTGAAGAGAATATATATTGTTCTCTAGAACAATATGTGATCAACTAAATACAAGAAAATACATCTTTGTAAGGGATATATCGTTATTTTTGCATGTTTCATAGTTTTGAATCTATTTTTACAACACTGTACAGGCTATTTATTACCATAATTTAATTTTTATTCCAAGTGGCTATTCCAAAAGTTATCTATCAGACTTTTAAAACCAATAAGATACCCTTGTTGACGAAGTTTTATATTTGGCGATTTCTAAAGCGAAATAAAGGCTATAATAGGAAATTCTTTGATGATGCTCAAATTGATACGCTTATCAGGGAAAATTTTGACCAACGTACGTATAAGGCCTTTGCCCGTTTGCAGATCGGTGCAGCTAAAGCGGATTTTTTTAGGTATGCGGTTTTATATGTGTATGGTGGTATTTATTTAGATTTAGATAGCGATATTATTGGTGTGTTGGATCGTTTTATTAGACCTGATGATACTGCTGTTATTACCCATGAGAAGAATCGAAGTCTTTATGCACAATGGGCATTGATATACGATAAAGGACATCCATTCCTGAAAAAGACGCTCGAGCTGATCGTACGAAATATAGAGGAAAATAGATACCCACATGATGTTCATCAAATGACGGGACCAACTGTTTATACAGAGGCCATAAATTTGGTTTTAAAAGAAAATCCCCAGGTTTCCTATCGCCGGATAACAGACGATTATCAAGGGCTCCTGAAATTTAAGTATAAACTCAGTAAGATCCTGATTTACGGCGACCGCTCACTGCATTGGAAAAAAATGCAGCTTCGTGTGCCCGTGGTCAAACCTAAGGACGATTAGTTAAAGGCGGCTCTTATTTCTTATATATGCTATGAGTTTGAATTTCAAGAAGATCTTTTTAAAAAATAAGAATGTTAAATTCTTTTATTACCTGAGTGTATTTGGACGGCAGTTGAGGCCGAAGCTGCTCCTGCGAAAAAGAGCCGCAGTGCTGTTGAACAAAAGCCTAATGGATGAGTCTGAATGGGTTCGGTTTCGGGTAAACTATTATAATAAGTTATCACCGCAGCAGTCCTTGTCAGATGAAGCAATTCAAATAAAAGATTATAAGATGCCGGAGAAGATTCGGGTTTACTATTTTGATAGTAAAGAATATCTTGACTACTTTGATCAGCGATTGAAATTTCAAATTCTACCTGGAGATATTATTGATATTCCGGATAAACCTGCGCTGGTGAAAAGTAGGCCAATTGCAGGTGATAATGCCAACTCGGTATTGTTAAACTTGGATAAGAGCAGGCACTTTAACTTTATTACTGACCATGTTGCTTTTCAGAAGAAAAAAAATGCGCTTGTTGGCAGGAGTGAGTTTGCACAGGTCCATCGGGAACTTTTCTTTCAGAAATACCACAAACATCCATTATGTGATTTAAAAAGAGCGTTTAAGTCTTCAGATCCAGATTATCTATCGATCACTGGACACTTGTCTTATAAATTTATTCTTGCCTTGGAAGGAAACGATGTGGCGACAAATCTGAAATGGATTATGTCGTCTAATTCGATTGCTGTCATGCCAATGCCCAAATATGAAACTTGGTTTATGGAGGGGACATTACTACCTGACCATCACTTTATCTGCATTAAAAGTGACTATTCGGATTTGGAAGAAAAGCTGCAGTATTATATTAATCACCCAGAGGACGCTGAAGCGATTGTTAAACAGGCCAACGCTTATGTGAAATTATTTTTGGATCAAGCGCAAGAAGAACTTGTTTCTCTTCATGTATTGAAGAAGTATTTTATTTCAACAGGCCAAGTGGTCAATTTATAAGCTGGCGTAAATGGAAGCCATTTGTTTGGCAACCTTGTCGTCATTAAACTTCTGCACAAATTCAAGCCCCTTTTCGATCATTTCATACCGCTTGGCAGAATCTGCAAGTAGCGTTGTTATAGCATGCTGTATCTGTGATACATTTGTAGGATCAATATAACAAGACGCCGGACCTCCAGCTTCTGGAAATACGCCCATATTACTTGTGATCACAGGTGTGCCTGAGTAGAGCGCTTCTATAATCGGAATGCCAAAGCCTTCGTAAATTGATGGGTAGATAAAAATCGTTGCCGAAGCATATAGAACTGCCAACTCTTCCATCGCTAAGCCCTGGAAAAAGAAGATCCTGTTCTCCATATTATTTTGTCGGATATAATCCATGATCTCCTGATGATAGCGTGTCGGCTTTCCCACAATAACAAGGGGAATATCGATGTCTTTAATCGCTTTTACTGTAGGTAAGATATTCTTTCTGGGTTCAATCGTTCCAACATTTAATAAGAAATCCTTTGGTAATTTTAGCTTGTTTCTAAGTTCCGCCTTCTGCTCTTCAGTTTTGATGGTTTTGAATGCTTCATGGCATCCTTGATAAACAACATCTATTTTGTCTTCAGCGATATGAAATAGGTCGACAATATCATTTTTAGTACATTCGCTTATGGCAACGATACGATCGGACGCTTCGCAGGCATGTCTGAATTTCTTTTTGTAAATCCAACGGTCAATTGGATGATAAAGTTCAGGATGTCTTAAAAAAATTAAATCGTGAATGGTAACGATGGATTTAATGTGCGCCTTTGCTAATCCTAATGGGATTTCACCTGATAGCCCGTGGAAAATGTCAATCTCATCGTTCTTTAAATCATGAACAATACGCTGGTTGCGCCAAATATTGGGCCAGGTGCTGTTGATAAAACCCTGAGGCAAGCGGATATTGTCCTGTATTGCAGACTGATCAATATATTGATCGCCAGTTTTTGGTGTATATTTCAGGTACTCATTTTCGGGAGCATACTTTTCGAGCATACGAATTAAGTCCCGGCTATAATTTCCCAGACCGGTTTTGTTTAGGAAATAGCGTTTTGCATCAAATCCTATTCTCATCCTATTGCGTTTATTTTTTCAATCACCATTTCCGATGTAATTAAATCGATCGCTTCTATGCCATCACAATTACAGGGCTTGTTGCCGTATACTGAGCTCGGTCGATTGGGGTGTTCTACCTGGATGCAATCTGTTAGCTGTTGCCCATAACCTGTGAATCCAGCATAGGGATGGGTTGCTCCCCATAGAGAAAGGCACCTTACGCCCATGAGAGAAGCCATATGAAGCCCCGAAGAGTCCATACTGATCATGAGAGCTAAGTTGGAGATCAAATCGAGTTCTTCCCGTAACGAAAATTTGCCTATTGTATTATAGGTATTGGGAAATCGCTCTGTCCAGTTTTGGGCAATTTGGAATTCCTGTTCACCGCCGCCAAATAACAAGACGTCATAGCCATTGTGCGTCAATGCGTCTATCACATTTTCCATTTTGGTTTGCGGAAAAATCTTATAACGATGCTGTGCGAATGGGGCAATGCCGATTTTCTTTCGATCGAAGTTACCAAACATACTAAAAGCCGCTTTGGGTACATCCTGCAAATTAGGAACCAATTTATTGCTGAGCTCAAATTTAAAACCTAATGCGCGAAATACATCTGCATAGCGTTCCACTGTTCGCTTCAACGGTACTTTAATTTTGTTGTTCTCCCGGGTTAAAGCTTTCTTCTCTGCACGTCCTTTATCAAGCTGTTTGACTTTTACACCCGATAGGGAAAATAAGAGATCAATTACACGTGAACGTAAATTGAAATGTAAATCAGCGACGGCGTCTGCGCCATATTTGGCCAGTTCTTTTTTTAGTCGAACCAACCCCCAAAATCCTTGATGCGTTGTTTTGGGGTCAATAGCGTGAAAGCGTATATTTTTTATTCCTTCAAAAAACGGGGCAAAGAATTGCCTGCTGACCATAATGATTTCCACAGCAGGGTACTGCATGCAGAATTCTTTCAAGACCGAAGCAACCATGGCAACATCGCCCATAGCTGAAAATCGCGTTACTATGATCCGTTGCGGTAAGGACATGGTTTATTTTCCGGATGAATATAAAACAGGGTTCAATGATGGATCATTATACATTTTCATCTGTTTATAGACCTTCATGTATTTATCGCCAGACGCGATGGCGTCCATCAATTCATCAATACTTTGTGATAAATCCTTCCTTTGTTCCGTTAAAACGTTTAGTTTTTCTTGACAGGAAATGATATGTGCTTCGGAAGCATCTGTGCGTAATGTTTCCTGTTCCATGTGGTAGATTTTTAAAGCCAGGATGGAAAGTCTGTCGATAGCCCATGCCGGACTTTCTGTATTGATTGTTGCTGTAGGACCTGCTTGTATATCTTGAAATTTTTGTAGGAAATAACTGTCAATATACTCCACTGTATCGGTACGGTATTGATTTGATTCGTCAATCCGTCTTTTCCAATATAAGCCATCTTTGGGGTCAATCGAGGGATTACGTACCACATCTTCCATATGCCATTGGACGGTATCAATCCAGCATTTTAAATAGAGGAGATGTTCTAAGGATTGTTTGTCATACGGATTTTGGATTGGATGATCAATCTGGTCGTATACGTGGTAATCCTGGATAGCACGCTGAAAAATTGGATTTGCTATTGCACTAATCATGGTACAAACTTAGATAAATTGCTTTTTATATGCAATTTAATTGCGCTTTACATAAAAAACAATTTATCGGTCTCTCCTCAACCATAAATAGTACTTTTATTGAGGAAATATAAAATCTATTATGGAGTTATTCCTACTATTCGGGTGAGACATTCAACCAGTGAATGGAACGATAAGCTTGTTTTAAATGAAAGAAGTTTCTCCTGTTTTCTAAAATGCCGAAAGCAATAAATCGGGAAAGATGCCTAAGATCAAGACCGCTACAGTGCACAGGATCCCAATACATAAAAGTACGGCATTGAATTTAACCGCGGGAGATGCCGTGCTGTCCTTTAGAAAGGCATTCAAGGGAATCTTAAAATAGTAAAACAGCGAGATAACCGATGTGAGGGCTCCGACAATAAGCAATGCCAATAAACTGAAAGATTGGAAATTTTGGTATTGTTCAAACACTTTGGAAAAGACCAAAAGCTTTCCGACAAAACCAGCAGTCGGAGGCAAACCGATCAAGGCGATTAAAACGATCGAAAAGGATGTGAATAGTAGAGGGAATTGTTTTCCTAATCCACGATATGATTCAATTGAGGTATTTCCTAAACCAGTTTCCAAGGCATCAATAAAGATAAACACAGCAATATTCATCAAGGCGTATATAGAAAGGTAAAATAATAGCACATTTGACTCCTTATTTTGATAAACCAATACAGCCATAAGCAGAATACCGGTATGCCCAATAGAAGAATAGGCCATCATCCTTTTGGCATCCTGCTGACGTAAGGCCGCTAGGTTACCGATCAGCATGGTTGCAATGGCAATCGCTATAATGACATAAGTCAAGAAATCGCTGAAGTAGAAGGAAACGTTAAGCCATGCGGAGAGTATCTTGGATAACAGGACGACAACTGCAACTTTCGGTACAGTGGCAAGATATGTTGTAATTACTGTTGGGGCTCCCTGATAAACATCAGGACTCCAGACATGAAAAGGGAAAAAACTCAATTTAAAACCAATGCCTGTCAGCAAAAACAATAAAGCGATGCTGATCATGATCTGTGGCGCTTCCATCAAACCAGCAATGTGGCTAGGTGCATCAAAATTCAAGTTTCCCGTGAAACCGTAAAGTAAAGACAGACCGTAAAGCATAACGGCAGCACAGATCGATCCAAAGAGTACATATTTTAAAGCGGCTTCCGATTGAACTTTCGTGGTCGAAAAATAACCGACCATAATATAAGAGCTGATCGAAACGGTTTCCACAGCAATAAAAATCATCAACCAGTTGCTCGACATGGTCAACAGATTCAAGCCTAGGGTTGCCGTAAGTAGTACGGCGTAAAGATCTCCTAAAGATCGTTCTTGATGACGTTGTTGAATGAAAACAGCGATGAGGATTGTCGACAGCAGTATAATCAATCGCGCAGCTATAGCAAAGGCATCAATATGAATCATATCAAAGAAGCCCGCTATTTCTACCTGACTAATTCCCTGTCCCAATAGATAACAACCGCTCAGCAGTAGTCCGATGAGGGTAATAGCAAAAGATGTATGCTTCCAATGTCTGTCGATAAAAAGACTAGCGAGGATAGTGCCAATAAAAGTGACGATCAATGTCAGTTCGGGTTTGAAATAAGGGATACTGACGATAATCTGATCGAGCAATGAACTGATATATGGACTGAATGCAAGCATGCTGAATTAAATAAATTGTTGAATAAAGCTCACGAGATTCAGGACGCTGGCGTTTAGATTGTTAAATACTAATGCTGGCATAATACCGAGTAATAAAGCGAGTGCTAAGGTTGGAAACAGGATCAGCTGTTCTCGTAAGTTCACGTCCGTTAGGGCATTGCTCCAAGATTCTCCGCCTTTCAAACGGATTTGTCCAAAAAACATCCGTTGAAGAGTCCAGAGGAGGTAGGCTGCACTTAATAGGATACCTATTGAACCTGCTAAGGCCATCCAGCGCGGTAATCCTGTACCTACACTTTCGGCATTGAATGAACCGATAATAACAAAAGCTTCGCCAATAAAAGCCGAGAAGCCTGGTAATCCCAAAGAAGCAAAAAATGCAACGGCGACGTAGCCTGTATATTTTGGCATAATTTGCGTCAAGCCACGGAAACTATAGATGTTCCTGTCATGTACACGGTCATAGACCACGCCCACCAGGAAGAAAAGTGCAGCCGATAGAAATCCATGGGAAATCATCTGAAACATGGCTCCGGAAATACCTTCTGCCGTCAGCGATGCAATACCAAGCAGCACAAAACCCATATGTGAAACTGATGAATAGGCAATCATTCGTTTCAGGTCTTTTTGCGATAAGGCATTTAATGCACCATAGATAATAGAAACAACCCCAATTAAACCCAGCCACCAGTTAGATACGGCTGCCATATCGGGAAAGATACTGTAACAGATTCGAATGATACCGTAACCACCGATTTTCAACAGGATACCTGCCAAAATTATAGATACCGGAGTTGGCGCCTCGACGTGGGCATCCGGTAGCCAGGTATGTAAGGGGACAATGGGTACCTTAATGGCAAAGGCAAAGAAAAGCACAATGAAACCAACCAATCGGGCCGAAATCCCCAAGATTTCCTGATAACCATCCCAAGCAAAAATAGATCCTTCAAGATAATTCTGTGGATTCATCATATAGATCATATTGAAGGTATGCGCTCCAGTCACCGGGTTGATAACTGAAAAATACAATCCTACAATGATCAATAGCATAAATACAGAACCAAATAGGGTATATAAAAAGAATTTTATGGCTGCATATTCGCGTCTCGCTCCGCCCCAGATACCGATCAGGAAGTAGAGCGGGAGTAACATGACCTCATAGAAAAGGTAGAACAGGAAGAAATCCAGTGCACAGAAAATGCCCATGACGGCCATATTGAGCACCATAAGCAGCGCAAAGTATCCTTTAGGACTTTTCTGTATATTCCAGGATGCACCGATAGCCATCAGCATAACGAAAGCACTTAATAACAAGAGAGGCATGGAGATCCCATCAATACCGATAAGATAATCGATCTCTAATTTACCTATTGATCCTAAATCTAAACGGATCCAGGGAAGCTGTTCAACAAATTGATAGCCTGTCAGATCTTGGACACCGGTTTTGCTGGCGTCAAATTGCGCGTAACATATTCCGGCCAGTACAAATTGTATTGCTGTGAATGCTAAAGCAATGTATTTGTAACTCGATTTATATCGCGTTGGCAAGGCGAGAATAAGCGCCGTAGCCAGTAGCGGTAAAAATATCAGTAAGGATAAAATAGGCATTTCCTAAAAGAATATAAGATAAATTAAACCAAGTAAAACTAATAAAAAGACGGAGTACAAAGCAGTCTGTAGCTTTCCGTTTTGGACCAAGCGGACTTGATTGCCCGTCCAATAGGCGACAGAAGCAACCGTATTGACAAAACCGTCTACAATATATTTGTCCATCCAAACACTAAGCTGTGAAAGTGACAGGACAATAAACTGAATCAAAGAAACCAATGCGTCAACGACATGACGATCAAACCAATAGCAGAACTGTGCTAATTTTAATGTACCCTTAACAAAGACTGCATGGTAAAATTCGTTAATATACCCCTGATGGAAAGAAGCTTTTAAGGCGAAGCTATCAGAGTTCAACGGGTATTTATTTTGGACATACCATTTCCAGCCGATAATCCAGCCAATGACAGAACCAAGGAGCAGGATCGCGGGGATACTAAGGTGTGCAAGGTGACTTGGTGCAAAGATATATTCGTCCGACAGTAAGCCGTCCATTAGCCAGGAATCGTGATAGGAAAATGGATTGAAGGAGAATAGTGGAAATAGGCAAAAGAGGCCCAGAATAAACATCGGAACCAACATGGTTTTTGGCGCTTCATGCAGCGGATGACCATGAAGTTTATCCTGAAGCTGATCCAAAAGCCTGAACTCTCCAAAAAAAGCTTTGAATATCAAACGGCCGATGTAGAATGCAGTTAAGATACTTACTATAATCAAACTAATAGGAATGAGAAGGTATATGCTACCTTTTGAAAGCGCCCATTCAAATGAAGAAATGACAATACTATCTTTGGATAAATAACCCGAAGTCAATGGAAATCCTGCAAGTGCCAATGAAGCTATACTCATGAGCAGAAAGGTCTTCGGCATATATTGACGTAGACCGCCCATGTTTCGCAAATCCTGTGGATCAAAGTCCAGTCGGCTATGTTCTTTAAGATGGGCCATTTCATGAATGACAGCTCCGGCCGAAAGAAACAGAAGACACTTAAAGAAAGCATGGGTAGTCAGGTGAAATAGAGCGGCATCCCAGGTTCCAATGCCGATTCCAACCATCATAAAACCAAGCTGTGATATGGTGGAAAATGCAAGAATACGTTTGATATCGTATTGGCCAAGGGCAAAGTATGCTGCCGAAGCCGCAGTGATCGTACCTATAATGGCTATAAATAACAAAGCCGACTCATTAAATAATGGAAATACAGTAGCCAATAGGAATACACCGGCAGCAACCATGGTCGCGGCGTGAATCAATGACGATACAGACGTAGGACCTTCCATGGCATCAGGAAGCCATACATGTAATGGGAATTGCGCTGATTTTGCCATTGCAGCCAGGAAGAAGGCGAGTCCAGCAATGGTCAACCAGATCTGCGGTAAGCTATTGACCGGCGATGTCCAAAGTCCATCCGCGATTGTGGATTGATAGATTAACCCATTGTCACCAAATAAATCGACTAAATTGAGTGTTTTGAATTGCGTAAATAGGATCGCAAGACCGATTAGAAAACCGAGGTCACCGATGCGGTTTACCAAAAATGCTTTTTTATTGGCTTGTACGGCCGTTTCACGTGTAAACCAGAAGCCAATGAGAAGATAGGATGCAAAGCCGACCAGTTCCCAAAAAACGTACATCAGCAAGAGACTGTCCATAATGACTAATCCCAGCATGGCAAAACAGAAAAGGCTAAGATACATCCAATAGCGGTGGATACCCGCATCGCCATGCATATAGGCTCTGGAGTAAATATGTACAGGTAAGGCTACCGTCGGAACCAAAAGGAGCATCAAGGCACTCAAATTGTTCAGGAGGATACCAACTTTGAATGTTGTTTGTCCAATAGTGAACCAATTTACCTGAATGGATACGACGGGATTATTCCATATGGCTAACCAGGTAAGTCCACCTGCTACAAAGCTAACGGTGATGGCTAAGAGAGAAATAATGCCCGATTGATCACGTTTACCTAATATTGCCTGATAAATGAATGCGGCTAATGGTGCCACTAAGGTAAGCAGCGCGGTCAACAGGGGCGATATGTGAACAAATTGATCCAATGTTTACTTGTCTTTTAATTGGTTGATCTCATCCGGATTAATGGTTTTGTAATGTCGGTAGACATTCAATACGATGGCCAGCCCAACAGCAACTGCCGCCGCGGCTAGGACAATCGCAAATAGCGCGAAAATTTGCCCGCCATAACTGACCTTGTCGTATTTTCCAAAAGCAACAAAGTTCAGAATAGCTGCATTGATCATCAATTCAATACCCACTAGAATCATGATCGCATTTTTCTTGGAAAGAACGGTATATAGGCCAATGCAAAAGATGCAGGCACTGACAACTAAAAAATGCGTCAGCGTAATCATATTGTACGCTCCTTTCTGGATAAGTGTGAGGCTCCGATCAAGGCCATCATCAGAAACACGGATATAATTTCAAATGGTAAAACGTAAAAGGTCATAAAACGTAAACCAATCTGATGAATGTTATTATCTGATGCAACAATCATGGTACTATTTTCTTGGGCTTTTAAGATCCACCATGTTGGAGGAGCCTGTTGCCATTCAACAATGCCGTATAACATGAGCAATAGGAAGCCAAGTACGATTGGAATCGACTGCCATTTGGGCATGCTTAAGAATGAACCACTGCTATCTTGGAGATCTTTTAAAAGCTCTTTGTTGGAAAGCATAAAGGCAAACAGCATCAGTATGAGCACACCTCCAACGTACACCATAATTTGAGTGATAGCCACAAAATCGGCCAAAGCAAAAAGATAAAGTCCTGCCATTGCAAATAACACAATAAAAAACAGGAATAATGCACGAGCAATATTTTTAAGGTTGACCAGCAGGAGCGCCGATCCAACTGCTAGGAATGCAAAGGCGTAGAATAAAATACTTTCCATGCTTTATTGCTGCTTTGCTGCCTCCTTTTCAGCTTGAAACTTGGTCCATTCTGCTTTGCGCTGTGCAACCTCACTATCGGTCATATCTGAAAACCCATAGATAAGATCGGTCAGTTTTTGAGAACTGCGGTCATATTCATTGGTCATGGTAATACATTCCGTTGGGCATACCACCGTACACAGTCCACAATACATACATTTGGCCATATCAATATTGAACTTGGCCGGATATAGCCTTTTTACACTTCCATCGGACGTTTTCCCGATCGCTTCCGGTGATTTGATCGCCTCAATTTCGATACAGTCGACGGGACATGCTTTCGCACATAAATCACAGACAATGCAATCCTCGATGTCGACTTGCAGCTGATAGCGTGCAACTTCAGGGATAGGCATTTTTTCACGCGGGTATTGCACCGTGACAACACCTTCCTGTTGTTCAAAATAATTATCCTTTTTGATATTTAACTCCGTCCGCGAACGTCGGGCACCAAACAAATGTCGGACAGTCAAAGATAAACCTTTGATTGCCGTACGAAATGCATGCGAAGCCGTTTTAAATATCATATCTTAAGCTATAACTAAAATTCGCCAAATTGCAGAGATGGCCATACAAAGAAAAGCCAGCGGTGTTAATACTTTCCAGCATAAACTCATCAGCTGGTCTGCACGTAACCGCGGTAATGTCCATCGAATCCACATTTGGATACCGACAATAAATAATGATTTGGCCAGGGTCCAAAATATTCCCCAAGCTAAGCCTGTGGTCCAATCAGCCAGCTTTATAGCGCCAATATTAGGCAATGGTGTATTCCAGCCTCCTAAAAAGAGAACGACGCCCAACATCGATACCAAAAACATCATGGCATACTCTGCCAAAAAGATAAAGGCAAATTGTATCCCCCCATATTCTGTATGGAAACCACCGACCAATTCAGATTCGGCTTCCGGAATATCAAAGGGAGCACGATTACACTCGGCGAGCGTTGCAATAAAAAATATAATGTAGGTGATAATCAAATGTGGGGCCTGAAAAATGTTCCAGGCGAAGAGACCGCCAATTTCATTGACCTCCCAAATGCCCATGAACTTAATGCTTCCATTGGTTAAAATACCTTGGCCAATGGCAATTTCATTCAAATTTAGTGTTTGGGTAAGCATCACTACAGCAATCAGCGATAGACCTACTGGTATTTCATAGGATACCATTTGTGCAATGGCCCGCATGGAACCCAATAAAGAATATTTGTTGTTAGATCCCCAACCTGCCATTAAAATGCCTAAGGCATCAATGGAGATGATAGCCATAATAAAGAATAAGCCCGTATGTGTATTCGCCGGAATAAAATCTTTCGCCCAGGGAATAACAGCAAAACCTGTAAATACAGCAACGAAAATAATGATAGGAGCAATCCTAAACAGGATTTTATCGGCTGATGAAGGGGTAATTAATTCTTTTTGTAATAATTTGAGAATGTCGGCAATCGTTTGGAGACTGCCATACTTTCCTGTTTCCATTGGTCCTAGGCGATCTTGTACAAATCCGGCGATCTTTCGTTCGGCGTATACTGCAAACAAGGTGAAAGCTGCTATAAAGGTAAAAATAGCAATGGGAACCAAGATATGTAGTATTGTATCTAACAAGTCTTATTTATAATGATTTTTAATAAGTGACCAATGAATACGCAAACTTAACGAAAAACAGGGAATTTAGATAAGGAAAAATTAAAATATACTTAACAAGTAGATTATCGTGACAATAACGTAACGGATAGCAAGATTATATTGTTCGAATGGACAATTTCGAATCAGTCGGAAGAGGCAATATAAAGGGAATGAAAATAAAAAAGCACCCTACGGGGTGCTTTTTTAGGATATAAATCGAAATCGAATTAACGATTTGAAAATTCAACGTAGTCGCGTTCTGTGTGGCCAACGTACACTTGTCTTGGACGACCGATCGGCTCTTTGTTTTCACGCATTTCTTTCCATTGTGCAATCCATCCCGGAAGGCGGCCTAAAGCAAATAATACAGTAAACATATCTGCTTTGAAACCTAGTGCACGGTAGATGATACCCGAGTAAAAATCAACATTTGGATAAAGTTTTCTGTCGATGAAGTATTGGTCATTCAATGCCGCTTCTTCTAGTTTTTTCGCGATATCCAATACAGGATCTTGAACACCTAATTTTTCCAAGATATCATCACATGCTTTTTTGATGATTTTAGCACGAGGGTCGAAGTTTTTGTAAACGCGGTGACCGAATCCCATTAAACGGAAAGGATCGTTTTTGTCTTTTGCTTTAGCAAGATATTTTTCAGCATCACCACCATCATTTTTAATGGCTTCCAACATCTCAATGACCGCTTGGTTTGCACCACCATGCAATGGACCCCATAATGCATTGATACCTGATGCAACAGATGCATAAAGGTTTGCATTCGATGAGCCAACAATGCGAACAGTAGATGTCGAACAGTTTTGCTCATGATCAGCATGTAAAATTAACAACTTGTGCATGGCGTCAATGACAACAGGATCAAATGTTTTTTCATCATTAACTTCTCCAAACAACATATTAAGGAAGTTGTCAATATAGCCAAGATTATTTTTTGGATACACAACAGGATGACCTAACGATTTCTTTTGAATCCAAGAAACGATTGTTGGCATTTTTGCCAAAAGGTTGATGATCGTTTGATCTTCTTCTTCGTCTGTGAGGTTTGGATTTAAAGATTCTGGATAAAATGCCGACAATGCGCCTACTAAGCAAGAAAGTTGTCCCATTGGGTGAGATTTGGAAGGGAACCCAGCGAAGAAATTTTTCATGTCTTCGTGAATCATCATTTGCTTTTTGATGTCAGCTCTGAATTTTTCCAATACTTCTTTTTTAGGAAGCTCTCCATAAATCAACAAATAAGCAACTTCCAGGAAAGTTGATTTCTCTGCCAACTGCTCAATTGGATATCCTCTATATCTCAATATGCCTTTTTCACCATCAAGGAAAGTAATCGCACTTTTCGTTGCACCTGTATTTTTGTATCCTGGGTCTAACGTAATAAATCCGCTTAGATCTCTTAATTTGGAAATATCAACTGCTTTTTCATTTTCAGTACCGACAATGACCGGAAGGTCATACGAAGTGCCGTCTAAATTTATAGATGCTTTATCTGACATGTTTATATATTATCTTATATCTGATTTGTTATGCTAATCTCACAAATTTAACTATTTGATATTTAAAATTGAAAGTTCTTTTGGAATTAAAATGACATCATTGCGTCATTTTGGATAATATTCACTAATTATTTACTTAAATAAGCAAATAATTTATTCAAATTTAACATTATCTTATTCTGCAAAAATATCAATCGATTTTTCTTTGTGCAACCTTTCCTTTGTCTTCATAGTTGCCCTGTTTACCCGATCCGAAAAAAGGTATGATGACAAAACAAACCAGAATAATGGACGTCAGTGTCAGAATTCCCGTGGTCCATAGTATTTTGCTGAAATTTTCTGCATCTAATAGTTGAATGCCCCATAGCCCCAAAAGGAAATAGGTGGCAACGAAAAGTATCACCAGTGTGAATAATATGCCGAATACGTATTTCATAGCTGAATAATTTATTTGTTATGAATGGATTTCACCTCAGTATAATTGAGCTGAATCGTCCCGATTTACATTTTTGAAAGATCTTATGGAATAGATATCACTTTTAAGATTGAACTCCCGTAATACACTATATTTTGTTGAGAATCTGTTTTTTTAATGTGTCGAATTCTTCTTGGGTAATAATATTCTCACGAAGCAGCAGCTGCAGCTTTTGGAGTTTCTCGACAAAGTCGCCCTCTTGCTGAATATGATCTTTGATCTCCTCTTTTTGAAGGTCAAATTGCTTTCCGAGTTCCATACCGACTCCCAGTTGTGCCCCTACACCGGCGATTCCGCCTTCATTTTTAGCCGCATCGCGTAGTGCCCGTAATTTTTCCAATTCAACATAGCTTAAGCCTGCCTGTTGTGCTGCTTGTGTCTGTGTGCTTAAGTCGGCGATTTCTCCAATTCTGCGTTGGGTATTGGTGTCAAATTGAGTTCCTAAAATTTTGAAATCCGTAATGTCGAGCCCAAGGTCTTTAAAATCTTGTTCAACCGCAATCTTGATGTCGCTGGATAAAAGCGCCAGTTGACTATCAATCTCATTATAACCTAGTTTCTTTTGTGCGATCTGTGCAATAATCTGTTGAGGGATCCGATTGTTAAGGATGTCCTGAATGACAGCGGTACTGACCGTATTTTGATTGGCTACAATGTTTTTATAGAAATGTACGGGTTCTTTGATCAGGTAGGAAAATGTACCATTCAAACCGATTTCTACGGGCAAATTATAGTGAGGGTCGATATATTTGATCGGCGATCCTGTTCCCCAGGATTGATTGACGATAGCGGCTGTGCGAAAGAAGTAGATATAAAGTTTATGTTCGGATTCAAAATTTTGCCGCAAACGTGCTAAAGTGGTAAAAAAAGGATGGTTATCCGTTTTTAGATTGTATGTACCCGCCTCGGTCAGGAGGTTTTCACCTTTTCCTTCGTAGACAAGGATACAACCCTGGCCTGGAGCGAGGATCAATTTACTGGAATTTTTGATCTCATTCCGCTCAGATGGAAATTTATACCACAATAATCGAGGATCCTGGTTTTTCCACTCAATGACCTCAGAAAGCTGGTTGTTAAAAAGATTAAATAGTCCCATAGTGTTTAATTTAGTGTGTCGAATTTGGGGTTATACCCTTCAAACTTGTTGATTTGTTTGCCATTATTATCAAAATAATAATAGCTGCTCCCGTCTTTTACAATAAAACCATCCTTTAACAGGCACCCATTTCCATAAATAGACTTCAGGTCTGTGGTGATCGTTTTTTGTATGGCACCTGTTGTTATGTCCAGCAGCTGTATTTGTAAGGGGTCGTCTTCCGCAGGTGTCGGTTTATACGCAATAAGGAGCGTTTTGTCATTTTGTGCAACCACCACGGGCTGAAAATAGAGCCTTCCCGGTGTGAAGTCTTTAAAACTGACCAGACGGGCTCCTTTAAATTGCCATGGATTGATCAGTACCTTTTTGTAGGGGTCGCGATCAGTAAAAATACCTGATCCGCCATAGTCCTTATCCCAGGAAAAGCGCGGGCTGTCTTTTGGAAATCCATATTGGTATTGGTAACTGTACTGGATTAACTGAATTTTTTCTTCCGGATAATAACTGGATTTACTTGAAAAGGTGAATTCCGTTTTTGTCGTTGGATTAGGAAGTTTTTTCCTTCTTTCGTCATATAGCTGTTTATCGGGAATAGATTTGTTGATTAAGGGATAGTAAGCCAGGTTTTGTCCTTCATTGTTGACAATTTGATAGGCAGAACCATAATCCTCGTATTTAAATTCAACTTTGGCGATGCCCGTGCTTAAAGAAGGGGCATCTTTTACATAGTTCTCCAGTACACTTTTATAAGTGAGTGTATTTCTGTCCAGCTGATAAATATATTTGGATTTTACGATAATATAAAGATTCTGATCTTCAAATACCTGAAGTTTGACATCGCTGCTCGACAGTTCGACGGGCGTTTCCATCAAGGTCTTTACCCATTCTTTTTTGCCGGTTTTTGGATCAAAAAATCCAATGTAAACTTTATTGTCCTTGCCTTCGTCCATTCGATTCCTGAATGTGCCAACGTTACCGACGACGACGACATGGGGGATATTATCTTTGTCCAGAAATAGCATGTTACTTGCGTAGTTCCATTCCAATGGTTCGGCTTCTTCTTTTTTTTCTGTCGTGTTGGAGGAGCTGTAAGTTGAATAATTGGGCTCTGGCTTTTTAGAGAAAATAGCGCTTAAACCACCAATGACAAACATAAGTGCAATAAAACCTACTATCGCAAATAATACGATTCGAATGGCTTTATATTGATCTTGGTTGTTGCGTGGATAGTTGTAATTGTGATTGATATTGATGTCGTCGCTATCTAAAAAAAATTCTGTTCCACAGCTATCGCATTTATAATAATCAGGGCGTAGCGTGGTGATTTTTATACTGCCACAATGCGGACATTTGATCGCTTTGATATTTTTAGCCATTTATCTTTCTTGTATTTATTTTTAACCATCTTTCTAAGGCATGTTGTCCAACTGATTGTTGTCAATTTTATACACCGAAAATGTTTACCTTGTTTAATTGATGAAACAATTTATGAATGAATTTAGAATTAAAATAATCGTATAACAAATTTTTTGCCAGCTAACTTATATTCGTCGAATTTGAATTTAAATACGCAGGAAATGAGCTATTTCTTTTTTTGCAAGATTGAGGACGATTCTATTTGGCTAAGATCCGTCAGGTAAAGAAAAAATATTTTTTGTATTTACGAATTATTCGTAGATTAGTGTTAGATTAGAAAAACGAAGATAAAGATATGGAAAAATTAACAGCACAAGAAGAGCAGGCAATGCAATCTATTTGGAGTCTCAATGGAGGCTTTATAAAGGAAATCTTGGACAATATAAAAGGTGAGAAGATGCCTTATACCACCTTGGCATCAACGGTGAAGAATTTAGAACGCAAGGATTTTGTGAAGGCAGTGCGTTATGCCAATGCCAAACGCTATGAGCCGATGGTGAGTGAAGAGGATTATAAGGCCAAGTTTATGAATTCTTTTGTTGGTGATTATTTTAAAAATTCCTATAAGGAGATGGTTTCGTTTTTTGTACAAGAGGAAAAACTAACAGCCGATGAATTAAAGGAAATCATGGACATGATTAAGCACAATAAATCTTAGTCATATGGAAAGTCTACTCACCTATATTATACAAGTCAACCTATTGTTGGGTATTATCTATTTGGGATATATCGGACTATTGAAAGGTTTGACATTCTATTCGTTAAATAGAGTCTACTTTTTAGTGGGGGGAATGTTTGCTTTTGTATATCCATTTATGGATTTAAAGTCTTTGTTTGTACAGCGTGGGCTGGATATGGGGGTGATAGGCGAACAGATTTCGTTTTATATGACAGAGCCGGAAGTTCAACAGCAGCTGACCTTGGGAAGGTTGGTGGAAATTGTGTTTATGGTCGGTGCAGTTTTATTGTTATTAAAATTTGTATTTCAGTTATTGAGTTTATTGCGGATTCATCTGAATTCGACGTCCGACCGGTGGCGGACCTACCTATTCAGGAATGTGCTCATTCCTATTGTTCCATTTTCGTTTTTGAATAAAATCTATGTTAATAAGGAGCAGCATCTGGATGCTGAACTAAAAGATATTTTTAAGCATGAGGATATTCATGTGAAAGGCCTTCACAGTTTGGATATTTTATTGTTTGAAATGATATTGGTGTGTTGTTGGTACAATCCTTTCGTTTGGCTCATGCGCAGGGCTATTCGCCAAAATTTGGAGTTCTTGACTGATCAACAGGTTCTCGATAAAGGAATTGACAAGCAGACGTACCAATACAGCCTATTGAATGTGTCCAAAAAGGGCACTTCAGTAGGGTTGAGCAATCAATTTAATTTTAAACTTTTAAAACGTCGTATTATGATGATGAACAAGAAGCGGTCATCGAAAATAGAACTGAGTAAGTATGCTTTCCTTTTACCTGTATTTTTATTGACGGGAGCAGCATTTACGGTTAGTAAAGCCGAGGGCAGTATAGAGAATGTGGTTGAGAAGGCAAATGAGACGGCTGTTATCGACTTGAACAGAGATTTACAGGTTGATGTTTCCTTGCCAGCAAAGATGGTCAGTAAGGTAAATAAGCCTTTGGTGGAATTGAATACTATAGAATTAAAAAAAGATACTGTAAAATCCAAGAGTGGAGCAGATACTATTCATTTTCGGACAAGTATGAAATTCGAAAAGGAGCCTCTCTATATTGTAGAAGGGAAGGAGGTTAATCCAACTATTATGGCTGCTATCCCGGGATCGGAAATCCAGTCGATCGATGTGATTAAAGATAATGGAAAGGCAATATATGGCGAAAAAGGTAAGAATGGAGTTATTCTTGTTACGTTGAAGAAAAAAGGTTCACCTACGATCACCAATCAGACACTTACCTTTACCTATGATAAAAAAGAAGATGCGAATGCACCGGAGCTCAAGGGAAAGGTACAAGGAGTTGCAGTCTATATGAAGGGACGACCTACAGATCTTGAGCCGGGCAAGTTTGGTGCCCGTAGTATTGGTGGGATTAAGGGAGATCCACTATTTGTTGTTGACGGAAAAATTGCCGCCGACAACAAAATCAACGAGTTGGATCCGAATACAATTGATAACATTACGGTCTTGAAAGATCAAGCCGCGACTGCAATATATGGCAAACATGCAGAGAATGGCGTCATCATTGTGAACACCAAGGCCTATGTAAAGGAACATCCTGAAGTGTCTTCTGATGTAGAGGACCGTCTGTCTGGAAAAGTGAAAAAAGTAATTAAGACCGAGTTGGAGAAGGAAAAAGGAGAAGCGGTTAAAAAAGAAAAGGGGCAATAATCCATTCGATAAAAAAAAGCCGATATATTCGGCTTTTTCTGACTTATTTTGTATTGAGGTTCGTCATGGTCAGTTCGATGCCGATATTGACAAAACTCTGAATCATTTTAACAGAATGATCAATTAAAGCCGGTAGTTCAGCTTGTTCCTCTTTGTCAAAAGGGCCAAGGACATAGTCTACCTGTCTGCCTTTTGGGTAATTATCTCCGATTCCAAAACGTAAACGCGGATACACCTGTCCACCGCAGAGTTGTTCAATGGATTTGAGTCCATTATGACCGGCACTGCTTCCTTTGGGTTTCATGCGTAATGAGCCAAAGGGAATAGCCAAATCATCCACAATAACCAATACATTCTGAATTGGAACTTTGCATTGTTGCATATAGTAGTTTACCGCTTTACCGCTTAAATTCATATAAGTGGTGGGCTTAATCACGGTGACATTGTGCCCCCTTTGCTTAAATTCGCTATAATAGGCTAATTTTAGTAAGGAGAAACTGGCACCGGCCTGTTTAACAAGCTCATCAGCTACCATAAAACCTATATTATGTCGTGTGTCGGCGTATTCACTGCCGATGTTGCCCAATCCAACGATAAGATAATTCATGACGCAAAAATAGAAATTTTAATAAACAAAACCTTCATGATTTCGCAGACATCAACAGAAATGAAAGCGAAAAAAAAAGCACCGAATTTCGGTGCTTTCTGTAGTATTTTAAGAATCTTGTTCAGATTATTTTTTACCACCTTTAGTTGCTTTAGCTGCTTCTTGTTCAGCTTGACGCAATGCACGAGACATGATTACTGATACAATTGTATCATCAGCATTGTTCAATACTTTTGCGTTTTCCAATTGAATTTGACCTACGCGAACTGATTTACCAACTTCTAAAGATTCCATTGGTACAGCAATTTCTTGTGGTAAGTTTGCAGGTAATGCTTTTACGCGTAAATTACGTAATTTTTGAACTAATTTACCCCCCATTTTAACACCTGGAGAAGTTCCTGTTAATCTGATAGGAATATTTAATGATACTTCTTTGTCATCAAATAATTCTAAAAAGTCAACGTGAGTAACTAAGTCAGTTAATGGGTGGAATTGCGCGTCTTGAACGATAGCTCTTTTAGTTTGACCCTCAATGTTTAATTCTACAATGATTACGTCTGCAGTGTAAAGAACTGGTTTCAAATCAGCTGCGGATACAGAAAGAGCTGTTTGCTCTGTACCACCGTAAAGTACTGCTGGTACTAAACCTTGGTAACGCAATTCTTTTGCATCTCTTTTCCCTACGTTCTGTCTTACAGAACCGCTAATAGCAATTGATTTCATCTTTTAATTTTTTATAAATTTGAGGTGCAAAGATAATCTAATTTTTGATACTATCAAAAAATACAATTGATATTAGCTCGAAAACAGGCACTTATTCAAGATCATGAACTTTTCCATGTTCATAATTATACCCATGCAACTTTGCTTGTTCAGCCTAATGTATGACCAAATTGATACCATTTCCTACATTAAAAGCGAAATAAGCCTCTCTTAGCAGGGAAATAACAGGGGGTTAACAGGGATTTACCCCTGTTATCCCCTTGTTAATCCCCTATAAATACCTTGTTAATGTAGGAGTTGATATAAATCAAGTGTTAACTTGTATAGGAGTTAAAAAAGCGGCTCGCCTGTGGTTAAAAGATAGGGCCAAGCGGAATAGTAATTTTAAATGTTTGTTGCTTTTAAAAAAGGGTAGGATGGTGACATACAAAAAAGACTCTGGTCGTTTCGCCAAATGCGTCCCGTACCAGAGTCTAATATTTATAGCTGCAAGGCAACGTTTATTCTACTTCAAATAAATCGGAGATAGAAGAGTGTTGATTTACGCTTTTGATAGCTTTTGCAAATAAATCAGCAGTTGATAATACTTTGATTTTAGTCGACTGTTTTGCTTTTTCTGGATCCAATTGAATGGTATCAGTCACAATCATTTCAGATAATACGGAGTTTTCAATAGTTTCGTAGGCTTTACCTGACAAGACAGCATGTGTACAAACTGCTCTTACAGATCTTGCACCGTTTTCCATGATCAGCGCTGCTGCTTTCGAAAGTGTACCGGCTGTATCGCAGATATCATCGATCAATACAACATCCTGACCCGTTACATCGCCAATAATAGACATAGATTCGATTTCATTCGCACGTTTACGACGTTTGTCACAGATAATCACTTCCGCATTGAAAAATTTAGCAAAAGTACGTGCTCTGTATGAACCGCCCATATCTGGAGAAGCAATCGTTAGATTCGGAAGTTTTAACGATTTGATATAAGGAACAAAAATGATGGAGCCATCCAAATGGTCAACAGGGATATCGAAAAAACCTTGGATTTGTGCTGCATGCAGGTCCATGGTCATGATGCGGTGAATACCTGCGGCAGTCAATAAGTTGGCAATCATTTTTGCGCCAATAGCAACTCTTGGTTTGTCTTTTCGATCTTGTCTTGCGAAACCAAAGTAAGGGACTACTGCCGTAATGTAATGCGCTGAAGCTCTCTTCGCTGCATCTGTCATTAATAATAATTCAAAAAGATTGTCGGTTGGCTGGTTGGTAGATTGGATGATGAATACATCGCTTCCGCGAACTGATTCATTGTAGAATGGTTGAATCTCACCGTCGCTAAAACGCGATAATGTTTTGTCTCCTAGTGGTTTCCCGTAAGATTGTGCGATTTTTTCGGCCAGTTCTGTAGTGCCAGAACCTGCAAATAGTTTAACCGTGTTGAATTGCAAAGGCATGGTTTTGTATATTTATGTTGGGTTATTGTATTGTCGTTTATTCAATATTTTTATTCCCTTACTGTTTTTTAAAGTTAAACATTAAAAAAAATGGATTGTTTTCACAATCCATATACTCTTAACTTTAAAAGTTGTCCGACCTGGATTCGAACCAAGACAAACAGAACCAAAAACTGTCGTACTACCCTTATACTATCGGACAATGTCTCTAAAAAGTTGACGTTTCCGTCTTTTTCTTTTTGACGACGCAAAGATAGAGATTTGTTTTAAAAATCAAAATGCAAATTTAAAAAAATCTGAACCCTTCTATAAATAATAAGCCTTGCATATAACGCAGAAAAGGCTTGCGATTTGCAAGCCTTTTCTATTGTTTGTTGTCCGACCTGGATTCGAACCAAGACAAACAGAACCAAAAACTGTCGTACTACCCTTATACTATCGGACAAACAATATCAAAAGTGTTTTCTACCGTAATGATGTCGTTCACATTTGATGATGCAAATATACGGACTATTCTTATTTCTGCAAATAAAAATGTGCTGTCAAGTGCATTGGGGCTGATTTTCAAAGAAATAATTTTTGTTTTTATCTAAAATGATCGGTCTGGTTGCTGTTTTTCTTTCCGAATTTTCATTCCCAATAGATGAGGATGCGTATCAATCTCCTGCCATGCGCCTAATATCACTGGCTTTAGAAATGTTTTTTTAATTAAGATGTGTTAAAAAATCAGAATAAAGTTCATTTCTTATTAACTTATCCTTATTTTCGAGCCGTATTAATAATACTTTTTACAGTTATCATTTTATGAACTATACTAAAATCAACAATCTTTTAGGATGGATATGTGCGCTAATTGCAACTATAGCGTATGTCATGACTGCCGAACGATCGACGAGCTGGTGGGACTGTGGTGAGTTTATCGCTTCAGCCTTTAAGCTTCAAATTGTGCACCAGCCAGGAGCACCGTTATTCTTAATGATTCAAAATATATTCTCCAACCTTGCTGGTGGGGATGTTACACGAATTGCATTCTGGATGAACGTGGGCTCGGCGGTATGTAGTGGTCTGACCATTTTGTTTTTGTTTTGGACAATTACAGCTTTAGCAAAGAAAATCGTTGTAAAGGGTGTTGATGGATCATATACATCAACCGATTTAATTAAAATATTCGGCTCGGGTGCTGTAGGTGCCTTAGCCTACGCATTTACAGATACATTTTGGTTTTCTGCCGTGGAATCTGAGGTCTATGCAATGTCTTCATTGTGTACGGCGGTTGTATTTTGGGGGATTCTAAAATGGGAAAACCACGCCGATGAGGCGGGGTCAGACCGCTGGTTGATTTTTATCGCCTACGTGATGGGGCTTTCCATTGGAGTTCACTTACTGAACCTTTTGGTTATTCCTGCCATTGCTTTGGTTATCTATTTTAAACGTTCAAAAACAGTTACATCATCAGGGGCAATCAAAGCTTTCTTAATTGGTGTTGTTGTCTTGGCGCTGATCTTATGGGGTATCATTCAATACACCGTTAAAGCAGCAGCATATTTTGATCTGTTCTTTGTCAACAGCTTGGGCATGGGCTTCGGTACAGGCTTCAACCTATTTATGGTTTTAGCAGTGGCTCTTTTTGTCTATGGTATCTGGTACTCGATCAAGAAGGCCAAACCGATGCTGAATCTGATCCTGATCAGTGCAGCATTCATCATTTTTGGTTATAGCTCTTTTGCCATGATCATGGTGCGTGCCAAAGCAAATCCTACTTTAAATAACAGTGATCCAGATAATGCGTTTTCCTTTGTAAGTTATCTCGGACGTGAGCAATATGCAAGTGAGCCTCTTTTAAACGGACCTACATTTGACGCGCAGGTAGTTGACGCGGAACCGACCTATACGTACAGAAAAGATAAGGATAAGTATACGAAAGTGGAAAACGGCATGGACTATAAATACGATAAAACCATGTTTTTTCCGCGTGTTTACAGTTCTAGGGATCAGGGCCATATTGATTATTACCGTGATTATTTAAAAATCCCAGAAGGACAGTCTCCGACTTTTGGTGATAATTTGAAGTTCTTTTTCAGTTATCAGATCGGACATATGTATGGACGTTATTTCCTGTGGAATTTTGCCGGCCGTCAGAATGACCAACAGGGTCAAGGATCATTTACAGAAGGAAACTGGCAGGCGGGCATCAAGCCGATTGACCAAATGCATAATGGTGGACAAAATGCAATTCCGGATTCATTGAAGACTGATCCTTCAAATAATAAATATTACTTCTTGCCTTTGATTATTGGTTTAATCGGTGCATTCTGGCATTTTGGAAAGAGACAACGCGATGCGGGAATCGTGGGCTTGTTGTTTTTCTTTACAGGCTTAGCAATTGTATTGTATTTGAATCAAAGTCCGTTACAACCTCGTGAACGTGACTATGCCTATGCAGGTTCATTTTATGCCTTCGCCATCTGGATCGGTTTGGGCGTATTTGCAATTGCAGATTACCTTAGTAAAAAAGTGGATGGTAAAGTGGCTGCCGGTGCTGCTACTGTAGCTTGTCTATTGGGTGCTCCAGTATTGTTGGGATTTCAAAACTGGGACGATCACGATCGCTCGGAAAAAACAACTGCACGTGATCTCGCTAAAAATTATTTAGCTTCTTGTGCGCCAAATGCCATCTTGTTCACCTATGGAGATAACGATACCTATCCTTTGTGGTATGTACAGGAAGTTGAAAATTATCGTCCGGATGTGCGCGTGGTAAACTTAAGTTTGTTGAGTTCGGACTGGTATATGCGTCAGATGAAACAGAAAGTGAATCAGGCAGACGGCTTACCAATCAATATTGACGACGAAAAATTCAAAAAAGGTGTTCGTGAAGTCCTTTACTATCAGGATATGAAAGTACCAGGGCATGTGGATCTGGATTTGATTATGCAGATTTTATTGTCCGACGATCAAAAGAACAAATTGGAGTTGAGAGGTGGTAAGTTCGAAAACTTCCTGCCAACGAAAAACTTTAGCCTTCCGGTGAATAAAGAGTCTGTTCTGAAAAATAATGTAGTGCCTAAAGCTTGGCAGGAATCCATTGTAGATACAATGAGCTGGACCTACAACAGGAATTATATTTCCAGAGCCGAACTGTCTATTTTAAATGTGTTGTTAAATAACGATTGGAAACGTCCGATCTATTTTGCGGCAACCGTTCCAAATGACAATTACCTTGGTCTGGATAAATATTTAGTGCAAGAAGGTTTTGCCTTGCGTTTAATGCCAATTGCTACGCCTGCTGGGGCCGAAGGTACATTGGTTGATACACAGTCTGCTTATAAAGATATTACAACAAAATATCAATGGGGTAATATGGCGCATGCTTCCTACCTGGATCCTGAATCTTATCGCATGATTACCATGATTACCAATACAGTGATGGGTGGTACGGCAACACAATTGATGATGGAAGGACATAAGGATGAGGCACGAAAAGTCGCTGTTGAAACTTATGAGAAAATGCCAAAACGTGTTTATTTGATGCGTGATATTTTGGGATATATTCCAATTGTTAATGTATTGTATGAAACTGGCGAAACCAAACGTGCAAATGAGATCGTAAACCGCAATTTGAAGTTTATGACACAGAATATGCGTTGGTATCAGGATATTGCTCAGACAAAGCCCGAGCTGGAATATTCAAATATAGGTACGGCTCTACGTGCTTTGGGCGCTTATAAGAGCATCTTGGCTTCTACCTCGGAAAAACAATTGCTACAGCAAGTGACCGATTTAGAGAAATCATATAAACAACAGTATGGTGTCGAATAACAGTTAAAGACATTATTTTAATATAAAACGCTGCCCTTTGCTGCAGGCCTTCAAAAAAAGAAATTTGTTTTTTTGAAGCGATGTAGGAAAGGGCAGCTTTTTTTGATTATTTTTTCTTAGCTTAAGGGCGTATAAACCAGCCTGAATTAGGATGAAATACCCCTGTATAAGAAGTATACTTGCTTATGAAAACTATCTGGGGATTCTATACATGGCCTTTACAACCTCCTAAGGCAGCATGGATGCCTAGGGCGGAGATGAAAATCGATACTTAATAAATAATTATTTGCATATGAAGCGCCAATTAAAATTGTGGGATGCAGTTATGCTGGTCATGGGATCAATGATCGGAAGCGGTATTTTTATTGTCTCGAGTGATATGATGCGGCAACTGGGGTCCGGATATTGGTTGGCGATAGTCTGGCTGTTGACAGCATTGGCTACTGTTGCGGCAGCAATATGTTATGGTGAATTGTCGTCAATGTATCCGAAGGCTGGAGGTCAATATACCTATCTGACAGAAATATTTGGTAAGCCAATCGGTTTTCTATATGGTTGGAGTTTGTTTACCGTTATTCAAACGGGGACGATCGCTGCAGTAGCTGTTGCTTTTGGTAAGTTTACCGCTTACCTCATTCCGCAGCTGAATGACGCTGCCCCGCTGTTCCAGCGTGGAGAGTTTAAGATTACCTGGATACAGATCCTCGCTATGGGCGTTATTATACTGCTTACCTTTATCAATACAAGAGGGATCAAAAGCGGTAAATCCGTTCAGTCTTTCTTTACTTCTGCCAAAATCATTGCCTTGATTTTATTGATTGTAGGTGGTTTGTTGTTGATTAAGGAAAATCATTTTTCGGAAAATATGGCGTACGGCTGGGATTCTTTTCAAAACTTAAAAGGTGTTGGCTGGACGCAGATCTCTGGAGGGGCATTGATGGGGGCATTGGCTGCAGCGATGGTCGGTTCGGTATTTAGCAGTGTGGCCTGGGAAAATGTGACGTTTGTTTCCGGCGAGATTGTCAATCCGCAGCGCAATGTTGTTCGGGCATTGGTCATTGGCACGAGCCTGGTGATGTTGCTTTATATCAGTTGTAATTACATTTACCTAGCGGCTTTAAATCGGGAGGAGATTGCTTTCGCCGCCAATGATCGCGTTGCCATTGCAGCCGCAGAAAAAATGCTTGGGCATAGTGGCACGATCGCTATGGCAATTCTGGTTATGATCTCTACCTTTGGTTGTGTCAACGGACTTGCGCTTTCAGGAGCGCGTGTTTTTCAAACCATGGCAAAAGATGGTCTATTTCTGAAGCAAGCTATTCCCAATAACAAATATGATGTGCCTGCAAGATCCTTATGGCTACAGGGAATTTGGGCTTCTTTGCTTTGTCTAAGCGGGCAATACGGCAATTTACTTGATATGATATCCTTTGTTATCGTGATATTCTATATGATTACTGTGCTTGGTGTTATTATACAACGTATCCGTAGACCGGATTTGGAACGTAGCTATAAGACTTTCCTATTTCCGGTGACACCAATCCTGTACTTGCTGATCGGCACAGTGTTTTGTGTATTACTGATTATTTATAAACCACAATACACTTGGCCGGGCTTTATACTCGTGCTTATTGGGGTGCCGGTATACTTTTTTGCCCGGAATAATAAAAATACACAGGTAGACCAGTGATCATGGGCTGTGAAATGTCAATTTTAAACAGGGGGTCTGCGGATAAATGAAGGAAATGTACATCGCTAAAATCAGATGGACGTAGGTGCAGGGAAGCATGCGAATATTGAAATTAATTGCCCCTCATGGCTTTATTTTTATTAAAAAAAGTGTAGCTTTGCTCAAACATTCCCATAATGAAACAGTCGATTTTATTAGACGGACCAAAATTTCAAATCACAATTCAAAGACTATGTCGTCAATTGATTGAGAATCACGGTGATTTTTCAAATGCTGTCGTCATAGGTATTCAGCCCCGAGGAACTTTCTTAGCTCGACGTATTGTCAAAGAGCTCGAGCAGATGATCGGAAAAGAGATTTTAGTTGGTGATTTGGATATTACCTTTTATCGCGATGACTTCCGCACAAAAGGGAATGCCGGTCCGCTCTTAGCAAATAGCACAAATATCAATTTTATTGTAGAAGGTAAAGACGTCATTTTTATAGATGATGTTTTATGGACAGGACGTACTATTCGTGCCGCGATGGATGCTGTACAGGCATTCGGCCGGGCAAGAAGCATAGAACTGCTTGTTTTGGTCGATCGTCGGTTCTCTAGACAGATCCCTATTCAGCCTGATTATATTGGAATACAGGTAGATTCTATTGATTCGCAAAAAGTAATTGTTAACTGGAAAGAATCCGAGGATCAGGATAGTATTATCCTGATTACGGAGAAGAAAACTTCAGCTAGCGATTAATAGGGGTGCAGTAAGATCCTGGAGGTATTGTCTACCTTTGGAGGTGCACGCTGTCAATAAAACCTTCATGACTTCGCAGACGCCAACAGCAATGAAAGCAAACTGAAGGTTCTTTCTGGCCAATAAGATCAGACACTTTCAGAAAAAAAATGATTAGTAAATATTTGAATATACTATAAAATGTCATCTGTAGCAGAACAATTAAGTACTCGCCATTTATTGGGGATCAAAGATCTGAATGAGAAAGATATCCAATTGATCCTGGATACAGCAAGTAATTTCAAAGAGGTATTAAATAGGCCGATCAAAAAAGTTCCTTCATTACGGGATATTACGATTGCCAACGTGTTTTTTGAAAATTCAACGCGGACACGCTTGTCATTTGAGCTTGCTGAAAAAAGACTTTCTGCAGATATTGTTAATTTTGCGGCATCCTCGTCTTCAGTAAGCAAAGGCGAGACACTCATCGATACGGTCAATAATATTCTTGCCATGAAGGTCGATATGATTGTGATGCGGCATCCCTATGCAGGAGCTGGGGTATTTCTAAGTAAACATGTTGATGCACAGATTGTCAATGCCGGTGACGGCGCACATGAACACCCGACGCAAGCTTTGCTTGACTCTTTTTCAATCCGTGAGCGGTATGGTGACGTAGCCGGTCGTAAAATCGCTATCGTTGGAGATATCACGCATTCACGTGTTGCATTGTCCAATATCCTATGTCTGCAAAAGCAGGGGGCAGAAGTGATGGTTTGTGGTCCAACAACATTAATTCCCAAACATATTACATCATTAGGTGTAAAAGTTGAACATGATTTGAGAAAAGCGCTGAACTGGTGTGATGTGGCAAATATGTTACGGATTCAATTGGAACGTCAGGATATTGCCTATTTTCCTTCCTTAAGGGAATATTCCATGCTTTATGGATTGAATAAAGAAATTTTGGATTCTTTAGAGAAGCCGATCACAATTATGCATCCCGGACCAATCAATAGGGGCGTTGAGATCACATCGGATGTCGCGGATAGCGAACATTCCATTATTTTGGATCAGGTTGAAAATGGTGTTGCTGTGCGTATGGCTGTCTTGTATCTACTAGCAGGACAACGCGGATAGTTTAACCTTCGTTTGAAGTGCCCCTGTGGCGATTCGGAACGAGGTTATACTGTTTTCTAATTCAACAATATTATGCCTGACTTTATTTTTTGTCGGGCATATTTTTTGTGCAAAATTTCCGTTATAATACAGTGTTATACACAGATGTTAATAACTTTTGTGTAAAATAGCTCAATTAAAGTATAATTTAGTAAAATGAATAAAACTATCTTCCAGAGAAGTGGAGATTTGAAAAAAAGCAGCGCGGTTTTGATGAATTTGAATTTACATCAAATTGATCGCTGTTTGGAGGGAGATTCATTTACATTTGCAGATAAATAACATATTAAGGTTTCACATATTATGTATAAGAAGATTTACCAGGTGGGAGTTGCATTAACCGTTATGGCGACGCCAGCATTAGCGCAACAGACAGAATGGCAACAAATCAACAAGGCGTACAAAACAGGGATGGAATTGTATGAACGCGGAAAATTTAGTTCTGCTTCAGCACAATTTGATCGTGTTGAAGCCTTGCGCACAAAATCCAATTTGCAATTGGACGAAACAGAGGAACTGTCTTTGTTGAAAGAGAACGTACGGTATTATCAAGCGGTTTGCGCCTTGGAATTGGGTGAATCAGATGCCGAAAACCGTTTTCTGAAATACATCAAAGATTTCCCTGTCAGTGCAAATGCTAAGGCGGCTTATTTTCAGATCGGTAAATCCTATTATGCTAAAAAAGATTATGTTAAAGCGTTAGAATGGTTTAATAAAATCGACAGCAAAAATCTAGCAGGTAAGGAAAATGTTGAATATCGCTTTAAATTTGGATATGCTTCCTTTATGACTAAGGATTATAAAACAGCAAAACCATTATTTGAAGGACTGAAAGATCAAAAAACGGAATTTCAGGAAGCTTCGATCTATTACTACGCTTACCTATCGTACCTAGATGCAGAGTATAAGACTGCATTGAATGAATTTGAACGTCTGAATGGATCGAAACAATTCGAAAATAGCTATCCTTACTATATCACAGCTTTGTATTTCTTGGATAAACGCTATGATGATGTGCTGGATTATGCATTGCCAATTCTGTCAAGAACAAAACAGGAAAACGAAACAGAGATGTTCCGTATTATCGCGGCAACGTACTTTATCAAGGGTGATCTAAAAACATCGAAAGAGTATTACGATAAATTCCAGGCACAAGATCAAGGTAAGACGCAGAATAATCAGGATAGCTACCAAATTGGTTACATTGCCTATAAATTGAAGGATTACGATAAAGCGATCACCGAACTGGAAAAAATGACTGATCCGGACGCGTATTATCAATCTGCGATGATTACCCTGGGTGATTCTTTCTTGAAGAAAGGCAATAAGCAATCTGCGCGTAACGCCTTTTTCCGTGCTTCGAAATTGGACTTTGATCCAGCGATGCAAGAAGAAGGGTTATTCAATTATGCGAAGCTTTCCTATGAATTGGAATTCCACCAAGTCGCCTTGGCTTCGACACAGGAATACCTGAAAACCTATCCAAAATCGAAACGTTTGGAGGAAGCAAAAACCTTGCTTGCTGAAGTATTACTGAGCACAAAGAATTACCGTGAAGCAGTTGATATTTTAGAATCTATTCCTAAACGCGGAAAAGAAGCAAATGCAGCTTATCAAAAGGTGACCTACTATAGAGGTTTGGAATATTATAACGAACGTGCTTTTGAAAACGCAATCTCCTTTTTCATGCGTTCTGAAGAGTTTCGTTACGATGAGGAAATTTATGCTTTGGCAACTTATTGGAAAGCGGAAGCGATGTATGAAGTACGTAAATACGGAGAAGCGGTTACCAATTTCAATAAATTCTTACGCTTGCCAGGCGCCAGCAAGACAGACGTTTATAGTTATGCCAATTATGCGTTAGCTTACGCGGCTTTCCGTAATGGTAATTACAGTACTGCTGCAAATTATTTCGAGCGTTTCTTGGCTTCCGGTGGTTCAAAGGGAATTGAAATGAATACACGTAATGATGCTATTGCACGCTTAGGTGATTCTTACTTCTCCTCGAAAAATTACGGCAGAGCATTAACAGAATACAATAAATTGATTTCGTCTAAAGCTCCTAGTCAGGATTATGCTTTATTCCAACGAGGTATTATTCAAGGATTGCAGGGGGATAACAATGGTAAGATTTCAACATTGAATGCTGTTATTTCACAATTCCCGAATTCTAATTATGCTGATGATATTGCATTTGAGATTCCTTATACGCGTTTCTTGATGGGAGAGAGTGATCAGGCGATCTCTGGGCTCCAAACAATGGTGGAAAAATATCCACGTAGCAGTTATGTCCCACGTGCTTTGGTAACGATTGGTCTAGTCCAATATAACCAAGATAAAAACGACGCTGCATTGGCAACATTCCAACGTGTGGTTGACCAATATGCATCAACGGATGAAGCAAAACAGGCCATGCGTTCGATTGAGAATATCTATCTGGACAAAGGTGATGCGACAGGTTATATCAAATATGCAACTGGAACAAACTTAGGTGATGCGTCGAAATCGGAGCAAGATTCCCGTTCATTCTCCACTGCGACAACCTTATTCTCCAGAGGGAATTATCAGGGTGCAGTGGAAGCTGTAAATGCTTATTTCGATAAATTCCCGAAACCAAACCAAGAGAAATATGCACGCTTTGTGCGGGCAGAAAGTAACGCAGCTCTGGGAAATACAGAAGATGCATTGCATGATTACAATATTATTTTGAATGACTGGACTTCCCCTTATACGGAGCGCACGTTGATTTCTGTGTCCAATTTATATTTGAAACAAAAGAAATATAATGAGGCTACGCAGCTGTTGAAAAAACTGGAACTTACTTCTGAATATAAGTCTAATTATGGTTTTGCAATCAACAACCTCATGGTCTCTTATTATCAGATCGGAGATTATAAGGAAGCATTAAATTATACCAACGCGGTTAAGAATTACGAAAAGTCTTCCGAAGAAGAGATCGCAAATGCTTTCTTGTACGCCGGTAAATGCTATGTTAAGCAGAATAAGAAAACTGAAGCAATGAAAGAATTCAGTTTGGCAGCGTTGAAGAGCCGTACCGTATACGGTGCGGAAGCAAAATACAATGTTGCCCTACTGCAATTGGAAAATAAACAATACGATGCTTGTATCAAAACAGCAATGGATTTATCGGATAATTTTTCTTCCTACGAGTATTGGGTAGCAAAAAGTTTTATCACCATGGCTGATGCCTATGCAGGTAAGGGCGATACCTTCCAGGCAAAAGCTACACTTGAATCGATTGTGGATAACTATGATGCGAAAGATGATATTTTGCCAGCAGCAAAAGAACGTCTAAATAAATTGAACAACAAAAAGAAATAGGATACAATGAAGAAGTTGCAAAATAGAAACGTGAAGAAATATACTTTAGCAGCGCTTTTGATGGGCGTGGGATTGAATTCTTTTGCACAGGAAACAGGCAAGAAGAATGATCCTGAAAAACCGGTCACTATCGATTCTTTTGATGTTGTTCGTGATTATAAACCAATTCTTGCGGATGCAGTGAAAATCCGCCGTAGTCCCGATATGACCAATAAAAGGGAGTATCAGCCCAAATTGTCCTACAACAATATTTTGGACAAAAAATTGGATATTAATACTGGTCTGAAACAATTGAATGTACAAGAGATCCCTTTTGCACAACCCTTTGAGCATAGTAGCAACTATGTCAAATTTGGTATCGGTAACTATAACAGTATATTGGGGGAGGCTTATTTAGCTTCTGAGCAGTTTGAAAACACTAGATTTGGCTTATTTGCGAAGCATTTAAGTCAAAAAGGCAATATTGATGGACAGAAGTTCAGTACACAGGATATCGGTATTTTTGGTCGTCGCGTATTGGATGCCGTGACCGTCAAAGGAACCATCGGATACAACCGTTACGGAACAAATTTCTATGGCCAGACCTTTGATCAATCGGGAACAACCTTGTTGAATGCGACTCCGGATAAGCAAACCTTTACAGATATCTATTTAAATGGAGAACTGTCAAGTAATGTTGATCCTAAAAATGAGCAAGCATTAAGCTATTCAGCAAAAGTTGACGGTTACTTGTTTAAAGATGCTTACAAAGCCAAAGAGAATTCAATTGCATTATCAGGTTATCTGAATAAGCGTTTAAGTGCTTTCAATGTTGGAGCGAATTTAAGCGTAACGATGAATAATGCAAAAGATAGCGCTGAGGTAAAAAACCATTTGGCCGTTATTAATCCATATATCCGTTTCAAAGGCGACAACTATAATGTAACCTTGGGAGCGAATTTGACTTCCGAATTCGGTGATAGTACACGATTCAATGTTTTCCCATCAGTAGAAGCGGATTTTGCCCTGGCGCCAGAATATATCTCTTTGTTTGCGGGAATTAACGGTGGCGTAAAACAAGCTTCTTTCCGGAGTTTTGCAAAAGAAAATCCTTATTTGGCACCCAATGTCAGGATGATCAACTCGATAGAGAAAATGAACGTCTATGCGGGGTTAAAAGGAAATGCCGGTGCAACGTTTGGTTATAAAGTAAAGGTATTCTACAAGCAGATCGAAGGATTGCCTTTGTTTAAAAACAGTACATATGGCGATAGCCAAAATGGCTATGTTCCTTGGGCTTTCGATGTAGTTTATGACGGCGTAATCAATAAAGCTAAGCACATGGGATTGGAAGGAGAGATCAATGTCCGTCTTTCGCAACTGGTTAATCTAGGTGGAAAGGTATTTATTGACGACTATAAATTGAGCGATGAAGAAGAAGCTTGGGGATTACCTAAATTCCGTATGCAGGCCAATGCGCGTTTCAATATTTCCGATAAATTGTTCATAGACGCTGAGCTTTCTACCCAAGGCAATACGTATGCGTATATTTATGATTATAACACCGATGGCAGCCGTATTGCTAACAGTGGTCATAAAGCAACAATCGCTTCGTTTGCAGATCTTAATGCCGGTGCAGAATACCGAATCAAAAAACAATTTGGTATTTTCGTGAAAGCAAATAACATCTTTGGAAAAGAATACGAACGTTATATGTATTACCCAAGATTGGGCTTTAATGTAATTGGTGGTCTTAATTATTCGTTTTAACGAATTAAGATTATAAATTTGCATCTTAAAATAGTGTGCGATGAATCTAGGCAAAAACATCAATAGTTTATTAAAACGTTATGCGGAAGTATACGTGCCCGGAATAGGTGTGTTCAAAAGAATTCATTCTCCGGCCCAGTTCGATAAACAGAATAATGTGTTTTTGCCACCGATCTCTTATGTTGAACTGGACTATTCGGCCCAACATGGATTTAATATTGTGCATTATATCCAACAACAGGAAAATTTAGGTTTAAGTCAGGCACAGCAAATCTTATCGGAAGCTGTCGATAACTTAAGGGCTGATTTAGGCCAATTCGGACAGGCGAAACTGGATGATCTTGGATTATTGATTAGTTATGGCGCGAGTTTAGTCTTTAAACCGTTGGACCTATCGGGGTTTGACTTCCAGCCGGTTACGAATATTGTTGCACCGGAGATTGAAACAGTCGTTTCTTCGTTGGAAGAAGCAACAGATGAATTGGATGAATCTTCACCTTTGAAAGAAGATTCTGGTCTAGACACTGATGCTGAGCGAGCACAAGCGGAAGAGCTTGTATCGGTTCCGGAGATTCAGGAAGTATCGATTCCCGAAGAGGAAACCGATGAGGAAACCGATGAGGATGAAAATAAGGAAGAAATTGTCGAATCCGTAGATGAATCGGTGACCCCTGTATTAGTGGATGAACTGAGTCCTGAGATCGAAACAACAAGTGACTCCGTTGTTGTTGAACCCGAAATAGACACACGAGAAGAAGAGAAAATCGAGGAACCTGAACCTGCAGATAAGACCGCGCTAACGGATAGCGATGAACTCATTGCTGATGAAGTTGTTACTCAGGAAGAACAAGTTCAGAAAAAAGAGCTTGGTGCTATAGCGGCAGCTAATGCACATTCAACGTATGTACCAGATGTCTATGAAGAAGAACCCCGTCATTCCAATGCGATTTGGTATTGGATCACCGGAATCATTGTATTGGCAATGGTTGCTGTAGGGGTCATTTATACGAATCCGAACTTAAAGGATTCGCTATTTGGTGCAAGCAAACCAGTTGTCAAAAATGCGGATACACTTGTTCAGAATAAACCGATTGCACCTACTGATACCTTGTCCAATACATTGGCGGCAGATAGTTTGAAGAAAGCTGATTCATTGGCCAAAATAAAAGTTACTGATTCTGTCAAAAGCGCAACGCTACAAACTGTTGCAAAGCCAACCACCAAAGCTCCTGTTCTGGAGGCAAATCCGGTGATCAAAGAGTCGATCCCGGTTGCGCAACCAAGCTATCAATTGGTCATTGGTTCTGCGAAAACAATGGCACAAGCGGAGCAGGAGGCAAAACGCCTTCGGGAAATGGGGTACAAAACAGCGCGGGCTGTAGAAGGAAAGTTTAAAAGAAATAGAAAGAAAATCATCTTGAATACCTACATGACAAAATCCGAGGCAGACCTCGCAAAGAAATCTGTAGAGAAAAAAATTGAAGGTGCTTGGGTAGAAAAATTATAGAAACTATATAAAACTATTAATAATTATGTCATTAGTACAGGATACAGCAAGAGCCGCTGTGGATTCATTTAATCAAGCTGCGCAACAACCATTACCTGCCGCCGCAAGTACAGAAAACATGAGTTTGATCGATATGATGATCAAAGGGGGATGGATTATGATTCCGATCCTATTGTTGTTCTTTATTGGATTAGTTATCTTTTTTGAGCGTTATCTGACTATTCGTCGTGCCGCAAAATATGATAATAGCCTCATGTCACAGGTGAAAGCGAATGTACTATCCGGAAACCTGGACTCTGCGTTGGCCGTATGCCGTTCGAGTAATACTGCATTAGGACGTATGTTGCAAAAAGGCTTATTGCGTGTCGGAAGACCTATCAAAGATATTGAGGGCGCTATTGAAAATGTGGGTAAGCTGGAAGTTGCCAAATTAGAGAAGAATATTAATATCTTGGGTATTATTGCAGGTATTGCGCCGATGCTTGGTTTCGTGGGTACGATTTTTGGGGTTATTAAGATTTTCCATGAAGTTGAGCTAGCTGGTGGTATTGATATTGCATCTGTATCCGGAGGTTTATATGTAAAAATGGTATCTTCTGCGTCAGGTCTTGCCGTTGGTATCTTGGCTTACCTGGGTTACCATATTTTAAATATGATGGTCGAGCGTTTGATCTTACGTATGGAAACCGATGCAGTAGAATTTATTGATTTATTGGATGAACCAGGAAGATAATGAATTTACGAAGTAGAAAAAATAAACCATCTGCGGAGGTCCATACTTCAGCGCTGAATGACATCATGTTTTTCCTGATGTTGTTCTTCCTGTTGGCCTCAGCAGTTTCTAATCCACAGGTCGTTAAGCTTTTGTTGCCAAAATCTAGCGCTGGCGAACAATCTGTTGCAAAGAAAACTGTCACGGTATCGATTACAAAAGATTTGGGCTATTTCATTGATAAAACTCCAGTTCCCATTGAAGGATTGGAAGCTGCAATTCAATCGCAAATGGCTGGTGGAGAGGAGTTAACAATCATGCTCTATGTTGATAATACTGTTCCTATCCAAAATGTCATTTCGGTTATGGATGTAGCTAATCGTTTGAAAGTGAAGGTGGTGTTGGCAACTGAACCAAAAAAAGATAAGTAAGTATCATTAAACTTTTTTCAAGTTTATTGGTCAGCTATTAATATAGGAGATTAATGCGATGAGATATCATCTTCAACATGAAGAAAATAATTTCCCTAAAGCATTGGGGATATCGACTTTGGTCATGGCATCGTTGCTCTTGATTGGATTTTTTGTTGTTTTTAAAGCGCAGGCACCCGACGAATATGGAATGGGTGGGATGATCGTCAATTACGGCACTTCACCAGAAGGTATGGGGGATGACTATATGAGTGTTGAGGAACCTTCGGTGGATCCCAATGCCAATAACGAGCGCCCTGACCGTATTGATCCTGTTGAAACGCCTACACCGACTCCGACACAACAGGTTGCGGAGAAGGCGGTCGTTACACAGGATGTAGAAGATGCGCCTGCAGTAACAAAAACTGAAAAGAAGGTCGTTTCAAAAGCACCGGAAACAACCAAGGAGGTAAAAGAAGTGGCGCCGAAGGCAAATGCCAAGGCACTTTTCAAAGGCAATAAAAATAACGGTACCGGAGCTGGTGACGGTACAGGGACGACTCCTGGGAATCAAGGTTCCAAACTAGGTGATCCTTTAGCAAGTAATTACGGCGAAGGTGGATCTGGAAACGGTAACATGATGTTGTCTATTGAAAACCGAAGCTTTACCCAAAGACCGAGTATTGACGATAATGGGCAGCAGGCTGGAAAGGTTGCTGTAGAATTTAGAGTGAATAAGCAAGGAATTATCACCTATGCGCGTGCTGGTGTAAAGGGAACTACGATAACCGATCCATCGTTATTGGAGAAATGTGAGCGTGCTGTTCGAGGTGCTCGGTTGAATCAATTGCCGAATGCTCCCGACTCTCAGACAGGAAGGATTGTATTCAATTTTAGATTAAGATAAAAATCATTCACATGAATGCTTATAATGAGGCAATCGAGTATCTGTATACTCGATTGCCTATGTTTACAAGGGATGGCGCCTCAGCCTTCAAAAAAGACCTAGACAATACCATCAAACTTTGTGCTGCGCTAGATAATCCACAGCAAAAATTCAAAACTTTACATATTGCCGGTACAAACGGAAAGGGATCCACTTCCCATATGTTAGCGGCTATTTTGGCTGAAGCAGGTTATAAAACCGGTCTTTATACTTCGCCACATTTACTTGATTTCAGAGAACGTATCCGTGTAGACGGACAGTTATGTGAGAAGGAATTTGTCGTGGATTTTGTCAATACCTATCGTGAGCTGATCGAAGAAGTATGTCCTTCTTTTTTTGAGATTACAGTAGCCATGGCTTTCGATTATTTTGAGAAGAATAAGGTTGATATCGCTGTCATTGAAGTCGGCCTCGGAGGCCGTTTGGATAGCACCAATATTATTCAACCAGTATTGTCTGTTATTACCAATATTGGCTTTGATCACATGAATCTTCTTGGGAATACGCTGGCGGAGATTGCCGCTGAAAAAGCAGGGATTATCAAAAAAAACACCCCAGTGGTCATTTCGGAATATGCCGAAGAGACCGCATCCGTATTTTTGAACAAAGCACAATTAGAACAGGCTCCTCTCCAATTCGCTTCGGATATATACCATACGAAGATGCTAACGGTGGACCAGGATTACCTAACAGTACAAGCTGTTGATGCTGCAGGTTATTCGGTGGACTATCAGCTCGATCTGAAAGGCTCCTATCAGGTGAAAAATCTGGCAGGTGTGTTATTGGCAGTCGATGAGTTGCGTAAACAGGGTTTTGAGATCAGTGAGCAGCATGTCTATCGAGCGTTAACAAAAGTACAGAAGGCAACAGGAATTCAGGGCCGCTGGCAGCAACTGTCTAAAGATCCATTTGTTATCTGTGATACAGGGCACAATGAAGATGGAATTCATGAAGTACTGAAAAACTTGGCTACGACAATTTATGATAAATTGCATTTCGTCATAGGAGCGATGCGGGATAAGGACTTGTCTCATATGTTACCTTATCTTCCGAAAGATGCAATTTATTATTTCTCAGCTCCGGATATGCCTCGTGCTATGCCAGCAGATTTACTGCGAAAAGAAGCCTTGGAGTTCGGTTTAGTCGGACTCGACTATCCGTCAGTGAATGCTGCGTTTGATGCTGCAAAAGCTGCGTATCGGAAAGGTAACCTTATTTTTGTGGGGGGAAGTAATTTCGTGGTTGCGGAAGTGCTGGCTAGTCTATCTACTGAATAATAGAAATTAAAATTTCTCCAGGATTAGTTCTTGGAATGCCTATAAAACACAAAGGGATTGTAATCGTTACAGTCCCTTTGTGTTTTATAGGATCGCTTGTATTTAGTCATTGATGGTCAATTCACCGCGAATATCCTTTTCAATCCAATAAGCAACTTCTTTCTGATCTTCTAATTCACCTTGGAGGTACATTAATTTGGTGACAGCTGCTTCGAATGTAAGGTCATAGCCATTGAGCACGCCGATGGATTTAAGTCCTTGTGAGGTCTCGTAGCGCCCCAATTCAACAGATCCAACTTTACATTGGGAAATATTAAGGATATTTTTACCTTGTTCAATTGCTTCCTTCAGTAGATCCAGAAACCAAGTATCTGTCGTTGTATTTCCCGATCCGAACGTTTCCATAACGATCGATCTTACATCTGAATCCAGAACAGCTTTAATTGTTTGCGCGGAAATTCCGGGAAACAGTTTTAGGACGGCAACTCGATTGTCCAGTTTGGTATGTAGGATAAAGTCTTTATCAATATTATTCAATAAGGCATCTGTATTGTATTTGAGGTGGATGCCGGCTTCTACCAATACCGGATAATTGGGTGATCTGAAAGCCTCAAATTTGGCTGAATTATATTTAAATGAACGATTTCCGCGGAATAACTTGTTGTCGAAAAGAATACATACCTCTTGTATGATAGAGATGCCATCCTGCTTTGCGGAGGCGATTTCTAATGCTGTCATCATATTTTCCCGTGCGTCGGTCCGGATTTCACCAATAGGCAGCTGTGAGCCCGATAAAATAACCGGTTTTTGGAGGCCCTCCAACATAAAGCTCAGTACAGAGGCTGTAAAAGCCATTGTATCGGAACCGTGTAGAATAACAAATCCGTCATAATCTGCATAGTTATCCTTAATAATTTGCGCCATTTCGATCCATATCTCAGGCTTCATGTTAGATGAATCGATAATGGGTTCAAAAGAGTGCACGGTCAGCTTATAGTCTAAACGGCTTAAATCAGGGAGATTACGTTTGATCAATTCAAAGTCGAAAGGAACAAATGTTCCTGTTTCATCTTTAACCATTCCAATGGTCCCACCTGTGTAGATAATAAAGATATTATGCATTGAGTTTTGAAATTATATACCAAAAATACGTTTTGAATTTTCTGTTGTGATTTCTGCCACTTTTTCGACGGAAATCTGATGGAGGTCAGCTACTTTCTGTGCGACGTAAACTAAATAGCTGCTTTCATTTTCTTTACCACGGAAAGGGACTGGAGCCAGATATGGAGCATCTGTTTCGAGGACAATATGCTTTAAATCGATTTCTTTAACCACATGATCCAAACCTGCTTTTTTAAAGGTCACTACTCCGCCGATGCCTAACGCAAAACCTAAATCAATCGCCTGATGGGCTTGCTCGAGTGTACCCGTAAAACAATGCAGTACGCCAAACAATTTGTCATCGTGCAGTTCTTCCAACAATTCGAACAATTCTGTAAAGGCTTCCCGGCAGTGGATATCGATCGGTAAATTTAATTCCTTAGCCCATTGAACCTGAGTTCGAAAAGCATCTTTTTGAATCTCAAGGGTACTTTTATCCCAATAAAGATCCAATCCGATTTCACCTATGGCATGGACTTTGTGTGTTTCCAAGCTCTTTCGGATGGTTTCTAACTCTTCCACATAGTTTTCCTTGACATCGCATGGGTGTAATCCAAGCATGGGAAAACAATGTTCTGGATAAGCTGCTACGGTATCAAATACAGGTTTTATGGAAGCGCTATTAACGTTCGGCAAAAAAAGACGTTGTATGCCATGATCAAAGCAACGTTGTAGGTGTTCTTGCAGTTTTTCGGTTCCTGCATGGTAATAAATGTGTGTATGTGTATCTGTAAGCAACATAGTTTTCTGCGTGGAGGCAGCGGGTTAGGGTAAAAACTTGTTTTTATTATTATCGAATAAAGTGGTCTACTTAATTACCAAAATTTCAATTCGCTCTCCAAAGATAACTTATTAATTAACAAAAATGAAAATTAATGCAGGATTCCTTCGACTGGAATGAATTCCTTTTTTGTATCTTGGAAAAAGCCTTCAAGAGGTGGTCAGCTCTTGATGTCATGAAAGCGGTAACAAAGGTGATGAATACCGCTGATAAGAACATTCAATAAAAAGTGTCAGAAGTCAAACATACCGTAAGATTTGCTGTTAAACAGATAAACGAGGCGGTTGTTGTCCTATTTTTATAAGAATAAATGAATCATATGATGAATAAGAAGTTATGCCTGGGTTTATTGACTTTGGCGTCGGTTATGTTTTTAAACAAACTACATGCACAATCCCTGATTGACCCATCGGTAAAAGATATTATTCAAAAAGCCTTTCAAACAAATAAAGAATTGAAGTTGAAGGCCTACGAAGTTGATAAGGCAAAACTGGAAGCAGAGGGGATAAAAGCAAACCGGCTGCCCCATGTCTCGGCACTTGGGTTGTACGGCTATGTGCACAGCAATGGGAGTGTAGATATCCCTACGGTTAATATTCCTTTATTAAATTTAGGCTTGTTTGAGGGAGCAACTGGATTTAGTATGCATGGGCAAGCGGCCTATGCCGGTGTCTCGGTCAAGCAGATTATTTTCTCGGGCTTGCAGATTCCGAATGGAATAAAGGCATTGCAGGAAAAAGCCGTTGCCCAACAATATTTGGAATCGGCGAGCCGTGAGACGTTATCAAAGGATATTATTGCTTCTTTTGATCAGCTTATGCTTTTGGATGAAGTGGATAAATTAATTGTCGATTCGGAAAAACGACTAAAGAAAGAACAGGAAAAGGTGAATAAAGCGATTCAGAATGGACTTGCAATCCCGTATGATCGAGATAAATTGAAATTGGCCTTGCTTGAACTGGACGAGAAAAAGGTGGAAGTTTCGGGCAATCGGGATCTGCTATGTCAAAAGATCGAACAGGAAACAGGGGTTTCTTTTCAAGAAGTAGGCGGAATACATTATGGTCTTAAACCCATATTTTTATCCGAATTACCCCAGGATGTTGAACAGCGATCTGAACTTAAAGCATTGGATGCTTCTTCCAAAGCCTATGAATATCTTTATAAGAAAGAGAAAGGGGGAGCTCTTCCCGCGGTCTTTGCCTTTGGATCCGCAAACTATCTGAATGTATTCAACTCTAAACTCACTGTTAAAGATCAACCTCTATTTGGGAACGTCAACCTACCGCTCAATTCCATAAAGGGCAGTCCAAATTTACTCGTCGGAGTGGGGGTTAAATGGGATCTTTATACCGGTGGAGAGCATCACAACAAGATTAAACAAGTTAAACTCGATCAAAATATCAATACCACCAAACGGGAGGATACGCAGGAAAAGTTAAATCTACTATTGAGTAAGAATACGGTGACTTATACGACTGGCAACCAAAAATTGAAAGTGGGGGAACAGCAGCTGAAAGTTGCTGAAAATAACCTTTCTATGGCTGTCAAACAGTATCAAGCGGGGTTGATCGATGTGACAGAGTTACTGGCTGCCGAAAATGATTGGTATAAAGTTAATTTGGGCTATTTTAACAATGTTTTGCAGCAGCGTACTGCTGCGGTGGAATTATTACATACATCAGGAAAATTATTACAAACTATACATGAGTAAGATGAAGAATTTATATGGGATATTATCTCTGTCTATTTTTGTTTCTTGTACAAATCAAGTGAGAGAGAAGGCTATTGAAGGAAAGGTAGAGCGTGAGCAAGTGACGGTTGTAACCAAAGTTCCGGGAAAAATTGCAAAACTTCTGGTGGAGGAAGGGGATTTTGTGCATGCAGGTGATACACTGGCCATTTTGAGTATTCCCGAAGTGGATGCCAAAGAGGAACAAGCAAAAGGCGCGTTACAATCTGCTGATGCACAATATAATATGGCCGTTAAAGGAGCTACAAAAGGACAATTGGTACAATTGCAGGCTAAAGTAGACGGCCTGAAGGAACAATATGAATTTGCCAAAAAATCAATAGGTAGGTTGGATGCGCTTTTGCAGGACAGCCTCATTCCGCAGCAGAAATATGATGAAACTTATGCGAAATACCAAGGGGCGAAAAATCAGTACCTCGCAGCTCAGGCTGAACTAGCCGAAGCGAAAGGTGGCGCTAGACAGGAGCAGCAGATTATGGCCTTGGGACAGAAAGAACGTGCGCTAGGAGCGGTATCTGAAGTTAATGTTGCTGCGCAGGAAAAATATGTAATCGCTCCACAGGACATGAGCGTGGAGACGATTAATCTGAAGGTAGGGGAACTGGCTATGGCAGGTTATCCGATTATTAACGGCTTTCTTGACCGATCAACCTATTTTAGGTTTACATTACCTGAAAATCAAATTGGTAAAATCCAGAAAGGTGGATCTGTCGACGTAGAAATTCCTTATTTGAACCATAAAAAGGTTAAAGCGAAGGTGATTAGCATTAAAGCCTTGAATTCTTATGCAAGTATCGCTTCTGCTTATCCTGACTTTGATCCGCAACTTGCAGTATTTGAATTAAAAGTGGTGCCTGAGGATGCCGCAGGGGCAAAGGATTTGTTAACTAAAACGCTGGTGGTTCTCCATGCAAATTAAAGGGCTTGACTGTGAAAAAATTTTTAGAATTGATCCAACGGGAGTTTAAGCTCTTCTTCAATAATAAAGTGTTATTGATGCTTTTTCTGGGGGCACCGGTATTGTATGGCGTCTTGGTGGGGCATGTCTATCAACAAGGTAAAGTAACTCAGATGCCCATCATTGTGGTCGACGAGGATCATAGCCCTTTAAGCAGTTCGTTTATTGATATGCTTTCCGATAATGAGAGTATTGAAGTTGCCCGTGTGTTGCCTTCCTTATTTGATTCGAAAGATATTGCTATGCAATATGAGGCAACAACGATTGTGCATATTCCGAAAGGCTTTGCATCTGGAGTTCAGCAGGGGCGTTTACCCGAGATGACGGTTTTTGTCGATGGAGCAAATACGCTGACCTCTAATACCGCCATGATGGCGGTCAATGTCTGTGCTTCGACCCTTAAGGCGGGGATACAGATTCAGGCGCAAATGAAGCGTGGCGTTCCGGCAAAGGTCGCTGCACAGCAGTATGAACCTTTTAAGACAACCTTTGTTAAGCAAAATATTCGAAGCGGAAATTACCTTTATTTTATGTTACCGGGGGTATTGATTACCGTGTTACAGCAGGTTTTACTTTTGGGGCTAGCTTTGTCCTTTTCGTCTGAATTTGAAGGAAATACGTTTCCGGAGCTTGTCAAGAAGATCGCTAATCCAGTAGGGCTTATTCTTGTCAAAATACTACCCTATGTGCTGATGTCCGTAGGGATCTTATTGTTGTATTGGGGCTTTGGCCAGTATTACCGTATGCCTTTACATGCCGATTTTGGTCGCTTTGTGCTCTGTACCGTTGTCTTTTTACTCGCTGTCTGTTTTGTAGGTGTACTAGTTAGCCTCCTGCTACCTTCACAGCTGAAATCAACGGAAGTCCTGATGGTCATTGCAACACCAGCTTTTATCCTAAGCGGATTTACCTGGCCATCGAGTCTGATGCCGGAATGGGTACAGGCTATTGCGAATGTTATCCCATCCACACATTATTTAAGGATTTTTAGGATGATGTTTATTCAGCATGCGGAAAATTACCATACCGATAAGGCACTTATTGCGTTAACCATTATTATGGTTATTAGTTTTATATTGGCCACTGTCGTGCTTTGGCTGAAGATAAGGAAGATTAAAAAACAGGAGAAGAAGGCCGCATAGCGGATCCATTGCCAACAGAATGTTCACGATTTCGCAAACACCAACAGCAATGAAAGCGGAATGAAGGTTCTTTCTGGTCAATACCATCAAACACTCTCAAAAAAAAAACGGTTCCATCAGAGATGGAACCGTTTTTGTTAACTGAAATTTACAGTCAAATTATTTTTTTGCTGCTGGAGCTTTAGTTGCAGGTGCTGTTGCCGCTGGAGCAGTCGTTCCAGTAGGTGCTACCATACCCGGAGTTGTCGCTGTAGGAGCAGGGACTTTTCCTGGTTTGATATCCAATACTTCTACTTCAAATACCAAAGGAGCATATGGAGGGATAACACCTGAAGGGCGATCGCCATAAGCCAAAGATGAAGGAATTACCAACGTTGCTTTAGTACCTTTGTTAAACAATTGGAAAGCTTCAGTCCATCCTGGGATAACGCCATCAACACCCAATTGGAATTTCAATGCTTCGTAAGGACGTTGCGCGTTGAAAATTTTCTCTTTTTTAGCCACATCTGGAAGGTTCGTATCAAATACTTTTCCTGTAGTCAATGAACCTACATAATTAACGTGGATAGAATCACCAACTTTAGCATTTGCACCTGTTCCAGGTTTAGTGATTACATATTGAAGACCTGAAGCTGTCTTTGTTGTTTTCAAGCTTTTATCCTTGATGTATTTTTCAAGTTTAGCTGGTTCAGCAGCTTTGTGCTTGTTCAATTCTTCTTCAAAATATTTCTGAACTTGCTCACCCAATTGTTGATCAGTCAATTTTCCTTTTTTGAAGTGTTTTTTGACTTTGATCGAATAAACAATGAATTTATCTGCAAACTCTGGTTTTGGTTGGTGTGTTTTAGCAGCCATAGAATCCAAGTTGATTTTGAATACTAAGCTATCACCTTCACCTACGTATTTGAATAAACCAGTAGGGTCACCTGGATTTTTTGCAATAATACTGTCTGGATATAATTGAACGATTTGAGGGACTCCCATGTCATATGTACTTTGCATTGTAGAATCTCTGTCCGTTTTCACAACCATGTCAAGTGCTAATAAATCGCCTGATACTGCTTTTTCTTTGGCATTATCATCAACGATTTTATACTCAAGACCACCTTCAGCCTTTTTGAATTTTTGGCATGACGTCATCAAAAGACCGGCAGCCGCGAAAAATAGAATTGCTTTCTTCATTTTCTAATGTATGTTACGATATCTTATTTTGTTAATATTTCTTTATAATTTGGTAAAACCGATTTGAATTTTGCAATTACGGCTTCAAGACTTTCTTTTGAATTACCTCCTGAAGCGTTAAGATGCCCGCCCCCGTTGAAATACAATTTACAGATCTCATTGCAGGGAACTTCTCCAATCGAACGCAAAGATAGTTTAATTTGTTCATTTCTGTCAATAATTAACGCAGCCAATCGAATTCCTTTGATAGAAAGTGCATAATTGACTAACCCTTCGGTATCACCGGTGATAACTTCAAACTGAGTGAGATCCGCTTTAGTCACATGGATAATCGCGGTATTATATTCATGGATAACCTGTAGACGGTTGAGCAAACAGAAACCGAGGAACTTTAGACGACTTTCAGACGAACTATTGTAAATCTCTTCGTGAATTGCCCAATTTTGTGCACCACAATCAATGAGCGATGCGATGATGCGGTGAATTTCAGCAGTTGTAGAACGGAAACGGAAGGAACCGGTATCAGTCATAATGCCGGTGTAGAGGCAGGTTGCCATAGCAGCACTAATGTGATCCGAATCTTGCATCTCATGGACTAAGAAGCGATAAATCAATTGTGCCGTCGCTGCAGCGGATGGATCCCAAAAAGCGTAATCTTCAAATCCTTCTGGATCTAAATGGTGATCGATCACGCATTTGATCCCTTTTGCCTGACGAATTGGTTCGCCCATTTCGTGGATCCGTGCAAGACCATTAAAATCTAAGCAGAAAATGAATTCGGCAGCATCAATCTGTTGATTGTGCAGGTCAATATTCTGTGTATAAATCTGTACATTTTCTAAACCAGGTAACCAATCCAAAAAGGCAGGAAAATCTGATGGTACAATGAGATTTACCTGGTGCCCCTTAGCGGTCAGCCAGAAATATAATCCTAAAGATGATCCCAATGCGTCGCCATCTGGTTTGTAGTGCGTTGTAATTACAATACGTTTTGGTTCAGCCAATAATTCTTTTAATTCTTCCGATTTCAGCATAGTCATATTAAGTCTGCAAACCTACTATAAAAAAATTAGATTAGACAAATTTTTTATAAAGATCTTTTAGCATCTTATTGTATTTGGTGTTGATTTTAAAAAATTGATTTTCAGCGGCTTAAAACTTGTATACATAGACCTTGAAATCCCGCTTCATGCAGATTAAATAATTGGCATTGTCGCCATAGTTAATCGGGCCATAATAGAACTTGGAGAAACCTTCTACGGGGAATCCTTCTTGGACTAATCCATCAGATCCAAACACATAGATCATGCGGTTGTCGGTTCCAACGCCTATGATATCTGATTTACCGATCCGTTTAAAAAACAAAGGTCTGTTACTGGCCTCTTCGATGAATTTATATTCAAAGTAAGAAGAGGAGTCTCTTGCGCTGTATGCATTCAGTTTGTTGTTGGCTAGAATAACAAAGTCTCTGTCTGCTCCACCGCTAATATCTTCAAAATTAAAGAATGCATCTTTGCCCCAGTCGCCTAGTTTTATTTTTTTTGTTTCGCCCTCGAAAGGAATTTTGAATACACTGCCTTTATTATCTGCCAAGTAAATGAAGGAGTTCTTTTCATCTGACGCCGCAACTAAGCCTATCGGATTTTTAACGCTTTCGCCATCCGTATCCAGTGTTTTTTTGTGGATGATTTTGCCATTTTGATTAAAGAAATAAATGGAAGCTGTGCTGGTACCCGCAATAATATAATTTGTCTGACCCAGCGTGGTTGTTTTTAAATCGAATAAAATTCGACCACCTACACTATTATTTTCAAAGCTGTCCACTTTTTTACCATCGAGCGTATAAGCAAGAATTCGGTCTGTTGCCGGAATATAAATACGCTGCTCTTTATTGAAGTTGGCGATTGTAGCTCCATAAGTTGCCGAGTACGGCAGTTCAACGGAGAAGCCGGCCAGGTTTTTTCCATCTGGCATAAAGCGATATAAGCGGCTTTTCGTGACGGCGAGAATGCTGAGATCCTGCAATTGGATTGGCTCGCCCAAGATTTCACCTTGGAAGAGATTTTGCCAAAGTTCTTTCCCATCCGGTGAAAACGCATGTACTGTATGATCCTGTTCTTGAATCAGAATAAACTTGGTCTTACCGTCTTGATCTAAGATCCAGGGTTTATTAACGATCCGGCTCTCCAGCTGGGCGGTCCATTCGGGTTTGCCGCCCAGTCTCGTGTCACTCTTGAAGAGTGCATATAAACTGGATGAAAATGTGCCTTGATTGCCACTTAGCTGATAAGACCATGAGTAGAAATTTTGAAACCCATATTCGTCTTCGTCTTTGAAGTTTTTCGCAAAATCAGATTTTAAGTTATCCAGGATGTTGCTTTTACCAGCTTTAGGTTCTAAATAGAAAGTCACGTTACTGCGACTGTTCTGTAATGTCGCATGATTTTTAAATATTGCTGTTCCCGAGAGAAATTGCTTTTCCCGAAAAGATTCACGATAGTCTCTTAAGATGCCCGTTCGGCTGGCTACGACCATAATATTGTCCACAATGGTAAAATATGGTCTGCTAAAGCTCTTGAACGGTTCGCCAAAGAGTGCATGCAAGAGATTCGAATATTTAAATTGATAGATCGAATCACCGACAGAGGAGCTAAATTTCTTGAAGTTATCGGCAAATTGTGTCGAATCGGAAATGCTGATCAAACCTATCGCATCCTGATTATCCAACTCCGCGAGTGCAAATTCATCGTTGAAAATAGGCGCAATAACACTGTCAAAAGATACTTTGGTATCTTCTTCAAAGTTTTTTATGCTCTTGGCCAATCGGCCATCTTCTTTTTGCTGCACCAACAGTGCTTTTAGCCCGCTACGAAAGCTATGCGGATCTGAAATACTGAAGTCTATGTAAGATGCCGCATTTTTAGGCAGGTAGTTCCCCAAAGCTTGAACCTGGGCTGTCTGGGTAGCAAACAACTGGAGGTAACTGTTTTTGCTCGCCGTGAGGTCCGTTTCACCTTTAAAAATAAAAGCATCCTTTTTAAAATTCATATTCCAGGATGTTTGTCCTTTTAAGGAATCGATGAGGTTCAGATAATTACCAAATTTGGATTTCATCAATATTCGAGCGATCTGGGCGATCTGCTCATTGAAAAAGTATAGACTAAGTGGTGTGTTTTTATTGTTATGGTTGACGAAGAATTCGATCTGTTTGGCATTTATTTTCTTAACATTTTTGTCAAAGATCTGAGCGAGTACTTTTTTGGAATAGCTGGCAAAAATGATCTCGTGAGCATAAGCACAATAAAGCGTACTATCTTTACTACCTTGATTAAGACCATAAAAACGTTGCCCTAATGTGTCGAATGGCTGTACCTTATAGTTTTTTCCGATATTTCCAATCAGTGTTGCCAACGAATTATTATCAATACTTTGTCCAACCTGAACACTATACAAGGGGATAATCTGATCTTTTTCCTGATGGAAAGACAGTAATATTTGCTGTCCGGACACAAGAGGTGCTAGCTGTTCACTCTGAAGCAACTCCTCTTTTAGTTGTTCCAGATTGCTGAAATTCTGTTGACCAATAATAGCTTTAAAAAGTTCATAATCGTTAAAGATCGTGTCTACTGTCTGATCATTGGCAAAAGATGTAATCGCTAACGTGTTTTCAGGTAAGTATTGTAAAGCTTTAGAATCTTGTTTATTGTTTTTATTGAAGTCTCCAAAAAGATAGATCGTGGCCGCGATGACCGCGATGAATAATAGAACAGTGATGATGATTGTTTTTTTCATCCTTTTATTTTTTTTCAATGACTGACTAATCCCGAATGCATATTTATCGATCTATTGACCAACACGAGTGAATCCGGCTTTCATCAGAACAAATATGTAAGAAGTACTCACTTTTTTGACTTTGAGTGAGTACACTGAACTCGAATTTTTAAACGGTAATGAAGCGATCATGAGGCAAATGTTAATCAAGGATATACCCGTCCTTATACATGTTCAAATAGGTCGGTGAGCAGCATGGGGCTCATGATGATTCATACGTAAAACAAACCTAATAAAAATATATGGGAAGCGGTAGAGAATCGTTCCAATAATGCGCCTTTGTAATATAATTTTAACAAAAAATTCCTTATTTTGTTCTGTTTTTAATACATTTATCGCTAGAAACTCATTTTCAGCATTCACTTTAACATAATGAATAAGAAAATCATTTTAGCCGCTTCTTTGTTGGGAGCATTAGCTGTAATATTAGGTGCCTTTGGTGCCCATGGTCTAGAAGGAAAGATAAGTACATATCATATTGACACTTGGAAAACTGCAAATCAGTATCATTTCTATCATACCTTTGCATTGTTATTTTTATCAACTTTTTCGCGTGCAAAAACGTACTCCATTAAGGTATCGTTTATTGCTTTTCTCATTGGTATTATGTTCTTCTCGGGATCTTTGTATGTCTTGAGCGTGCGAGAAATTACAGGCTTTGGCAACCCGTCTATTTTGGGGCCGATCACACCTTTAGGAGGGCTATCGTTTATTGTCGGCTGGGTGGCACTGTTTATTGCTGCGCTTAAAAATAAATCATAATTTCCTCATTGAATATGTCTATGCGAATGCGTATTCGTATCTAATACTAAAGAAGCCTTCCTGAATCGATTTCCGGAAGGCTTTTTTAAGTTATATTGACCGCTACGCCCCCTCTTCACTCCACTTTAATTGCAGTTGGTGTCTGCGAAGTCATGAAGGTTTTATGGATTGCTGAAACCGTGATGGCTCTTTGCTTGAAGGTTTTTTGTATTTTTATACCATAATTTGAATTTATGCCCATTCCACAAGCTACGATTTTTAGTGAAAGAGATACTTTGTTTATTGATGTAGTTCTACCGTTAGCATTGGCAAGAACATATACGTATCGTATTCCGGCTGACTGGAACGATCGCGTGCAGATTGGCGTACGGGTGATCGTACAATTTGGACGGAACAAGATCTATTCGGCAGTGGTAAAGTCAATTAGTCAGGAAGCGCCCAAGCGCTATGAGGCAAAGTATATTTTGGACATCATTGATGAAAAGCCCATTGTCAATTTAGCACAGTTTAAACTTTGGGATTGGCTGGCTGAATATTACATGTGCAGTTTGGGTGAGGTCATGCAGGCGGCACTGCCTTCTGCATTAAAACTGGCCAGTGAGACCAAAGTGGTTTCTTCTATTTCCGAAGAGTTTGATCGTTCTACACTTTCGGATAAAGAATATCTCATTATCGAAGCCCTGGAAGTGGCTGGCGAACTTAAGGTCAACGATATCGTGAAATTGCTGGGGCAAAAAACAGTTTTTCCCATATTGAAGCAATTGTTTGATAAGGGCATTGTACTGATTTCGGAAGAGATTACGGAAAGATATAAACCCAAGACAAAAGCATTTCTTCGTTTTGCCCCTGACTTCAGAAATGAAGATGCAAAAAGAGAATTGTTGGATAGCTTAAACCGGGCTCCGAAACAACAGGATGCCGTCCTGGCATTTATGCAACTGGTAAAAAAGACCGAGGAAATTACCCGGCCAATGCTGGTTGAAGCTTCGGGCTGCGGAAACGGTGCCGTTACAGCCCTGATTGACAAGGGCGTTTTTGAAATAAAGGAAAAGGTTGTATCCCGCTTTCAAGGAGAAGATATCGAACTGGATGCTAATTTTCAATTTAACGAGAATCAGCAACGTGCTTACGATGAAATACAGCAGTCTTTTGACGAGAAGGAAGTGACGCTATTGCACGGGGTGACCGCCTCAGGAAAGACACAAATTTATATACGGCTTATAGAGCAGGCCATAGCTGCGGGAAAATCAGCGCTCTATCTCTTGCCCGAGATCGCGTTGACGGCTCAGATTACGGCGCGGTTAAAACTTCATTTTGGTGATAAGCTGGGGGTATACCACTCAAAATTTAATGATAATGAACGTGCTGAAGTATGGCATAAAGTGATGAAAAATGAGTTTCAGGTTGTTATTGGAGCGCGTTCTTCTGTCTTTTTGCCTTTTCAGGATTTAGGAATTATCATCGTTGATGAGGAACATGAAAGTTCCTATAAACAATTTGATCCGGCCCCCCGCTACCATGCCCGTGATACAGCTATCTATCTTGGTTTTTTACACCAAACTAAGGTCCTTTTAGGCTCGGCAACTCCTTCTTTGGAAAGTTATTACAATGCAAAGGCGAAGAAGTATGGCTTTGTTCAGCTGCTTGAACGCTATGGTAATGCGCAATTGCCGAGTATTGAATTGGTTAATATCCCCGAAGAAGGAAGAAAAGAAAATATGTTTTCCTATTTTTCGGGGACATTGTTAAAAGCAATTGAGGAAGCTGTAAAAAATAAAGAGCAAGTTATTTTATTTCAAAATAGACGTGGACATACGACTATGATCCAGTGTAATACCTGTGGATTTGTTGCGAAATGTGTTAATTGCGATGTGAGCTTAACCTATCACAAAAGCTCTAATATGATGCATTGCCATTATTGTGGCCATGTGGAACCTCCGCTTCGTGTTTGTCCGGCCTGCGGTATGCCGCATATCGAAAGTAAAGGGTTTGGGACCGAACGGGTAGAAGAGGAACTTGAACTGTTGATGCCTGAAATTCGCATCGGTCGGCTAGATCTTGACTCCACAAAAGGTAAATACGGTTTTGATAAGATTATCACAGCTTTTGATGAACATGAATTTGACGTGCTGATCGGCACGCAGATGGTTGCAAAAGGACTCGATTTTGGACGAGTAAGCCTTATCGGAGTTGTCAATGCAGATACAATTATTAACTTTCCGGATTTCCGTTCATATGAGCGTTCTTTTTCTCTATTTTCTCAGGTAGCGGGCCGCGCAGGGCGCCGGGAAGCAGGTGGAAAAGTTATTATTCAAAGCTATACCACAAACCACCGGGTGTTGGAACAGGTCGTCAACAATGATTACGAGGGGATGTTTATGACCGAGATTACTGAACGGAAAAACTACCTTTATCCACCTTTCTATCGTCTTATCCGCATTGATATTAAACATGCCGATTTTCAGAAATGCTACGATTCGGCCAATCGTTTTGCTTCGGCACTGCGACAGCAGCTGGGAGCAAGGGTCTTAGGGCCAGAACCGCCTTTAGTTTCGCGTGTAAGGAACAATTTTATTCAGACGATTACTTTAAAGATAGAACGTACAAATATCAGTATTGCCAAAGTCAAGGAGTTGATCCGTTCTGTGTTATTGGATTTTGAAATAGATAAAAGCAATACCGGAGTGCGCGTACAAGTAGATGTTGATCCGTATTAAACCAAAGGAATTTTTTTGAGAAGCTTCAAACTCCATGAACGGTCAGTGGTGATCTTATAGATGTCAATTTTTTTCTTTTTGAAGAGGTTGATTCCTGCAGGGCTTTTAATACGCAAAGATGAGTTAACGGGCCACTGTTCGTTCAGGTGAAGCGTTGCCTTTAGTTTTCTTGTGTATTCGTACTCATCTGGTGTTTAGTTATTTGTGATTAGTTCTGTTGAATCTGCCTTTTTAAAAGTAAATTTGAAAATCATGGCGTACAAGTTTATTGATAATTATCGGGAGAAAGGTGCTCGCAAGAAATTGGTTGAACATCTAAAAAGTCGGGGTATTGCAGACCAAAAAGTCCTGGATGCCATTGGGAAGGTACCACGTCATTATTTCTTTGATGAAACGTTCTGGAATCAAGCTTATCGGGATATTGCTTTTCCTATAGGCGACGGTCAAACGATTTCACAACCCTATACGGTTGCTTATCAATCGGAATTGCTCCATGTGAAAAAAGGAGATAAGGTGCTGGAAATTGGGACAGGATCCGGTTACCAAACCTGTATTCTATTGGAACTTGGCGCTGAAGTGTATACCATCGAACGTCAGGAAAATCTGTATCAGCGAACAATTCAGGTATTGCCTTATATGGGGTACAAACCCAATTTCTTTTTGGGTGATGGCTCCAAGGGAATCGAGGCACATGCTCCTTATGATAAGATTATTGTGACCGCTGGGGCACCCTTTGTGCCGGAAGTTATGTTAAAACAGCTGAAGATGGGCGGGATATTTGTGATTCCGGTGGGCGACGAAAAGTCGCAGAAAATGATGACGATCATTCGGGTAGGTGAAAATGACTTTGACCGTATTGAATTGGATACCTTTCGTTTTGTGCCTTTGGTGGGTGATCAAGCTTGGTAAAACCATTTGATTTGCTTCTATGGGCTCCTCAAGGTCTCTAAGCGGCAATAGAGCGCTCGTCTTATGAAATAGACGCAAAATCCATCATCGAATTAAAATCAACGTGAAAGAATAAATATTCACATTATGACTCCAACAGCGATATTATATGACCAGAAGCATCAAGAAATAGCTTCAACTGTTCTCAAATTAAATAAGCAAGTCAATACACTGAGTTTGTCGCGTTTATTTGTTATCCTCGGCGGTGGGGCGCTGTTATTTTATACATTTCAACTGGAAAGCCTTCCGTTGGTCTTCTTCTGTTTTTTTGCACTCTTGTTTTTATTCGCTTATCTTGTGCGGAAACAGAGCAAGCTTGAGCTACAAAAAAACTATTTTGAAGCTTATTTAAAAGTTTTGGAAAATGAACGAGCACTTGCAGATGGAAAATTAAACATGTATGACCATGGTCAGCATTTTGAAGATGGTAACCATCCTTATAGTTCTGATATGGATGTCTTTGGAACATATTCCCTATTTGCACAATTAAATCGGGCAACGACCAAACAAGGAATTGATTTGTTGGCCTCATGGCTTGATGCACCTCTTCCTAAAGAGCAAATTAAACGCAACCAGGAGGCTTCGCAGGAACTGGAACCCGAATCTGAATGGATATGGGATTTTCAGGCTAAACTTCTGGTCAATCTGAACCATAAACTGGACATCAAAACTTTCTTAACCAATTACTTTCAAGACCGGAGTTTTCAGTTTGGAAATGCTTTTATGCGATTCTATATCAAAGCAGGCCCCATTTTATTTTTGGTCGCTTTAGCTGGAAGTTTTTTCGTTCCCAAATTGGCCGGAGCAGCAACATTACTGGGATTATTTCATATTCTATGGGCTTTAGCTAAAGCCGGAAGTGTCAGTCTGTTCTCCTCTCGAATAGACAAGATCGGTGGGGTATTGGGATCTTATGCCGATGCTATTCAATCTATTGAAAGCAAGGAGTGGAAGTCGCTCTCTATGCAAGAGATAGCAGGAGAGCTTAAGCGGAGCCATGGTGGAGAATCCATTTCCCTTGCTTTTAAAAAACTTGCTGCCCTTATTAATAATCTCGATGCACGGAATAATGTATTTGTCGGAATATTTCTGAACTTGTTTCTGCTCTGGGATTTTAGACAGGTGTTGGCCATTGTCGACTGGAAGAATAAATATGAACATGAGATCCTAAATTCATTCGATACCCTGGCCAAGGTTGAAGCGGTAACGAGTCTGGCGATTTGGAAGAGGAACCATTCGTCCTATAGTTATCCGGTGATTTTGGACAATCCATTGAAAGATCAGATTGAAGCACGAGGATTATATCATCCCTTGATCCCAATCGATCAGGTCGTTGCCAATGATTATAGCAGTAGCGACCATCGTATTGCGTTGGTAACAGGATCCAACATGGCGGGTAAAAGCACATTTCTGCGGACAGTAGGTATTAATGCAATTTTGGCCTATGCTGGGGCGGCAGTTGCAGCAACATCTTTTCAGCTGCCGATTTACAAACTGATATCCTATATGCGGATCAAGGATAACTTGAATGAAAGTACGTCAACTTTTAAGGCTGAGCTGAATCGTATGAAGTTCATATTGGATACTGTTGAAGCTCATAACGATAGCTTTTTCCTCATCGACGAGATGCTTCGGGGAACAAATTCGGTGGACAAATATCTTGGATCCAGGGCAATCATAAAAAAACTGGTCCGGCTGGATGGTAAAGGGATGGTGGCAACACATGATCTGCAGCTTTCGAGTTTACAAGAGGAATTTCCAGGGGACATCAAAAATTATCATTTTGATATTCGTGTCGATGAAGGGCAGATGCTATTTGATTATAAACTCAAAATTGGAGAATGCAAGATTTTCAATGCCTCTCTCTTATTAAAGGGCATAGGTGTGGATATCGACGAAAATATGGAATAAAAATGACGTAACTGAAGCTAGATTGGTTTACATTTGCCTCCTCTTAAATCCACTAAATAGAAACAATAAATGACTTTACAAGAACGTATTGATTTATCAGAAACACGTGTCTGCAGTACCGTGTTTCCATTTTTGACGAATCATCACGATACTTTGTTCGGCGGCAAGGCGATGTCCATTATGGATGAAGTGTCTTTTATGGCTGCAACGCGATTCTGTCGTAAAACTTTGGTAACGGTATCAACAGACCGTATTGATTTCAATAAGGCCATTCCCTCCGGGAGTATTATAGAAGCTATTGCAAGAGTTCAAAATGTAGGACGAACCAGCTTGAAGGTGAAAGTCGAAATATTTTTGGAACATATGTACAAGGAAGGAAGAGAATTGGCCATCGAGGGTATTTTTACATTTGTTGCCTTGGATGAAAACAAACAGCCGATCCCAGTACTGGAAGGTTTAGATATTGAATAAAGTACCCCGTTCCGAATGAGCGAATTCTTCAGGTATTTTATAAAATTATAGCATTGGAAAGGGGAGCTTTTTAGAAAGCTCCTTTTTTCTTGGAGATATTGGCTATAGAATGTGTTGGCCTTCTTCCTAACTATTGTGATTCTATGGGCTTATTTACTTTGTTGTCATTCGTTTCTCTTGATTGGGCTAAGATTATTGAGCTCTTCGGGAGTAAATAGTCTATAGTGAACTTTGAATGTTTTGCCGAGCGGTGTCTCCAGTGAAAAACCTCCCGGGCCAAATCCATCCAGCACATCCAAGGTGAAATGCGCGTATTTCCAATATTCAAATAGATCCCGATCAACCCAAAATTCGTAGCCGGCTGCTAAGCCGATCATGGCATCGTTTGTTCGTGGAAAATACCCACCTTTTTCAAAACATTGGGGTTGGGTGCCTTCACAGCAACCTCCCGCTTGATAGAACATCAATTCGCCATGTTTTGCTTCAAGTTCGTGAATAAGCGCTTTTGCCTTATCTGTAACATCCAGTCTATTTATCATGGTTAAATTAGATTATGTTTATGAGTTGGCGAACCCTAAATACAGCGGAAGAGGTAGCTTGACCTTTTTGGGCCAGGTATCATTTTTATTTTATGCAAAAATGATACCCGGCCTGTTTTAATTAAAAGAATCCAAGTTTTTCCTTGCTATAGGAGATCAACATGTTTTTAGCTTGCCTGTAATGGGCAAGCATCATTTTGTGGTTTTCACGGCCAATCCCTGATTGCTTATAGCCTCCAAATGGAGCACCAGCCGGGTAGGAGTGATATTGGTTTACCCATACACGGCCTGCTTGTATGGCACGTGGTACCTGATAAAGCTGATGTGCATCTCGGGTCCATACACCTGCGCCTAGACCATACATGGTGTCGTTGGCGATGGCAATTGCTTCCTGTTCATCTTTGAATGTGGTAACGGCCAATACCGGGCCGAAGATTTCTTCCTGGAAAATTCGCATGCTATTGTTGCCTTTGAAAAGGGTAGGTTTAATGTAGTAGCCCTCTTCAAAGCCTACGCCAACATTATTTTCATCTCCTCCGGTCAGTACTTCTGCTCCTTCTTCTTTACCAAGCTTAATATAAGACATGATTTTATCCTTTTGGATCTTAGATGCCTGAGCCCCCATCATGGTTGCTGGATCTAAAGGATCCCCAACTTTGATCTGATTGACCCGATCGATGACCTTCGCTATAAATTTTTCGTAAATGTCCTCCTGGATCAATAAGCGGGAGGGACATGTACAGATTTCTCCCTGATTAAGTGCGAATAATACTGCACCCTCAATTGCTTTATCCAAAAATGCATCATCAGCATCCATAACTGAACTGAAAAAAATATTCGGCGATTTTCCACCCAACTCAAGCGTTACCGGAATGATGTTTTCAGTGGCATATTGCATCACTAAGCGTCCCGTTGCTGTAGACCCCGTGAATGCAGCTTTGGAAATCTTGGGATTTGTAACCAAGGGGCGACCAAGCTCTGCGCCGAAACCATTGACAATATTGATTACTCCAGCAGGAATCAAATCGCCGATGATCTCCATCAGGACAAGAATAGATGCAGGTGTACTTTCGGCCGGTTTTAGAACAACAGTGTTTCCTGCGGCAAGAGCCGGTGCCAGTTTCCATACCGCCATGAGAATAGGAAAATTCCATGGAATAATCTGTGCAATAACACCGATTGGTTCGTGTACAATCAGCGAAACGGTATTGCTGTCCAATTCGCTAATGGAGCCCTCTTCAGCACGGATTACACCGGCAAAATATCGGAAATGATCAATGGCTAATGGGATATCGGCATTTATGGTTTCGCGGACTGCTTTTCCGTTGTCTATTGTTTCAACGGCTGCAATATATTCTAAATTAGCCTCAATACGGTCTGCGATTTTATTCAGGATAATGCTTCGTTCGGTAGCGGAGGTCTTTCCCCAAGTTTCAAAAGCTTTGGCTGCGGTATCGACTGCGAGATCCAGATCTTCTTTTGTGGAATGGGCAACTTGGGTAAATACTTTTCCGTCTACTGGGGAGATATTGTCGAAATATTTTCCCTGAATCGGGGCGATAAATTTGCCGCCGATGTAGTTGTCGTATCGTTCTTTGAACGACGGTCTTTTAATTGCGCTCATATGGTTTATTATTAATTATTTTTTAATCCCTTCTTATCAAAGTTAGCCAGCAACTATTCATTCCTGTAGCAGTATTGACCCAAAGTATAGCACGATTGTCGCAAATGACCTTCAGACATCTTTCTGTTTTTTTTGTTATATTTGATTGACTGCCAGTTATATTTAATTGTTGCACTATGGGAGATAGGACATTGATTCATACATTGCCATTTTCACGGGAACGGGAGCTGAGTACATTAGTGGAAAACCGACGCGCATTTACGTTAGATAGTTTAGAACTTAATATCTACGAAACGTATCGAGTGTCGCAGCATGTACCTTTGTGTTTCGATGATCTGGTTATGATTAACATGATCCAGGGGAAAAAAATCATGCATCTGGAGAATATAAAGGCTTTCGACTACTTGCCGGGTCAGATGATGGTCTTGCCTGCATTGGTAGGTATGCACATTGATTTCCCGGAGGCAAGCCTAGACCGGCCTACACAATGTACGGCCTTAACCATTCATAAAGAAAAGATAGGAGCGGTTTTGGACTATCTGAACGAATTTTACCCAAAAGAACAGCGTAGTCAGTGGCATATCGATCCGGAGCTTTTTCATCTTTACAATTCGACTGAGCTTGCCGATCTGGTGAACAAGTTGTTTCAGATCATTATTAGCGAAAATCCGTTGAAAGATGTACTGGCTGATTTGACTTTTAAAGAGCTTACAATTAGGCTACTTCAATCACAGTCATTGATTGCTTTAAAAATTGGGAAATCATCCAATAAGGTTCTGTTACATTTGCAACAATTTATTCAGAAACACATTACTGAGAAAATTTCAATTGGTTTGCTGGAACGGACTGCCCACATGAGCAAAGCGAGCCTGACGAGGATGTTTAACCGTGAACTAGGACTTAGCCCAATGGAGTATGTGATCCAACAGCGTATTGAAAAAGCGAAAAAAATACTTATGCTTACCCGTAGTGTAAAGGAGTCTTGTTATGGCGCGGGATTTAATGATGTTAACTACTTTGTCCGACTTTTTAAAAATAGGGTAGGAATGACGCCAGGCGCATTTGTCCTGGCGCGGTAATTTAGAATTTCATCACACGATCAAGCTCACGTTTGACATCTCTTTCTTTGATATTTTCCCTTTTGTCAAAATCTTTTTTACCCTGTGCTAATGCGATTTCAACCTTCGCAAAACCCCGGGCGCTGATAAAGATGCGCAGGGGAACGATGGTAAAGCCGCGTTCTTCGCCTTTCTCTTTTAATTTTTTTAATTCTCTTTTTGTCAAAAGTAGTTGACGATCGCGTTTTGCCTCATGGTTATAGAAAGATCCCATTGAGTATTCGGCAATATGCATGTTACGGATATATAGTCCGTCCTCAAAAAAACTGCAGAAGCTGTCATTAATATTCGCCTTTCCTTCGCGAATAGATTTTATTTCTGTGCCTAGTAGTCGAATTCCTGCAATGTACTTGTCCAGTAAGTGATATTCAAAAGAAGCTTTTTTATTTTTTATATTGATATCTGAAGATAAAGCCATATATTGTTGTATATTAGTAAGTCTATACCATTGCTATTGCAATGAACCTAAATGTAACTAATTATAGGATAATTTAAAGTTCGCAAATATAATTATTAAAATTGTCTTATTTTAAAGTAGAATTGTGTGGGTAGATGTTAGCGGAGTATTAAAATAAAATTAACTGTTTTGGGCGATGTGTTAAAAATATGACTAAATTTAAGTGAAAGTCAGATTATGTTTTCGTATGTTTGCAACGTTTTTTGGAATTATTGTGAATATATACAACGTAGAATTTCAACTTACATTGTGGATATAGCAGATTTTTAATCGGAGGCCGAGTTTTTTATATAAAAGTCCAATTCGATAATTTTGTTTGTTACAATAACATCTAAAAGTTAGAAATAGTTTTAGAAATACCTTCTTATCGCATGAGTAAAGGAAAGTTAGGCGAAAAAATATCGCAATTTAAGATTGTTGAGGAGTTGAAAGCTAAGGGCTTATATGCCTATTTTAGACCTATTCAATCAAAACAAGATACCGAAGTAAAAATCGATGGTAGACGTGTATTGATGTTTGGTTCTAACTCTTATTTAGGGTTAACAACTGATACACGTATTATTAAAGCAGCGCAAGATGCTTTGGAAAAGTATGGTACTGGATGTGCTGGATCTCGTTTCTTAAACGGTACGTTGGATATTCACGTGGAACTGGAAGAAAAATTATCTGCTTATGTGGGTAAAGAAGCCGCTATTCTCTTTAGTACAGGATTCCAATCAAATCTAGGTCCTTTGTCCTGTCTAATGGGACGTAATGATTATATTTTGTTAGATGAACGCGATCACGCATCCATTATTGATGGTAGCCGTTTGTCTTTTTCTAAAGTAATCAAATACGGTCACAACAATATGGAGGACTTACGTGCGAAGTTATCTCGCCTACCTGAGGATAGTGCGAAGTTAATCTGTACGGACGGTATCTTTAGTATGGAGGGTGATATTGTTAATTTGCCTGAGCTTACTTCGATTGCCAATGAGTTTGATGCTGCCGTTATGGTGGATGATGCACACAGTTTAGGTGTTATTGGGCACAAAGGAGCTGGTACAGCTTCGCATTTTGGGCTTAATGATGATGTGGACTTGATCATGGGTACATTTAGTAAATCTTTGGCGTCTTTAGGTGGATTTGTGGCAGGTGACGCTGATGTAATTGATTTCTTAAAACACAATGCACGTTCTGTAATGTTCAGTGCTTCAATGACGCCAGCTTCGGTAGCTTCAACATTGAAAGCTTTGGAAATTATTCAAAATGAACCAGAACATATAGAAAAATTGTGGAAAAATACAGATTATGCCAAAGCACAATTATTAGATCATGGATTTGATTTAGGTGCTACGGAAAGTCCTATTTTACCTATCTTTATTCGTAGCAATGAAAAAACGTTCTGGGTAACTAAAATGCTCCAAGATGATGGTGTATTTGTTAATCCAGTTGTTTCTCCGGCAGTTCCTGCTGAAGAGTCTTTGATCCGTTTTTCATTGATGGCGACACATACTTATGACCAAATCGACGAAGCTATTGAGAAGATGGTTAAAGTATTTAAACAAGCTGAAGTTGAAACATTAATATAAAATCTAATCGTATATGATTCAGATTATACCCGTTGAAACAAAGAAACAAAGACGGCTGTTTATAGATTTCCCTCATAGTCTCTATGAGGGAAATCCTAATTATGTACCTGCCTTATTTCTTGAACAAAACGATCTGCTTTCCCCTGATAAGCATCCCTTTTATAAACATTCCCAAGCACAACCTTTTCTGGCTTATCGCGACGATAAGATTGTTGGCCGTATTTGTGCAATCTGGAACAACAACCATAATGCCTTTAATCATGTAAATGAAGGACAATGGGGATTTTTCGATTGTATAGATGATCAAGAGGTCGCAAACGCGTTGTTTGAAACAGCAGAAAAATGGGTTAAAGCGAAAGGTGGGGATACGATTGTCGGTCCGATCAATTTATCGACCAATGATACCGTTGGTTTATTGGTTGAAGGTTTTGATAAGCCTCCTGTAGCGATGATGCCCTATAATTCGCCTTATTACATCGATCTGATTACGAATGCGGGCTATGGGCATAAGGTGGATCTCAGAGCCTATTTGGTGATGGAAAAGTCTGCAGATAAGCGTTCTGTATTGCTTTTGGACAGGTTAGAGGAGCGTTTGAAAAGATCTGGTATTACATTGCGTCAATTCAATGTGAAGGATTTTAAAAATGAAGCCGCGAAAGTTCGTGACATTTACAATAGAGCCTGGGATAAGAATTCGGGATTTGTTCCGATGACGGAAGACGAATTTAACTATACAGCTAAGGATCTAAAAATGATTCTCGACCCACGTTTTGCTATCGTAGCAGAGAAAGATGGAGAGCTTGTTGGTTTTGGTTTGGGTATACCGGATATTAACCAGATCCTTATCAAAGTGAAGCGTGGACGTTTACTTCCTACAGGTATTTTTAAATTGTTGTTTGGGAAGAAAAAAATTAATTTGCTTCGTGTATTGATGTTGGGTGTGTTGGAAGATTACCGGAAATTAGGTATCGAAGCATGTTTATATGGACGAATTATTAAGGAATCAAAAGATTCCAATATTAAGGGCGCCGAATGTTCATGGATGTTGGAGCATAATTATATGATGAACCATGCCATCGAACAAATGAATGGAGAATTGTACAAACGTTATCGTTTGTATCAAAAATCATTATGATAGAAAAAATATTAATCACCGGAGCGAGTGGTTTTGTAGGCTATCATTTGACAAGAGCAGCGAAAGAGGCAGGAATGGAAGTTCATGCTGCGGTGAGGAAGTCAAGTGATGTCTCGGAAATTCGCTCCGTTGTGGATAAATTTGTTTATCCAAATTTCTCCGATGAAGCATCCATTAGTGAATTGCTGGAAGCGGAAAATTACACCTATGTTGTTCATGCTGCGGCAATGACTCGTGCCAAACATGAAGAAGATCTCGAAAAAGTCAATGTTGGTTACACCAAAAACTTGGCTTCTGCTTGTTTTTCTTTGAAAAATCCAATTAAAAGATTTGTTTTCGTAAGTAGTCTCGCAGCGATCGGTCCTGTGAGCTATGATGCTAAGCTGATCGATGAAAGTAATCCTTATTGTCCTGTTACAGCATATGGCCGTAGTAAGCGAAAAGCAGAGCTCGCATTGGATGATTTTAAAGATCAACCGCTGACAATTTTGCGTCCTACTGCAGTATATGGGCCACGGGAAAAGGATATTTTTATTCTTTTTAAAACAATGAATGGAGGTATGGATGCGTATGTTGGTCGCTCTCCCCAAAAACTTAGCTTTATTTATGTCGCCGACTTGGTGCAGGCAGTCATTCATGCCTGTCGTTTTGACCAAGGTGGAAAACAGGTGTATAACCTCAGCGACGGGCAGGTTTATGATCGTTATGAAATGGCAAAGTTTTTCAAAGAGTTCAGTCAAAAGAAAATGATCCGTATGCATATTCCTTTAGGTGTCGTAAAGACTATAGCCGTTATTTTTGAGCGTTTGTATAAAAATTCCAAAGCAATACCTGTTCTATATCCCGAACGGTTGAATGAACTTACAGCTGAAAACTGGGGCTGTGATATCTCAGCGGCTCAACGTCAGATACAGTACCAGCCTAAATATGATTTGAAGAAGGGCTTAATGGAAACATTGGCTTGGTATAAAGAAAATAAATGGCTATAATCGCAGATAATGAGTGAGTTGAAAATAAATAAAAAACTTTTTCAGGATAGAAAGAGAACAAATATCTTAAGTGAACCTGAACAAAAGCTTATTTCGTATCTCGTTCCCCGGATTCCAAATTGGATTACTTCGGATGGGCTTACGGCAATTGGTTTTTTAGGTTCATTAATGATATTGGGCAGCTTTATATTGGCGGAATATGTTGATATCCGTTATTTACTTTTAGGAATTCCCGGTTTTTTTGTACAATGGTTTGGTGATTCATTAGATGGCCGTATTGCATTTTATCGCAATAAATCCCGTCGATGGTACGGTTTTGCATTGGATATTGTAATGGATTGGATTAGTACGGTTTTTATTGGATTAGGGTATGTGCTGTACACTGTAGGAGATTACAAGTATCTTGGATTCACCTTGGTGGCTTTATATGGCTGGGCAATGATTATTTCTCAGCTTAGATACCGAATTACAGATAAATATACAATAGATGCTGGAATTTTAGGTCCAACTGAAATTCGTGTGATTATTTCATTGGTCATGCTATTGGAAGTTTTAATGCCTGGGTCTATTAATTGGTGTGTACTAGTTATTTGTATTGCACTTTTTATCATTAATACAAACGATACGCGCTTACTTCTTAAATTAGGTGATGAAAAAGACAAAGAGGATAAATTGAAAAAACAGCAGGAGGAGGCTATTTAGCGATGTCTTCAAAAGTTATTACTTTTTTAAAAGCTCAACTTTCCGCCTTTTTAGGCGGATTGTTTGATTTTGGAGTGTACTCAGCCTGTTATAAGCTGCTTCATATCAGCGCACCTTTTTCTAATGCGATAAGTGGTAGCCTTGGTGCTGTTGTTAATTTTTTGATCAATCGATATTGGTCATTTGGCAGCACCCAAAAGTCAGTGGGGAGTCAGCTGTGGAAATTTGTGATTGTTGTATGCGGTAGCATTGCATTGAAATCTACCGGTATTCATTTTCTGGTTGATATATATCATCTGAATTTTCTGTTTTCAAAACTTGTTGTAGAGCTGCTCGTTTCTCTGGGATTCAACTATACGCTTCAACGCTTTTGGGTCTTCAAAGCGGAGGAGAAATAAGGAGGTTAGCTCAACTCTAATATAGCGCCATTTCTTTTCTCTGATACTTATCTAAAACTCTTCTTCTCTTCGGGTTTTAGTTTCACTATGTATTTAGTTTGATTATAATCATCCAAGCTGGAAGCTGCATTCCGCCCTGATTATACAACCTGATATTCTCAATCCTTTTCGCTTCCATCTTTCCGGCCTTTTCGGTACGGCTTCTACCTATAAGGTTCGGTGAGCTTTTAGTAGCGGATCCCATGGACTATTCCATTCGTACTGCCATTCGCGTCCGACCTATATGTACTCTCTGCGCAAGCCGGCTCCTGAAGCCGGAGCTGAAATCCTCCGGCGGATCTTTGAAATTGTGCTTTTCGCCTTCCTCTGCAGCTCCCTCGGCCAAAAACCAAAAAGAATCTCCCATCCTGACAGCGAGTTAGGTTCAAAATGAAAATAATAAGAACAAAAGTCTTGGAAGTTTGTTAGGAAACTTCCTATCTTTGCACCACTCCGCAAGGGAGGGACGGTTACCTCGAAAGAAGAAACCATGAAAAAAGAAGGGTTTAACGTGAACTTTACAGGATTTAAAATCCCGCTCAGTTTATTTTAAACGCGGAAATCGAAAAAAAAGAAAAGAAAAAAAACTTCAGAAATTTTTTGGAAGTTCAAAAAAGATTTCTACCTTTGCAGTCCCAACGGAAACGGAGGGAAAACAAAAAAGATAAAGACGGCGCAATGCCATCGGAATATAGCGGATACGGAAGTTGAAGCGGGAAAAGTT
>Ga0308156_1000299_pt1 | contig 124765 bp, 106 predicted proteins | sample PhyAR2_FD_201041 | JGI IMG/M metagenome (GOLD analysis project Ga0308156, IMG submission 201041) | Phyllosphere microbial communities from UC Gill Tract Community Farm, Albany, California, United States - DLSL A.R2 | ecosystem: Host-associated > Plants > Phyllosphere > Unclassified | place... | reverse complement strand
AGTCAAGCCTTTTTCTTTTCAGAATTTCGCTAGTTAGCGACGCTTTTCTCTTCCTCACCGAGCGACGTTTGCGTCGTTGTTCCCGGTCAGTGGTGGCGCATTATAGGGACTTCTGAACGGCTGACAAGTGTTTATTTGAAATAAATTACCAACCGCGCAAATTATCAACAAAAGTTGAGTTTTGTGATGATTATCGCACCGCACTGCTGCTTAAACGCACAAAGTCTTTCGCAAAACGCGTTACATCCTGCCAATCGGTATATTCCACTTCTTTGTTGGTATCCGTTTCACCGCCGGTCATTTTCATAATTAATTTGATCATTACCTTGTCTAACCAGCCATAGCGTGGATAACGGAGCGCTCCGGCGAAAACAGCACACTGCTTTGGCTGCCACGGAGTAGCAAGCAGGAATTTGCGGGTATAGGCATTTGTTTGCGGCGTTCTCTTTTCAGGCTTACGCGCCGTAAGGTTAACGGCGAAGAATGCACTCGACATAGTATTTAACTGCGCCACATTCTGCTTGGTGAATTTATAGAGAGAACGCTGGAAATGCCCATAGCGAACAGAAGCGCCGATCACGACTGACTGATAGTTTGCCAGATTGATATCCATTGATAGGGCCAGATCCATCACATCACACTCAAGCGTCTCAGACAGCGTCGATGCTATAGAAGAGGCAATAGCTTTGGTCTGTCCATCATGGCTGGAGTAAAGCACTAAAGTTTTCATGACTTGCGGCCTCTACACTTTTCCATAATTAATTGTGAATGCCTTAGTTACGCCAAAAGGTTGGCGTAAACAGTACTAACAAAGTAAAGACTTCCAGTCGGCCAAACAACATAGTAACGACTAGCACCCATTTAGCCGCATCATTCATCGAAGTGAAATTATCGGCAACGACACCCAGCCCCGGACCAAGGTTATTCAATGTGGCGACTACTGCAGCAAACGCAGAGAAATCATCTACCCCAGTCGCGATAATCGCCAGCATGCTGATAATGAACACCAATGCGTAGGCAGAAAAGAATCCCCATACCGCTTCAAGAATACGCTCGGGCAGAGCACGGTTGCCCAACTTAATGGTATAAACCGCATTCGGATGCACTAGACGTTTTAGCTCACGGGAGCCTTGTAAGAAAAGAAGCAGAATACGAATAACCTTCAATCCGCCACCGGTTGACCCCGCACAGCCACCGATAAATGCAGAACACAGTAGAAGCACAGGTAGGAACAGCGGCCAATGGGCGATGCTATCCGTGGTGAATCCCGCCGTCGTTGCCATAGAAACAACTTGGAAAAATGCCTGATTCACCGTTTGTAATCCGGTTTGATATACGTTGTGCCACCACAACACTAAGGTACACACCGCGACTAACGTCAGCTGGACAAAAATAAACATGCGAAACTCAGGGTCACGCCAATAAACTTTCAAACTACGTCCGCTAAGGAGTGCAAAGTGCAAACTAAAATTACAACCAGAGATCAGCAGAAACACCGCAATAATAGTGTTGATGGTGGGACTATTAAAATAACCGATACTGGCATCGTGGGTTGAAAATCCACCAATGGCGATGGTTGAAAAGCTATGCGAGATGGCGTCGAACACATCCATCCCTGCCCCCCATAGGGCTACCGCACAGGCCACCGTCAGCAGCACATAGATGAACCATAATGTTTTCGCTGTTTCGGCAATTCTCGGCCGCATTTTATTATCTTTGAGCGGCCCGGGCATTTCAGCGCGATAGAGCTGTAGTCCACCCACACCTAAGATTGGTAAAATAGCCACGGCCAGCACGATGATCCCCATACCACCAAGCCATTGCAGCATCTGACGGTAGAATAAAATTGCCTTCGGTAAGTTATCCAATCCCACCAGCGTGGTTGCTCCCGTGGTAGTTAAACCCGAGAACGACTCAAAAAACGCATCCGTTACGCTGAGATTTGGGCGCTCAGAGAACAGGAAAGGCAATGCCCCTACGCTGCCCAGCACCGTCCAAAACAAAACGACGATGAGAAAACCTTCACGCGGTTTTAATTCATGCTTTTGTTTACGCTGCGGCCACCACAATAATGTGCCAATCGTCAGCGCAACGAAGAAAGTCTGAGTGAACGCCCGGCCTGCACCGTCACGATAAATCAAGGCAACTAGCCCAGGGATGATCATAGTTCCTGAGAACAGTATGACGAGTAAACCGACGATGCGGATAATGGCACGAAAATGCATTCGGGCACGTTCCTTGCTCAATAGAGTAATAAGTACAACAAAAAAGTAATGCGGGGGATTATTACGAAGTCTGATGTAATTGCAACGAACCACGGCTCATGTTGCGTAATTTTTCAGCGACGTCATCGACAACCAGCACTGGCAAACTCACTGTTAGTGATACCTCAACAGCATAGTCACTCTGCAATATCTCGCCCCCAGCCTGCGCAATAACGGTCTCGACTTGGGTCAGTAATCCATAGTCACACTGCAAAGTATACTCAGCCTGCGGCACTTTACGCTCGACGGGCAAAAGTTTTAATGCTTGCTGAACGCCACCGCCATATGCCTTAACTAATCCGCCAGTGCCCAGCCGAATACCGCCGTAATAGCGCACCACCACTGCCGTGACTTCGCCAATATGGCTTCCCATCAACTGGGCAAGCATTGGCTTACCCGCAGTGCCAGACGGCTCGCCGTCATCAGAAAAACCTAACAGCTGTGAATTATCCGGTGCACCGGCCACAAATGCCCAACAGTGATGGCGTGCATCTGGATGTTCAGATTTTACCTGCGCAATAAATGCTTTTGCCGCCTCACTACCCTGCGTATGTGCCAGCAGAGTAATAAAGCGGCTTTTTTTGATTTCCTCGCTGAAGCTCAATGCCTCAGCGGGAATAAGATAAGGCTGACTCATTAGTCCAAATGCAGATCGCGCGTCATATTCTCCACCGATTTCTCGTGGAAAATCACGTTATCTTCAATGCGGATCCCGCCATATGGACGGAAAGAATCAATACGAGCCCAATCAAAATGTTTACTGAACTGCCCTTCTTTCCACGGAGCCAACAGTGAATCAATGAAATACAAGCCAGGCTCAATGGTCATCACCATGCCAGGCTCCATAATGCGCGTACAGCGCAGGAAAGGATACATTTCTGGTGCAGCCAGATGGGCACCCTTTTCATCCTGCATGAAACCCGCCACGTCATGTACCTGTAACCCCAGCGGATGGCCCAAGCCGTGTGGTAAGAATGGGCAGGTCAGCCCTTGCTCAACGGCAGCTTCTTCACTGATATCTTTCAGGATATGGTGTTTCTTCAGTAATTTAGCCAAACGTTGATGCATTTGCACATGGTAATCGGTATAGCGCACACCGCATTTCAATGTAGCAATAAGCGCCTGCTGCTCTTTGTTCATATCACTGACTAACGCGGCAAAATCACTATCGCTTTTCGCGGCATAAGTTCGCGTCAGGTCTGCTGCGTAGCCATTATATTCAGCACCCGCATCTAATAAGAAACTACGCACTTCAGAAGGAAGCTTATGCTGCAACGTCGTGTAATGTAGAACAGCGGCATGCTCATTCAAGGCCACGATATTATCGTAAGGCACATCGGTGTCACGGTGTCCGGTGGCAGTCAAATAAGCCTGATTGATATCAAACTCACTCATGCCTGACTGAAATGCTTCCAACGCGGCCTGATGCCCAACTACAGCAGTTTTCTGCGCTTCACGCATGCAGGCTTGCTCATAGCCAGTTTTATACGCACGATGGTAATGCAGGTAATCAAGCACTGGCTGCGGATTGATATTTTCAGCTTTGATGCCCAGAGTCTGTGCTCGTTGCGGAACATACCCAATATAAGCAACACGTTCGCGTGCCGTTGGTAATAAGTTCGCAATATCATCAGCTTTACGCAGCGCAGTCATCTCAACATGCGCAGTCCAAAAGGCCTCAGGCAAGGGCTCTACGCTGTACCAGTAATCGACAGGCGAATAGAACCACAGTTTCGGTTTATTTACGCCATCGACCCATAACCAGCAGTTAGGCACCTGAGTCACAGGGATCCACGCCTTAAACTGAGGGTTAACTTTAAACGGGTAATCACGATCGTCTAAAAACAGCGACAGCAACTCACCGGAGTGAATCAACAGTCCATCCAACTGATGACGAGCTAAAACCTCACGGGTACGCTGCTGCAGCGTTTCCATGTGTTCAGAATACAGCGAAGCTAATGTTTCCATATATATGACCCTTTGCCCACAACGAATTTCCTCATCTTATCACAGCGCTCCATAAAAACAGGACGTTGCCAAAAATCCCATTCGGCCCTCTGTGATCGCGTTTGCAAATATTCAATGTTTTGTTTGCAAATTTTTAACATTAAAACCACACTTCACAACATCTGGTCATACCAGATCAACTGCGCTGATTTAGGAGATCACGATGCTCTACCAAGGCGAAAACCTACATGTAAACTGGCTCGAAGATGGCATTGCCGAGCTGGTATTTGATGCCCCAGCCGCGATTAACAAGCTGGATACTAAAACTGTTGCCAGCTTGGGGGCGGCACTCGACGTGCTTGAAAAACAGCCGCAGCTGCGTGGCCTATTAGTGCGCTCCACCAAAGCCGCCTTTATCGTAGGCGCAGATATTACTGAATTCTTATCACTCTTTGCTGCACCAACAGAAAAGCTGACAGAGTGGCTCAACTTTGCCAACAGCGTATTCAATCGCCTAGAAGATCTGCCCGTGCCTACGATTACGGCCGTTAACGGCTACGCACTAGGCGGCGGCTGTGAATGTGTGCTAGCTACTGATTTCCGTATTGCCACACCGGATATCCGCATCGGTTTACCGGAAACCAAACTCGGCATTATGCCGGGCTTTGGAGGTTCTGTTCGCCTGCCTCGTTTACTCGGCGCCGATAGTGCGTTGGAAATTATCGCTGCGGGCAAAGATATCGGAGCAGAACAAGCGCTAAAAGTCGGTCTGGTTGATGCAGTTGTTCCACAAGATAAACTGATTAGCGGCGCACTCAATATGCTGCGTCAGGCAATTGATGGCCAACTTGATTGGCAAGCATACCGCCAGCCGAAATTGGAACCATTGAAGCTCAGTCCAATTGAGTCACTGATGAGCTTTACCACCGCCAAAGGCATGGTCATGCAGACCGCGGGTAAACATTACCCCGCCCCCATTACCGCGGTGAAAACCATCGAAGCCGCTGCGGGTTTGAAACGTACTGAAGCCCTCAAGCTTGAAACAGCCAGTTTTGTACCGTTAACTCGCACAACGCAAGCGCGTGCTTTAGTCGGGATTTTCCTGAACGACCAGTTTGTGAAAGGTAAAGCGAAAAAACTCGCTCAGTCAGGACAAGTACCTACACATGCCGTAGTACTTGGCGCCGGTATTATGGGAGGTGGCATTGCCTACCAATCAGCGCTGAAAGGCGTTCCTGTATTGATGAAAGACATCAGTGAAAAATCGCTACAGCTTGGTATGAATGAAGCAGGAAAATTGCTGAACAAACAGCTAGAGCGAGGAAAAATCAACGGCCTGAAAATGGCACAGATTATTTCTACGATTCAGCCAACCCTGAACTACGCAGGGATCGAGCAGGCGCAGATAGTGGTAGAAGCTGTCGTTGAAAATCCTAAGATCAAAGCGGCCGTGTTGGCTGAAGCCGAATCATTGATAAAACCCGATGCGGTGTTGGCTTCAAATACCTCAACGATTCCAATCGATCAGCTAGCGGCATCGCTACAACGCCCTGAAAATTTCTGCGGCATGCACTTCTTTAATCCGGTGCACCGAATGCCATTAGTCGAAATTATTCGTGGTGCAAAAACATCAGAACAAACCATTGGAACCGTCGTCGCCTATGCAACAAAAATGGGCAAGACACCGATCGTAGTCAATGACTGCCCAGGATTCTTTGTTAACCGCGTACTGTTCCCTTACTTTGCAGGCTTCAGTTTGCTACTGCGCGACGGGGCTGATTTCCGTCAGGTCGATAAAGTGATGGAGAAGCAGTTTGGCTGGCCGATGGGACCTGCCTATCTGCTCGACGTCGTAGGTATCGATACAGCACATCACGCTCAGGCGGTAATGGCACAAGGTTTCCCGCAACGAATGAGTAAAAACTACCGTGACGCAGTAGATGTGATGTTTGATGCACAGCGTTTTGGTCAGAAAAATGGTGTCGGTTTCTATCGTTACGATCAGGACAGTAAAGGCAAGCCACGTAAGGTTCAGGACGAACAGACTCCCTTGCTGTTAGCCGAAATTGCTCCATCGAACGAAAACTTCAGCGATGAAGAGATTATCGCTCGCATGATGATCCCAATGATCAACGAAGTAGTGCGGTGCTTCGAAGAGAAAATCGTGGCAAGCCCAGCCGAAGCCGATATGGCGTTAGTGTATGGCATTGGATTCCCTCCATTCCACGGCGGTGCATTCCGTTATTTGGATACCATTGGAACCACGCAATATGTCGAAATGGCGCAGCGTTATCAGCATTTAGGCGAACTATATCAGGTGCCAGCCGGCCTCCGAGCCAAAGCAGAAACCAACGCGACCTATTATCCGGCCGCGGCTCCAATTGAGACCGATGCCGCCATTGGCACCAACGCCGCTCAACAGGCTTGAGGAAGGAAACATGGAAAACCGTTCAATTGAAAACGTCGTGGTGATCGATGCCGTCCGTACGCCGATGGGCCGCTCCAAAGGTGGCGCTTATCGTCAGGTAAGAGCTGAAGATCTGTCCGCTCATCTGATGCGAGCCCTGCTTAGTCGTAACCCTAATGTAGATGCAAAAGAGATCGATGACATTTACTGGGGCTGCGTGCAGCAAACGTTGGAGCAAGGATTCAATATTGCGCGTAACGCCGCATTATTAGCTGAACTGCCACACACCGTCCCCGCAAACACCGTTAACCGTCTCTGTGGCTCGTCCATGCAGGCGATCCATGATGCAGCTCGCGCAATTATGGTCGGCGATGCCCAAATAAGTATGATTGGCGGCGTGGAGCACATGGGGCATGTTCCTATGAGCCACGGCGTTGATTTCCATCCTGGCTTAAGCCGAACCGTTGCTAAAGCAGCGGGTATGATGGGACTGACCGCCGAAATGCTGGCGAAAATGCACAAAATCAGCCGTGAAATGCAGGATGAATTTGCTGCTCGTTCGCACCAGCGCGCCTATGCAGCAACCACATCCGGTGCATTTAAAAACGAAATCGTTCCGACTGCGGGTCATGATGCCGACGGCGTGCTGAAAATGTTGTTTAACGATGAAGTGATTCGCCCAGAAACCACCGTCGCCAGCCTATCAGCGCTTAAACCTGCCTTTGATCCGGTCAATGGCACCGTCACGGCGGGATCGTCTTCTGCATTATCCGATGGAGCCTCAGCGATGCTGTTGATGAGTGAATCACGCGCTAAATCACTCGGTTTAACGCCGCGTGCACGTATTCGCTCAATGGCTGTTGTAGGCTGCGATCCCTCTATTATGGGATACGGTCCAGTACCTGCCACGCAACTGGCATTAAAGCGAGCGGGGTTAAGTATTTCGGATATTGGACAATTTGAACTGAATGAAGCCTTCGCAGCTCAGACCTTACCGTGCCTAAAAGATCTCGGGTTACTCGATGTATTAGATGAGAAAGTGAATCTCAACGGTGGGGCTATCGCGTTGGGCCATCCGCTGGGTTGCTCTGGCTCGCGAATTTCAACGACTCTGCTGAATCTAATGGAACGCCGTGACGTCCAGTTTGGTCTGGCCACCATGTGTATTGGTTTAGGTCAGGGAATTGCGACCGTGTTCGAGCGAGTTTAAGCCAGTTAGTACGTTGTCAGAGGTTTAGTTGCCGTTCTTCCCGCCTGTCAGGGGCGGGTTTTTTCTTTCTGTCAGCAGTCTTCTACCGGCAGGTCATTCAACCTGCCAGCTGGCGCGTAATATCAAATAAACGCAAAGGCATCACCAAACATGTGATCCGCTTTAGCTTCTCGTTCAGCACAAAAACGTTCGCGCGCGATTTTGGCCATCTCAAAGCGACCCGCGATGTAAATGTCGTAATCCGCCAAGGAACCATAATCTTGTAAAACCGCACTCAACACCGTTCCAGTTCGACCATTCCAGCCGTCTTCCGGTTGTTCTACAACAGGAATAACTTTCAACTGTGGATGCTGCTCTTGAAGCGCCTCCAACTCGGCTAAATCGTACAGGTATTTTGATTCTCGCCCGCCCCAATAGATGGCAATTTCACGCTCTGGTTTCTGCGCTAGCGCCATCATCAGAATCGAGCGAGTGTAAGAAAACCCAGTACCGCCAGCAATCAGCACTAATGGACGATCGCCCTCTTCACGTAGCCACGCTTCGCCGTGTGGAATATCAACGTTAACGACGCGATCCTTCAAGATTCGATCCATCACGGCCATTGCGTAAAGATTGATTTCTGAAGCGCCGATATGCAGTTCGATAAAGTCTTTTTCCAATGGCGTAGATGCCATAGAGAAAGGACGTTTATCGCGCTCATCCATTTCAACCATCAAATACTGGCCCGCGCGAAACGAAACCGGAGCTTCCGGCACCAACCGAACGCGATATACCGTATCGGTGATAGCCTCAACGGAAGTGACTTTACAGCTCAACGTTGTCATGTAGTTACTCTATCGGATAATGGGTTTTGCATAACCAGACAGCCACCTCTAATCAGGCTTACGGCTTTTCATAGCGTCAGTGTGGTTATCTTCCAGAATTGCCAGCTCGTCCCAGATGGCATCGATCCGCGTGCGGACTTTTTCATCCATAACAATGGGGCGTCCCCATTCGCGTTGTGTTTCACCCGGCCATTTGTTCGTAGCATCCAGTCCCATTTTGGAACCCAATCCAGACACTGGCGAAGCAAAATCAAGGTAATCTATCGGCGTATTTTCAATCATTACCGTATCACGAGCAGGATCCATTCGAGTAGTGATCGCCCAAATAACATCGTTCCAATCTCGCGCATTGATATCGTCATCACAAACAATAACAAATTTGGTGTACATAAACTGGCGTAAGAATGACCACACTCCCATCATCACGCGTTTCGCATGACCTGGATATTGTTTTTTCATGGTCACAACCGCCATGCGGTATGAGCACCCTTCCGGCGGCAAATAGAAATCAACAATCTCAGGAAATTGCTTTTGTAGAATAGGCACAAACACTTCATTCAGCGCCAGTCCCATCACCGCAGGTTCATCCGGCGGACGCCCAGTATAAGTAGAATGATAAATCGGGTTGCGACGCTGCGTGATATGGGTGACGGTAAAAACAGGGAAGTTATCAATTTCATTATAGTAGCCGGTATGATCGCCATACGGCCCTTCCGGTGCCATTTCACCCGGTTCAATATAACCTTCCAACACAATTTCTGCGCTGGCAGGTACTTCTAAATCATTAGAAATACACTTTACTACTTCCGTTTTATTACCGCGCAGCAAGCCAGCGAACGCATACTCTGAAAGAGTATCTGGCACGGGCGTTACTGCGCCTAAAATCGTGGCTGGATCGGCACCCAATGCTACCGAAACAGGGAAACGCTCACCAGGATGTGCTTGGCACCACTCTTGAAAATCAAGCGCCCCGCCGCGATGCGACAGCCAACGCATGATCACTTTATTCTTACCTAACACCTGCTGGCGATAGATACCTAAATTTTGGCGCTCTTTATGCGGGCCACGCGTAATTGTCAGCCCCCAAGATATCAACGGAGCCGCATCTTCAGGCCAGCAGTGCATCACCGGTATACGCCCAAGGTCGACATCATCGCCCTGCCACACTAACTCTTGGCAAGGCGCTGAATTCAGCCGCTTAGTCGGCATATTCAACACCTGCTTAAACTGCGGTAGCTTATCGAACAGATCGCGGAAGCCTTTTGGCGGCTCCGGCTCTTTCAAAAACGCCAGCAGCTTACCGACTTCACGCAGCGCACTTACATCCTCCTGCCCCATGCCCAAGGCAACACGTTTTGCCGTACCAAACAAGTTACATAAAACGGGGATGTCGTAACCTTTCGGGTTTTCGAACAGCAAAGCGGGTCCACCGGCACGCAGGGTGCGGTCCGCAATTTCTGTCATTTCCAGATAAGGATCGATTGGCTGGCTGATGCGTTTTAGCTCACCTCTCTGTTCCAGCAAAGAGAGGAATTCGCGCAAGTCACGGTATTTCATAGCTTTCTTATTGGGCTGGTGAAGAACCCATTATAAGCGTTCTTCACTTTAGTTGCTGCACTTTTGTTACAAACAGATAACTAATTGCTTTAGTAAGCATTATCGTTAACCCGAGGTCGGCAACACAGCTTGCTCATACGAGTCAGGGGCAGTTAACGACAGCGGAAAGGCACCATCTCGGCTAAAGCCTGAGTATCGAAATACTCCTGAGTTTCCTGATTGTGGCGGAACACTTTAAACCCCTGTGCTTTCACGCTGTAGTATTCCAATTCATCCCCAGCCACATGCAGCAAGCTACCTTCACGCAACGCGATCACATATTCGCTTGGATTTATCGCACAGAATTCAGCGATACGCTCATCACGAGTTTCTCCCATATGCCCACTCAGGTGTGCATCGATGTAATGGGGATTAATTTGCACAGGGAACAACCCCAGAGCCGGAAGCACAACGCTGTTGCGTACTGGCATATCATTTGTGGTGCGGATGCTTGGCGTAGCCACATTACACCCCGCACTCCAACCGATATACGGGATCTCGCGCTCACGAACAGCCCGTTGGATTGGTACAACCAGCCCTTTTTCGTGCAGCATTTGGTTTAACAACCAAGTATTGCCACCGCTAACCAGAATACACTCAGCTTCTTCAATCGTTTTAACCGGATCGCTTGAATGGTGCAGGCTCGTTACCTTAATGCCTAACGAATTCTCTAGCTCCGCGGCGCGCGCATCGTAGTCACCACGGATCACCGCATAAGGCACCAGCACAGCCGAACGAATCTTCTTGCTTAGCAGCATGGACTGAATCGGTCCCTTAGCGTAGCCCAGCAACTCAGACTCACCAGAAACCTTGCCGTTACTCAGTAAAAACAACTCCATGAAAATATCTCCTGACATTGAGGACGATCTTATTGCGCTTTGCCGCGCCGAAAACCAACTCTATTACAGCTAGTCTATGGGGCGACATTTATAACTAATAATTATGGGTCTAGCTGTGATCTTCTGCCTGAAGTGGCAAAAAATGTTAAATCATCGCGCACCTAACGGGAAAAACGCACGCTCCCACCTCGAAACTGTCTATCGAATCGACCTTTTGTTATGCTTTGAGTAAGTCATTTAATCGTGGGTTGTTATGGAATCGTGGTATCTGCTGTATTGCAAAAGAGGTCAACTGGAGCGTGCGAAAGAACATTTATCACGCCAAGAGATCCCTTGCTTCACCCCAATGATTACGTTGGAGAAAATCGTCCGCGGTAAACGCACGCAGGTTAAGGAACCGATGTTCCCTAACTATATGTTTATCGAGCTTGATCCTGAAAGAGTCCATACCACTACCGTGCAATCAACACGCGGAGTGAGCCACTTTGTACGATTTGGCGCACTTCCAGTCACTATACCGTTTAAGGTTATCAAGCAATTGATGATGGCGCCCCCAACGGAGTGTGTCGATCCTGATACGCCGGCCCCAGGTGATACCGTCGTGATTACCAGCGGCGCCTTTGAAGGATTCGAGGCTATCTATACCGAAGCTGACGGAGAAAAACGTGCCATTCTGCTGCTGAACTTATTGAATAAACCCGTACAGCAAAGTGTAGAAAACACCGATTTTGAAAAGCTATAGAGCTTGAAGCTATAAATAAAAAACCGCCGATGGAGCCCCATGGCGGTTTTGTCTATCTCTATGCTTCTACTGCGTAGAATTAACGATTCATTTCTGCATCATGCAGCCACTGAGCTACGCGCTTAGCGAAATAGGTCAGCACTCCGTCTGCTCCTGCGCGTTTGAAGCAAATCAGTGACTCCATAATCGCAGGTTTTTCTTGTAACCAGCCGTTCTGAATCGCGGCCATATGCATCGCGTATTCACCAGAAACCTGATAGGCGAAGGTTGGCACGCCAAAGGTATCTTTCACACGACGCACCATATCCAGATATGGCATACCAGGCTTCACCATCACCATATCAGCGCCTTCCTGTAGATCCTGAGCGACTTCTTGCAAAGCTTCATCGCTGTTTGCGGGATCCATCTGATAGGTTTTCTTATTGCCGCCTTTCAGGTTACCAGAAGAGCCCAACGCGTCACGGAATGGACCATAGTAGCAGGACGCATACTTGGCTGAGTACGCCATGATTTGAGTATTTACCATCTGCTGTGCTTCAAGCTGATCGCGAATCGCACCGATACGGCCATCCATCATATCGCTTGGCGCAACAATTTCAGCACCGGCTTCTGCATGTGACAACGCCTGACGAACCAGAATTTCTTTGGTGATGTCGTTAATCACATAGCCATCAGCGTCAATAATACCGTCCTGACCATGGGTGGTATAGGGATCCAACGCCACGTCAGTCAGCAAACCTAACTCTGGCACGGCATCTTTCAATGCACGAACAGCCCGCTGTACCAAACCATCTGGATTATATGCCTCTTCTGCATGCAGAGATTTCTTATCCGCGCCAATGACGGGGAACAACGACAATACCGGCACGCCCAATTTAGCGATGGCTTCAGCTTCTTTGACCAGCAAATCGATAGTCATACGATGCACGCCGGGCATTGAGGAAACTTCTTCCTGATGATTTTTGCCTTCCATAACAAACACGGGGTAAATCAGATCGTCTACTGTCAGGACGTTTTCAGCAACTAAACGACGGCTGAAATCATGGCGACGAACACGGCGTAGACGACGGCCTGGGAAGGCACCTGGAAATGCATAGCTCACGTTATTCTCCTTACTTATGCCAGCCGGAAAAGTTGACGGGCATTATTTTCAGTAACCTGCTTCAACCACTCCACATCCTGCTGACGCCAGCCAGCCACTTGTGAAACGATGTGTGGTAAGTAACAGGGTTCATTACGTCGCGATTTAGGTTTGGTTTCTAAATCACGCGGCAGTAAATAAGGTGCGTCAGTTTCTAGCAACAGACGCTCAGTTGGGATCTCTGGAAGCATTGCGCGCAGCTCAAGGCCACGTCGCTCATCGCAAACCCATCCGGTAATGCCAATGTAAAGTCCGAGATCTAAACATTCATGTAGCTCTTCACGACTGCCCGTAAAGCAATGCACAACGGCACCCGGCACTTTTGCGAGCCACGGACGCAAAAGCGCGATAAATCGGTCATGCGCAGAACGGCAATGCAAAAACAGCGGCTTATTCAAATCTGCAGCTAGTGCAAGCTGCGCGCTAAAAGCTCGCTCCTGCTCCGCTGGAGTAGAAAAGTTGCGGTCGAAATCAAGCCCACACTCCCCCACAGCAACCACTTCTGGCATAGCTGCCAAGGCCGATATCTGTGTCGCCGTCTGGCTATTCCATGAACTAGCGTTATGCGGATGCACGCCGGCTGTCGCCCAGCAATAGCCCGGATATTCGCGTGCAAACTCTATAGACCGTTGGCTCTCTTGCACGTCAGTACCCGTGACCATCAAAGCATTCACGCTAGCCTTACGCGCACGTTCAATCACTTGGTCGACATCTTTGGCAAACTGACCACTTGTTAGATTAACGCCAATATCCAGCATGGAATAACTCCAAAATCAAAGTAAAGAGGCCGCCCTTTCGGCGGCCTCTGGCACTCAGTGTGTCAGCCTTGTTTTGGCTGTTCGTCAGTATCTTCTTCGCTTCCTTCATCCTCATCATCATCACGAGGACGGCGTTTTCCCACATAGAAACGAGCAAAGAACACGCCAATTTCAAACAGGATGCACATTGGAATTGCCAACAACGTTTGTGAAAACACGTCTGGCGGTGTGAGCAACATGCCCACAACAAAGGCTCCGACGATGACGTACGGACGTTTCTTTTTCAACTCTTCTGGGGTAGTGACACCACTCCAGCACAGCAGAATAATCGCAACCGGAACTTCAAACGACACGCCAAACGCCATAAATAACGCCATGACAAAGTCGAGATAGTTGTTAATATCCGTCGCAATAGTAACGCCTGCCGGCGCCGTCTTGGCAAAAAAGCCAAACGCCAAGGGGAACACGATAAAGTACGCAAACGCCATGCCTAAATAGAACAGCAGAGAGCTTGAGAACAATAGCGGCATTAGCAAACGGCGTTCATGCTTATAAAGCGCAGGCGCAACGAAAGCCCAAATTTGGTACAAAATCATCGGCGCAGAGATGAATACTGATACCATCATTGTCAGCTTGATCGGCGTGAAGAACGGCGATGCGACATCGGTGGCAATCATGCTCGCGCCTTGAGGCAGTTGCTTAATGAGCGGCGATGCAATCAGGTGGTAAATGTCGTTGGAAAAATAAACCAGCGCCAGAAATACCACCAGAATACAAATAATCGAATTTAAGAGTCGCTTACGTAGCTCGATTAAATGGCTAATCAACGGCTGGGTATCATCAACGGCCATGCTTTAACGATCGCTTGTTGTAGAGTGAGAGGGAACAGGCTGCTCTGGTGCTTTCACTGTTTGTTGCTCAGTGCTTACCAAAACGTCCTCTGTGGCTACCGGCTCAACCGAAGCTGCATTTGTCGCATCCACTTTAACGGCTTCCGCACGCTTGCGTTCATCTTCTCTTAAGTCCGCATCGACTTCATCATGGAACGCTTCAGGATCCGACACATCCGGTTTATGGATGGTTTCAGCCGCTTTTGCTACAGGCTCAGTCACCTGAGTCTGATAGCTACGCTTCATCGACTCTGCGGCTTCTTTTAGCTCATCCATTGAGGCTTTTAGCTCAGGCGTAAGATTTTGAAGACCTGCGCTTTCCGCTTTCTTCAGACTATCCTGCAACTCCTGCAGCTTTAATTCCTGCGACAGTTCATTCTGAACAGAGGCCGCAAGAGATCTTAGCGCCCTAATCCATCCTGCCACTGTACGCACTGCAACAGGTAACCGCTCAGGCCCTAGAACAACCAGGCCTATCACCATTACCAGCAACAGCTCACTAAACCCGATGTCAAACACGGTTTACACCTGCTCTTTGTTCTGGCTCTTAGATTCTTCTTTCTTCACTTCTGGCTGCTGCTCAGAAAGAGACTTAAAGTCTGCATCCTGTGGTGCGGCACTGTTGTTTGCGTTAGTCGATGGAGGCGTTTTATCTTCGTCACCAATCGCCTTTTTAAAACCTTTGATAGATGCCCCGAGATCGGAGCCCAGAGTACGCAGCTTGTTAGTACCGAACAACAGCACCACGATCACTGCAATAATCAATAACTGCCAAATACTGATACCACCCATTTTAATCACCTCTATTGATAGGGGTTATTCGTGCGCCGCATTATACGGTAGTCACGCAGAAATATTGAACTACTAACCAATAACTATTAATTAAAACTATGCGCTGAGAACGATATAACACTCGTAAGAGGTATCTACTGACGGGTGTAACGCCATCCAACAATCCAAGCAACACAGCCGCCAGCAATAATCCAAGCTGGCCAAACAGGTATCTTCGCAGCGACCAAGATCGTACCACTCAGTAATAGTGTAGCGCCAATCCCAAACAAGTATCGTGAACGCCCATGGCGATTACGTTGCTTATCTAGCTGAGCGAATACCCGATCAACGCTCTGCTGCAATACTTTGTGCTGTTGCAAACTATCATAAAACAGCTCAGGGAGCTCAGGGAGCTTCTCAGCCCAAAACGGCGCTTTCTCTTTTAACGCACGAATAATAGCGGGTATACCCACCTGATCGCGTAGCCATGTTTCTAGGAAGGGCTTCGCCGTGGTCCACAGGTCTAACTGTGGATAGAGCTGACGCCCTAAACCTTCGACATACAGCAACGTTTTTTGCAGCAGAACCAACTGCGGCTGCACCTCCATATTGAAGCGGCGCGCAGTGTTAAAAAGGTTCAGCAGAACATGTCCAAAAGAAATCTCAGCCAGCGGCTTTTCGAAAATCGGCTCACAAACGGTGCGAATTGCAAATTCAAAATCTTCGATGTTGGTATCGCGAGGAACCCAACCAGAGTCAACATGCAGCTCAGCAACCTTGCGATAATCACGGTTGAAAAATGCGATAAAGTTTTCAGCCAGATAACGTTTATCGTCTTTGTTCAAACTCCCCACGATCCCGCAATCAATACCGATATACTGTGGGTTCTCAGGGTGCTCAAAACTGACAAAAATATTGCCGGGATGCATATCTGCATGGAAGAAACTATCGCGGAACACCTGCGTAAAGAACACCTGCACGCCTCGTTCGGCCAACAGTTTCATATTGGTATTCTGCGCATGCAAAGCAGGTAAATCAGAAACTGGAATACCGTAGATCCGCTCCATAACCAGCACGTTTTCACGGCAATAGTCGGAGTAAATTTCTGGCACATACAGCATTGGACTGCCTTCGAAATTACGACGCAGCTGAATCGCATTTGCCGCTTCTCGTAATAAATTAAGCTCATCCAGCAGCGTCTTTTCATATTCACGCACCACTTCGCGCGGGCGTAAACGACGGCCATCAGGCATGAGCTTAGGCACCCAGCCAGCAAGTCGATACATCAGGCGAACATCGGCTTTGATGATCGGTAGAATGTCAGGCCGAATGACCTTCAGAACGATCTCCTGACCATTCTCTTTCAGCTTAGCGGTATGTACCTGTGCAATCGACGCCGATGCTAACGCGTTTTGGTCGAAATCATCAAACCACTGCTCAAGCGGGCCACCCATTGAGTCTTCAATTTGCTTACGGGCTAAAGCACCATCGAATGGTGCAACGCGATCCTGTAGCAATGCAAGCTGATCGGCAATCATCGGAGGGAAAAGATCGCGACGGGTGGACATCATCTGGCCAAACTTAATCCAGACAGGCCCTAGCTCTTGTAATGCTAAGCGCAAACGCTCGCCCAAAGGCTTGTCTTTATGCTTGTTACGCATCCAGAACAGCAGATGACGCCCCATTCGTAACGGAAGCGTGATGCGCATTTTCGGGATCAGTTCATCTAGTCCATAAGCAAGGAAAACCCGAACAATCAAATAAAATCGGCACAGTTCCGATGGCGTCATATTTTATCCTCAAGCAGAGAAAGTCGCGTTTCCAGACTTTCGAGCTGATGACTGACGGCATCAACTTCTTCAGAAAACCAAGCCGCTTCCAAAACCCCTGGAGCTAAACGCCACTCTTCAGTCACAGCTTGACCGATGTATTGTCGCTGACGCTGGCTGCCGGTCACCACAAAATGGGCACCTTTGCGTATAAACATACTCATGCCCTGAGCAACGACGTCCCCCGTATAGGGAGCTAACAACTCTGCGGGATCCCATTCAGCTAAATCCATTAAACCGATAAATTGCTGCACAACCTGAATATCCCCCTCTACGACTAAATCGCCAGAGCGGATAAGCGCGGTAAGCTGTTGACGGTCACGCAGTTCCGGTAACACGGATAGTCGCGTTTTAACGCAGCACTCAGTGTCGCCTTCCCACGCGCCCAAAACATCCAGACGGTTATCGCTAAAAACCAGATAGAGCGGTGAGTTTATCTCATTGACGAAAACGCCCAGCACCTTGCCCGTCAGGCGCTGGCGCGCATTGTTGAGCGCACGGTCACGATACAACATTCGATTAAGTGCCGTTTCAATCGCACCGGTAAATAATGGGTTTAGCAATGGGGTCAGCATAACGATCCTTCAGTTAAAACTTATAGCCACGATGTAAAGCAACAATCCCACCAGTCAGGTTGAAATACGTCGTGTTTTCGAAACCGGCATCATCCATCATGGACTTCAGCGTTTCTTGATCGGGATGCATACGGATCGATTCGGCTAAGTAGCGATAGCTTTCAGAATCATGCGCCACTAATTCGCCAATTTTCGGCAGGATATGGAATGAGTAAGCATCATAGGCTTTGTTGAGCGGCTCGAGTAATGGCTTGGAAAACTCAAGAACCAGCAAGCGTCCACCTGGCTTTAACACACGATACATGGAGCGTAACGCTTTATCTTTATCGGTGACGTTACGTAGACCAAAAGCAATGGTGATACAGTCAAAATGGTTGTCGGGGAAAGGCAGAGCTTCTGCGTTGGCCTGTACGTAGTTAATATTGCCGATAACGCCAAGATTACGCAATTTCTCGCGCCCAATCTTAAGCATTGAGTCGTTGATATCTGCCAGAACCACTTCACCCTGCTCGCCAACAATGCGAGAGAATTTTGCTGCAAGATCGCCTGTACCACCAGCAAGATCAAGTACCTTTTGCCCACGGCGCACGCCGCTGCAATCAATGGTAAAACGCTTCCAGACACGATGAATACCAAATGACATGAGATCATTCATCAAGTCGTATTTTGCCGCTACGGAATGGAATACTTGAGCAACTTTGCCCGCTTTTTCAGCTGTGGCGACGGTTTTGAAACCAAAATGAGTGGTTTCTGGCGTTTGATCTACCATTTTTCTAAGCCTGCTTTTAATCTAATTGATTGTGAATCTACGCGATTAAGCGCTGCCCGTTGGTGCGAACAGTGCTCGGCCTTATCGAAGCAAGGAGCAGTGTTTAATCATCGAGTCCGTTGGCGACTCTTATGGTAGGTTGCTGTATCGCCTGCTCGGCAGGATCAGCAAACTCCTCATCTTCGGGTTCATTTTCCAGTCGGGCTTCATCAGCAAGCGAAGGACTTATCGGCCTTTTCACTTCCACCCCTAAAGTGCGGAAACTCTCGACTTGTCCTATCAGATTACCACGGCCTTGTGCCAGTTTGTTCATTGCCTGACGATAACTTGCCTGCGATTTATCCAGACTCTGCCCAAGAGATTCCATATCATCAACGAACAAACGCATTTTATCGTATAATTTCGACGCACGTTCGGCGATTTTCTGTGCATTCTGACTTTGATGTTCATAGCGCCATAAATTACTAATAGTACGCAACGCCACTAACAGCGTTGTTGGGCTCACCAGCATAATGTTATGTCTTAGGGCTTCGCTAATCAGTTCGGGCTCGCGGTCGATGGCGGCTAAAAAAGCAGGCTCAACTGGGATAAACATCAGGACATAGTCCAAAGAGCGCAGTCCCGGAAGCTGCTGATAATCTTTACGCCCAAGCTGACGAATATGTCCTTTCACCGAAGCCACATGTTCCTGCAGAGCCAGTTCACGCACCATGTCATCTTCGGCGTTGAAATAGCGCTCATAGGCCACCAATGACATTTTCGCGTCGACCACCACATCTTTACCCTGTGGCAGACGCACAACAACATCGGGCTGCATACGGCTATTAGTACCAACCTGAACACTCACCTGTGTCTGATATTCATACCCCTCGCGCAGGCCAGAGGCTTCCAAGACACGACTGAGGACAACCTCCCCCCAGTTACCCTGTGTTTTGTTATCCCCTTTCAAAGCCTTAGTCAGGTTTACCGCCTCACGCGCCATTTGTGCATTTAGCTGCTGAAGATTACGGATTTCGTGCGCCAGCGTATGCCTTTCACGCGATTCTTGCCCAAAGCTATCCTGCACCTGACGGCGAAACCCATCTAGCTGTTCGCGTAACGGGCTCAATAAGCTATTCAAACTTTGGCGATTCTGCTCCTCAACCCGTTTTCCGCTATGTTCAAAAATACGATTAGCTAAATTTTCAAACTGAGCACTAAGGCGCTGCTCACTGTTGACCAGCAAGCGCTGTTTTTCTTCTGCTCCCAGTCGTGTCTCTTCCAGACGAATAGTCACTTCTCGTAATTCAGCCTCTTGCGCGCTGTTGACCTCACGCAGCGCACGCAGCTCCTGATTTAGCTGCTCACACTCGTTACGCCACACGGATTGCTGATTCAGCTTCTCCTGAGTTGCGGCAAGCTGACTGTGCAGCATACGCAGTTCTTGATCTTTCTCGCGCTGCTGCAGCTCTTGCTGTTGGCGTTGCTGTATCAGCGTCTGCTGTTCTTGCTGATACTGTGCAATCTCTTGCTGGTGCAGACGCAAATCACCTTCCAGTGTTAGCCGCTGCTGTTGTATTCGTAAACTCGCGATCAACCAACCCACCAGCATGCCAACGACGGCACCTGCTACACCATAAAATATGCTGGAATCCACCCTGCCTCCGCCTTATAACGCTTTCTGATCGTCACGGTAATAATATACTGTATGGATGTCCAGAGCGAATACGCAAAGGCTGCGAAACAGTACGCAAAATTGTATGAAATAGAATGAGAACTTAGTCCAGCCAGCCATTGAGCCACTGAATGCCAAATGCGCCGGGTGCTAACATGGCAAATCCCCACAGAATCGCCGACAGCAAATTGGCTAGCTGAAAATAGCGCTGCGGCATACCACATATTCCCGCAACCAAAGGGACGACCGCACGCAGTGGACCAAAAAAACGGCCAATAAACACGCCCCACGTTCCCCAACGTTCAAAGAAGGTATGACCCCGAGCCATCATCTGTGGATGGCGGGATAGCGGCCACATATGCTCAACCTGATGCTGGTAGCGGTCACCAACCCAGTATGAAACCCAATCGCCAATAAACGCACCTGTGCTAGCGGCGATCCATAGCGGCCAAAAAGCAATTCCACTTTCGCCGATGAGGGCACCCAACCCCAACAAAATTACCGTCGCGGGGAGTAACAGAGACAGAAATGCCAGCGACTCGCCAAAAGCCAAAATGAAAACGATTGGGATGGCCCAATGCTCATGGTTGCGGACAAACTCAACCACTATCTGGATGATGCTATCTAACGTCACGATGCAGCTCTCTCGATTGAGGTTAAACAGGCAGGATACGGCATAACGTGGCGTTGTAGATTAACCAAAAATAAACGGCCGATAAATCGGCCGTTTTAAACAATGATGAAACGCTAACGATTAAGCCGTTGCAGTTGTCTGTTCAGCACGAAGCTCCTTGCCACGTACAGACCACAGCTCACGCCATTTACGTAGGGCAGAGATAAGGATAATCACGCCCAGAACCATCATGATAATAGAAATAGTTCCGTTGAAAATATTGTAGCCTTTCGCCGCCGAGTTGAAGTACACGTTCTTAATCATCCAATAACCGGCATAGTTTACGGTGACAAACAGGTACGCCAACGGAATAACACAGGTCAGCATATAAGCTCGTTTAGTCGCTAAACGCAGGATGATCGTGGCACCAATAATGAGGCCAACAGAAGCCATCAGCTGGTTAGAGACACCGAACAGCGCCCATACCGAGTTAATGTCACCAGAGTTCAGCAGGTAGCCCCACAGCGCGCAGGCGATGACAGAACAGAAGATGGACCCAGGCAGCCAGTCAGTACGCTTCAGCGGAGCCCACAGGTCGCCTAGGAAGTCTTGCAGCAGGTAACGTGCTACACGAGTACCGGAGTCAACGGCGGTCAGGATAAACACCGCTTCGAACATAATGACAAATTGGAAGAAATAAGACGCCAAACTGCTAAACCATGGCACACGGATGAAGATATCGGTCATACCCACAGCCAGCGTAACGGCACCACCGGTACGGCCATAAAGATCCAGACCAATTTCTTCGCTTAGCTTAGGCAGGTTAACCACATCCATGCCTAATCCCGCCCACGCTTCCGCACTTGAGTTAATCGCAAAGTAGTCAGCAGGATGCAGAGACGTTGCCGCAATCAGCGCCATCACACCCACCACACACTCCGCCAACATTGCACCAAAACCTACCGGCAGAATATCGCTCCATTTGTCGATCTGTTTTGGCGTGGTGCCAGAACCGATAAACGCATGGAAACCGGAGATTGCGCCACAGGCAATGGTAATCGAGATGAATGGCCAAACTGGGCCAGCAAGAACCGGGCCGCCGCCGTGAATGAACTGAGTCACCGCAGGGAACTGAATTTCTGGGTTAATAAAGATAACACCGATAACCAACGCGCCGAACACGCCGATTTTCATAAAGCTAGAAAGGTAACCACGCGGCGTCAGCAGCATCCATACAGGTAACGCGGTAGCAAAGAATGCATACGCTGGCAGCAACAGGCTTACCGTCGTCGCTTTAAACGTCAGCCACTCACCAAAAGTGGTGTTCTGGATATGAGGACCGAAGAATACGCAGGCCATGATCGCGGCGATACCCACGTAAGTCGCGCCTTTCATGCTGCCAGTAACGCGTTCCCACAACCCCACACCAATAGCGATAGGAATGGTCATAAACACGGCGAAAGTCCCCCAAGGGTTACGTTCCAGCGCGTGCACTACCACCATCGACAAACCGGCCATGGTAATCGTGATAATGAACAGCATTGCTAAACCCGTACACCAGCCTGCAATCGGCCCTAGCTCGGATTTAGCCACTTCAGATAAGGATTTACCTTGATGTTTCATGGACGCGAACAGCACCACGGTATCATGTACCGCACCGCCGACCACACAGCCAATCAACAACCAAAGGAAGCCCGGCAGGTAGCCGAACTGCGCTGCAAGAACCGGTCCAACCAAAGGCCCTGCAGCAGCGATTGCTGCAAAGTGGCTACCAAAGTTAACCCACTTTTTGGTAGGTACGTAATCTTTCCCGTCTTCAAAGGTATGTGATGGAGTCACTTCGTTATCATCAGCACGCAGTACCTTTTTTACGAAAAAGATACCGTACAAACGGTAGCAGATCGTAAGGATACACAGCGTAGCAATAACGAATGTAATTGCATGTTGCATAGTTATTATCTCCTGAGGATTTCTCAGGCGTTAACATACTTGAGGGCTATTTGGGGAAGGGGTTGAATTTGATTAAGCGGTGTTTTGGCTCAGTAAGCGGTATGAAAAGTGGATTGAGTGGAGCCCATCGACTCCACTTTCATGAAATATCGGGGAGTTACGGCTCTAGGAACTGTTGCTGAAGTTGTGATCTCACCTGCATATTTAGGCCATATTCCTGCTCTAGCCAACTATCGATTGTGCTGTATCTGGCTTTGATCGCATCCAACGCCGTGACCAAAAACTCTTCGCGAGCAGACAGGACATACGAAAACTGCCCCAGCGCCTTTTCATTCAGTTTAACAGACAGGTAATCCAGCATTTGGCTACGGAATGGCGCTAGCGTGGTTTCAGTTAAAAGATAATCTTCCATCACCGTTGCTTCGTCGGCGCCTAAGGCAAACAGTACCAGTGCTGAACCAACGCCGGTTCTATCCTTACCGACTGCGCAATGCTGCACGATGGCGCCTTCTTCACCGCTCTGTAACAGGGTGCTTAACAGTTGGTAAGCGTGATTGCTAAAAGGTAGGCGACGGTAGAGCTCCAACATAAAAGCATTGGCGTCGAAAGACTCTAGCGCTTCGCTAGTGAGTTTCTCCAGATTAGCGTTAACTTCGGTACTCAGTGGATTAGCAGGCAAATTGATATAGCGTACCGCATCCCAAAGCACATCTGGCTTGGTAGACACCTCGTCGGCATCGCGATAGTCGAGGATATTTTTGATAGGTACCTCTTGCAGGTAGCTTAAATCCTTATCCGTTAGGCGATCTAACGCCCCTGATCGGAACAATCTACCACGCTTAACTCGACGGCCATCGGCAGCGAGATAACCGCCCATATCGCGAAAGTTAACGCCACCTTCCAAGGGGGCAAGGGAGGGATGCAAAAAAATAGTGGCTGTCATCATGACCTCTTATTATTTTAGGTTATCGCTCCCACCTTATCAGATTCAGTGAAAAGCGGTAAAACCGCATCGCACCGAATCCTTATGAGCATGCAATCGCACCAACAAAATGAGTCACGGTTAGACGTTATTCCACCTTATTTCCACCATAGGTGGCAAACCACGCTAGCATACGCTGCCAACCATCGTTGGCTGCTTCAGCGTTATAACTCGCGCGATAATCCGCATTAAATGCATGCCCAGCCTCTGGATAGACGATAATTTCTGCGATTGCATTGGCTGCTCGCAAAGACTGTCGCATCGTCTCTACCGTTTCTTGCGGAATGCTATCATCCAGACCACCGTACAAGCCTAACATCGGCGCACTAAGCTCAGCGGCAACATCAACGGGATGCTTTGGCGACGTTAACGTTTTATCGCCCACCATGCGACCATACCATGCAACCCCCGCTTTAAGTTGAGGATTGTGCGCAGCATAAAGCCAAGTAATACGTCCACCCCAGCAAAAGCCGGTGATAAACAAGCGGCTCGCATCACCACCGTGGCGAGTGGCCCAGTGAGCAGCGTGGTCTAAATCCCCCAGAACCTGTTTATCAGGTACTTTGCTGACCAGATGTTGAAACAACGAGGGAATATCAGTGTAGTCACTGGCCTCCCCTTGACGGAAATAAAGCTCTGGGGCAATCGCCAAATAGCCCTGTTTTGCCAGACGACGGCAAATATCTTGAATATGCTCATGCACACCAAAGATCTCCTGTACAACCAATACGACGGGCAATGGCCCTTCTGCGTGCAAAGGCTTGGCTAAATATGCTGGGAGATCGTCTCCCTGAGATGGGATGGTAGTGAATCCTGCATGCAAACCTTCACTATCGGTATGGATCGCGGTAGAAGCGATAGTGCCAGCGGCGGGGGAGAACGATGACGGTGAGGTTATCAGCGTAATAAGATCTTCGGTCTTCATGTAAAACTCCCTGTCTGAATATATTGCAAGAATGTTAAGTATAAATAGCAATAATTTGTTTGCATGAGAATCAAACAATCACTCGGAAGCACTAAACAACACGTTATCACCCACAAGCGTGCTCCCAACTAGCGAAGATAAAGTGTACATGTCACACTGTGAGCGGTGAAAAAAACCGCTAACTCGCCATATTGTGTGATTTTAATCACAATTATTTGTCGTTCTTGTTATTGTTTCTTCATATCTAGTGATTTGAGTCACGCATTTCACTGATGAATTTCAGTAGAGTGCGTTTTTGTTCCTCCTTAACAACTTATAGCAATGACAGAGGAGTCCGTATGTCTAATTCTGATGTTTTCCACCTCGGCCTAGTAAAAAGCGATCTGAAAGGCGCAACCTTGGCTATCGTCCCTGGTGACCCTGAGCGTGTAGAAAAAATTGCTAATTTGATGGATAACCCAGTCAAATTGGCCTCACATCGTGAATTCACTTCTTGGCGCGCAGAGCTAGACGGTAAATCTGTCATCGTTTGCTCAACCGGTATCGGTGGTCCATCAACCTCTATCGCCGTTGAAGAACTGGCGCAGCTAGGCATTCGTACCTTCCTGCGTGTCGGCACCACTGGTGCAATTCAGCCGCACATCAACGTGGGTGACGTATTGGTCACTACGGGTTCTGTACGTTTAGACGGTGCTAGTCTGCACTTCGCACCAATGGAATTCCCTGCCGTTGCCGACTTTACCTGTACGACCGCACTGGTTGATGCTGCTAAAGCGGTTGGCGCAACGACTCACATTGGCGTAACCGCATCTTCTGACACCTTCTACCCAGGTCAAGAACGTTATGACACCTTCTCTGGCCGCGTAGTTAGCCGTTTCAAAGGCTCTATGAAAGAGTGGCAGGAAATGGGCGTGATGAACTTCGAGATGGAGTCAGCGACTCTGCTTACCATGTGTGCAAGCCAAGGTCTGCGCGCAGGTATGGTTGCAGGCGTTATTGTTAACCGCACGCAGCAAGAAATTCCAAACGCAGAAACTATGAAGAAAACCGAATCTCACGCGGTGAAAATCGTGGTAGAAGCAGCACGTCGTCTGCTGTAATCGTTCGATTCAGACAACGCTCAATATCAAAAGGGAGGCTTATGCCTCCCTTTTCCATGGTAGTTCTCAAGACAGCTATAAACAGAGAGAACCAAACGCCCCCTGCCAATCCTGCTCAAATTTAACAACCGCCGCATCCACGGCTGGTGACGCCAAGAATTGCTGAGCAACATCCAACGGCAACGTTATCGCTTCACAGCCCACCAGCAGACAATCTAATGCCTGACGCGGCGTTTTAAAGCTAGCTGCCAGCACCTTCGCGTGTGGAGCATGCATTTCCAGCAATGACTGAAGTTCTTGCACTGTTTTAATCCCATCACCACCTTGGGCATCAATGCGATTCACATAAGGTGCAACATAGTCTGCCCCCGCGAGTGCAGCCAATAACCCTTGTGCCGCACTGTAAACAGCGGTGCCTAACGTTGGGGTACCTAACGCTTTTAACTGTTTGATCGCCGCTAATCCTTCGGGCGTTACCGGAATTTTCACCACCAGCCCAGATACCCGCTCCGTCAGCTGTTTAGCCTCTGTAACCATCTGTTCAGCATTACGTCCCATGACCTGTGCAAACAAAATTCCGCTGCCGCCAAGCGCATCACGCAGCTGTGGTAAGACATCCCAAACGGGCTGCCCACCTTTTGCGATAATACTGGGGTTAGTTGTTACCCCTTGCAGAGGAAAAATACGGGCTAAGCGTGCTACTTCCGCGATATCTGACGTGTCTAAATAGAGTTCCATAACCTGTTTCCTTAAATTAAATGTCTAGCTCACGAGCCAGTAAGTTAGCCACATCGCTGGCATCACTAGCGCCAACCAGCGCGGAACGAAACTCCTCATGCATGATGCGACGCGCCAAGCGAGAGAAGATGCGCATATGCTGATCCCCAGCGGCATGTTTGTTTAGGGTTAACATAATGATGTATTGAGCCTCTTCATCTCCCCAGATGACTGGCTGCGGCAATCGCGCAACGCTGATCGTAGATTGCTCAATGTGTTCAGATTTAGTGTGGGGAATCGCAAAACCAAAACCGAGCCCGGTGGAAAATACGGCCTCTCTCGCCCATAAGTCAGCCTCAAGCTTACGCGGGTAGCGACAGCGCCCTGCGAGCAGAAGATTATCGGTCATTCCTTTAATGACCTCTTCTTTACTGCGCCAATCATTATTGAGTGAAATACAGTTAGCGCTAATCAGCGGAGCATCCTGCTGCGTCATGCGGAATTGAGCCAGTAAGTGCTCCACTTCTAAAGAAGTCCGGCAAGCCATAGCACGATTTAATAACAAGCGGCATTCGCGGCTGTCCAACTGTGCAAGCCGCGCTTTTGTCGCTGGAATAGAAGGAGCACTCATGCTGATTTCATCCAGCCCCAGCCCAAGTAACAACGGCAGCACCGAGCCTTTGGCACCTAACTCTCCGCACAGCCCAATCCATTTCCCCTGCCGATGTACTTCGCGCACCGCGTGATCTAACGCTCGTAAGAACGCAGGATTGAGGCTGTTGTAATGCTTGGTGACCTTGGCGTTATCACGGTCAACGGCGAGCAGATATTGCGTCAGGTCATTGCTGCCGATGCTAAAGAAATCAATCTCTTCACAGCATTGGTCGATGATAAACATCACCGATGGTACTTCCAGCATGATGCCCAACGGGATCTTTTCATCGAAAGGGATCTGTTCGGTACGGAGCTTTTGCTTCACTTCGGCAAGTTGATCTTTAACCCACAAGATCTCCTCCATCGAAGAGATCATCGGAATCATGATCTTCAGAGAGCCATGCGCCGACGCACGTAATATTGAGCGTAGCTGGGTATGAAAAAGAGAGATAAATTCCTGATAGATCCGTACCGCGCGATATCCGAGAAAAGGATTATTTTCTGCGGGGATTTTGAGATACTCAACGGGCTTATCCCCGCCAATATCCATGGTACGCACAATAATGCTACGCCCCTCGGCGCCCTCAAGTGCCTGACAATAAATATTATAAAGTTCGTTTTCTGATGGTGCATGAGCGCGATCCATATACAGCATTTCAGTGCGGAATAGCCCTACCGACTCAGCCCCGTTACTAAATGCCGGTACGGCTTCTATGGAGTGGGCAATATTTGCGGCAACTTCCAAACGGACCCCATCTGCGCTGCGCCCCTGCGTGGAGAGATATGCCCTCTGCTGCTCACGGATGCGCTGCTGAACCTGAGCCTCAAGCTGATAATAACGCTGCACTTCAGGCGACATATCGACAGCAACCAGTCCCAAATCCCCATCAATTTGCACCTCCTGACCAACATACGCAGCAAGAGCCTCTGCATCCACGCCCACCAGCGTCGGAATATTGAATGAACGCGCCAAAATCACCGTATGTGAAGTGCTGCCACCGTTGCTCAGCAGCAATCCTTTCAGCAGTGATTTATCCAGTTCTAAAAACTGACTTGGCGTTAACTCATCAGCCATACAGATTGAGCTTTGTTGCAACGCGGTCTGAGAAGGGAATCGCTGACTACCATAAATTTGCTGTAATAGCTGAAAACAAACATCACGAACGTCGAGTGCCCGTTCGCGTAGATACTCACTCGCCGATGAGGAAAACTGCTGGCAGAAATGCTCTTCAGCCGCGACGATAGCCTGCGCACAGCTAGCGCCTTTTACTATCTGCTCTAAAATCTGAGCGCGTAATGAGTGATCGCTGAGCAAAGAGCGATGCGCTTCCAACACCGCGCTCGTCGTACCGTTATCATCCAACAGTTGCAGATCCAAAGACTTCAGCAAACGGCTTAAACCCAAATCCAACGCCCCCTGCTCTTCTTCCACGCCGCGCGACGCGGGCAGTTCACCAAGATGCTTCAAATTCATGGTGGATAGGCGCAATAAAATCCCCTGAGCAATTCCACCGCACACCGAGCGAGCACGAATAACGTTAGGGTTTAGATGAGTCAGTGACTGCGGCAATGCTTCTTCTTGGCTTTCCGAACTCTGTGGCAAAGGGGCATCACAATGAGGAAATTCATCTTTGATAAAGGTAGAAATACGTAAAAAAGCCTGTTCGGCATCAACACCCTCAATACTGATATGGCATTCATCGCCCAGCAGTGTATCCGTACCAATTAAAGATAAGGCGCTTTTAGCATCCCCTTGCCTACCTGTACGCAAGTTGAACCACTCAATACGCGCAGTGAATTGGTTGCATAAGGTTTCAATATGACTGGCGGGACGGGCATGGACACCGTTCGGTAAATCACAGGTAAATTTCAGCACTTGCGGCATGACGCGTTCTCCTGAACCAAAACTGGATGATGGCTAACAGGATAAAAGCGGTCTCCCCTATGCGGCTATGGGACAAAAATGCCAAACACTGGACAAATGTAATCATAAGCCAAAAGTGCGATGATGCTCACATCCCAAATTATGATGGGAAATATATATCTATCATCGACAAGTTTGCGCCCGATCGCATTTTTCCACATATCGTACAAATATCCAGTAAATGTCAATTTTCTCCACTGTCTGCCTTACGCCAGATTGCCTATTGTGGAAACCTATTTCCTGTCATGCCCCCTACCGCGGCAAACAAAGTCCATGCACTGGAGAACGCTATGAAAGAGTTGGTTCAGATACTCAAAAATACCCGCCAGCACTTGATGACTGGCGTATCACATATGATTCCTTTCGTGGTAGCCGGCGGTATATTGCTTGCCGTTTCCGTCATGCTGTACGGTCAAGGTGCGGTACCGAATGCAGCAACCGATCCCAATCTGAAAAAGCTGTTTGATATCGGCGTTGCCGGCTTAACGCTGATGGTGCCTTTTCTTGCAGCCTATATCGGTTATTCAATTGCCGATCGCTCTGCGTTAGCGCCCTGTGCAATTGGCGCTTGGGTAGGCAACTCATTTGGCGCAGGTTTTTTTGGAGCAATCATCGCCGGCATTATCGGCGGCATCATTGTTTTCTATCTCAAGAAGATACCTGTTCCCAAGATCCTGCGTTCCGTCATGCCTATTTTTGTTATCCCAATCATCGGCACACTGCTGACCGCGGGGATCATGATGTGGGGATTGGGCGAACCAGTAGGCGCTCTCACTTCTAGCCTCACGCATTGGCTGCAAGGCATGCAGCAAGGGAGCATTGTGGTGTTGGCGATCATCATGGGGTTAATGCTGGCCTTTGATATGGGCGGCCCCGTCAACAAAGTTGCCTATGCATTTATGCTCATCTGCGTCGCTCAAGGGGTGTATAGCGTGGTAGCCATTGCCGCCGTAGCGATTGCTGTGCCACCTCTTGGGCTAGGTTTCGCCACTCTGATTGGTCGCAAATATTACAACGCCGAAGAGAAAGAAGCGGGCAAAGCGGCATTGCTAATGGGCTGCGTAGGGGTTACAGAAGGTGCGATACCTTTTGCCGCCGCTGACCCTCTGCGCGTAATTCCGTCCATTATGCTCGGCTCTGCCTGTGGCGCGGTAACCGCTGCACTATTAGGTGCTCAATGCTATGCAGGCTGGGGAGGACTTATCGTTCTGCCCGTCGTGGAAGGCAAGCTCGTTTATATCGTGGCATTAGCCGTAGGCATGGTCGTCACAGCCCTTTGCGTCAACGTGTTAAAAAGCCTGGCCGCTAAAAAGCAGGCTAAGAAAACAGAAACCAAAGAAGACGATTTAGACCTAGATTTTGAAATCAATTAATTCTGCTTTGAGGACATCATTATGACCAAAATTATTGCTGTGACCGCTTGCCCATCCGGTGTTGCCCATACTTACATGGCCGCTGAAGCCTTAGAACGTGCAGCGCTTGCCAAAGGCTGGGAATGCAAAGTAGAGACTCAAGGTTCAATCGGACTAGAAAACGAATTAACAGCTGAAGACGTGGCATCTGCGGATATGGTGATCTTAACCAAAGACATCGGCATCAAATTTGAGGAAAGATTCCAAGGCAAAACCATCGTACGCGTCAACATCAGCGATGCGGTAAAACGCGCTGATGTCATTATGGAAAAAATTGAGTCGCATCTTTCACAAACTGCCTGATTGCCCAACGAGAGTGGCATCACCGCTGCTCTCGATTACTGCGCTGAATTCTCGAATCGGAGTCCATTATGAACGCTCGTATCGAACGCCTTAAAGCCGCGATGTTTGCAAATCCAAGAGAAATCTCTCTGGAACGCGCCCTGCTCTATACCGTCAGCCACCAGCAGACCGAAGGTGAGCCAACCATTTTACGCCGCGCTAAAGCAACCGCCCACATACTCGATCACGTCGAGATTTCGATTCGAGCTGATGAACTTATCGCAGGCAATCGCACCGTTAAGCCACGAGCGGGGATCGTTTCTCCTGAGATGGATCCTTATTGGCTGCTAAAGGAGTTGGAGCAGTTTCCTACGCGCCCACAAGATCGCTTTGAGATCTCCAACGAGGATAAGCAGATATATCGTGAGCAGCTATTCCCATATTGGGAAAAGCGCTCCATGAAAGATTTCATCAATGAACAGATGACCGATGAAGTCAAAACGGCCGTTAAAACGCAGATTTTCAGCATCAACCAGACCGACAAAGGTCAGGGGCATATCATCATTGATTACCCACGTCTGCTTAAAAATGGTCTTGGTCAGTTAGTGGGTGAGATGCGATCGCTTACCGCTCAGCATCCAGATAATGCGTTCTATCAGGCAGCCCTTTTACTGCTCGAGGCCTCACAGCGCCATATTCTGCGCTATAGCGCGTTGGCGCAGGAGATGAGCTTCGCCTGCTCAGATGCACTGCGTAGGGAAGAGTTGGCAAACATTGCAGAGATATCTCGAACTATTGCCACTGAACGACCACGAGGCTTCTATCAAGCCTGCCAGTTGTTTTGGTACATGAACATCATTCTTCAGTATGAATCGAACGCCAGCTCGCTCTCGCTAGGACGTTTCGATCAATACATGTTGCCGTTTTATCAGACATCGCTACAGCAAGGAGAGGAGCCGCAGTTTTTACAAGAGCTTTTAGAGTCGCTATGGATCAAGTGCAACGATATCGTCTTACTTCGTTCAACCTCCAGTGCACGCTACTTCGCCGGATTCCCTACGGGTTACACTATCTTGTTAGGGGGGCTTACCGAAACCGGCCGCAGCGCCGTTAACCCGCTGTCGTTTTTATGTTTGGACGCTTACCAAAATACCCAACTACCGCAACCAAATCTCGGCGTACGCGTTAATGAATTGATCGACCGGCCTTTCCTCTTAAAAACGGCTGAAACCATCCGTATTGGTACGGGGATCCCACAGATATTCAATGATGAAGTCGTCGTACCGGCATTTTTGAACCGCGGAGTTTCTCTGGAAGATGCGCGCGACTATTCTGTGGTTGGCTGCGTAGAACTGTCTATCCCCGGCAAAACCTACGGTTTACATGACATCGCCATGTTTAACCTACTTAAGGTGATGGAGATCGTTCTACTTGAGAATGAAGGTAACGCCAATCTTAGCTATGACGATCTGCTAGAACAAATCCGCCATAAGATTTGTCATTACGTGAAGCTAATGGCACAGGGTAGCAACATCTGTGATATTGGCCACCGCGATTGGGCTCCTGTTCCTTTACTTTCCTCTTTTATCAGTGACTGCCTCCATAACGGCAAAGACATTACTGAAGGCGGCGCACGCTACAACTTCTCTGGCGTACAAGGAATTGGCATCGCTAACCTCAGCGACTCACTGCATGCGTTGAAAGGGATCGTTTTTGATCAACAGAGGCTCAGTTTTGATGAACTTATCGCAACGCTAAAGGCCAACTTCGCCACCCCTGAAGGTGAGCAAATTCGCGCTCGCCTTATCAACCGTTTTGAAAAATACGGCAATGACATCGACGTCGTAGATAACATTAGCGCCGACCTGCTGCGCTTTTATTGCAAGGAAGTAGAAACCTATCGCAACCCACGCGGAGGCCAGTTCACACCGGGGTCTTATACGGTTTCAGCACATGTCCCACTGGGTGCCGTAGTGGGCGCGACGCCCGACGGACGCTACGCAGGGGAACAACTGGCCGACGGCGGATTATCCCCCATGCTTGGTCAAGATGCTCAAGGACCGACGGCAGTACTTAAATCGGTCAGCAAGCTGGATAACTACCTACTTTCTAACGGTACACTGCTGAACGTCAAATTCACGCCGTCTACGCTTGAAGGGCAATCCGGCCTCAACAAGCTGGCTGATTTTCTTGGCGCCTTTACCAAACTCAAGCTTCAGCATATCCAATTTAACGTTGTAAATGCTGAAACATTGCGAGCAGCTCAGGCGAAGCCACAAGACTATGCTGGGCTTGTCGTTCGTGTTGCTGGCTACAGTGCTTTCTTTGTCGAGCTTTCAAAGGAAATTCAGGATGACATCATTCGCCGTACGGCACATCAGCTCTAGTAAGCCGATATCTGCTGGGCGCTTGTCAGACAACATGGCGCGGATTTTTAATATACAGCGCTATTCGCTCAACGACGGCGGCGGGATCCGCACCGTCGTCTTTTTCAAGGGATGTCCGCATACCTGTCCGTGGTGTGCGAACCCCGAATCAATGTCGAGCCGCATTCACACAGTGCGCCGAGAAGCAAAATGCTTGCACTGCCAGCCTTGCCTTAACAATGCGGATGAATGTCCGGCCACGGCAATGGAGCGTATTGGCCGAGATATTTCATTAGAAAATCTGCTTAAGGAAGTGCTCAAAGACGACGTTTTTTTCCGCACATCTGGGGGAGGAGTCACACTGTCGGGCGGCGAGGTACTTATGCAGGCTCCCTTTGCACTACAGTTTCTTACCCGCCTTAAAGAGCTTGGAATAAATACCGCGATAGAAACCGCTGGCGACGCCAACGAAGAAATGCTGCTCAAAGTGGCTCAACGATGTGATTTAGTGCTTTTCGATCTCAAAATAATGGATACGGAACAGGCAAAAAATGTGCTGAATATGCATCAGCCACGGGTTTTAAAAAACTTCGCTCGCCTTATTGCAGCAGGAATACCAGTGATACCGCGTGTACCACTCATTCCCGGTTACACGCTGGAGCACAACAATTTTCATGCAATTCTCGACTTCTTGGCTCCGTTCAATCTGCCGGAAATACATTTATTGCCTTTCCATCAGTTTGGCGAGTCTAAGTATCAGCTCTTAAATCGACCTTATGCGATGAAAAATGTTGCAACACCGAGCGAACGGGATGTTGAACTCATACGACAACTGGCTATAAATGCAGGCTATCATGTTATAACTGGCGGATAAGTCATATGCGGACAAGGAGACAGAGATGACAATAAAACTGGTGGCAGTGACAGGCTGCATTAGCGGTGTTGCTCATACCTATATGGCCGCAGAGAGATTAGAGAAAATCTGCCAGCACGAAAAATGGCAAGTGAAAATCGAAACTCAAGGCGCACTCGGCATCGAAAACGCACTGACAGAACATGATATTCGCTCGGCTGACGTTGTGTTACTCATTGCCGATATTGAGCTAGAAGGCGCGGAGCGTTTTGCTCACTGCCGCTGTGTGCACAGCAGCATCAGCACATTCCTACGTCTTCCAGAGAAAACGCTCTCTGCTGTGAAAAAAATCATCACATCCCCGCAGGATACTCACATTGACATCAGCTAAAACTGTCGATTAGCTACTTATCTAGCAGTTGGCTTCGATACTGGCGACGATATTCAGAAGGCGATCGTTCGGTGGTTTTGCGAAACAGTCTACAAAAATAGTTACTATCAACAAAACCACAGGCGTGTGCGACCTCTTTTACCTTCATGTCATAACGTTTAAGCAAGTGTTTTGCCTGTTCCAGCCGCGTGTAGTTCAGGTATTCATTAAAACCGATCCCTCCTGCTTTCTGAAACAGATGAGAAAGGTAATTCGGTGATATATAAAACGCCTGCGCCACAGATTCACGCGTCAGTGGTTCACGGTAAAACTCATCAAGATGTTCACGTACCGCATCAAACAGAGCCTGACTGCGGGAAGCCGTCTGCACCTGACTCCCGAGTAAATCCAGGCAATGGCTGATCAGGCTTTTCACGATAAAACATGCTGTGCTCTGGTCACGCTGATTCCATGTCAGTTCATTTAGCGCCTGAAGCAAAAATGACCCCACCCGCGGGCCACGACGCGCTACATTTTGTTTGCCAAGATCTTGGTATTGCTCGCCATCCCAGCTCAACAGACTGAACCCTAACTGCTGCTTACCAAATAAAATACTAAGTGTGGTCACCGGCATCTTCCATGCGGGGCTATTCCAACCACCCGCTGGAACAAACAAAGCATCACCGGCATGAAGAATATGCTCAGCAGCGCCTTCCTGCACATCTTCCCATTTCATTTTCTGCTGGCCTTCCAGCACTAGCTCCAAACGAGGGAAATTCACCTGATATGCAAGTTCAGGCGCGGGTTGCTGATTCCCTGCAAAATACACCTGCCCTTGCCGATCCGGCTGCTGTAGCCATAACGTTAACGCATGTGTAATTTCTCTCATGAGATCCAAACCCTTTGGTGATATACCCCAATAATTGCCATTGCAACACAAGAAGGATTTAGCCTTTTGAACAGCGCTTGCGCTGGCCCCAGCGGGGCGAGGCAAAGCCGAGTCACGCGGCAAGCATCGTGGGCATAAATGTCGAGCTAACGGCTTAAAAGAATATCACAGACTATTTCTCTCACCGCTGACCTTTCCTTTAAATACACAAAACGGCTACTGGAAATCCAGTAGCCGTTGGTTTATAGCCAAGAAACGTATTGATTACGCTTCTAGTTCACGCAGTCGCTGCGCTGCTTTCACCATATTCGCCAGTGACTGACGAGTTTCAGGCCATGCGCGTGTTTTCAAACCGCAGTCAGGGTTAACCCACAGACGCTCCGCAGGAATGTTTTGCGCAGCTTTACGCAGCAAGTCCTCAATCCATTCTACGCTTGGTACGTTTGGCGAGTGAATATCATAGACGCCTGGGCCAATTTCATTGGGATATTCGAACTCTTTAAATGCTTCCAACAGATCCATATCCGAACGAGAGGTCTCGATAGTGATTACATCCGCATCCAGTGCCGCAATAGAATCCATAATGTCATTGAACTCGCAATAACACATATGAGTATGGATTTGAGTGTCATCTTGAGCTACAGCGGCATTTAAGCGGAATGCATCAACCGCCCATTCCAAATATGCCTGCCAATCCGAGCGACGCAGCGGTAAGCCCTCACGTAAGGCAGGTTCATCAATCTGAATGATGCCAATACCGGCTTTTTCCAAATCTTCCACCTCATCGCGTAGCGCTAAGGCGATCTGCTTAGCGATGATTTCACGTGTCACGTCTTCACGAGGGAATGACCAACACAGAATAGTGACAGGCCCTGTCAGCATGCCTTTTACCGGTTTGTCTGTCAGTGACTGAGCATATTTAGCCCATTCGACGGTGATCGCCTCTGGGCGACTGATATCACCAATAATGACCGGTGGTTTTACACAGCGAGAACCATAGCTCTGTACCCAACCGTTTTGGGTAAATACAAAGCCATCGAGGTGTTCACCAAAGTATTCCACCATATCATTACGCTCTGCTTCACCGTGGACCAACACATCTAGGCCAAGACGCTCCTGTTCAGAGATAGCCTGTTTAATGTGCTCGCTGATCCCTGTGCGATAGTTATTACCATCCACACGACCCTGTTTGAAGTCGAGACGAAGCCCACGAATTTCGGTCGTCTGTGGGAATGAGCCGATGGTTGTCGTTGGCCATGCTGGCAGATTAAAGCGCGCGCGCTGAGCTTTCGCTCGTTCTTCATAAGGTTGATTACGCGCACTGTCACGAGCGGTGATTGCCGCCAGACGCTTCTCTACCTGCGCATTGTGTACACGGGTTGAACTACGACGAGCGCGAATCGGCGCGCTGTAATCGGTCAGCAACTGTAGATTTTCTGCTGTCGGATCGTTGACCGCTTTCGTCAACAGTGCCAACTCTGCGCATTTTTGTAATGCGAAAGCAAACCAGCTTTTTACCTCTGCATCCAAGCGAGTTTCAACATTCAGGTCGATTGGGCTATGCAGCAGTGAACAAGAAGAACCGATCCAGATTTGGCGTTGGGACACCAACGGCTGAATGCGATCGAACCACTGGCCGACATCAGCACGCCATACATTACGACCGTTAATCGCACCGATGGACAGTACCCACTCTTGCGGTAGCGCGTTGTGCAATACCGATAAATCATCGTTGCCATGTACCGCATCTACGTGCAGCCCTTGAACCGGCAACGCACGGATTATGTCTAGGTTATGGCTGATACCTTCAAAATAGGTCGTCAGCAGCAGTTTTACCTGCCCAGCCAACGCCTGATAAGCGGGTTGATACGCATCCAGCCACTCCTGAGGAAGTTCCAGAACCAGCGCAGGCTCATCGATTTGTACCCACTCAATGCCGCGCTCGGCCAACGCTTTTAGCACCTGTTGATAAACCGGCAGAATATCCTTCAGGAGTTCCAGTCGATCAAACTGGGCACCTTTCACTTTGCCGAGCCAGAGATAGGTTACGGGGCCAAGCAGTACAGGTTTTACGTTATGACCCAGCGCTAACGCCTCATCAACTTCTTCCAGCAACTGTTGCCAGCCCAGAGAGAAACTCTGACCCTGCGTGAACTCAGGCACCATGTAGTGGTAGTTAGTGTTAAACCATTTGGTCATTTCGGCAGCGGCGGCCGGCTCACCGGTTGGTGCACGACCACGGCCGATACGGAATAACGTATCTAAATCAATCGAGCCGTCAGCATTTTGATGACGTGCTGGCACATTCCCCAGCAGCAGGCTGGTTGTCAGTACATGGTCGTACCACGCGAAATCACCCACCGGTAATAAATCAACGCCCGCGTCTTGCTGTTGCTGCCAATGACGTGCACGCAGCTCTTTACCTACGGCCAATAATTCGTTTTGAGAGATATTGCCCGCCCAATAGCTTTCTTGTGCTTTTTTCAGTTCGCGACGCAGGCCGACACGCGGGAAACCTAAAGTGTGATTGATTACGCTCATTATTGTTACCTCATTATGACCCGATCTAACCGCGCTCGGCGTCTGAATTATTATGGTTATACTCTAGATAATCTGGGTTGAAGAAAGGTGACACGTGAGCGGCTCCCTAAGTGGATAGACAGTGATGTCATTAGGGTGAACAAACAGGGTCAACACATCAGCAACTTTAATTATGAAGGATATAGCCATCTAGATGTTTACACATCCATAATCCACAGGTACTGTGTATCGAACAAGCGCAAATTATTCACACTCAAGGTGAAAGACTCTCATGATCGAACTGAAACACTTAAGGACGCTGCAAGCACTGAGGAATACAGGCTCTTTAGCTGCAGCCGCAGCACAGCTGCATCAAACACAGTCAGCCCTTTCTCATCAGTTCAGTGATTTAGAGGAACGTCTGGGCTATCGCTTATTTGTGAGAAAAAGCCAGCCGCTACGTTTTACCGTGCAGGGTGAGATCATGTTGAGATTAGCGGAGCAGGTGCTACCACAGATCCAGCAAGCCTTAAAAGCCTGTAACGAACCCCATCAAAGCGCTCTGCGTATAGCGATCGAATGTCATAGCTGTATCCAATGGCTCACACCAGCGCTAGATAAATTTCGCGAACATTGGCCAGACGTATCCGTCGATTTTCACTCCGGCGTGACCTTCGATCCTCAGCCCGCATTGCAACAGGGCGAATTGGATTTAGTGATGACGTCCGATATTTTGCCGCGTAGTCATTTGCACTACACGCCGATGTTTGATTATGAAGTACGTCTAGTACTCGCACCGGATCACCCTCTGGCGAATAAAGCTGAAATCACACCGCAGGATCTGGCAGAGGAAACCTTGTTGATTTATCCGGTACAGCGTCAGCGCCTAGACGTATGGAAACATTTTCTGCAACCGGCTGGCATTACCCCAGCGCTGAAAAGCGTGGATAACACCTTGCTGCTGATTCAGATGGTTGCCGCACACATGGGTATTGCTGCATTACCGCATTGGGTCGTGGAAAATGTGGAGCGTCAGGGCTTAGTAGTCACTAAGCCGCTAGGGGAAGGGCTATGGAGTCGTTTGTACTCTGCGGTTCGCGATGGGGAACAAAACCAGCCCGTGACAGAAGCCTTTATCCATTCGGCGCGCCGCCATGCCTGCGAACATCTGCCCTTCGTACGCGACGCGGAAATCTATCATAGTAAAATTGCTAACGGGCTGTCTCCTCACGACGAACAATCCAGCGCCGATGCACCCATAGCGAAAGCGCGATCACCGCGCCACCAGCAATCAGCCTGATCCAGTCAGGGTGCTGCTGCCAAATCGCCAGATTAACCAGCAGCCCTGCCGGAATGAGCACATTGTTCATGATGGCTAAGGTTCCAGCATCCACCTGAGTGGCACCATAGTTCCACATGAAATAACCCATGCCTGAAGCGCCAATGCCAAGCCAAATCAGGATCCCCCACTGCAAACTGGTCGTTGGCATCATTTGATGATGCCCAAATATCAGCCATGCCGGCAGGGCAATGCATAGCGCGCCCAAGTAAAACCATGAAAACGCATTACGCTGTGGCATCGGGCTGATTTCCATCAAGCGTTTGTAGCCAACCTGCCCAATTGCAAAGCAAATATTTGCTCCCTGAATCAGACTAAACCCCAGTAAAAACTGCGGGCTCAAAGGGTTATAGCGGATAATCAAAGCTCCTAAAACAGCGAGCAACGCGCTAAATAAGTATCCCCAGCGCAGACGATTTCCTTGCATAAGATCGTAAATCAGCGTGACATAAATCGGCGTCATGATGGTGAACAGCAGAACTTCTGGCACCGACAGGTACAGGAAAGACTGATAATAAAACAGGTACATCACGCCTAACTGACAGGCTCCGAGCGCCATATACAGCAGCGCCTGTTTAGCCTGCACGCCGCGAAAACGTAGGAAAGGTAAGAATACCAACGCAGCTAACGCGACACGCACCAATACCGCGAACCACCCATCAACCTGACCGGCAAGGTAAACACCAATCAAGCTGAATGAAAATGCCCACAACACCGTGGTGAGAAGTAATAGAATCACGAAGTTTTTCGTCCATTGCCGATTTAGAGGGCAATTCTACTGAAGGATGACGAGCAATGCTGGACGAAGTCGGTTTACAAGTGACGTATAATCAACCAAACAATTTGAAGTGGCTGGGGTAAATGAGTGCAGCACTCTCCACAATTTGAAGTATGGCAGGTAGATATCCCTTACTTCATTTCTGCCAATTGCCCTGCATCCTCGGCTCTCGCATGCAATGCAAGCGCGGGAAAATCGCGGAACGTGTAATATTCGTCAGGCTTAGGGAGTTGCTTCATTGAGCGGCCTGACAAGAGACGTAATTCACCGAGATCTTTCATCTGAAAGCCTGCCCATTCGGCAGGAAGCCGTAAACGTAGCGATGCGGTGGATTCACTCGGTATCGGCGTCGGGATGCGATCGTCGTCAGTCAGATAGTTGCGCTTTAATACCAAAAACTTCTCCGGCACAGCACGGTGGCTATCCCACCAGTTGCCATCCAGCATGTCGAATTGAAAACGCGTATCTTTGGCCGATACTGCCCCTAACTGATGCAATGCTGCGGGCAAAATGGCCTGCATAGACAGATTAAATTGCTCAACCGAACTCGAATGTCCCTGCAAAATGAGCGACGCGGCCAAACGTGCCCCTAACAAATTGGAGTAGAGATCTTCTGGCGAAAATGCCGAAATTCCTTCTGAAAATCCGGGAACAGACTCGAAACCATACCATTGAGCAATTTCATGCCACGCGGCAACCTGAAATGCCAAATAGCTTGAAAGATAGGCCGCCAGCGTAAATCGCTCGGCTTCATTTTGCGGTGGAGTGAATGCAAACAACTGGATATGGCGCTGTGCGAGTTCTTCGCTTAGCACGATCGTTTGCTCTTGCCCCAACCGTGGCCAAATCTGGCTGAACAGAAAGAGCGTCATATCTGCCGTATCACGCACATGTGCGATATCGATAAACCCACCATGAGCGGTATAGAGCAAACCGTCTTGCTCGCTGCTGATACCCATTAGATTAGCGACGGCACCCAATAAGCTATCGTTATAATGATGCTCACCCAATCCATCAGCTTCAACCACATTATTTAGCTGGTAAAGCGGTACAGGAATACCTAATGCCTGCGCCTTTAGGTTATAGCCAAACGCACAACATGGCCGCAAACCATCCGGAGCAGAAAGCATTTCAACCGTCGGCCATGCGCGCGTTGCCTGCTGAAGCGGAGAGGTGGATAAATCTGGCACAATAGGCAGCTTAATTTGAGAGAAGCAGGAAGATGACAGCAAGATGCCGGTAATGAGTCCATATTTTACAACGTTCAAAATGCTTCCCCTACCTGAAAATAAAATCCGGTACTTCCCTTACCAACACCCAGATCAAGCCGTACATTCATGCGTGGTTTGAATTCAAAACGATAGCCTACGCCCACTGAAGGCAGCCAGCGACTTTGCCCTAAATCGCTGGCTCTTGGCCCCATGGTACCCGTACCCAGCCAGCCGACAACACCATTGCGCCAGTCGAGCTTACGTCGATATTCAACTTGAGTACTCACCACGTTTCTATCGCGATAGCGCCCTTCATAATAGCCACGCATACGATTATTACTTCCCAAAAGCGGCAACATATTCCACGGCACATCACCTTGCGTAAAGCGGCCATCGACTTCCCACGCCAGAACATTATCTTCATCCAGTGCATGGTATAGGGCATAACGACTATCCAGCTCATCAAAACGGGTATCACTGCCCAGCTCTGGCGCGTAATGAGTGTAGGTGATATTCACCAACTGTCCGTGCCGTGGATTAGCGACAAAATCACGGGTGTCGTAAGTAAACGTCGCGCTAGCGCCTGAACTGAGCACCGAAGTTCCCGCTTTTTCGCGTTCCAAAGTGCCTTTGTCTTTATCCTGAATTGAAGCCGCATGTACCGAAGAGAAAGACCAGCCAACACCTAAATAGGTATTCGCCGCAATGCGATACAAAAGATCGGGTTTAGCACTGAACTCCTGAGAAGTATATTTCTGTTTGTCGCTGTCATTGCGGCCAGCACTGAATCCTGAGCCCCAATAGTAGGTAGGCATATCATTGAGAGCACCGCTCAAGTAGAAGCGCCAAGCATCGTCGGCAAAAAAACTATAATTATCCAGACCTATGCCAAAGGCACCCGTAGAGCTGGCAAAGCCGCTAAGCGAAAGCGTGGAGTTTTGGCTAACGTGATCGGTTTCGTCAGGTCGGTACATCCCAACAACGGCTACACCAACGCCAAGGCCTAACTCTGGTGTATAGAAGGGCCCCGGCATGACGCCCCAGTCGATACCTTTACTAGAATCGAACTGGTTATCTGCGCCTAACCCCACCAACCAGCCATCAACTTGTTGGCGCGAAGGCAGGAGATCCCCCGCCTGAACCAAGGTCGATATACTGAGGCAGCTCACCAGACAAAGCCCTGCTATACCTCGCATTAAAAGCGATACTCACCGGAAACAAAGAAACTGTTACGTTCGGCAAAGCCAAACTCAGTGATCAGATTGAAATTACGAGTAATCTCATACTGCGCCCCGAGCAAAACATTCCACGGCGATTGCAGATGCTGTTTGACGTCAAAGCGGCCTTTACCATCTTCGTTGGCCATCGCCATAAGCTTTTGCAACTCTGCAGGCATATTTAAATCGTTTAGATTGCCTTTAAACTCTTGCTGAACATCCTGATACATCGACCCCACCCAAACGTTGAGCTTACTGGGACCCATGTGCAACGCATCAATTGCAGGAATAGAGAAACGGTAACCTACACGCGGTGAAAGAGTGAATGCATCGATACTGCCATCAAGAATATCAAAACGTGTTTGGGTATAGTTGATGTCCACCATGCTAAACCAGTCACCATATCCCCCCACCAGCGTAGTACCAGCACCATAAGTGGTGCCTTTAAAATCCAGTTTAAAATCAATATCTTTTAGTGTTCCATTCTGATTCATTCCATGAATAACGTTTGAAATTATTCTATTTAATGTATTACTTAACCCTTTAAAATTAGAAGGATCGGAATCAACAGAAACATTTGATATTGAACTACCCTTGGTATGGCCAATAATTCCATAGACATTCATGAAAGGGAGCACCCATGCATCCAATTTCATTGTCTCAGTTTCACTCTTCTGGCGAGTCTTACCCACTTTGATATCAAACAGATTGGACGGTAAAGCGATGAAGTTACTTCCTGAACCTAAGCCCAACCCATTAAATGCAATACTATCAACGTTAATATTCTGTCGGATATTCATGTAGCTAACGCTAACACCAAAAGGCTCCGGCAATTCGTAACCCAGAGCTCTAGCCTCATCGCCCCAGAAAGGCAAATAGGATGAGGACGCTGACGAAATAGCTTTTTTCTTGCCCTGTTTTGTTGCTGTTGCAGAGACAGTACTTTCTCCACTCACATTCTGTTGCGGCAAGAGAAACTTAGGTGTGGCAGCCTGATCGATCATGGCTTGAGTGGCATCATCAGACTCTGGCAAATCAGCAAAGGCAAAAGAGGACATCATCGCCACTGGGATCAGCGCGAGCAGAGTTGAATTCTTCATTTTAGGTTTAGCTTTTATTTGAAATATGAATTGAAAACTCGAATATGTGTGTAAAACGAATAATTACGAGCAGAAACCGCGCGAGTATACCAGCAAACTATGGGTATTTAGCGCGTCATAAAATGCGAATCGCGACTAAGATGCCTCTTAGTCGCGATTAATTTTTACTATTTTACATGTGGTTATGTAACTACTTCGTCTTTCTTAATAATCTTAAAGCATTAGCAGTTACCAATGCGGTAGCACCAGAATCAGCCAGAACCGCTAACCACAAACCGGTAAGTCCTAATAGACTCGTCACCATAAAGATGGCCTTCAGCCCCAGCGCAATAGTGATATTTTGCCGGATATTGGCATGAGTCGCACGCGACAGAGCAATAATCTCAGGCAATCCCGTTAGGCGGTTATGCGTCAACGCCGCATCGGCGGTTTCTAAGGCGACATCCGAGCCACTGCCCATGGCTATCCCAATGCTGGCCGCTTTCATCGCTGGCGCATCATTAATGCCGTCTCCCACCATTGCCGTGTCTGCTTTTCGGCTTAATGCGGTAACGGCTTCGACTTTATCAGCAGGCAGTAAGCTTGCACGAAAATCAATACCGAGCTGGCTGGCAATCGCCGCCGCGGCGCGTGGGTTATCGCCTGTAAGCATAACGCCACTGATCCCCATGCGTTTAAGCTGCGCAATAGCCTCTACCGCATCAGCACGTAGCGTATCGCTTAATGCGATCAGGCCAACCGGCAACTGAGCTTGAACCACTACGACTACCGTTTTCCCTGCACTTTCCAACTCATGCACCTGCGCTAACGCCGCTTCTGATAACGCATTTTGCGCCAGCTTTGAAGGTGCCATCACCTGAATCAATTCACCGTTGATATACCCTTCGACGCCAATACCCGCCTTAGCTTGGCGTTCATCAGCCGTCAGTTGCCCTAACTTCTGTTCAGTCACTTTGCGCACGATGGCCTGCGCCAACGGATGATGAGAACCCACCTCCACCGCGGCAGCAAGCGTGAGAACTCGCGCCGAATCCACGTCGCCCAGAGCCACCACGTCAGTGACCTGCGGAGTCCCCTGCGTCAGCGTTCCGGTTTTATCGAACGCAATCGTAGTGACTCGCCCTAGCTGTTCCAGCGCTGCGCCACCTTTAATCAAGGCTCCACGGCGTGTTGCGGCAGCTAAACCAGAGGTGATCGCTGCCGGAGTAGAAATAACTAACGCACAAGGGCAACCTATCAACAGCATAGTTAAACCACGATAGATCCACGTATCCCAAGGCTGGGCAAAAAAGAGCGGTGGAACCACAATCACCAGTAGCGAGAACAGCATGATCGCTGGCGTGTAATAGCGGCTAAAGCGATCCAGAAAACGCTCAATAGGCGCACGCCGTTCATCAGCTTCTTCGATCAATTGTAAAATACGGTCAATCGCATTATTGCCCGGCTCCGACACCACACGTAGCTGGCAAACACGATCGACCACCAGAGAACCCGCCGCAACTTTCTCACCGCTTTGGCGCTCCACGGGGACGGATTCACCGGTTAACGCACTTTCGTCAAAGCTCACTCCATCAGCCAGTAACTCTGCGTCCGCTGGCATACGCGCGCCCGGCGCAACTTCAATTATCTGTCCTGGCAATAGCGAAGAGACAGCGACCGTTTTACGCTGGCCGTTTTCAATCACGATGGCTTCTTCGGGCACCAGAGCCATTAACGCACTCACGCCCTTGCGTGCACGGTTAGCTGCATAAGACTCTAATAGCTCACCGATCATAAACAGCAGCAATACCATGGCTGCTTCTTCGGTCGCGCCAATAAATAGAGCACCAACCGCGGCAATACTCATGAGCGTTTCGATCGCAAATGGCGTGCCGCTACGAGTGAGTTTCCACGCTTGGCGTACCACTGGCGCTAACCCCACCAAAGTAGTCGCAATAAAAGCAATACGCCCTAATGCTGGACTAAACTGTTCAATGCCATAGCTGACTATCATCAAAACAACCAAAGAGATCAGCAGGCCGTATTCTTTCCAAAAGCTATTTTCTGGCGGTGGCGTCGTGCCATTCACGCCAAGGAGAACGAAGCCCGCGTTTTCAACCGCAGTCTGCACTTTTTTACTGACGTCATGACCCGCATCGACCACCAGTTTTTCTGTGGCAAATAACACGGCGGCATGATTAACGCCGGGGATCCCGCTCACCGCGGTTTCTATTTTCTTAGCGCAGCTTGGGCAGTCCATCCCACGAACTTTCCAGCTAAAACGTTGGCTGCCAGCAGGAGGTGGAGTTAGAGAGGAACCTGAGGGGTGTTCATCCTCATCATCATTGTCATGGCAATGACCGCTGCTACAGCAACTGTCCCCACCCGATTTGGATCCTGCCGAATCGGTTTGTGTATCCTGATGCTCATGAGCTGTCGAGCAACAGCCGTGCTGCGTTTTGCTATGGCTATGGCTGCAGGCACATGAAGAGTGTCCGTGAGCATGATTCGGCTCATGGGAGTGATGAATGTGTTCAGACATGCTGACCTCCGTGGTGTTATCCGCTAACGGATGAAGATGGATTTCTAAGATTTTAGGGAAGTCTACACCTTGGAGTCGACTCCAGAGTCAAGGGTTTAAATGAGATAAATTCTTGTTTTGCATATTCCGGAAATGAAACAACTTTCATGATAAATCTAGATCTTGTTCTGATTTTTTGAACAGAGGGATGAGTTTTTTACGCTTTCTTATTATCGGCTTAGGTCTAAACTAGATTTCAACGACAAGAGCCTGATTGGCTGGCTCATAGGAGATTTTGATTATGATTTATATCCGTAAAGCAAATGACCGTGGTCACGCAAATCATGGTTGGCTCGATAGCTGGCACTCTTTCTCTTTCGCTGATTACTACGATCCCGATTTTATGGGATTCTCAGCGTTACGCGTGATTAACGACGATAGAATCGCTGCAGGTGAAGGTTTCCCAACGCATCCGCATAAAGACATGGAAATCCTGACCTATGTAATGGAAGGCGCCGTTGCTCACCAAGACAGCATGGGCAATAAAGAGCAGGTTAACGCCGGTGAGTTCCAGATCATGAGCGCCGGTACCGGTATTCGCCATTCTGAATTCAATGCTTATCAGGATCGCGACTTACATCTGTATCAGATTTGGATCATTCCCGATCAGAAAAACCTGACACCTCGCTACGAGCAAAAAGCGTTCGACGTGCCACAAGGGCGCCAATTGGTACTCTCTCCTGATGCTCGCGACGGGTCATTGAAAGTGTTCCAAGACATGACACTCACCCGTTGGGCGCTGCTGAAAGACGAGCAGAGCGTTTATCAGATGCAGGCAGATCGCCGCGTTTGGATTCAGGTTGTCAAAGGCAACGTTTCCATCAACGGCCAACACGTTAGCACCGCCGATGGTGTTGCCATCTGGGATGAAGCGGCAATTTCTATCCATGCTGATGATAAAGCGGAAATCCTGCTGTTCGACCTGCCAGCCGTATGAACCATTAGATAACGTGTTCAATGCCAGCCTAAGTGCTGGCATTTTTTATGCCTGAAATTCTTTGTTAGCCTATTTTTTCCACAGTATCTATTTAACTTGTGACCGTTTTCACAGCTTTTATCTGAGTAAATTTTCATTCCTGAATACCGCTCTCACTTTAGTTTTTTTGTATTGGAAACCGGTTTCCAAAATGTATCCAATGAGTTTTAGAAAATGAACCGTTTAACTCAGAGAGAACATAAAAATGAAAAAAATCATGCTGTGCTGTGCTGCGGGTATGTCCACCAGTTTATTGGTGAAAAAGATGCTGACATCCGCGCAGGAGCGCGGGTTAGACGTTGAAATCAAAGCTTTTGGCGCAGGCGAATTTGACGATCAGTTTGAGCATTATCAGGTCATATTGCTGGGGCCTCAGGTGAAATATATGCTCAGCGGCCTGGCGCAAAAAGCAGAGCCGAAAGGCATTCCGGTGGCGGCTATCGACATGATGGATTACGGAATGCAGCGTGGCGATAAAGTATTAGATTTTGCCCTGTCGTTAATCGATTAGCACGAGGGGATCGCCAATGAGCTTATATCAATCAATGGTTAGCGTGATTGAACAAAAGATCGCGCCTCTAGCCGGTTCTATCGGGCAGCAAAAATATGTGATTGCCATCCGTGATGGTTTTCTCGCCGCCCTGCCCTTCATGATTATTGGCTCGTTCATGCTGGTATTTATCTTTCCGCCTTTCGACGCAGATACGCAATGGGGATTTGCCCGCGGCTGGCTGAATTTTTCACTTAAATACCGTGCCGAACTGATGTTGCCGTTTAACCTTAGCATGGGCGTAATGACATTTTTTATCTCCGTTGGTATCGGCGCCAGCATGGGTAAACACTATAAGCTCGATCCCATCATGACTGGCCTACTGGCATTCATGGCCTTTTTAATCGTCGCTGCGCCTTATAAAGATGATCACATCTCGACTCAGTACTTCTCAGGACAAGGGATCTTCACGGCAATTATCACTGCTATCTATGCCAGCGAAATGTACGCCCTCCTAAAGCGTAAAAACATCACCATCCGGCTGCCCAAAGAAGTCCCTACAGGGGTCGCCCGTTCGTTTGAAATCTTAATTCCTGTGGTGATCATCGTCGCAACGCTGCATCCGTTAAACCTTTTAGTTGAATCCATGACGGGGATGATTATCCCTGAAGCCATCATGCATTTATTGGCTCCGCTGGTTTCAGCCTCTGATTCCCTGCCAGCCATTTTGTTATCGGTGTTACTGTGCCAAATCCTGTGGTTTGCCGGAATTCACGGTGCGCTGATCGTTACTGGCATTATGAATCCGTTCTGGATGACCAATCTGGCACTCAATCAAACTGCATTAGCAACTGGCGCACCGCTACCGCACATCTATTTGCAGGGGTTTTGGGATCACTACCTGCTGATTGGCGGCGTGGGTTCTACGTTACCTTTGGCATTCCTACTGTTACGTAGTAAAGCCATTCACCTACGAACCATCGGAAAAATGGGCGTTGTACCGAGTTTCTTTAATATCAACGAACCAATTCTGTTCGGTGCCCCCATCATCATGAACCCCGTGTTTTTCCTGCCCTTTATTTTAGTACCCATGATCAATGCCACTTTTGCATGGACCGCCACCAAACTTGGCTGGGTTGCACAAGTGGTTTCAATGACGCCATGGACAACGCCTGCGCCAATCGGAGCCTCATGGGCTGCAAACTGGGCACTCAGCCCCGTCATTATGTGTCTGATCTGCATGGTGTTGTCCGCTGCAATGTACTACCCATTCCTGAAAGCCTACGAACGTACCTTGCTTAAACAGGAAGAAGATAAACAGGCCAATGAACTGGCGTTGAACTCATAACGGAGCACCTATGACACACTCGTTTCCAACTGGATTTTGGTGGGGCAGCGCCAGCTCGGCACCGCAAACCGAAGGCAATAGTCTTGGCAGCGGCAAAAGCGCCACGGTATGGGATCACTGGTTCTCCCAACAGCCAAATCGTTTTCATCAACAGGTGGGGCCACAAGATACATCGACCTTTTATCAGCATTGGCGAGATGATATTGCACTGCTAAAGCAGGTTGGACATAACAGCTTTCGCACTTCGATATCATGGGCGCGCTTAATTCCTAACGGCCGTGGAGCGGTTAATCCTGATGCGGTGTCATTTTATAATCAGATCATCGATGAAATGCTGGCTCAGGGCATTACGCCTTTTATCAATCTCTTCCATTTCGATATGCCGATGGTGATGCAACAGCAAGGTGGCTGGGAAAATCGTGAAGTCGTTGATGCTTACGCGGAATACGCCGCGACCTGTTTTCATCTGTTTGGCGATCGCGTCAAACACTGGTTTACCTTTAATGAGCCTGTGGTTCCGGTCGAAGGTGGCTATCTGTACGACTTCCATTATCCCAACGTGGTGGATTTTAAACGCGCCGCGACCGTGGCTTATCACACCATGCTCGCCCATGCACAGGCGGTGCAACGCTATCGCCAGTTGGATCAAGGTGGAGACATTGGCATTATCCTCAACCTGACGCCTTCTTATCCCCGTTCTGAGAATCCGGCCGATGTAAAAGCGGCAAATATCGCCGACCTAATGTTTAACCGTAGCTTTCTCGATCCCGCTCTGTTAGGTAAATATCCCGATGAGTTAGTCGATTTGCTCAAAATGCATCACCAACTGCCAGAATGCCGTGACGGCGATCGCGAGCTATTGGCTCAGGGCGTGGTCTCACTACTTGGAATCAATTACTATCAACCAAGACGCATCAAATCCCGTGATAGCATGGTGAATCCCGAGAGCCCGTTTATGCCTGAATGGTTCTTCGATAACTATGAAATGCCAGGGCGTAAAATGAATCCTTATCGCGGCTGGGAAATCTACGAAAAAGGCGTTTATGACATTTTGGCGAACCTACGCACCCAATACGGAAATCCGCGTTGTTTTATTTCAGAAAATGGCATGGGCGTAGAAAACGAGCAGCGATTTGTTGAACATGGGCAGGTACAAGACGACTACCGCATTGAATTCATTCGCGAACATCTGCAATGGGTGCATAAAGCGATTCAGGAAGGCAGTCGGTGCTTGGGTTATCATATGTGGACATTTATCGATAACTGGTCGTGGTGCAATGCCTACAAAAACCGCTATGGCTTTGTGCAACTCGATTTAGCGACGCAAACGCGGAAAATAAAAAAAAGTGGCCAATGGTTTGCCAAAGTCTCACAAGAGAACGGTTTTTAACACATTAGGCATTGTTTTGCTCGGAGATGCAGGGTTCTACTTTTTTAACCTGTATCTCCTGCACTAGAACGAATGATTTCACTCCAACTGGCAAAAGAATATGGCGACTATCAACGATGTATCACGACTCGCTCAGGTGTCCAAAGCCACAGTATCACGGGTACTCAGCGGCAGCCGTGGCGTGAAGGAGGAAAGCCGTCTGGCGGTACTAAAAGCCGCAGAAGCCCTGAACTATGCGCCGAATTTGATTGCTCAGTCGCTGAGTACACAAACGACCGGTTGCATTGGTGTCGTGTGTGCCATGGAAACTATCCAGCAGGCAGCGCATTACCTTCAGGCGTTAGAAAAACAGATGCGTCTGCATAAAAAACACCTTCTGCTACGCTTCGCTACCGATGCCGCCAGCGTACAACATGCGTTAAGCGAGTTGGGACGCGGACTGTGTGATGCCATGATTATCATCGGAGCGCGTTTTACACTACCTCCGCTTGACGACACCATTGTGCTGATTGACTGTTTAGACGCCGAAGGCGGCAGCCGGATTGAGTTCGATCATGAGTTTGCTGCACACACCGCTTCTCAATATCTGGTCAGTCAGGGGCGACGCCAGTTGGCATTGCTAAATTATGACCAGAGCGATGCCGCTGACCAAACACTACAGGGTTATCGCAGCGCATTAGAATTTAACCTTATTCCTTACAACAGACAGCTTGTGACCCAATGTTCTCCCTCTATGAAGGTCGCCCTCCAGTCGTTGCTTAACAGCGGTGTTGCCTTTAATGGGCTTCTGCTACGCGATAACAACGATGCTCAGCAGGCAAAAGAACTGTTGCAAGCATTCAATCGTGATGTTCCTAGGCAGGTCATGATTTTTAGTCTCGATGGTTCCATGAGTCTTCCAGGGCAGCCCGCCATTGAATATCCATTAGAATCGTTGGCACAAAGAGCACTTGAGCTTATCGTCGGGTCACGTGATGCAGGGCACTCCTACGTGGTTCGCGGCGCATTAGTGGCGTGATATCCCAGAGCGCGATGTTTCGCATGATATGCGTAACATTTGTTTTATACGTGACATTGTTTTTTTGCTAAACTGTCTGCATTCGTCCGAACATTAGTTATTTCATTGAAAATGAAGAAAAAACGCCCTGTACTTCAAGATGTCGCAGACAAAGTTGGTGTGACAAAAATGACGGTAAGCCGTTATTTGCGTAACCCTGAGCAAGTTTCTGCTGCACTTCAAACAAAAATTGCAGTGGCGTTGGACGAATTGGGATACATCCCTAATCGCGCACCGGATATTCTCTCCAATTCAACGAGCCGCGCGATTGGCGTGCTTCTTCCTTCTCTGACCAACCAAGTTTTCGCCGATGTTATTCGTGGCATAGAAAGCGTCACCGACGCGCATGGCTATCAAACTATGCTAGCGCACTATGGCTATCGCCAAGAAAAAGAAGAAGAGCGTTTATTGTCTCTGCTCTCCTACAACGTCGATGGGTTGATCCTGTCTGAACGCAGTCACACCGCACGCACACGTAAGATGATCGAAGTGTCAGGCGTCCCCGTCGTGGAAATGATGGACTGCGTGACGCCGTGTATTGATATCGCGGTTGGGTTTGATAACTTCGAAGCCGCTCGTCAAATGACTCAGGCCATCATCGATCGCGGTCATCGCAAAGTGGTTTATTTTGGCGCTCGCCAAGATGAGCGTACGGTCATCAAACAGCATGGCTATGAAGCGGCAATGAATCATGCCGGCTTAGAGCCTCGTAGTGTCATGATCCCACGCGGTTCCTCTTACTCCGTCGGCAGTGAGCTACTGCGTGAAGCGCTAGAACGCTATCCTGACATGGACAGTATCTTCTGCACCAACGATGACTTAGCCGCAGGTGCTGCCTTTGAATGCCAGCGTTTGGGTCTGCGCATTCCTCAAGATATGGCGATCGCCGGTTTCCACGGCCACGATATTGGTCAGGTCATGACCCCGAAACTCGCCAGCGTATTAACACCTCGCCAGCGCATGGGGCAAATTGCCGCAGAGCGCATGCTAGCACGCCTACGCGGCGAAACCATTTCATCCCAGATGGTTGACGTTGGTTTCACACTTCTCTATGGCGGCAGCATCTAAAACCCCGTAAGCAACTACTCACTTATAGTTAATTACCGTTACTAACTGAGAGTAACCTCACAGTTATTGAAGCTACTTTGTCACGGTTCTTGCTAATTGTTATCTCTGCTCAGACAATGTTACCCATAACAAGTTACCAGTAACATTACGTTTAGCGGATGGTCTTCCGTCCCCTCTCTGGAGTAGAAATGAGCGAGCAAAAACCACAACACCACGTTTTTATCCTGATGGGCGTATCTGGCAGCGGTAAATCTGCTGTTGCAACTTCCGTAGCCCAACAGCTTGGCGCAGGTTTCCTAGATGGAGACTTCTTGCACCCCCGCGCTAATATCAAAAAAATGTCCGAAGGCCATGCGCTGAATGATGAAGACCGCACGCCTTGGCTGAAAGCGGTTAACGACGCCATTTTTGCCATGCAACGTACCAACGACGTATCTCTGATCGTTTGTTCTGCACTGAAAAAGCGTTATCGCGACATGCTGCGCGACGGTAATAAAAACGTTTCTTTTATCTATCTAAAAGGCGATTTCGATTTGATCGAAAGCCGTCTGTTAGCGCGTAAAGGTCATTTCTTTAAACCGCAGATGCTAGTTTCACAATTTGAAGCGTTAGAAGAACCTACCAGCGATGAACATGACGTTCATGCTGTCGACATCAGCCTCCCACTGGACGGTGTTGTTGAAAATACAATTACAACCATTAAATCTGTGATTTCTCAGGGGTCATAATGAGCACCTTCACTCTCGTCTTTACCGCAGTCGGCTCCGTCCTACTGTTGCTGTTTCTGGTAATGAAAGCACGTATGCACGCTTTTGTTGCTCTGATGTTGGTATCTATCGGCGCAGGTATCTTCTCCGGAATGCCGCTGGATATGATTGCCAAGACCATGGAAAAAGGCATGGGAGGCACTTTAGGCTTCCTCGCTATCGTCGTCGCCTTAGGTGCCATGTTCGGTAAAATCCTGCATGAAACCGGCGCACTGGATCAGATTGCTGCCAAACTGCTCTCTAGCTTTGGAGAGAAGCGGGCACATTATGCACTAGGTATTGCAGGTCTGGTCTGTGCACTGCCGCTGTTCTTCGATGTTGCCATCGTTCTGCTGATTGGTGTGGTATTCGCCGTTGCTCGTCGTACCAACGGTAACGTGGTTAAACTGGCGATCCCTCTGTTTGCTGGGGTTGCGGGTGCCGCAGCGTTCCTGTTACCAGGTCCAACGCCTATGCTGCTGGCCTCTCAGATGGGAGCAGACTATGGTTGGATGATTCTGATCGGCCTGTGTGCTGCTATTCCAGGCATGATTTTAGCGGGTCCTCTGTTTGGTAACTTCATCAGCAAGTATGTCACTCTGGATCTGCCTGCTGATATCCAAGAGCCAAGCTTAGATAAGAGCAAACTGCCTTCATTCGGCTTCAGCTTAGCGTTAGTTTTATTCCCACTGGTTCTGGTTGGAATGAAAACCATCGGCGCGCGCTTTGTGGAAACCGGTACTGAACTGCATAAGTGGTTGGAATTTATCGGTCATCCGTTTACCGCAATTCTGCTGGCTTGTCTGGTTGCCATTTATGGTCTGGCTATTCGTCGGGGCATGAGCAAAGAGAAAGTCATGGAAGTATGTTCTGCGGCGATCCAGCCAGCGGGTATCATCCTTCTGGTTACCGGTGCGGGCGGCGTCTTCAAACAAATCTTGGTTGATTCCGGCGTAGGTCCAGCTCTGGGTAACTCTTTGATTGGTGCGGGTCTGCCAATTGCTGTGGCTTGCTTCGTACTCGCCGCTGCGGTTCGTGTGATTCAGGGTTCCGCTACCGTTGCGTGTTTAACGACAGTAGGCTTGGTTCTTCCGGTTATCGGCGAACTGGGTTACAACGGCGCACAGATGGCTGCACTGTCTATCTGTATCGCGGGTGGTTCCATCGTACTGAGCCACGTAAACGACTCCGGCTTCTGGCTGTTTGGTAAATTCACCGGTGCGACCGAAGCTCAAACGCTGAAAACCTGGTCAATAATGGAAACCATTTTGGGTACCACGGGCGCAGTCGTTGGTATGATCTTCTTCGCTGCGATGTAATTTGTCTCAGTGCTAACCCATCCTTTCTAGCCTGAAAACGCCTGATGTTCTCATCAGGCGTTTTGTTTTTGGTGGCAAGCGTAAACCCGACTCTTTAAAAATCCCTAAACCCTTTATTCATCCTTGATGCCAAGCTTGTACTGGATCAGTATTCATAGACGCGATCTCACATAATGTGACCGAACCAAGTTATTTAGGCGGTGGGGATGAAGCAGACGGACATGAAACGGACATGGATTGTAATCGGTATGGTGGCACTTTTTTGCAGCATACTTTTTAGTCTTTATCGAAATCCCTCATCAGGAACATCGGGGGAAAATCTCACACCATGGGATCAGCAAACCTATATTTGGCAAAGAGTCTGGACTCCACAGCACCAAGACGCACTTTTGCAAAGCCATGAACTATTTTCTAGCCTACGGGTGTTGGGACTACAGCTCAATCGCGATGAAGGCTTACGCAAAATCGCCGTAGATACCCAAATGCTGCGGCAAGATGGACGCCCCGTCTGGTTAGTGGTCCGCCTTGATGGGCAACTACAGCATATTGATTCGTCGTTGGTGTTTGAAAATCTACTTAATCAGCTACACCAATGGCAGCAGAGTGGTCTAAGCGTCACGGGCGTTGAAATTGACTATGATTCCCCCAGTTCAAAACTGGTGGTTTATCAACAATTTCTTAAGCTACTGCGAACGAGATTGCCACAGGATCTGCAACTCAGCCTAACGCTGTTACCTACATGGTTAGACTCTCCTTATTTGCCTGCGTTAGTTCAGCAGGCGGATCAATCCGTGTTACAGGTGCATGCCGTCCTTTCGCCTGAGAAAGGGTTATTCGATGCTGAATTAGCGGCTAGCTGGATCAAACGTTATAGCAACGTGACACAAAAACCATTTTATGTCGCATTACCGGCCTATGGCATAGGGCTAGCGGGTTTTCAGGATCAACAGCCCGTGGTAGAGAGTGAAAGCTCCCTCTACATTGCAGGCCAAATGCAAGAGATCTCGGTTCAACCTCAGACTATGGCTGATTTTTTATCTCAGCTTAGGTTACAGCATATCCCCCATTTAAAAGGGCTAATCTGGTTTCGCTTACCTCTCGAGGGCGACCGCAGAGCTTGGTCCATGCCAACGCTGAAAGCGGTGATCCTGCAACAAGCGTTGACCGTTCAATGGATTGTTGATGCGCAGGCCCAGCCAGCGGAGTCTGGCCAGACCGATGCTTTATATAATTTGGTACTGCGTAACAAGGGGCAAATAGATAGCGTTATGCCCAAAGAGATTACCATTTCCAGCGATCGTTGCCAGATAGCGGACGCCGTCGGAAATTATCGTTTAGACAGCGGCGATCAGCCGCTACGTTTTATTCGTATTCAGTCTCAGCAACTGCGGGCAAGCCGGAGCCAGGCTATCGGATGGGCTCGTTGTACTCAATTGGCTCCAGGAGATATTCATGTTACGCCTTAGCTTATTTGCTTGGAAAAGGCGTTGTAAAACCCTGCTGTCCTTAAGTCTGGCACTAGCAACCACGCTGATGCCTTTCGCCCCTTCGAATGCCTGTGGCCCTCATTTTTATAACCGCTTATTAGTCGAACGCAATAAAACGTTGCTTAATATGCCCGAGGGGAATTTTGCTTTTGAGACTAGTTTGTTCGCCGATTTTGATAAAACGCTCCCCATCTGGAAAAAACCGGTAGAGATCGCCACAGAGGAAGAAATCAAAGCCCAGATGAGCGCGAAGGAGCTGCGCACGGCTAATATTATCGCCCAAATGCGAGCCAGTATTAGTCTTGAGCAAGCTGACGCTCTCAGCAAAGGATTAACCCCCGAAGAGCGGCTATATACCCTCGGTGCCGTAGCCTTCAACCTAGTGGATACTTCAAATGCTGCTGATTATTTCACGCAGGTACTGGCTCTACCGGAAAATGAACAACGGGGTTACGGACTGGCTGCGCAATATTCTTTAGGCCGAGCCCTGATGGATGACTACATCACCGACTCCCAAGAAAGCTCCCTTTTGTCTAGGGCTGATTCTGCTGACCACGTTAAGCTCCAACTTGCGCTAGCCGCATTCCAAAAAGTGATCGATCGCGTTAAGAGCGGCGAGCCTGATGACGCGCTCTTGTCACTCAGCAGTCTTGGTCAACAGGCAGCAATTCATTTCTGGCTGGGAGATATTGCTACCTCAATACATCTTTATGCCCAACAGTCTGTGCAAGGCGATCCCAGTGGTAGCGCATCGCTGCATATTATCGCCAATATATTGATGAAACCGCAAAATGAAAAACTACTGAAAAAAGCGATTAAAGCCCCATTGGTGCAACAGCTACTGGCTATTCAGTTATTTAGTGATAGCGGGAGCGGGTTGGACGATGAACATAGTCATGAGAAATCGCAAATTACCACCAAAATACTCGCGTTAATAAGCTCATCGGCTGGCACGGGTTTTAAAGGCAGTGACAGTCTGGCAGCGATAGCCTATCGTTCTGGCAAATATGATATGGCAGCTACACTGCTGAAAAACTCCGGTGACAGCGCGTTAAGCTGGTGGCTTCGGGCAAAAATGGCGCTGCGCAACGGCGACATGACAGCCGCAACTGCGGCCTACGCTAAAACGGTAGAAAGTTTCCCGCCGTCAGATCGCGGGACTGTTGATGAACCTTCGCTTCTAGAACAGCGAGTGTGTCTGGTATCTGGCGAGCAAGGTATTCTCGCTCTTAATCGCGGTGACTATTTGCAGGCAATGGCGCTCTTTTATCGCGGCAAATATATTTACCGCGCGGATCTTCTGGATATTGCTGAGCGGGTATTAACCCTTGATGAGCTAAAAGGATTTGTTGATAAGAACGTACATACCATTGCGGACATCTTGCCCAAACCTATAGATGAGGATGAGAAAACCTATTATATCGGTCCGATAATGACGCCAGATGCTGAACTGCGTGAAGTCTTAGCCCGTCGCTTGATGCGCGCTAAGCGCTATGATGAAGCCCTACCTTATTTCCAAACAACCCAACATCGCCAGTGGGCAAAGCAGTTTATCGATAATCTCAATACTGCTCAGAATCCCAAAATAGAAAAACGTGTCCGTGCTCAAGCTTATTATCAGTCTGCGCTAATATTGCGAGACCAAGGATTAGAATTAACCAGCTATGCCATGACGCCCGACTATGCAATTTATCGTTCTATCTATTCCTATGTCGGTGATACCTACGATCTTAGCTGGCAACAGGATAAAAATATTCCGAATGATGGAATTCAGCCCCAAAGCTGGATTACCCCAAATGAAGCTGCGAGGGCTAAAGCGGCATTGCCTAAAACCAATAATCAATTTTTGCATTACCGCTGGAAGGCTGCTGAGTTAGCGTCAAAGTCCGCAGATCTTTTATCGCCAAAAAGCCAAGCTTATACGGCAGTATTATGTCACGCACGGAGTTGGATTAAGAACCGAGACCGCGAAGGAGGGGCAAAACTCTATCGTCGCTATACAAAAACGGGGACGTATTACAGCCAAGTGGTGCATTCTCAATCTAGCTTCAAATGCCCGAAGCCTGACTTTACCCATCAGGGATAATCGCAATACGTGGGCTTAACTTCTTGAGTATCAATTTTCTATTCAATAGAAACCACAAAAGGCGGGCCGATCAATCAGCCCGCCTTTTTATATGTATTAGCCAGTATAATTATGAACGCGAGAAAATTAGATGCAGACCGAAGCCGATAAACAGAACGCCCGCAACGCCGTCGATCCACTTAGCTAAACGCTGATAGCCACGACGCATTACCGGCAGGGCAAACACGGAGGCAACGATGCTGAACCATACGAAGGTTTCTGCCACAATCATCACAAATAACCCCACGCGCTCAGGCGTGCTGACGTTGTCACCCACAAACAGGGAAAACACTGAGCCAAAATAAATAACCGCTTTTGGGTTAGATAAGTTGGTTAGGAAGCCACGTAAAAAGGTTTTACCACGCGCTGGTAGAGTGACGTTAACCTCATCGCTGTTGTCCAACTGTCCTTTGGCTCGCGCAGATTTTAAGAGCTGATAACCCATCCATGTCAGGTACAAGCCCCCGCCAACGGTAATAATGCTGTGCAGCCACGCCATTTTCATGAGCAGCAAATGCAGCCCCATCAGCGCCACCGCAGCCCAAATAACAATACCCAGTGTAATCCCTACAACACCCTGCATGGCTTCAGCGCGAGAGCGGCTAACCGCCGTTTGAGAAACAAAAAAGAAGTCAGGACCTGGAGCCATCAAGGCCACCAGATGAACCAATGCCACCGTCAAAAACAACATCATCGGAGTGAACTCTTATAATTAGAAGGGAAATTCATGCTACCACCAAGTGTGATAATAATTAAGGGAGCAATTCACACTGGCAGCATTAAACGAAAACAAGCGCCCTGCTCATTCTCATTGACCAACATGATGTCCCCGTCATGCAGTTGCAGCATGCGTTTGACAATCATTAGCCCAAGCCCTCCCGCCGACTGGCGACGCACGCCTGAAAGCAACGATGGACGCTCAAATAATCCCGCTTTTAGCTCTTCAGGAATACCTGTACCACTGTCGGTCAGTTGAACCCACATCTGTCCGTCTTGATGCCAAAGTTTCACCGCAATATACCCGCCTGAAGGCGTATGGCGGATTGCGTTATCCAAAAGATTGGTCAATACGCGCTCCATCATGTAGATATCAGCGTTGACCAGAGGTAAACCTTTAGGAACATCCGCACTAAGCCTAATCTGACGGGTTTCAGCCGTAAGCTCAAACTTTTGGAAAATATCCTGCAACAGCTCACTAAACGACATACGCTCTTTTTGCGGCTTCACTACGCCATATTCTAAGCGCGCCAGCTCAAACAGCTCTTGTGCCAAACGGCCTACTTTCAGGCTCTGCGCGAGTGCAATATCTAAATAACGTTTACGTTCAGCGTCACTCAAGCTGGATGACTTGACCGACAGCGTTTCTAAATACCCATGTAAAGACGTCAGCGGCGTACGCAAATCATGTGAAATATTGGCAATAAATTCACGGCGTTGTTGATCCTGCTCCGCCAAGGTTTTCCACTGCTCGGCAATACGTTTGGCCATCAAAACAAATGCACGTCTGAGCTGAGTAACCTCATTACTTTTTACGTCAGCGTCTGGCACACTTAGCGCCATGACTCGAGCATAATCCAACCCTTCCTGTTCCAGTTTGATCACCTGACGGGTGAGTTGACGCACCGGCTTAGTCACCCAGCGGAAAGCCAGCCAACCAGCCAGAGAACCAAACAGCATAATCAACCCCATCGACCAAAACGCCGTTAGCGCCGCCGATCCCATTCGGGCATCATCGGCTAGTCGAGCATAGTCTTCACCAAGCAGCACAACATATAAGTATCCTTCGGTTTTACCATCGACTTGCAGTGGCGCGACGCTAAAGACTTTTTGCCCATCAATGCTGCGCGGATCATCACCCAAAACGGGCATGCTTTGCCCCTGCATCAGCGCATTGATAGGTTTTAGATTCACATCGCGGCGTTTAATCCGCCCTTCCGGCGCGGCATCTCCGATGATGTGTCCTTGCTTATCTAACAAATAAACCTCTACGCTCGGATTCACCGACATAAGCTGATCAAATAGCTTTTTCACCGACGCAGGATTCAGCCCTTGTGGTCCCAAAAGTTTATTATTTTCAGTGATGTGCTGAGCAAGATTGACCGATAAACGCTGGATCACCTGCTGGCTGTATTGGGTATTGCTGCGAACCTGAAGCCAGCCAGATACCGCGCAGCAAGCCACCAGCAACAGCGCAAAAACGAGCGTTAAACGCTGAGAGAGACTCAATCGATTCATTTAGTTACCCGCACCCGACGCCGTAAATTTATAGCCAGAACCCCAAACAGTCAGAATATATTGCGGCTCTGAGGGATCCGCTTCGATCTTGATTCGTAGGCGGTTGATGTGGGTGTTCACCGTATGTTCGTAACCATCATGTTGATAACCCCAGACCTGATCAAGCAATTGCAAACGCGAAAACACCTTGTCTGGATTCTTGGCGAAAAAATACAAGAGATCAAACTCACGCGGAGTAAGATCGATAGGCTGCTGATTCATCCACACCGCACGCGCAATAGGGTCGATTGTCAGACCCGCCATATCCAAACGTCCTGCATCCATCTGGAGATTACGGCTCATCGCCTCCTGACGGCGAAATAGCGCTTTTACTCGCGCAGCCAGCTCAACCATGGAGAAAGGCTTAGCCACATAGTCATCAGCACCCAGCTCTAGTCCCAAAACGCGATGAACTTCGCTAGAACGAGCGCTGATCATAATAATCGGTGTATAGCGCGTCATGCTGCGGGCTCGGCGACAAATATCGAGCCCATCAATTCCCGGCAGCATCAAGTCCAGAATCAGCGCATCCCAGCCGCCTTGCTCTAACATGGACATCCCCGCAATACCATCGGCGGCGTGTTCTATCTGATAGCCTTCATCGCGTAGATGCAAAGCCAGTAGATCGGCAATATGTGAGTCATCTTCTACAATTAGAATTCGCTTCATTCCTTCCATCGCGTTCTCACTCCAAGCTGGATGGTTTATACCCAAGTACCTGCATCTTGAAGGACTACGGGAATATATTCAGTCTACACAGGGTTTGTGTCCTGAGTTATCACAAATAATTTATAACTCGGTGAGGATTTAATGAACACGTGAAGGCAATACTGGCTTCGCCCCCATAACTGGATAAGGATCTGACCATGAAAAAACTCATTACCACCGTGATGTGTAGCGCTTTACTGATGGGTACTGGATTTGCTTTCGCCGCTGATTCAACCAGTACGTCAGATAAAAGCATGCATAACGATCCGCATAAAATGGATCACACCAGCAAAAAACCGCAGGAAATGAAAAAGCAACATCTGGACGCCATGCAAAAAGGCGAAGCACCAAAACAAGATGAAATGAGCAAAGACCAGATGGATAAACAACCGATGAAATCGGGAGATACGATGAAAAAAACGAGTTCAGGGTACTAAAACTTAAATAACCTAGCCCCACTTATGGGGCTAGGCAGAGGGATTCTCGCCAGATTCACTTTAGCGGCGTATAGATATCAAAGCGATGATTCTTGGTTGTGGTCGCCGCATGCGCAGGAACATCTGCCAGCGGAGGGGCATAATCAGGGCGCTTCACCACGATGCGTTTCGTGGCCAAAGCTCGCGCTGGCGCCAACAATGCGTCAGCATCCAAATCCGCCCCGACCAATGATTGAAACACTCGCATCTCTTTCTTCACTAACGCACTTTTCTGTTTGTGCGGATACATCGGATCGAGATAAACCACTTCCGGCGCGGGCGTGAGATCTTTCAACGCATCAATACTGGACGCATGCAGCAGCGTTAAACGCTCTTGTAGCCACCCCCCAATTTCTGGATCGGCATAGCCACGCTGCAAGCCGTCGTCGAGCAAAGCCGCCACCACGGGGTGGCGCTCTAGCATTCGTACATGGCAACCCACGGAAGCTAACACGTAGGCATCACGGCCTAACCCTGCGGTAGCATCCACAACGCTCGGCACATAGCTACCTTTAATGCCTACCGCTTTAGCGACGGCTTCACCACGACCACCGCCAAACTTGCGACGATGAGCCATGGCTCCCGCAACAAAATCGACGAAAATCGCGCCTAGCTTAGGTTCATCCAGTTTACGCAGTTCCAAATGTTCCGGCGTTAATACCAGCGCCATCATCGCTTCAGGATCGTGAACCAGTCCCCAACGTTCGGCTAAATGCGATAAGGCGCCGCTATCGGCGCCCTCTTCCAACAATAACTGAATACTCAACGAATTAGCCCTTGATGCCATAATGACGCAGCATCGCATCAATTTTAGGCTCACGGCCACGGAAGTTTTTGAAGAGATTCATTGGCTCATCTGAACCGCCCTGCGACAGGATATTGTCGAGGAACGCACGACCGGTATCGACGTTGAAAATCCCTTCTTCTTCAAAACGAGAGAAAGCATCAGCCGATAACAATTCTGCCCACAGATAGCTGTAATACCCAGCAGCATAACCACCAGCGAAAATATGGCTGAAGGCATGTGGGAAACGTCCCCAGCTCGGCGATGGCATCACTGCAACCAACGCTTTTACCTCTTTCAACGTCTCAAGAATACGAGCGCCCTGCGCAGGATCAAACTCGGTATGCAGACGGAAGTCGAACATCCCGAACTCGAGCTGACGCAGGATAAACAGCGCCGCCTGATAGTTCTTCGCTGCCAGCATTTTATCTAACATTTCCTGAGGCAACGGTTCATTGGTCTGATAGTGACCTGAAATGAACGCCAACGCCTCTGGCTCCCAGCACCAGTTTTCCATGAACTGGCTTGGCAGCTCGACGGCATCCCACGGCACCCCGTTAATGCCAGAAACACCCGCGGTTTCAATGGTGGTTAGCATGTGGTGCAAACCGTGGCCAAACTCATGGAACAGCGTTGTCACTTCATTGTGAGTGAACAGCGCAGGTTTATCACCGATTGGGCGATTAAAGTTACAGGTTAGATAAGCAACCGGCTTTTGTAAGCTGCCGTCGGCACGACGCAGACGCCCAACGCAATCATCCATCCATGCCCCGCCACGCTTGTGTTCGCGCGCGTAGAGGTCAAGATAGAAGCTACCGCGCAGTTCGCCCGTTTCATCATACAGCTCAAAGAAACGTACCTCAGAATTCCACACATCGACATCATGGCGTTCTTTAGCGGTAATACCGTAAATGCGTTTTACTACTTCGAACAAACCACTTAATACGCGCTGCTCAGGGAAGTAAGGACGCAGTTGCTCATCGCTGATGGAATAAAGATGCTGTTTCTGTTTTTCGCTGTAGTAGGTGATATCCCACGCTTCCAACTCAGTCACATCATAGTGCTTGCGGGTAAACTCACGCAGCTCAGCTAATTCCTGAGCACCCTGTGGGCGAGCACGTTCAGCTAAATCATTGAGGAATGCCAGAACCTGCTGTGGGTTCTCTGCCATTTTGGTCGCCAATGATTTATCGGCATAGGATTTAAAGCCCAGCAGCTGTGCAAGTTCGTGACGCAACTGCAGCGTTTCAGCCATGATTTCGCTATTGTCCCACTGACCTGCATTTGGTCCTTGATCGGATGCCCGCGTGGTAAACGCCTGATACATCTCATGACGTAGTTCACGGTTATCGGCATAGGTCATAACCGGCAAATAACTCGGAATATCCAGAGTGAGTAACCACCCTTCTTTTTCTTTGGATTCTGCTAACGCTTTCGCCGCAGCCATCGCACTTTCAGGTAGGCCCGACAGCTCTTTTTCGTCGGTAATCAGCTTGCTCCAGCCCATAGTGGCATCTAACACATTGTTGCTAAATGCTGAACCCAGCTCAGACAAACGCGCCATGATTTCACCATAACGCTGCTGTTTCTCTTTCGGTAAACCGATGCCTGACAGTTCAAAATCGCGCAGTGAATTTTCTACCGCTTTCTTCTGCGGCTTGGTGAGTACCGCAAAACCGGCACCCTCTTTCAGACTACGATAGGCTTGATATAGCCCCTCATGTTGTCCAACCCACGTGCCATACTCAGACAGCAAAGGTAAACACTGTTCGTAAGCTTCGCGCAGCTCTGGACTATTTTGTACGGAATTCAAATGACTGACCGGAGAAAAGATACGGCTCAAACGGTCATCAACTTCAGCCAGTGGCTGACACAGGTTGTCCCATGTAAATGGCGCATCTTGTGCGACCACGCGCTCAACCTCAACACGACAATCTGCCAGTGCAGCTTTCACCGCAGGAACGATGTCTTCAGGTTTGATTTTAGAAAAGGGTGGCAGTTCGAACGGCGTCAGTAACGGATTGGTCATAAGGAAGCGTCCTGTATAGTTTTGCCATTAACAACGAAGGTTAACGGTCTTAGCCGCAGCAACGCGGCATATGAATAGATTCAACCAGCCGCCCAACTCTGCGAGCAACCGGTATAAAATTCGTGTTTAGATCTAAGATGAGGTTAAGTGTAGCGAAAATCAATGGCTGGTAGGTTCAATCGCTTTGATAGATAATGCCACCCCAGAGCAGGAGAAGCCTCACATGTTAAGTTATCGCCACAGTTTTCACGCCGGCAATCATGCCGATGTCCTCAAACATACCGTTCAGAGCTTGATCATTGAATCGCTGAAAGAAAAGGATAAGCCTTTCCTTTATCTGGACACGCATTCCGGCGCGGGGCGTTATCAGCTCAGTGGTGAGCATGCTGAAAAAACGGGTGAATACCTAGAAGGTATCGCTCGTATCTGGCAGCGTGACGATATTCCCGCCGAGCTGGAAGCCTATCTTAGCGCGGTTAAACACTTTAACCGCGGGGAGCAACTGCGTTACTACCCAGGTTCGCCGTTGATTGCTCGTCAGTTATTACGCGATTTTGACAAAATTCATCTGACCGAACTGCATCCGACCGATTTCCCTCTCCTGCGTAATGAATTCGCTAAAGACGAGCGCGCAAAAGTGATGAAAGCTGACGGTTACCAACAGTTGAAATCACAGCTGCCACCCCTGTCGCGCCGTGGTTTCGTGCTAATCGATCCGCCGTACGAGATGAAAACCGATTATCAGGACGTGGTGAAAGGTATTCAGGAAGGCTATAAGCGCTTCGCTACTGGCGTATATGCGTTGTGGTATCCCGTTGTCCTGCGTCAGCAGATCAAACGAATGACGCGCGATTTACAAGACACCGGTATCCGTCGCATTCTGCAAATTGAGCTCGCGGTCCGCCCAGACAGCGATCAGCGCGGCATGACCGCTTCCGGCATGATTGTCATTAACCCGCCGTGGAAGCTGGAACAGCAAATGCGCGACGTGCTGCCTTGGCTACACAAGGTATTGGTACCTGAAGGTACTGGCCACGCGAAAGTGGAATGGATTGTGCCTGAGTAAGAAAAAGTAAGACGTAAAAGTAACGGAAGTCTCCCTCGGAAGAACTGGGGGAGACGAAATTTCCCCTAAAGACTACTCATCATCACCGTCGACGTGCTCTCGTATCAGCGTCATAAACGGTGCACCGAAACGATCGAGTTTACGCTGCCCCACACCGTTAATACTCAGCAATTCGCTGGCACGAATCGGCATCTGCTCGGCCATTTCTAACAATGTTGCATCGTTGAAAACCACGTATGGCGGAATGTTTTCCTCATCGGCAATGGCTTTGCGTAGCTTACGCAATTTGGCAAACAGCTTGCGATCATAGTTTCCGCCGTAATTTTTACTGGCATGGCTACTGCTGCTGCGTGATTTGAGATTTATCACGCGCGGAACAGCTAGCTGCAAAGGTACTTCACCGCGCAGCACGGGACGAGCAGACTCTGTTAGCTGTAGCGCGGAATGCATAGCAATATTTTGTGTCACTAATCCTAAATGAATGAGCTGACGCAATACGCTAACCCAGTGCTCGGTGGTGTGATCGCGCCCTAGCCCATAAACCTTGAGTTTGTCATGCCCGAACTCGCGAATACGGGTATTGTTTGCGCCGCGCAAAATTTCCACCACGTAACCAATACCAAATCGCTGTCCAACGCGAGCAATCGCCGACAGCGCTTTTTGCGCATCTTCCAAACCATCGTAACGCTTGGGTGGATCGAGACAAATATCGCAGTTGCCACACGATTCCTGTCGCCCTTCCCCAAAGTAATTCAGCAGAACTAAACGACGACAGGTCTGTGCTTCGGCAAACGCATTCATCGCATTGAGTTTATGGCGCTCAATCTCTTTTTGCTGCCCTTCAGGTTTCTCTTCTAAACAGCGACGCAACCACGCCATATCGGCAGGATCGTAAAGCAACACGGCTTCAGCAGGTAAACCATCGCGCCCAGCACGACCGGTTTCCTGATAGTAAGCTTCGATATTACGTGGAATATCAAAGTGAACCACGAAGCGCACGTTAGGCTTGTTGATCCCCATGCCAAACGCCACTGTCGCCACCACAATCTGCAAATCATCACGCTGAAAAGCGTCTTGCACCGAAGAGCGATGCTCGTGATCGAGCCCTGCATGATAGGCTCCGACGCTGAAACCACGGCTTTGCAGACGGGCTGTGGTGTCTTCCACTTTCGCACGGCTATTACAGTAGATAATGCCGGATTTTCCACGCTGTTCTTGAACAAAACGAATCAGCTGATCGAGCGGTTTGAATTTTTCAATCAGGGTGTAACGAATATTTGGGCGATCAAAGCTGCTGACCTGCACCAGAGGATCGTTGAGCGATAGCAAACGCTCAATATCATTACGCGTTGCATCGTCAGCGGTCGCGGTTAACGCGATAACAGGAATATCAGGGAAACGCTGTTTTATTAGACCTAACGCGCTATATTCAGGGCGGAAATCATGTCCCCACTGCGAAATACAATGCGCTTCATCGACCGCAAGCAACGAGGGGTTCCAGTGGGGAAGCTGATCGAGGAAGTTATCCATCATCAACCGCTCTGGCGCGATATACAGCAGCTTTATCGCTCCGCTGCGACACCCAGCGTAAACTTCCTGTTGCTGTTCACGGTTTTGCGTGGAGTTAAGACACGCAGCGCTCACACCGTTGGCCTGTAGCTGATCGACCTGATCTTTCATCAGGGAAATCAACGGTGAAACCACCAGCGTTAAACCATCCATAACTAACGCAGGGATCTGATAACACAGAGACTTGCCGCCCCCGGTTGGCATCACAACCAGACAATCCCGGCCAGCGATCGCAGCATTGATAATCGTTTGCTGCCCAGGACGGAATTGCTGATACCCGAACGTATCGCGCAAAACCTGTTCTGCCAGCATTTCTGCGTTGATAACTGCTGCCGTTGCCACGCTGCTCCTCAACCAAAGGGGGTGATAGTAAATACCGGCGCTATTTTAGGCGTATGCACCGGTTTTGTCGTTAGCGGATGTGCGCTGATTACAAATTACATAAAATCGTTGAGCATAATACCGACGCCGAAGCGAGTTTGATTGAAGTTATAGTCAATCATCGACTCACCATAGCCGCTAAATAGCTGAGTATAAAAACGAACACTCTTGGTCAACGGGTAGCTCCAGCCCAACTCACCACCACCATAGCCGGTATTCCAGTTATAGTGCCCCTTCGCCGTCAAGATGCTTTCCCCCCATTGATAACCGATCTGGGCTTCGTAATAGCCCATATACTTGGTGATATCTGGATTATCATCTTTGCTACTGCTTTCAGGGATGCGATACCACGGTTTAATCTGCGCCTGGAAGTTACCATTTTGCGCCATCAGGCGCGCATAAACGCGGTTCCAACTGCGCGAGGTGGGATCGGAGCGCCCGTTAGACTGATGATTAAAACCCGTTTCAATATCACGCAGAGTCCAGTCACCGAGCTGGTAGTCCGTCGACCAGCCAACAAACAGCTGTGGCTCGTAGTTTGTCTCGCGGAAGGGAGAAGAAGCACTGCGGTTGAAGGCCTGCCACCACGAGCGCTGAGTATAGGACATCCCTAACACCGAATTATCGCCGGCGATACCCCGAATGAGAGGGAAGGCCAAACTCAACTGAAATTTAACTTCATCTTTACGTGCGTCATCTGCCCAATCATACGACTGAATAGCTTCTTTATTCACGTCGCTCGTTTCAGTGTAGAGCAGGTAGTTCGTATCATAAGGGTAAAGCGTGAATGGGTTATCGTGTTCAAGTAACATGTTCGCAATAATGCTACCTTTCACCAATGGCTTATCGTGAACCTGCTTTACCGTAGCCTCTTCCGCCTGAACCGCCGCAGGAACTGCTAGCAGTCCCGCTAACATCATCCATCCCATCCGCATTATTGATACCCCTTCGAGGAAATAGTTACGCCATAAATGATTCAAAGGCGACATTCTACACGGAAGGGGCGCTGCGTGAACGTTCATCATTCTTATTGGCGCTGGAAACAAACAATCATTAAGCATAATATCAACATAAAATTAACAATAACGCTTATATGTCATCTGCGAAAGAAAGGAACGTTCCATGTCTCCCACTTTTTTAACCCGTGAAAAAGCTAGCGCCCTGATTAGTGAAATCTTCGTTTACCACATGCCGTTTAACCGCTCTCTGGGTTTAGAACTTCAGCGTTTCGAAGCAGACTATGCCGAGCTGGTTTTCGATTCCAAAGAGATGTTAGTGGGCAATGCGCATCAGAAGATTTTACACGGCGGCGTTATCGCATCGGTGCTAGACGTATGCGCTGGGCTGGTTTGCGTGGGTTCCGCGCTGCTGCGCCACGATGAAATAACACAAGAGGAGTTGTTGGCTCGGCTATCGAAAATGGGCACCATCGATATGCGGGTAGACTATCTGCGCCCTGGACGCGGTGAGCGTTTCACCGCCAGCGGCAGCCTATTACGTGCCGGTAATAAAGTCGCCGTAGCGCGTGTAGAACTCCACAACGAACAAAACCTCCATATCGCTTCAGCGACCGCCACGTATATGGTCGGTTAGGCAGCATTTTTTACCGGTTTCTCACGAAATCTTGGGATAAGTTAGGGTTAATAGGATCATCTTCGTTACCACTATGAAACATTCCGAGAAAATACAGTAGACTCAGCGCCTATTCATTTTTTCGGAAGTGTTTCATGGATTCGCAACAAACTCGTCATGGCATTCTGTTTGCTCTGGCTGCCTATTTTATCTGGGGCATAGCACCTGCTTATTTCAAGCTGATTCAGCAGGTCCCCCCCACTGAAATCCTGACCCACCGCGTAATCTGGTCATTCTTCTTCATGCTGGTCTTGCTTTCATTGAGCAAAAACTGGTCTAAGGTTCGCGCACTGGCCAAAACGCCTGCCAAGATCGGCTTGCTGGCACTTAGCGCCTGTTTAATCGGCGGCAACTGGTTGCTGTTTATCTGGGCGGTAAACAATAATCATATGCTAGAGGCCAGCCTCGGATACTTTATTAATCCGCTGGTAAACGTTTTGCTCGGGGTGGTTTTCCTCGGTGAGCGCTTCCGCCGGATGCAGTGGATTGCGTTAGCTCTCGCCGTTTGTGGTGTGCTCATTCAGCTGTGGAAATTTGGCTCGGTGCCAGTTATTTCACTTGGGCTGGCGTTCAGCTTTGCATTTTATGGTTTGATTCGTAAGAAAATCGCGGTCGATGCTCAAACCGGTATGCTGATTGAAACTCTGTGGTTACTGCCCGTTGCCGCTATCTATCTATTTGGCATCGCTGACAGTGCGACCAGCCACCTGAGCGCAAACCCAATCTCGCTTAACCTACTGCTGATCGCAGCAGGTATTGTCACAACGATTCCACTGCTGTTCTTCACCGCTGCCGCGACGCGCCTGCGGTTGTCCACACTAGGTTTCTTCCAGTACCTTGGCCCAACGCTGATGTTTATTCTGGCCATTACGTTCTACAACGAGCAGATGACGCAGGATAAATTAGTTGCCTTCGGCTTTATCTGGGCGGCGCTGTTGCTGTTTATTCTGGATGCACTGTATACGCAGAGAAAGTTGCGGAGCTAACGCGGATATCCCTCCCCATCAAGGGGAGGGATGAGAGGAAATACTGCGGGTTACAGCCAGTTTTTACGTTTGAAATATAAATATGGCGCAAGTCCTGCCAGCAACATCAAGCCAATCGCCCCCGGATAACCGAACGACCATTTCAGCTCCGGCATGAACTCAAAGTTCATACCATAGCTGGATGCCACCAGCGTCGGTGGCAGGAACACCACGGAAACCACCGAGAAAATCTTGATGATGCGGTTCTGCTCAATGTTGATAAAGCCCATTGCCGCCTGCATCAAGAAGTTGACTTTCTGGAACAGGGATTCGTTGTGTGGCAGCAGGGATTCGATATCTCGCAGCACTTCGCGCGCCTGCTCTAACTGGCTAGCGGGCAAACGTGCTTTACGAACCAAGAAGTTAAGTGCTCGCTGGGTATCCATCAAACATAAACGCACTTTCCAGCCGATATCTTCCAGTTCTGCCAGCGTCGAAAGTGCCTCATCGTACTCATCACCCTGATGGCCCTCCATGATGACGCGGCTTAGCTTTTCCAAATCGCTGTAGATGTTTTCGATTTCATCCGCTAACTGCTCAATTTTAGTTTCGAACAGATCGAGCAACAGCTCATAGGCATTGCCATCGGCCAGCATCTGGTTTCGCGCCCGCATGCGATACAAGCGAAATGCCGGAAGCTCGCGCTCGCGTAGCGTATACAAGCGACCATCGCGGATGGTAAATGCCACGGTGGAGTTACCCGCATGATCTTCCGCATCTTCATAATAGAAGAATGAGTGAATATGCAGGCCGTCTTCATCTTCAAAGAAACGTGCAGATGCTTCGATATCATCCAACTCTGGGCGAGTTGCCAGACTTTGCCCTAGCTCATCTTGAACTCGTTGACGCTCATCTTCTTCCGGCTCGACCAAATCGACCCACAAAGATGATGTCAGATCTTCCGTGTCATCCAGCTCCAGACGGGATAAGCGGCTGTTGTCTAATCTAAATGCACTTAGCATGCTTTTAAACTCCGTTGCGGTGACATTAAGGATCACGCATGGAGCACAGGAAACAAACGAGGGGTAGCGTCACCTAGCTGTTTCAGACCATATCAGATCTGACTCATAGCGACATAAAGAGGTCGCTGACAACCACGAAGGCTATCAGCATAAGTGGATAGCCTTAGAAGTTGTACCCGCAAACGGGTTCATTGAGCCAGTATCTACTGGGTGTGTCCAAGGCGTATGTCCTCACAGATAATAGTGCGCGCATGTTACGCCGATACGAAAAAGCCTGTCAACTGGCGTTGTGAGTAATTACAGAACATTATTCGCTCAGGATGTTTCATACCAAAATATTTATGAGTCTCGCCCTCACCACCGCATTTGCATAAAGGCTGTCACATAAAAATTATATCGTTAAATACGCCCTTCTATTACCTTATACCAAAGCATCCATCATATGGACTCTACAAGTCCTAAAATCAGGTAAACCCAATGAAACAAATCACTTTTGATGACCTGAAACAGCAAAGCGCCACGGCAGCAGCGGCTCCTCGATTACGTGCCCATCGCAATTTCCATCCCGAACTGAGCGATCCCGTGCAACGACTCGCGATTGCCATGGAGCCTGGCACCTACATTCGTCCACACCGCCATCCGCATACCTTTGAACTCCTGCTACCACTGAGTGGGCGCTTTCTCGTACTAAACTTTGATGAAAACGGCACCGTGACTCGTCGCGTGGTATTAGGCGAAGAGTGTGTCGCATTAGAAATGGATGCAGGCACATGGCATTCAGTGCTGTCTCTGGATAACGGTGGCGTAATTTTTGAGGTTAAACACGGTGGCTATGTGCCAGTCAGTGAGCAAGATTCTGCACCTTGGGCTCCAGCCGAAGGAGAGACAGGGACTCAGGAACTCATGACGTGGTACGCACAAGCGCAAATTGGGGATAGATACTGCGGCTGATTAGCTGATTCATCCTAGCTCCATACACAGTAAAAAGAGCTAGGATGACAGAAAATGGTTACATCGCCTCTAGCTTGGCATAGGCGGCAACCAGCCACTTGATGCCTTCGCCCTGAAACGCAATCTGTAGACGGCTATGTTCTCCGCTGCCTTCCAAATTGATTACCGTACCTTCACCAAAGGTGGCATGTTTAACGCGCTGCCCCAGCTTGAATCCGCTGTCGTTAGCACTAATTGGCGTCCCCATGCTGGCATGTTTTACCGGACGTGTAACGCTGGCTCGCAGACGAACCTCCTCCACGCACTCTTCCGGCAATTCACCAATGAAACGAGAAGGGCGGTGGTAAACCTCTTTGCCATACAGCCGGCGAGTTTCCGCATAGGTTATCGTTAGCTTGCGCATCGCTCGCGTTACGCCAACGTAGGCCAAACGGCGCTCCTCTTCCAAACGTCCACCTTCGTCCAGCGACATTTGGCTTGGGAACATCCCCTCCTCCATTCCCACGATAAATACCTGAGGAAACTCTAAACCTTTCGCCGAGTGCAACGTCATCAGTTGAACGGCGTCCTGATAGGCGTCTGCCTGGCCTTCACCGGCCTCAAGCGCTGCATGTGATAGGAATGCCTGCAATGGCAGCAAGTCTTCGTCTTCATCCTCGTAGCTGTACTGACGCGTTGCGGTCACCAGCTCTTCCAAGTTCTCAATACGCGTCTGGCCTTTTTCGCCCTTTTCCTGCTCATACATCTGGCGCAAACCAGAATCACGTACCACCCGATCCGTTTGTACATGCAGCGGCATATCCGCCGTATCACTTGCCAGAGCATCAATCAGCTCAATGAAGCGCTGTAGCGCCCCCGATGCGCGGCCTGCAAATACTTTTTCTTGGATGAGCTCATGAGTCGCCTGCCATAACGTCAGTTGGCGATCTCGCGCTGCCTGACGAATCACGTCGAGAGTGCGATCGCCAATCCCACGCGTTGGCGTATTTACCACGCGCTCATAGGCTGCATCGTCATTACGGTTAGAAATTAGGCGTAAATAAGCCAACGCATCCTTGATTTCCTGACGTTCAAAGAACCGCTGCCCACCATAAATACGGTATGGCATCGCAACCTGTAGCAGTGCTTCTTCCAATACGCGTGATTGGGCGTTGCTGCGATACAGAATTGCGCAGTCATTCAGGGAACCGCCGTTGTCCTGCCACGCTTTGATGCGATTGACCACAAAACGTGATTCATCTAATTCGTTAAATGCACAGTAGAGCGAAATCTTTTCGCCGTCGCCGTCTTCCGTCCACAGTTTTTTCCCCAAACGCCCGTCGTTGTTTTCAATCAGGGCATTGGCTGCTTTCAAAATATTGCTGGTTGAACGGTAGTTCTGTTCCAAACGAATAGTTTCTGCACCGGGAAAATCATCCAGAAAACGTTGGATGTTTTCTACCTGCGCACCGCGCCAGCCGTAGATTGACTGGTCATCATCGCCCACGATCATCACTTTACCCGTATTACCGGCCAGCATTTGGATCCAAGCGTATTGAATGCGGTTAGTATCTTGAAATTCGTCCACCAAAATATTGGTGAAGCGTTCGCGGTAATGATTGAGAATTTGCGGTTTGTTGAGCCATAGCTCATGAGCACGAAGCAGCAGCTCGGCGAAATCGACTAAACCCGCGCGGTCGCAAGCCTCTTGATATGCCTGATAGACACGCAACCAGGTTTGTTCTACCGGATTGCCATAGCTTTCGATATGTTGCGGGCGTAGGCCATCATCTTTTTTATTGTTGATGTACCACATGCCCTGACGCGGCGGCCACTGTTTCTCGTCAAGATTAAGCGCTTTAACAATCCGCTTGAGCAAACGCAGTTGGTCGTCGCTGTCGAGAATTTGGAAATCCTGCGGCAAATTAGCATCCAAATGATGCGCGCGCAGTAAGCGGTGTGCTAAACCGTGGAAAGTACCAATCCACATCCCGCCTTGGCTCGTACCAATCAGGTGCTCGATACGGTGGCGCATTTCTGCAGCCGCTTTGTTGGTGAACGTTACCGCCATAATTGAGTATGGCGAACAGTTTTCTACCGACAACAACCACGCGATGCGATGTACCAGCACGCGAGTTTTGCCGCTTCCGGCTCCAGCCAGCACCAGAAGATTGCTGCGCGGTGCAGCAACGGCTTCGCGTTGTTTATCATTAAGGCTGTTGAGCAGATCGGAAACGTCCATAGGCACCGTTTTAAAATGGGGAAATAGGCGCTTCGTTAAACGAAATACGTCTTTTTCACTGGGAATTTATACAGATTATTGGAGATTATATCAGCGCGGTGAGCGAATCCAACCGTGAAATCTCAACGTGAGGTAACAAACGGCTATCTGAGGCCGTGGTTAAGCTACGTTCACGGTCGTTGATCCAGCAAGCCTGCATGCCGCTGCGTATCGCGCCAGCCACGTCCGTAGTGAGATCGTCGCCGACATGCAGAATATGAGTCATTGGAACATTCAAACGTTGCTGGGCCGTACGGTACATGTCGTCATGAGGCTTTGAGCGACCGTCTGGACCTGAACGCAGAATAAACGCAAAGTAATCAGCGAGGCCAAACAATGTCGGATCGGCGTTACCGTTAGTAATGGCTGCCAAAGGAACCTTTTCTGCCAACGCTCGCAGCGTGGTATGCGTAGATTCCGGTACCGTAATCTGGCTGCGCCAGTGAGCAAAATTTTCCATTGCAGAATCAGCACCCGCGCTAGCCTGCGCTTCACTAAAGCCGCCGCGTGTTAGCGCTAAATACACCGCTTGCCAGCGCCATGCGGTCACATCGTGACAAATTTCTGGGTCTTTGGCGCGGAGTTCTGCGCGTAAACGCTGCCAGTCTGCACTTTGCCACTCGCGTAACGGTTCAAAATTTTGCTGTAAAAATGCCAATGATTCCCGCTCGGTACGCATGATGACCGGATGGTTATCATACAGCGTATCATCAAGATCAAAGGTGAAAGCCGCAATCGCTTTGAGCGGGCGATAAAAATGGAGATTCGAATACATCAGGATTTTCCTCGTTTAGCGCGTGGATGCGCCGCATCGTACACCTTCGCCAAATGTTGGAAATCGAGGTGGGTATAGATTTGGGTCGTCGTCAGATTGGCGTGACCAAGAAGCTCTTGCACCGCACGCAGGTCGCCGCTGGACTCTAGCATGTGCGTTGCAAACGAGTGGCGTAGTTTATGCGGGTTGATATGGCTGGTGACGCCCTGTTTAATGCCCCATTCGGCGAACCGCTTCTGTACGCTGCGCACAGAAATTCGCTTTCCCAATTTGGATACAAAAACCGCATCATCAACCGGATCGTAAATTTCACGCAATGGTAGCCACTGCTCTAACCAATGGATCGCGGTGCGACCAATGGGTAGTTTACGCTCTTTACTCCCTTTCCCCAGCACCCAGACTTCGCCCGAAGCCATATTCATGTGACGACAGTCGAGCCCTACCAGCTCGGATAGACGGAGGCCTGCACCGTACATCACCTCAAGCATGGTGCGATCGCGAACGGCAAGAGGATCGCTGGAATCAATCTCCAGCAGTCGGTTGACGTCATCAACGTCGAGATTTTTAGGTAAATGACGCGCTTGTTTGGGGGCGCTAATCCCCTTGGCTGGATTTACAGACATGACACCTTGGCTGACTTGCCAATCGAGAAAGCTGCGCAACGAGGAGAGGCGAAGCGCAATACTGGCAGCCTCCAGCCCCATGCGTTTGCTACGCGCAGTAATCATGCGTACCTGATTGGAATCAAGCTGCCGCCAGTCACGTAGACCCGAGGCCGAAATAATCTCAATAATCGCCATCAGCTGATGATGATAGCTTTCAATAGTATGTGGGCTAAGCTGGCGCTCGACGCGCAAAAAACGCAGAAACGCCTCAACGGGCAACGCTAACGTCTGAGTTTCTACGCTCATTGGCGTTCAATCCATCGGCTTATTAGCCCCGGCATCAGCAAAGCAAGCTGATCGAGCAACACAGTGCCCTGACCTTGCTGATAATGATGGCTGTCACGGCTACTAAAGATAATTAGCCCTAAATCACCAAATTCGCCCATCAGAGATAGCGCCACCGAGCCCACCATTTTGGCCTGCGGTAATACTAGCAGCAGCTCAGGGCCGTTCAACGTCCCGAGATAGTGGTTCTGATTGCCGAGCCGTTGGATCCGCATCATCTCAAAGTCATTGCGTGAAAGTGCTAAATGAGCAAAATCAGATGGCGCATTCAGATACCATTTGTCGCTAAACAAACGGATATTCGCGCCTGCCAGCCCGAGAGAACGTGCCCAGCGATTAAAGCGCTGTAGGAAATCAGAGAGGCTGTCAGCCCCTGCCAAATGGCCTTGTAACTCTAACAAACGATTAAATAAAACTTCATTGGCGCTGGCCTGTTCCATCAGCAACGTGATCTCTTCTTCCAGATTGAAGATATGCTGACGTTGTCGATTCAACTGCCATTCAACTAATGAAACAGCACCGCGCACCGGGTGGGGAACCTGCATCTGTTCCACATTGCGCGCGTTACGAATGAAGAAGTCAGGGTTCTGTAGCAGATACTCCATCACCTGTGCATCATTTAGCGCCAGATTGTCCAATACCCGATCTTCGATGTCGCTCATAGTTGTCTATCGCTCACTCATAAACGGATGAATTATAGGTGTATGAAGCCGTCATAAACATGCGTGGCTGGCCCTGTCATAAATAACGGATTATCCGGCCCCTTCCAGCGAATTTGCAGGCGGCCGCCTGGCAAATCAACCTGTACATTCTCATCTAATAGGCCTTGCTGAATACCCACGGCAACCGCAGCACAAGCACCACTGCCGCAGGCTTGTGTTTCGCCTGCACCGCGTTCATACACTCTCAATTTGATCTGATTACGGTTAATTACCTGCATAAAACCAACGTTTACCCGCTCAGGGAAGCGCTCATGGCTTTCCAGAACCGGACCAATGGTTTCAACTAACGCAGTTTCAACGTCATCGACCTGTAACACACAGTGCGGATTTCCCATGGATACCGCGCCGCATAGAATGGTGTGTTCAGCCGCACGCATGATATAGGTTTTTTCTGCTTTCACCGCTTTGAACGGGATCTTGGATGGCTCAAAAATCGGTTCACCCATATTCACTGTAACCAACTCATCGTCGCTGACTTTCAACACCATGCGGCCATTCTGCGTGCTCACGCGAATTTCACGTTTATTGGTCAATCCTTTCAACCGGACAAAACGGGCAAAACAGCGCGCGCCATTGCCACACTGTCCTACCTCACTGCCATCGGCATTAAAGATTCGATAGTGAAAATCTAAATCAGGATCATAGGGTGGTTCAACTATCAGCATCTGGTCGAAGCCCACACCATTGTGTCGATCGGACAGACGGCGGATAAGCTCCGGCGAGAAGTAAACGTTTTGTGTTACAGCATCAACGACCATGAAATCGTTGCCTAAACCGTGCATTTTAGAGAACTGCATACCTACCTCTCAACCCTACGTCTTAACTTCCGTCGTCACCTAAATAACATCCTGACAGTTCTCGCTATCTTGGATTATTGGCCTTGCTCTACACCGGCAATATTGGAGGGTGTATTCGCACCCTGATTAGCTGCAGGTGCATTAGTCTGTGTGTCTGGCTGGCTCTGTTTTGCTGCTGGCGCATCAGCCGGCGGGAAGTACAAAGGCCCTTTCAAGCCGCAACCAGCAAGACCGAATAGGGAAAAAGCCACCAAGGCCAGACGAAATTGTTTTTTCATGGTCATTACCATTTATTGTATTAATGCGTGTGGATCCAACTTATAAGCTCTCTATAATCGCAGTTGGACCCTGAAAAGCAATAGGAAATGAATATGAACGATACCGAGTTTCACCAGTTAGCAGATAAGCTGATGTTAAACATCGAAGAGGCCATTGACGCTTATGAAGGTGATGCCGACATCGATTACGAAACCAATGGCGGAGTGATGACGCTGACTTTTGAGAATGGCAGCAAAATCGTGATCAACCGTCAGGAGCCGTTGCATCAGATATGGCTGGCAACCAAAGCGGGCGGCTATCACTTCAACTTCCGCGATACCGGATGGATCTGCGACCGTAGTGGAGAAGAGTTTTACGCCCTGCTGTCAACGGCGTGCAGCGCACAGTCTGGTGAAGAAATTAAGATCTCTTGATAGGGAATACGTTGGACGAAGCCAACAGCATCAGCGATTGATGTGAGAAAAAAACGCCTTGTCATGAGATATTCATGACAAGGACGTATTTATACCGCCGATACTTTACGTTGCATAATGCTAAAGGGTAGATTCCTTATTGTTTGCAATGCAAACTATATACGATATATATCATCAAAATAAATAAAGGATGACACTCAAAATATAAAGAAATGATACATTCCATCAATAGACGAACAACTCATAGATGGTAGCATTAGGTATTAGAATGTATATGCCATCCCAACACGGAAACGAGTTTGACGATCTTCTGAGGAAGAAGAAACAGAAACATTGCCGACCTCAACATAAGGAGTCACGTTATCTATTTTATAAGAAGTGCGGAAATTATATTCATAATCATCCTTATCATTATTATAAATAACTAAGTCTGATTTCTTATACAACGCATTAATCTCAAAGCCAAGGTTACCCACATTATATCCAAGCCAAACGTCGCCACGATTCATATGGCCATCATCTTTATCCACCTCTGAACCACTATCGGTATTACGACTATATTCATAGCGGTAACGACCTGCCACCCACCACTGCTCATTAATATTATATTGAACTCGAAGATATGGCTTATAAATAGCCGTTGATGAGGCCGTTTCCAATACAAAGCCCGGCTGTATAACAAAATCAGACGCTGAGAATTGATAGCTTAGCGTATATTCATCGCCGTTATCACCGAACTCACTGAATGGTCTCTCTTGGTCATCCCCGCCTGAGCGGGTTTTGGCCTCTACGGCGAAACCGAAACCATTGTCAAAGCGATGTGAAATGTAAACGCGATCGTAGTTTGCCTTTGAGTCGTCAAGATACTCATGACGCAAATCGACCATGACTGCGCTAGCTGTGCTGGATAATAGAGGTAATAATAGAAACGCGATTTTCTTCATCATTAACATTCCATATTAAAAGAGGGGCCCTGATACTGGATAAAAAATAGTCTTACCATAATTAAAATCATATGTTCTCTGGTTACAATTCGGATTGTTTTAGAGATACATATAATATTGCCAATATAAATTGGCAGAACGAACGTATTCTGACGAAGACTGTACATTTAAATATTTAAGTTCACCTTTGTATTTCTGCCAAGCAATAGCTTTTTATGGCATAGAATCAAAGCTCACAAGAATATAAATCACAACTTTAATAAAGGTAAAACTTCATTCTAAAAACTCACGACCTCTAATATGAAACTAACTATCAGACAAAGGCTCATGATTATAAGTGAATTATTATGATACCAAATGAGTCTACTGGCTTTACGATATAGACAGATACATTTATTGGCATTATATTTCAAGTATTTCGTATCATTTAAATTGGCTCAATTGCGCCAAAGCAAATAGAATTAATTGTGGCATATGGAATTTAAATAAAATAACGACACAGGTTAGTTTTAATAACACTATGTCGTTATGTTTTTAATGCAGTTGGAACTGCTGTTTCAGCGGCGTGCCGTCGTTATCGTCGTTCACATTACACTGTGGCAAGGTGTTTGCACGAAACGGCATCACCTGTGAGCGACCATCAACGTTCACGATTTGATAGAATTGCGGCAGGTTAAAGTTGATAAAACTTGAACCATAGGTGAAGCGATCGTGCGATGAAGAGTAGAAACGGCTAACATCACGCACCAGTTCTTCCTTACTGCCTTCGCAATGGTGATACACTTCTACGCGATTAGTTTCATCCAGAATATAGATGTTAAATCCTTCGTTATCACCATCTTCGAAGAAGAATTGAATAATCCCTTCGCTTGCGTAGCCATCAACCACCGCTGGCAAATGTACCTGTTCAGTTTCGACCTGAATGGATAAGCCATGCAGTTTGTTATTCGAAATCGCCCCGTAGAACTCAACGGCGTTCTCGAGTTTCTGCACCGAAACGCTTAAGCGCTCAAAGAACAGTCCCCAGGTTTGTCCCGCCACACGCACGGCTTTGAAACGACCTGGCTCGAGGCGAGTACTCGATAAGCGCAAATCAATACATTCAGATACCAACTGCTGCAACCGCGTACGGATCAAACCACGCAGATGCTGGCTATAACACAGAACTTCAACCGACTCCGGTGGCGCCGCGTCCTGATGCATTTTGCCTAAAATCGTTTTCAGCGCTTCCAACACCGCCTGCTCACCGCTGAAGTGCAAGGTACGCACTTCATTCCATGAGTTACGGTACAGCAGGTCGATACTACCGACTAAACATTGCTGTTGCTGCCCAAAACTGAATACGTCCAACTTGCGGAAGTCGAAATGTACCACCTGATTGCGAAACGCCGCCGTTGGATCATTTTCCAAGTTGACGATAATCGCCAGATGACGGATTTCACACGGGCTATACAACGCTTTCGGCGATGGGGCAGGCAAACGTATAGGGAAATGCTGAGACACATCATGAACCAGCTCCTGTAGCTTATTAATATCGCACAGGTTGTTATTGCTCTTGATGTGTAGCTTGGTATCCGCAGTCAGTAATCCATTGAAATACGCCCACGCCACAAGTTTGTTCAGATAGCGGTTATATTCCAGTGGCTGATGGCTGATGATCGTGTCGATAGTCGGCGCTTGATTGTACAAGTACCAACCGGTACGGTTGGCTCGGCCAATCGGTACGTGAATAAAGGTCAGGTTTTTTTCTGATAAATCAGGAGAAATCTGCGGGTTCACCAGTGTGACTTTACCCGGCAATGCCTCAAACGCCGCATAGAGTTTACGGGTGAGCACCCCGATATCCTGCGGGCTGGCGCTGACACTAAGGTTATTTCGACGCGCAAAGCGGATCAGATTGCGGTAACTCTGCATCATGGCATCTAGCAGCTCATTATGCGCTTCGCGAACCCGTTCGATTTTCCAGTTAGCGCGATCGTCGAGCACTTCAATACGCTCTTGATCCCAGCCCCAAGATTCGACCAGTTGGCTCAGAATTTCGCGTCGCCAGCCTACACAGGCGCGGCTACGTGATAATTTTTCACACACTTTCAGGTAGAAACAGCGGCGAGCTAAATCGAGACGCGCAGTATCGTTAATCTGCTCCAGATAATGCGTGACACGCTCTAGCATCATGCAGTAAGGGTCAAGCCCGAAAGAGACTATCTCCCCCTTGTGCAGACGCTGTTTAATCGTGATCGCGAGCAGTTCAGCATTCGGGTATTCCCACGAATAAGCTTCGAGCAACAAGGTTTTCAGCACTGCCTTGTAAGGAGAATCGATGCTTTTATACAGCTGCCACAGACTCGCACCAAAGTACTCTTCAGCGGAAAGTGAGCTGAGGCCGCCAAGGTCTAGCCATTCGTTTGGCGTTAACGCGCCCTGAGAGTACAGCGACATGACGTATTCGTCATAGTGTGCTTCTTCTTCGCTTGGCACCATATTCCACAGAATACGCTTGCCCGCTAGACGTACCGCAGTGCGATAGAACTCATCAAGCAAGAGAATATGCTGAGTGGAGCCACAATCTTCCCCGCCTAAACTGCCGCTTTCATTATGGCGGAAACGGTTTTCATCGATTAGGAAGAAGCTGACCTCCACGCCAAGCGACGCTGCCCATTTTTCCAACCGTGTACATTTTTGCTGTAACCGATTGCGCTCATCGCCATCCAACCAAGATTGGTGGCATACCCAAATATCCAAATCCGAACTACAGCTTTGCCCGATGGATGAAGTGCTTCCCATTGAGTAAACGCCAGTAATCGGCAGTTGGCCTGGATTATCCGCAGCAATAAAGCCGGGAGAGCGGAGATCGATTTCATGTAAATAGGTTTGCTGATTTTCATCAGGCGTGTAGAAGCAGATGCCATGGGGAACGTTACCATCAAGGTAACCTGGCATCAGAGGGTGGTGGTAATGCAATAAGGTTGGCAGCAGACTGTAAACCTGTTGAAAGGCCGGCCCCATAGCCGCTAAAGCGCGATCAACCCGAAGTTGATTTATCGCATCCAGTCTCTGTTTCAGTGTCTCGATGTAGAGGTACAAGACGTTTCGCCTGATTATTCCAGTGTCTGAGAGAACCCTGTTTCCGTATCTCACCGTTTTTTAGTAAGAAATGTTTTAATAAGAAATTGCTGGAAACGTGATCAATCTAACACCTTGCTGGTTGACCGTAAAGTATGTAAAGCCACACACTTATTGTAGCGCCTTTCTTGTCGTTGATCTTACCGACTATTTCATCCTTTCCCCTTCCCAATTATTTTCCCACTAAACAGCCATCAGGTTCCAGCGCTGCAGGTTTGCTAACAAAATGATAGGATGAAGCATAGGATAAAAATGGATATTCATATGCAAGAAAATACGTCTCAGCCAAACCAGACCCTACGCATTGCCACCAGACAGAGCCCACTGGCACTGTGGCAGGCATATTATGTCCGCGATCATCTGCAAGCACATTGGCCAGATTTGACCGTGGAGTTGGTGCCTATGGTGACTCGCGGCGACGTTCTGCTGGATACTCCGTTGGCAAAAGTAGGCGGCAAAGGCCTGTTTGTGAAAGAACTGGAGCTAGCGTTACTGGATGGGCGTGCCGATATTGCCGTGCATTCAATGAAAGATGTTCCGGTCGCCTTCCCCGAAGGTTTAGGACTCGTCACCATCTGCGAACGCGAAGATCCGCGCGATGCTTTTGTCTCGCCTAAATATGCGCGTTTGGAGGATTTGCCTGAAGGAAGCATCGTTGGCACCTCTAGTCTGCGTCGTCAGTGTCAGCTAAGAGAGATTCGCCCAGACCTCATCGTGCGCGATCTGCGTGGCAACGTGGGAACTCGCTTGGCAAAACTGGATAACGGTGACTATGACGCTATTATTCTGGCCGCTGCGGGTTTAAAACGTTTAGAGCTTGAAGAACGTATCCGCTATGCGCTACCGCCAGAACAATCTCTGCCAGCCGTCGGCCAAGGCGCCGTGGGTATAGAGTGCCGCTTGAATGACACTCGAACCCAAGCGCTACTCGCTCCGCTTAATGATATTGATACAGCCACTCGCGTCAGCGCTGAGCGCGCGATGAATACGCGTTTGGAAGGGGGTTGTCAGGTTCCTATCGGCAGCTATTCTGAACTGAATGGCGATGAAATATGGCTGCGTGCTTTAGTGGGGAAACCCGACGGTACCCTCATTATTCGCGGTGAACGCCGTGGCCCGCGCGCTAAAGCCGCGGAGTTGGGCGTTTCGCTAGCGGAAGAATTACTTGAACGCGGTGCACGGGAAATTCTGGAAGACGTTTATCAAGGGCAAACGCCGCGATGAGTATTTTGGTCACTCGCCCATCACCTGCTGGTGAAGCCCTAGTCAGTAGACTGCGAACGCTGGGGCGAGCGGCCTATCATGTTCCGCTTATCGACTTTACGCCTGGTTCAGGGTTAACAACCTTACCCACCCAACTTCAACGGCTTGCTTCGGGCGATCTGGTTTTCGCCTTATCACAACATGCGGTACGCTATGCCCATCCCTATCTGCAAAGAAACGGAATGACATGGCCCCGTGAGCTCAGCTATTTTGCCATTGGACGCCCAACGGCGCTACGCCTGCACACCGCCAGTGGCCTGCCCGTCGGTTATCCACGGCCGCCAGAAACTTCTGAGTCCTTACTACTTCTCCCTGAATTAAGAGACATAGCAGGAAAACGGGCACTAATATTACGTGGCAACGGTGGTCGAGAGTTATTAGCCGAAACATTGACCCAACGCGGCGTGAACGTAACACTGTGTGAATGCTATCAACGTTGTGCTATCCACTATAATGGTGCTGAACAAAGCGCTCACTGGCAACGGCAAGGGATTTCAACACTCGTCGTGACCAGTGGCGAAATGCTACAACAACTGTATGATTTAGTTCCTGATTACGATCGGATAATGTGGCTATTACATTGCCGTTTGATTGTGGTTAGCGAACGGTTAGCTACCCTCGCTCAGGCATTGGGCTGGAAAGACATTCAGGTAGCTGAAAGTGCTGATAATGACGCGCTGATCCGCGCGCTACAATAACTGACTATGGGAAGTGCCAAGATGACGGAACCGACAACCCCATCCGAAAAGGTTGAGGAAAAGAACACCGCGACTGAACACGAGATCCAGCCAGCATCTAATCTCAACAATAATATCTCCAGTGAGCAGGTCGCTAAAACTGTGAAAAAAGAATCCGCTAAAGGGCCTGTGCTGGGCGCCATTGCCATTGTTTTGGTGATCGCACTCGGTGCTGGTTTATATTATCACGGCCATCAACAGGCCTTGGCGCAACAGGCTGAGAATAATGAACTCAGCGATCAACTGACTGCGCTGCATAACGAGCAGGCACAAGAAAAACTGCGTATCAACGCACTGATCAACCAGCAAAATAAAGCGCTTAGCGTTGCCGATCAATTGCAAACATCTCAATCACAGCAGTTGAAAGAGCTAGAAGCCAAAGTTGCCGCGATTTCAGGTAGCGATGCAAAAAACTGGTTACTCGCTCAGGCTGATTTTCTGGTTAAGCTGGCCGGTCGCAAGTTATGGAGCGATCAGGACGTCACAACCGCCGGTGCGCTGTTGAAAAGCGCCGATGAGAGTTTGGCTGAAATGAACGATCCAAGCCTGATCGATGTACGCCGTGCGCTGACTGAAGATATCTCATCATTAGCGAGCGTCAGCCAAATTGATTTTGATGGCATTATTCTCAAACTGAATCAGCTATCTAACCAAGTTGACGATTTGCGTCTCGCTGACAATAACAGCGATGAGGCCCCGATGGACGAAGATGACGGTGAAGTGTCTAGTTCATTAAACGAATGGCGACAAAATTTGGTGAAAAGCTGGCATAACTTTATGTCTGAGTTTATCACTGTACGTCGCCGCGACAGTAGCGCTGAGCCGCTGCTGGCACCAAACCAAGATGTGTACCTGCGTGAAAACATTCGCTCGCGCTTGCTGGTCGCCGCCCAAGCGGTACCACGCCATCAAAATGAAGTTTATCAGCAGTCCCTTGAAACCGTCTCAACGTGGGTGCGTGCTTACTTCGATGTGAATGACCCCACGACAAAAGCCTTCCTGAGCCAGTTAGATGAGCTTAGTCAGCAGTCTATTAATATGGATGTCCCAACAGAGCTAAAGAGCCAACCACTGTTGGAAAAACTGATGCAAACCCGCGTGCGTAATCTGATGGCGACACCTTCTGTGCCAGCCGCCGCGCCCACAGCACAGGGAGAATAAGCATGCTTAAGGTCTTATTGCTCTTTATCATCCTAATCGCAGGGATTGTATTGGGGCCCATGTTTGCCGGCCATCAGGGCTACGTTTTGATTCAGACGGATACCTACAACATCGAAACTAGCGTTACTGCGCTGGTGATCATGTTGATCCTATTGATTGTTGTGTTATTCGCGATTGAGTGGATACTCCGCCGCGTCTTTCGCACTGGAGCTCGTACACGGGGCTGGTTCGTTGGGCGCAAGCGTACACGTGCGCGTAAGCAAACTCGCGAAGGCTTAATGAAGCTTGCTGAAGGCGACTACACCCAAGTGGAAAAACTGCTTTCCCGCAATGCCGATCACGCAGAACAACCTGTGGTCAACTATTTACTGGCGGCTGAAGCGGCACAGCAGCGCGGTGACGAGCTACGCGTTAATCAGTACTTAGAACGAGCTTCCGAAGTTGCTGATAGCAACCAGCTTCCTGTCGATATCACTCGAGTGCGCATTCAATTGGCTCGTGGTGAAAATCATGCAGCACGCCACGGCGTTGACGCTCTGCTAAATGTTGCACCGCGTCACCCTGAAGTACTTCGTTTGGCAGAGCAAGCGTATGTCAGAACGCAGGCATATCAGTCACTACTTGAGATTTTACCCAGCCTTGCCAAAGCTAATGTTTATAACGATGACGAGATCCAGCAACTACAGCTAAAAGCTTACATCGGCCTGATGAACGAGCGCATGGCTAACGGTGGCAGTCTTGGTCTAAAAAGTTGGTGGAATGACCAAAGTCGCAAAACGCGCCATGAGACCGCTTTGCAAGTCGCGATGATAGAGCATCTCATCGAATGTAACGATCACGATACAGCCCAACAGATTTTAGTTGATGGGCTGAAACGTAAATTCGACGAACGCTTGGTGCTCTTGATGCCAAAACTCAAATCAGGTAACCCTGAACAGTTAGAGAAGCTGTTAAATCAGCAAATTAAGCAACATGGCGCTAGCGCATTGCTCAACAGCACCTTAGGCCAACTATTAATGCGTCACGGCGAGTGGCAGCAGGCCAGCGAAGCCTTCCGTGCTGCGCTTAAACAGCGCCCAGACGCTTACGACTACGCTTGGTTAGCCGATGTCTTAGATAAACTCCATCGTCCTGAAGAGGCCGCTCAGATGCGACGTGATGGCCTATTACTGACGCTAAAGCAAGATCAACCCGCTAATCCAGCCTAAGCACTACTCGCTCTTCTTCTAAGCCCGCATAATGCGGGCTTTTTTATGCGATTTTTAGGCAAAAAAAAACACCTGCCATAGGGCAAGTGTCTAAAAGGACAATCAGATCTTAGGACAACTGATTGGTGTCTCACTCAACGTTACGCCCGTGGGCTGATGAAGGGTCAAGACCACTATCATCAGGATCGGACAATAGACACCGTAAATTGGCTCTGCATCATTCGGAGGTTTATGAAGCTTTCGCAAACATAAGAAGGTGAATGAGCATCTACGTAGATAATAATGCACTTAGCGTGCCAACTTTTAAAACCAAGCCCTATCCAGCGATATTTTTATACTCAGAGCGCCACAGCAAGCTTGCGCTAGGCAACTTATAAAAGCAGCAGGCGAATCACTCGTCGTCTCGTAGAGACACAGAACCCGTTTACCCATCAATGTGTCGCCCACCAACGACACCTTTCTTCGCAAGAGAAATTCATATTTAAAATCAATTAATTATGAGTCTCAATTCAGAGACATAGCCAATAAGCTATGTCGTTAAAAACCAACATAGTGAAAATTGTTTTATTGATCAAAAGAGTAACAAGGCTGGAATAAGAAGCAGACAGTACTAAAAGTCGAAGCCAAAAGGAAAATATCAGAGGGTTGTTTGAGGAATTTTAAACGAAAAAAGACCCCGCATTGCGGGGTCTTTCTCAAGAGTGGTCGGCGAGAGAGGATTCGAACCTCCGACCCACTGGTCCCAAACCAGTTGCGCTACCAAGCTGCGCTACTCGCCGATGCAATTCTTTTCACCCATAATGCTTAAGTTGCATTAGAGCTTTCTAACTGTCTGAACACGATTTTATTCTACAAATCACATTCAATTAATTGGTCGGCGAGAGAGGATTCGAACCTCCGACCCACTGGTCCCAAACCAGTTGCGCTACCAAGCTGCGCTACTCGCCGATAACTCTGACTTACGCCTAAGAGTTCGTACTACTGAATGACCTCGGTCATTTTACTACTCACAGATTACCAATTCTAGATTGGTTGTGGTGCGAAGAGAGGGACTTGAACCCTCACGTCCGTAAGGACACTAACACCTGAAGCTAGCGCGTCTACCAATTCCGCCACCTTCGCAATGCCACTTAAATCTGGGGTGGCTAATGGGACTCGAACCCACGACAACTGGAATCACAATCCAGGGCTCTACCAACTGAGCTATAGCCACCATCAATTCTTCTAACGCGGTATCGTATTGTACTACATACTACCTCAATACCACCGCAGCTCTTGCACACAAAGCTCAATAAAAAGCTTTTTATAAAACTGGTGCGCCCGACAGGATTCGAACCTGAGACCTCTGCCTCCGGAGGGCAGCGCTCTATCCAGCTGAGCTACGGGCGCTTAGCGCCGTTGCGGGAACGGATATTACGGACTTGGTGCCATGCTGTCTAGTGCTTTTTGTCATAAATATTGCGTTTGATTAGACTTTGCGCATTCTGACGCAAATGTCGACGCTTTACCCTACGACTTCTATCAAATCATCACTGTTTATCAGCTATCGATGATTTATTTCCCCAACGCGTTAACAAATAAACATACTGAAGATAGCGAATAGAGATAAGGCATTAAGGGGCAAAAAGCCCCTTTGGTCTACACGCTATAAACGCCCGCCGTAGTAATACCCTAAAAACTTAAGCAACTTGAACTGACGACGCCAACGCGTTGGCTGAGCTAATAAACGGTATAGCCACTCCAGCCCAAGATTCTGCCATACCTTAGGCGCACGTTTGACATGCCCAGTGAAAACATCGTAAGTACCGCCAACCCCCATATACAGCGCACCAGGATAGACGTTACGACAGTCACGCATCAAGATTTCCTGTTTTGGCGATCCCATTGCTACCGTCACTACTTTTGCACCACTTGCGCGGATACGTTCAAACAAGGCAGTACGTTCTTCCGGTTTAAAGTAACCATCTTGGCTACCTACAATATTAACATTCCACTGCTGACGTAGCTTGGCTTCGGTTTCAGCCAAAATTTCAGGTTTGCCGCCGATAAGGAAAACAGGCGTTCCCTTCTCTCCCGCGCGCTGCATTAACGCTTCCCAGAGATCAGCCCCTGCCACGCGACTAAGTTGAGCTCCTGGGTATTTGCGGCGAATAGCACGAACCATGCTGATACCATCGCAATACTTATATTCGGCTGCATCGATCAAATCGCGAAGAGGCTTATCGACCTCAGCGGTCATCACTTTCTCAGCGTTAATTGCCACCAAAGTACCGGTTTTCAGTTCGCCGTCATCAAACAGGTGCTCAAGAAACTGTGGCATATCACGGAAGCCCCAAAGCTCGATGCCTCTAATGTCATATTTAGGGATGGGGTTCGTCGTCTGCATGTTCATTATCCTTGTAAAACTTTTCTTGCGGGAGACGTCACTCGAGGCATACGGCTCCGGCGAACTCGCTGCCGAATCAAACCAGCGCTATCAAACAGCCAATAAAGTAGTTTTGCGATCAACAGACACAATCCAAATATCAGGCAGAAAAACACCACGCGTGATACGAAAGAGTCCATTCCCTCTCGGGCTAGTACGATAATGTTGAACACAGCGCCGAAACAGAATGCCTGCATTATCGCTGCCTTATAACGGTTGGCCTCACGCTTGCCTTTTTCATATAGCCAATCAAACCATTTGATAATCAGACCTACAGCTATCGCTCCCAACGGGATAAAAGCGACTCCGCCCATTACAACCAGAGAACCAATCAGCGTTGGAGAAATAGCTAAACCAGAATGGTTGTTAAGTACTTCCCAGGTGAAATAATTGGCGGTGTTGAATACTTGGTCGGGACGTCCCGGCCACATCCAGCTTGGAATGAAGACGTAGAAGTCGCGGATAATCGGCGCTAGGCCTTGGAAATCAATCTTGTCGTAGTTTTGCAGCAACAACCCGAGATTCTCCCACGGGGAGAAAGTGTCTCGCGTCAGATATAGGAAGGTATAAAACGCTTCATCGCCGCTCACGTTCATGCCATAGCGTTTTAGCGCCAGCCAGAACATACCAACAATACCTAGTACACCAGCAGCAGCCAGCATCCACAACGTTATCCAGCCACGTACAATGCCAATGAACAAGAACAGAGCAAAGGCAATGATGATGTTGGCACGAGTTCCGCCGACAATCACATAGGTTAAAATACCAAACGCCACGGTGCTAACGAGGAAAAACAGCCAAGCGCGCTGATCCTGCTTAAGGAAATAGACCACTAGCATGGCCGGAATAAAGAAGTAGAAGAAACGCTTAAGCGCCACGCCCGAGACATCACTAGAGAAAATTTGGCTGTATGAATGCAGCTTAAATAATAAGAAGCCGTTATTCATAAAGAACACGCCGACGGTGCCAATAGCGATCAACGCTAACAGGATCCACGTCAGGTGCGCTTCAACCCGATTAATGCTAAACATCGAACGCTCGGTTTGAACCTTTTGAACCGGTCTTAGACGTGTTTTATAGGTTACATAATAGATGGCATAAAACGCCGTGGCAGAAAGCTGAGCATAAAGCAGATACTCAACGGGCACGACGGTGACATCAAAGCGGAAAACCAGCATACATGTCAGCGGGAAGCCAAAATAAAACGTGAGTAAAAACAATAGCGAAAAGAACACGTTGAAGTTAAAGCGAACGCGGCGAAATTCCTTGTATGTCAGGAATAAAACAAACACTACCGAGAAGAAATAGACTAACGATAAGCCGCCTAACTGCGCCAGAGTCATACATGTTCCCCTGCGGCAATTTCCAAGGCCTGCTGCCAACCATCAATATAGTTTGGATTAAAAAATGCGATCTGGCTTTTATCAACGACATTCATCTGGCGCTGTGCTTCACGTGCAACATTTGCGTCGAGAGAATCGCCGTAGAACAGTACCGGCAGATGCTGCTCAGCTAAATCCTGCCAGAATGGGTTTTTGCGGCTCAACACAAACGGCACGCCAAATTGGATCAGCAAACATAACGTGCCAATTCCCTGCTGACGATTAAAGATGAAATAGCCCAAATCACAGCGACGCAGGATATCCAGATAGTCACCAAAAGCCACCTGCTGTGTCAAAAGCTGCACATTCTCTGCAGGGAATAACTGCTCTGCCGCCTGTTTAACCTGAGCGATATACTCGGCGTTATTGGCGGGATACCCCATTGGGATAATGATGCGGTTGTCTGTACCAAATTGCTCTTTGATCGCTTCCAGCGCTTCTCTGTGGCGATTGGTCCGATCACCCGAATTCCCAACCAGAATAGTCAGTGGGCCATTCACTGATTTTTGGGGGTTCTCCAGCGTAAGCGCGGGATCCATACGCGTCGGAAAATAGAGCAATGAGGCCGGTACTCGAGGGTGGCGTTGCTGATAATGAATCAGATCGCCGCGAGTAGCGAATACGTGCCCCACTCGTCCCTGTGCCACACGGCGCAATTGGTAGAATAAGCGAAATTTCCAACTGGTGGCGTCCTCATACAGATCCGCCCCCCACACATGCCACGCAACCTGTGAAGATTTAATCTTCCCAGTTAGCAAAGCAATCCAGAGCGTGGGATTAAATTGCCCGTGCATAAAGAAACGCACTGAACGATCGGCTTTGGCTCGTGTGATAACCGCCTCAGCCAAGGTTTTTTTATCCGGCCAAACGGTAATATCAAGCTGCTCGAATGCGCTAAACGCCGAAGCATCACGCGCTGCAACCATAAAGTGCCGAGCTTGTTCTTTTGGCACGCGTTCACTCAACACACCGTTAAAGAAGCGCAGTACGGTCAGGTTATGGTGTGGGATATCCGATCCCAGAACGTGAATCAGTGTCGTCATGCCCGTCTACGATAAATCAAGAATACAGATGTACAGAGCAGGAAATAGACGATGTAAGTCGCCATATATGCCTGCGCTGCTCCAAGAGCGCCATGCTGCGGAATGAGCCAATGAGAGAAACCGGTGAGCAAGATAAACTGGCTCACCTCAGTCATGACATAAAAGCGCAGCGATGCTTTGGCGATCACGAGATAGCCAAAGACATAGGAACCCACTTTCAATACATCGCCAACCAACTGCCATGCGAACAAATCGCGCATCGCAATAAACTTATTGGAGAATAACAGCCAAATAGCAAAGTCCCGCAGCAACCAAACGGTAAAACTGGCCGCTGCCACCGCAGGCAAAACAAACAGGAGCGAGCGGCTGATTTCGCGGCTAATGTCATGTTTACTCACCAATCGCGACAATGTTGGCAACAGATATACGCTGAATGAAGCGGTAATAAACTGCAGATAGGCATCAGAAATGCTGCTGACCCCTTGCCAAATTCCCACTTCATCCCAGCTATAGTACCGTGCCAGCAAGTTTCGCATCATCACGTAAGCAACCGGCAGCGTTACCGATGTGATCAACGCCATAATGGTGAACTTGCCAAGATTGCTGGCAATCGCCTTGTCCCAACCCAAGCGAAAATAGCTCAGCGGTATATGTCGACGCTTAAACAGCATGAAGCTCGCAGGGATCACTACAATAGCTGGAACCAACGCTAAGCCCGCCAACGCGCCAGGATAACCGCCAAACGCATAGCAGAGATAATACGCGACGACACCCAGTAAACTACCGCCGATGATGGAGAGCGCATTACCACGCGCATCACGAAAGCCTTTCAATACCGCCATAAAGAAGTTGGCGTAGGCAATGCCCATCTGGATAAAAGCGACTGCGCGCACAATCGGTTGATAGTCCGCATGGCCAAACAAACCAACGCTTATTGGTTCAGCCGCGAGCAGGAATACCACCGCCAACAAGGTGGAGAAGCCCAGAATCATACTGGACGAAGTCCCCACCACCGCCTTTAAGCGCTCAGGTTGTTGATGATACTCAGCCACATACTTGGTGATGCCGTTAAAAATACCCGCACCTGAGAGAACACCGAGCACGGTAACCATCTGACGAAAATTTCCCGCCTGCCCAACACCGCTAGGGCCAAAAGAGACCGCCAGCAGCTTAACGACCAGCAGCCCTACCCCAATTTTGATCAGGGTAGAGCCGGCCGTCCATAAAGATGCTTTTGCTAATGACATCAGCCAAAGAAACTCTGAATAGTGCTAATCACCGTACGTTGGTTAACGTCAGACATATTATAGAACAGCGGTAAACGTGCTAAACGCTCGCTTTCTTTGGTGGTATATACGTCTTTACCTTCAAAACGGCCAAAACGCTCACCTGCAGGGCACTCATGCAGAGGGATGTAATGGAATACCGACATGATTTCAGCTTCTTTAAGATAGTTAATGAAGTCTGAACGCTGATCGATATCACGCAGCTTCAGATAGAACATGTGCGCGTTTTGCTGGCAATCATTCGGTACCGATGGCAGCTCAACTTTGCCTTTTTGGGCTAATGGCAGGAACGCATCATAATAATTCTCCCATAGCTGCAAACGACGTTGGTTGATCTTCTCTGCGACTTCTAACTGCGCCCACAGGTAAGCAGCCTGTAGGTCAGACATCAAATAGCTGGAACCAATATCACGCCAAGTATACTTGTCCACTAAGCCACGGAAGAACTGGCTACGGTTAGTTCCTTTTTCGCGAATAATCTCCGCACGCTCAATCAATGCAGGATCGTTAATCAGCGTCGCGCCACCTTCACCACCCGCGGTGTAATTCTTGGTTTCATGGAAGCTAAAACAACCGATGTGGCCAATTGAGCCCAGCGCTTTGCCTTTGTAAGTTGACATCACGCCTTGAGCTGCATCTTCAACCACAAACAAATTATATTTCTTCGCCAACGCCATAATAGTGTCCATTTCACAGGCTACGCCCGCGTAGTGAACCGGCACAATAGCGCGAGTTTTATCGGTAATAGCGGCTTCAATTTTGGTTTCATCAATATTCATCGTATCTGGACGCAAATCGACAAACACCACTTTCGCACCGCGCAACACAAAGGCATTGGCTGTAGAAACAAAGGTAAAGCTTGGCATAATGACTTCATCGTCAGGCTGAATATCCAGCAGCAAAGCAGCCATTTCTAACGAAGCAGTACAAGAAGGCGTTAACAGCACCTTGGCGCTGCCAAAACGTTGCTCCATCCACTGCTGGCAACGGCGAGTAAAACCACCGTCCCCGCACAGCTTGCCGCTGCTCATAGCGGCCTGCATATACTCAAGTTCTGTCCCTACAACGGGAGGCGCGTTAAATGGAATCATGTGTTCACCTGTATAGCCAGTAGGCCGAGCTTTCAATCACGGCACCGCTGCGAATATAAAGCCGTAAAGCCGGAATGTTTCCCGTTTGTGTTGCAACATGCAGACACGAAAGGTTGTTATCCCGACACCAATTCTGTGCCAGCTGCATAAGCTGTTTTCCAATCCCTAAGCCTGCCGCTTCTGGAGCAACGGCAAGTAGACCGATTCTGGCCTCTCCATTAGCAAGAGCGCGTAGCGTAACGAATCCAGCAGGCTTCATTTGCGTATTGAGCACCAGCAAGCATTGATGGTCAAAGGTTCCTAGGACCGCTTTTTCCACCCACTCGGCATAAAAACGAGCGCTGTCGCCAGATTGATACCAAGGGGCTCGAAAACGGCTAAGCGCAAAAGCCTGCGCAGCCTGTGCTCTGAGCCAAGGGATATCCTCAGGCACGGCAATACGACTGCCAAAAATAGTCGTCCCTGCGCTATTTGCATTTCTTGTGCCAATCTGTTCAAGTCCGGTGGAAAGCGATAAATCTATTTCCCCCTCAACCAACCTGAAACCGAGGTTCGCTAAGTCATCCGCCAATACCAATTGATTGGCAGGAATTTTAGCCTGCACAATATCAAACGGCTGAAGATCAGCCGTTGTTAGTTGTGGAGCCGTCGATGAAAAAGCCAATTTTGCGCTACGGAGCTGAAAATATTCACTCTCCCACGCTAAGGGCTCAATATTGGCGCGGACGCACATGTAATAGATCCATTAGGAGATGACTTTTTGTCTTTTTACTCGTAAAGAAAACAGAATTACTGCAATCCTAAACGCTCACCAGCATAAGAGCCATCTTGCACACGTTTCCACCAAGACTCATTGGCTAGGTACCACTCAACCGTTTTGCGGATACCGCTTTCAAAGGTTTCCTGTGGTCGCCATCCCAGTTCGCGTTCAATCTTGGCGGCATCAATCGCGTAACGCATGTCATGACCAGGGCGGTCCGTTACGTAGGTAATCAGATCGGCATAATGCTCAACGCCATCTGGTTTGCTCGGAACCAGCTCCTCGAGAAGCGTGCAAACAGTTTTCACTACGTCAATATTCTTACGCTCGTTATGACCACCGATGTTATAGGTTTCACCGATAACACCTTCAGTCACCACCAGATACAGTGCTCGAGCATGATCTTCAACGTATAGCCAATCACGGATCTGCGCGCCATTGCCATACACCGGCAACGGCTTCCCTGCTAATGCGTTGAGAATAATCAACGGGATCAGCTTTTCTGGGAAATGGTATGGGCCATAGTTGTTGGAGCAATTAGTTACAATGGTTGGGAAACCATAGGTACGCAGCCAAGCGCGTACCAAGTGATCGCTGGATGCCTTAGAGGCAGAGTATGGGCTGCTTGGGGCATATGGCGTCGTTTCAGTGAAGAAATCGTCAGTGCCATGCAAATCGCCATATACTTCATCGGTGGAAATATGATGGAAACGGAAAGCGCTTTTACGCTGCTCGTCCAGTCCATTCCAGTATTGGCGAGCTGCTTCCAAGATCGTATAGGTGCCTACGATGTTAGTTTCAATAAAAGCGGCAGGACCATCAATAGAGCGATCAACGTGGCTTTCCGCAGCCAAGTGCATCACGTAATCTGGCTGATATTGGGCAAATACCCGATCGAGTTCGGTACGATTGCAAATATCTACTTGCTCAAATGCATAGCGATCGCTATCAGAAACCGGAGTCAACGACTCTAGATTGCCGGCATAGGTCAGCTTATCCACGACCACAACGCTGTTGTTAGTATCAGCAATAATATGGCGCACCACGGCGGAACCAATAAAACCAGCACCGCCGGTTACAAGAATACGTTTCACTGCCATACCCCTTTGGTATCTACAATATAGGACTGAGTCACTTGCGCGGCTGGGACCGCTTTAAACTGCTTGTGATCGACCAGCATGACAATCACATCCGCCTGACGTAGTGCGTCTGCGGTAGTGACCAAATCAGCGTGACCAATTAACTTTTTCGGCAACTGCTCAATATTCGGCTCAACAACCAACGTTTGTCCCGCATGCCATTCAGCAATCATATGAGCGATTTCCATCGCAGGACTTTCGCGTAAATCGTCAATATCAGGCTTAAAGGCTAAACCGAAACAGGCAATTTTAATCTCAGCAGCTCGCTTACCAGACTGGGACAAGCAATCGGCAACCGCGGCTTTAACGCGGTCAACCACCCAAATAGGTTTGCCATCATTCACCAGACGTGCGGTATGGATCAAACGTGCTTGCTGTGGATTCTGAGATACGATAAACCATGGGTCGACGGCGATACAGTGGCCACCGACGCCTGGACCGGGCTGTAAAATATTGACTCGAGGATGGCGATTCGCCAACGCGATCAGCTCCCATACATTAATGCCTTGAGTATCGCAAATCAGCGAAAGCTCGTTAGCAAATGCAATGTTGACATCACGGAAGCTGTTTTCCGTCAATTTACACATCTCGGCAGTGCGGGAATTGGTCACCACACATTCGCCTTCGAGGAAAATCTTGTAAAGCTCACTAGCTCGGGCTGAACATTTTGGCGTCATCCCGCCGATCACGCGATCATTTTGAATCAGTTCAACCATCACTTTTCCCGGCAAGACACGCTCTGGGCAATAAGCAATATTCACATCGGCAGATTCACCGGCCTGATGCGGAAAACTCAAATCTGGGCGAGATTCTGCCAGCCATGCCACCATTTGTTCTGTCGCACCCACGGGGGATGTAGACTCGAGGATGACCAGATCGCCTTTTTTCAGCACGGGGGCTATCGATTTGGCTGCAGACTCGACATAAACCATATCCGGTTCATGATCGCCTTTAAACGGGGTTGGGACTGCGATCAAAAATGCATCTGCGGCTTCAGGCGTTGTTACTGCACGCAGGAAACCACCGTCAACGGCCTGTTTAACCACTTTATCAAGATCAGGCTCAACAATATGGATTGCACCGCGATTAATCGTATCTACAGCATGTTGGTTCACATCCACGCCAATCACTTTTTTCTGGCGCGAGGAGAATGCAGCCGCAGTTGGCAGACCGATATAACCCAGACCAATAACAGAGATAGTTTCAAAACTCATAACGTCACCTGATGATTTTTTAATGCTTCAAGGATTCGTTGGCAGGCATGTCCGTCGCCATACGGGTTATGCGCTCGGCTCATCGCATGATATTCCTCATCATCCGTTAGCAACCGACTGACCTGTTCCAATATCTTTTTAGTATCTGTTCCAACTAAACGTACTGTCCCTGCCGTAACAGCTTCAGGACGTTCAGTGGTATCTCGCATAACCAATACCGGTTTTCCGAGAGAAGGCGCTTCTTCCTGAATACCACCGGAGTCCGTTAGGATCATATAGGCGTGATTCATGAGATAGACAAACGGCAGATAGTCTTGAGGCTCAATGAGAATAACGTTATCGATGCCGCGTAAAATACGGTTAACAGGTTCGCTCACGTTCGGGTTCAGATGCACAGGATATACAACCTGTACATCAGGATGAGAACGGGCGATTTCAGCTAAGGCGCTACAGATACGCTCAAAACCACCTCCAAAACTTTCTCGACGATGTCCCGTAACCAAAATCAGCTTTTTCGTTTTATCTAGGAACGGATAGCGAAGGTCTAGACTTTTTTTCAGTTCTTCATTGCCCAACACACGATCGCGAACCCAAATCAACGCATCAATGACGGTATTACCTGTGATAAAAATATTTGTATCTGAGATGGCTTCTCTGATGAGGTTCTGCTTTGAAGTTTCCGTCGGGGCAAAATGGAACATAGCCATATGACCGGTCAATGTTCGGTTCACCTCTTCCGGCCATGGAGAATACAGATTCCCGGTTCTCAGCCCCGCTTCAACGTGACCGACGGGAATACGCTGATAAAAGGCAGCCAAGCTGGCAGCCATGGTCGTCGTCGTATCACCGTGAACTAATACTACGTCAGGTTTGAAATCCTCCAATACCGGCTTCAAACCTTCCAGAATGCGACAAGTTATTTCACTGAGTCCCTGGCCAGGTCTCATAATATTCAGGTCATAATCAGGCGTAATTTCAAATAAGTTTAGTACCTGATCCAACATCTCACGATGCTGAGCTGTTACGCAGACTTTCGCCTCAAAGGCACTATCCTTTGCCAAAGCATGAACCAGCGGAGCCATTTTAATGGCCTCAGGACGGGTTCCAAATACAGTCAATACTTTCACTGTAGATCTCTTTTTATCAGTAAATTACGGCCATCAGCCGTAGTTTGGGCACCTTCCGGTGCCCAATAGGATGAATTCAGATAACTTACGGGCGAGTTCGTCTCACTAACGCCACCCCAGCGCCGACCAAAGCGCCGATAGCTCCCCACATCACGAGCATGAAGCCTCGGCGTGGACTATCGCGTTTAACCGGTTCTTCCGGTGTGCGAAGATAACGATAGGTCTGGAATTTGCTATCCAATGTTGGTCCAACATTGAGCGTATTGAGCATCGCGCGATTTTGATCATAATCCAGATCGTAGCTTGGTCCTGATGCCTGAAGTGCTTCTAAACGAGCCTGCAGCATAGGGCGGCCTAACATAAACAAATCCGCTGCAGGCAGTTGCTCTGCTGGAGTATCAGTGCGAGAACTGCTAATACCCTGCTGCTGTGCGATCTTTAATCCTTGCTCAAGCCCCTTAACCTCTCGCTGATAAATGGCGGAGGCCACTTCTTCTTGGCGTTTCACCTGCGCTTTGAGAGAAATAGTACGAGCAGCCCACGCGCCCTGAATCTCTTCATTCAAATGGCTAGCTGCTTGCTGACTGGCAAAATCAACATATTGTCGTAGCAACGTATTCGCATCTGCTGCCGTCTCTGCGATTAATTTGACGCTATCATTGGTTTTTTTCGCATCGTCGCGGGGAATGAACACAATGTTATTCACCATCTCATCCAGCAAGGCTGCATCAGCTTTAACATCGCCCTCTTTGCGCTCTTGGTAATATTTGCTCTTTAGCCAGAAATCGCGACGAGTATCATACGCCGCTAATTGCATAATGAACTCATTATAGGCTTCATCAGCAATACTGGGCTCAAGTGTCTGGTTACCGCCAATTCGTTGATCAAGATTGCGTAAAAACTGCTGCTGAGAATAATAACCGCCCAACAGATTTACCGTCGGCTTATCAGTGATAGCGGTAGCACTCCACTCCTGCTTCATCAGAAAAGAAACAAGTATCGCAACGATAGCAAAAGCGGCAGCTACACCAATTATCCAAGCCTTGCCCTGCCAAAGGGTGCGGCACAAACCGCGAATATCCAACTCGTTTTCAACGGGCATTTCGTTCTGGTTCGACATTGTCTCAATTTCCATCACTACATCAGGTTAAGCTTTTTTGCGCTGCGCCGCGTTACGGAGTCGCCGCTTCATACGCTTAATATAACGGGCTACACGCCACGCGCGTTTTATACAATATCCGTACATGAAAAATGCAAGCAAGAATAATGCCAACATTCCCCATTCAGGCATAAATTGTAACCTTTCGCCTAATACGCCAATTGCCGCCAACAGTGCCGCAGCGACAGTGATAAGAACGAAAGCCTGACGGGAGGTAAAGCCGGCACGCATAATCAAATGATGAATATGCTGGCGATCTGGTGAGAAAGGGCTCATTCCTTTGCGCAATCTGCGATACATGATGGCAATCATATCCATCAGTGGGATCGCTATCATCCAAAGCGCCGTCACCGGATTCATCGGATGTGATTTTCCCTGAGTGCTCTGCAACAGGATCCAAATCACCGTGAAACCGATCAGGGTACTACCCGCATCGCCCATAAAGACTTTATAACGGCGCCCCAAAATCCCAAGGTTTAGCACGATGTAAGGTAAGATTGCCGCAATAATAGCGAAACACCACAGCGCTAAATCTCCTTGGTGATCCTGAAAAAGCAGAATCCCCATGGCGGCAAAGGTCACACAAGATAACCCGCCCAGCAGGCCATCGATCCCATCCACCATATTGAACGCATTGATGGCGGCCCAAACGGCAAACAGAGTGACGACATAGCCAAATGGCCCAAGATTTAGCTCCCACGGGCCTAACACATGCCCCAAGGTCATGAGATATAAGCCGCCGTAAACCATCATGGCAATGGCGATCAATGCCTGTACCGTTGCTCGGAATTTCACACTGATATCAAATCGGTCATCCAATGCACCGACCAGCACTAAGATGCCTGCACAAATCAGGTAAAGCTTCGCATGGGGTATATACGGCTGGAAGAAGAGGAAAGTAAAACAAATACCCGCGTAAACAGAAATACCGCCGACCAAAGGTATCAACCCTTGATGGCGTTTACGATAGTTCGGCTTATCTACTAGCCCTATTTTTTTTGCAACTTTCCGAGCAAAAAACAAGAACGCAAATGAGAATAGGAAGATAAGGAGAAGACTCATACTCATATCGAGTAAATTCACGGTTAACTGCTCTCTGTTCTTATTGCCAACAAAAGAATTAGTTTGCTAAACAACGCTATAACAACCTATATCCCATGGATAGTACACCGCACTAAAAGCTAAATACATCCCAAATAGACTCAATTGTTAACCTCGCACTTAAAATGTCTGTGCTAAAACAATAGTCCTCATTTAGAAAAGTATGCGATGCGCGCTCCTATATTTTAATCAACAATCGTATCCGTTAAATGAGAAAAACGCCATGTTATCTCTAACATGGCGTTTCCCCGAGTTTTCTGGCTATTACGAACGTTTCATCATATCGAAGAAATCATCGTTCGTTTTTGTCATCGCAAGCTTATTGATGAGGAACTCCATGGCATCAATCTCACCCATAGGATGAATAATCTTACGCAGAATCCACATTTTCTGCAGCTCTTCAGACGTGGTCAAAAGCTCTTCTTTACGAGTACCAGAACGGTTGTAATCAATCGCAGGGAACACGCGTTTTTCCGCAATTTTACGGGAAAGATGCAGTTCCATGTTGCCGGTACCTTTAAATTCTTCATAGATGACTTCATCCATTTTAGAACCGGTATCAACTAATGCGGTGGCAATGATTGTCAGGCTACCGCCCTCTTCCACGTTACGTGCAGCACCGAAGAAGCGCTTTGGACGATGCAGGGCGTTAGCATCTACACCACCGGTCAACACTTTACCTGACGCTGGAACAACGGTGTTGTAGGCACGAGCCAAACGGGTGATAGAGTCCAGAAGAATAATAACGTCTTTCTTATGTTCAACCAGACGCTTGGCTTTTTCGATAACCATTTCAGCAACCTGAACGTGGCGAGATGCTGGTTCGTCAAAGGTAGAAGCAATAACTTCACCTTTCACCAATCGCTGCATCTCGGTAACTTCTTCTGGACGTTCGTCGATAAGAAGAACCATCAAAGTACAGTCAGGGTGGTTATAAGCGATGCTCTGTGCAATGTTTTGCAGCAGCATCGTTTTACCCGCTTTCGGTGGCGCCACGATCAGACCACGTTGACCACGACCGATCGGAGATGCCAAATCCAAGACACGAGCCGTCAAATCTTCAGTGGAACCATTGCCGCGTTCCATACGAAGACGAGAGTTTGCATGTAAAGGAGTAAGGTTTTCGAACAGAATTTTACTGCGGGCGTTTTCTGGTTTGTCGTAGTTAACTTCGTTAACTTTTAACAGGGCAAAATAACGTTCACCTTCTTTAGGAGGACGGATTTTACCGGAAATAGTATCGCCAGTGCGAAGGTTGAAACGGCGGATTTGGCTTGGAGAAACATAGATATCATCAGGGCCTGCTAGGTAGGAACTATCGCCTGAACGGAGGAAACCAAATCCGTCCTGCAATATTTCTAGCACCCCATCACCGAAGATATCTTCGCCGCTTTTTGCATGTTGTTTCAGGATTGCAAAAATAATGTCCTGTTTGCGCATACGAGCCAGATTCTCTAGGCCCATGTTTTCGCCGAGAGTAATTAGCTCAGAGACCGGCGTATTCTTTAATTCGGTAAGATTCATAATGGTGGGTTCTTTAAACTCGGGGTATATCTCGAACGTATTGTGAATGGTATGACAGGGGTCATCCATGCCTGTTTGTGGACTTTCATAGCACCCAGTATGGATTACAGCGCGGATAAATCGCACCCATGCCAAAAGATTGCAGATCCAATTCGCGTGTACTCATTGATGATATGAAGGTGCCTTACGGTTTAAAACCTATGTTTTAGCTTGCTGGCCCCAACCGTGATGACCGCAGTAGTTCTCGAAGGTCACACTAGGGTTTAAAACACAGAGGTCTCAAAACAGAATAAAACTTAGATTCTAACTTTATGATTCAAACTACAGGTAAGTACTGTATTGCAGTGAGGTTAAACTTAACACGCTTATTCGCGGACGTCTAGCGGTCAGTCGCAAGAAAACGACTAACCACCAGACAACATCATAAATATGATGGTTACAGATTCGCGTCCAAGAACTCTTTCAATTGAGTTTTGGACAAAGCACCGACCTTAGTCGCAGCCACAGCGCCGTTTTTAAACAGCAGCAGGGTTGGAATACCGCGAATGCCAAACTTCGGCGCAGTCGCCGGGTTTTCATCGATATTCAGTTTAGCAATGGTCAACTTGCCTTCGTATTCAGTCGCGATTTCATCCAAAATCGGAGCAATCATCTTGCATGGACCACACCATTCTGCCCAGAAATCAACCAGAATCGGGCCTTCAGCTTTTAATACATCGGTATCGAAGCTGTTGTCACTCAGGTGAACAATTTTATCGCTCATGTTCTACTCCACAGGATTAAGTCTGCCTTTATTGGTATAATCTTAACCTACTAGACCGATCATCTTCCAATAAAGGGTTGACTTTATTTCAACGGATACGCGTTCGTAAAGCAATACTTTCGTGAACGTCTTTCGTGAACATAGCGTTAACTGTTATTCTACGACACTATGAGCAAAACACACTTAACTGAACAGAAGTTCGCCGACTTCGCCCTGCACCCAACGGTGGTCAAAGCCCTTGAATCTAAAGGCTTTCATAACTGCACGCCTATTCAGGCACTCGCATTACCCCTGACAGTGAATGGGCGTGATGTAGCAGGTCAGGCACAAACAGGCACCGGCAAGACGCTGGCTTTTTTAGCGTCAACTTTCCATTATTTACTCACTCATCCTGTCGCAGAGAACCGTAAAACCAATCAGCCAAGAGCGCTGATTATGGCTCCGACACGTGAATTAGCCGTTCAAATTCACTCTGATGCCGAGGCACTTGCGCACGAAACAGGTCTGAAACTTGGTTTGGCATACGGTGGCGATGGCTACGATAAACAGCTGAAAGTGCTCGAAAGTGGTGTTGATATTCTGATTGGCACTACGGGTCGCTTGATCGACTATGCTAAACAAGGCCATATTGACCTCGGCTGTATTCAGGTTGTGGTTCTTGATGAAGCCGACCGCATGTTCGACTTAGGCTTTATTAAAGATATCCGCTGGCTATTCCGTCGGATGCCTGCGACCAATCAGCGCCTAAATATGATGTTCTCCGCTACATTATCTTATCGTGTACGCGAACTGGCCTTCGAACATATGAACAACGCTGAATATATTGAAGTGGAACCAGAACAAAAAACGGGTCATCGCATTAAAGAAGAGCTGTTCTACCCTTCTAACGAAGAAAAAATGCGTTTATTACAGACGCTGATCGAAGAAGAGTGGCCAGATCGCTGCATTATTTTTGCCAATACCAAGCACCGCTGCGAAGATATCTGGGGCCATTTAGCCGCAGACGGACATCGTGTAGGCCTGCTGACAGGCGATGTGGCTCAGAAAAAACGTCTGCGTATTCTGGATGACTTCACCAAAGGCAATCTGGATATCTTAGTGGCAACCGACGTGGCTGCCCGTGGATTACATATCCCACTGGTGACTCACGTATTCAACTACGACTTACCTGACGATTGTGAAGACTACGTTCACCGTATCGGCCGAACTGGGCGTGCAGGTGAAAGTGGCTATTCCATCACACTAGCTTGTGAAGAATATGTACTCAATCTGCCGGCAATTGAGGCCTATATCGAGCACTCAATCCCCGTAAGTAAGTACAATAGCGAAGCGCTGCTGACTGATTTACCTGCACCGAAGCGATTAACTCGCCCTCGGAGTAACAACGGCCAACGCCGTAGTTCAGGTCCGCGCCGTAATAACGGTTCGATGCGTCAAAGTCGTAAACGTACGAGTTAATTATTTATGCGCAGCTCCGCCTCATTGTATGCCGCTATTGATCTTGGTTCTAACAGCTTTCATATGCTGGTTGTGCGTGAGGTGGCGGGAAGTATTCAGGTACTGGCCCGTATTAAGCGCAAAGTACGTTTAGCTGCGGGTTTAGATAGCGAGAATCAACTATCTGACGAAGCCATGCAACGCGGTTGGCAATGCCTGCGCTTATTCTCTGAGCGCTTACAGGATATTCCGCGCGAACAAATCCGCGTGGTGGCAACCGCGACGTTGCGCATTGCTAAAAATGCGCAGCAGTTTATTACTCAAGCTGAAGAAATCCTCGGCCGCCCAGTCCAAGTTATCAGTGGTGAAGAGGAAGCTCGCCTGATTTATCAAGGCGTAGCACATACCACAGGTGGCTCGGCGCAACGTTTAGTGGTGGATATCGGTGGCGGTAGCACCGAATTAGCGGCTGGGACAGGCGCGACGGCAGATGTCCTACACAGCCTTCAAATGGGATGTGTGACATGGCTTGAACGCTATTTTAACGATCGTAATCTCACCCAAGAAAACTTCGATCGTGCAGGTCTGGCTGCGCGCGAGATGCTGTTGCCCGTGGTCGACAGCTTAAAACAGCATGGCTGGCAGATCTGCGTCGGGGCGTCAGGCACGGTTCAAGCGTTGCAGGAAATAATGGTTGCTCAGGGGATGGATGAACGCATCACGCTGAACAAACTACTGCAAATGCGCCAACGCGCGATTCAGTGTGGCAAACTCGAAGAGCTGGAAATTGAAGGGCTCACTCTTGAACGAGCGCTGGTATTTCCGAGCGGCTTATCGATCCTGATTGCGATTTTCGAAACCTTAGAGATCGAAAGCATGACATTATCCGGCGGCGCTCTGCGCGAAGGTCTGGTGTATGGCATGCTAGATCTTCCCGTGGAGCAGGATATTCGCTCGCGGACAATTCGTAATATTCAGCGCCGCTATCAACTCGATATCGAGCAAGCTGAGCGTGTCAGCCTGCTGGCCGAAAGTTTTGTTCTGCAATTATCCAAAAGTTGGCAAATCGATAGCCGCAGTGCTGAGCTACTGCACTGGGCCTGCTTGCTGCATGAAGTTGGCCTAAGCGTAGACTTCAAACAGTCAACGCAGCATGCCGCCTATCTGATTAGAAACATAGATCTGCCTGGGTTTACCCCAGCACAAAAGAAGCTACTGGCTGCTTTGCTGCAAAATCAAAACGGCATGCTAGATATGACTGCTTTAAGTCAACAAAATGCGGTTCCACAAGAAATAGCACATCGCTTGTGCCGCATTCTACGGTTGGCGATTATCTTTGCTAGCCGCCGCCGTGATGACACCATGCCACTCCTGAATCTAAAAGCTGAAGGCGACAAATTACATGTTGTCCTACCCGCGGGTTGGCTACAGGCACACCCGCTACGCGCGGAAAACCTACATCAGGAAAGCCTGTGGGAAAGCTATGTACACTGGACCCTGTTGGTAGAAGAAATCGAATAAGCCCGATTTAATGATATGAAAAAGGCATCCTAACAGATTAATGCTGATCGTTTAAGAGATCGAGATACACGGGGTTAGCACACCGCGGGGCGCTCCGGCAGCTAAAGCTGCTACGACCCCATCGGTGTACTTCCCCTAAAATCACGCTTAAGTGACCAGCATTAATCCTAACAGATGCCTTTTCTCATTATGAATGATGAAATACGCGCAATAACAATTAGCTTCCGCCCTTTGCCTTCGCCAACATCGCTCGAATATTCGCGACGTTTGCTTGACCCTTTTGCATTCTCTCTTGTGGGCTGACCACTTTACGCTCCGTCTCCCAATTCAGATCGTCTTGTGGTAGCTCTAATAGAAATCGACTTGGCTCAGGACGCACTAATTCTCCGTATTGGCGGCGCTCGCGGCATAGGGTAAACACGAGCTCTTTTTGTGCTCGGGTTATTCCCACATAGGCCAATCGCCGCTCTTCGTCGACGTTATCTTCGTCAATACTGCTCTGATGTGGCAGTAAACCTTCTTCCATGCCGACAAGATAAACATACGGAAACTCTAGCCCTTTAGAAGCATGTAGCGTCATTAACTGTACCTGATCGGCCTCATCTTCACTTTCGCCTCGCTCCATCATATCGCGCAGAGTAAAACGTGTGACGACCTGAGTCAGCGTCATTGGCTCATCAATATCACTGCCTTCTAGCATTTCTGTCATCCAGCTAAACAGCTGATTGACGTTTTTCATGCGCATTTCGGCTGCTTTTGGGCTAGGCGAGGTTTCAAACAGCCAGCTCTCGTAGTCAACGCCATGAATAAGATCTCGCACCGCCGCTATTGGCTCACGCTCTGACAGCGCAGAAACTTCCTGCATCCAGTGCGTAAAACGCTGCAGAGATTCTAACCCCCGTCCGGTCAGCGTTTGGCTAAGACCAAAATCAAAGCTGGCACGGAACAAGCTAATGCCTCGATGATTGGCCCATTCACCCAATTTTTGCAGCGTCGCAGGGCCGATCTCACGCCGCGGCGTATTAACAATGCGCAGAAAAGCGCTGTCGTCGTCTGGGTTGGTCAGAACACGCAGATAGGCCAATAAATCTTTAATTTCTGGGCGCGAGAAGAATGAAGTCCCCCCGGATATACGATACGGAATGCGGTTTTGCATTAGCATTTTTTCAAATACGCGAGACTGATGGTTCCCGCGATACAAAATCGCATAGTCACTATAGGAGGTTTTATTGATAAAGTGATGAGCGATGAGCTCCCCCACGACGCGTTCCGCTTCGTGATCTTCATTATTTGCCGTAATGATTTTTAGCTCTTCACCATACCCTAATTCAGAGAACAGTCGTTTTTCAAATACGTGCGGATTGTTGGCAATGAGAATGTTAGCTGACTTCAGAATGCGCTGCGAAGAGCGATAATTCTGCTCCAGTTTAATCACCTGCAAAGCAGGGAAGTCCTCTTTCAGCAATACCAGATTCTGCGGACGCGCACCACGCCACGAATAAATCGACTGATCGTCATCGCCCACGACGGTAAATCGTGCTCGATTGCCTACCAACAGTTTTACCAATTCATACTGACTCGTGTTGGTATCTTGATATTCATCCACCAGCAAATAGCGAATGCGCTGCTGCCAACGTTCACGCACCTCTTCATTGCTACGCAGCAACAGCGTTGGCAACAGGATTAGGTCATCGAAATCAAGCACGTTGCAGGCTTTTAGCTGAGCGTCATACAGCTGATAGCAATGCACAAATATCTTGTCGCGCTCAGAAAATGCATGCGTCGCCGCCTGCTGGGGATCGATAAGATCGTTCTTCCAGTTTGAGATCGTCGAAATCAGTTGCTTGAGCAGATCCTTATCTTTCTCTAGCCATTGTTCGGTCAGATCCGTTAGCAATGCCAGCTGATCCTGATCGTCAAACAATGAGAAATTCGCCTTCATTCCCAACGCTTTATATTCTCGTTTGATGATCTCTAATCCCAAGGTATGGAAGGTGGAAATCATCAGGCCACGCGCTTCTTTTCGGCCCAGAGTCTGCGCTACGCGCTCTTTCATTTCACGGGCAGCTTTATTAGTAAAAGTCACCGCGGCAATATGGCGAGCCTGATAGCCACATTCACGGATCAGATGCGCAATTTTGTTTGTAATAACACGGGTTTTGCCTGAGCCGGCCCCAGCCAGAACTAAACAAGGACCAGTAACAAATTCAACAGCCTGCTGCTGACCGGGATTTAAACGCATGAATGACTTAACCTGAATATGATTGCGACAAAAGAACAAGACGGAGGCGAATTGTAGCAGAAACCAAGCAGCGAAAATAAACTCAGCGCGTGGGTTCTACCTTCAATGCGTTATATACCGAAGCACGTGAAATCCCCAGTTCATCCGCGACAATTTTTGCCGCCCCACGCAGTTGCAACAAACCGGAGGTTGCCAGATGACGGATCAATACTTTTCGTTGTGGAGCCGATAGCGCACGCGGCTGACTCGACATTGCCGCAGCATAATCTTCAATCGCGCGTTTCACATCCTTAGACCCGAAACTACTGCGTAAACTTTCCTGAGTAGGAGCATGCTCGCTATCCACAGAGGTAAGCTGAGAAAGCACACGCTGAACGGAATCCAGCAAAGAAACATCCATATTCAGGCATAACGCGGCAACAAACTCGCCCTGACTGTTGCGTAAGCCGATGGAAGTGCTTTTTGCTGGGCGCCCATCAGGAAATCGATTGGCGTAATTTTGCACCACATCAGGATAGTGTGGATCTCGAATGCGAGCCAATCCCATCTCGGTTGAGGGGTCGCCAATCTTTCGACCAGACAATGGCTGCTCTATCGCCACGATAGAATGCATCGGGTTGGTCAGATCGTGCAGTACCACTTCGCAGGTAGGCGCAAACATTTCTCCCAACGCTTTAGCAATTTTAGCGCCTTCACGCAGCAATAGCTGGTTTTCGCTCAACACTTCTGTAGTGGAGCTTTCATTATTTTTCATATAGCGCTTTCCTTTTTTTTTACTGATCGTATAAAATTATACAAAATGACAAAGAAAATTGCACCCCGAGGAGAAAATCATGCCCCTGTTAACGATGGCAGTTAGTGCAGATGATGTAAGAGAAGCGGCAAAAACCCTTCAAGGTGCGGCACACCGCACCCCAGTTCTCACCTCCACCCAAGCGAACGCTATCACTGGCGCAAATCTGTTTTTCAAATGTGAAAACTACCAGCGAGTTGGAGCATTTAAGTTTCGCGGGGCTTATAACGCAATAAGCCATTTAACACAGGAACAAAAGAAGCGTGGGGTCGTCGCTTTCTCTTCCGGCAATCATGCGCAGGCGATGGCGCTAGCGGCACGAGAATTAGAAGTGCCGGTGACTATAGTGATGCCACACGATGCTCCTGCGGCCAAACTAGCAGCGACACGCGGTTATGGGGCCGAGGTCATTATTTACAATCGCCAAAAAGAAGATCGAGAAGCGATCGCTGCCGATCTGGCGGCTAAACGCGGCTTAAGCATCATACCTCCGTACAACCATCCGCACGTGATTGCAGGCCAAGGCACCTCAGCTCTGGAGTTATTCGAAGAGGTTGGTGAGCTTGATTTCTTATTTGTCTGTACTGGCGGCGGTGGATTACTTTCTGGTTGCGCCATCGCTGCTAACCACTTAGCTCCAGACTGTCGTGTATTTGGCGTTGAGCCAGAAGCCGGTAACGACGTTCAGCAATCTTTGCGCAGCGGAGAGCGCGTTAGCATCCCTGTTCCCGATACTATCGCCGATGGCGCACAAACCCAATGCGTTGGTGAACTAACCTTCCCAATTATTCGGAACTTTGTCGAAGATATTCTTACCGTCAGCGATCAGCAACTCTGCAATCAGATGCGTTTCTTCATGGAACGAATGAAAATGGTGGTTGAACCCACTGGGTGCTTAGCCGCTGCAGCAGCGATGAGTGGAAACATTGATATCCGCGGAGCACGTGTGGGAATCATCGTTAGCGGCGGCAACGTAGACGCAGAGTCCTATGGTGACTTTATTAAACGCGGCCAGAGTCTATCATGAAAATAATCCATTCAGATAAGTTACCAGCCCCCGGAGGGCACTATTCCCCCGCGGTGCTTTCGGGCAACCATCTCTATATTTCTGGTCAGTTACCAATTTCGCTCGACAACCCGCAACCGCGAGGCGATTTAGCCGAGCAGGCGCATGTCGTTTTTAGCAATATTGACGCCTTGCTAGCTACTGAAAATATTGATAAGTGCCATTTGATCAATGTGCAGATCTATCTTTGTGATGTCGCCCTATGGCCAGAACTCAATCGGCTGTATGCCGAGTGGATGGGAGATCATCGACCTGCCCGTACCGTGGTACCTTGCTCAGCCCTACATTATGGAGCACTGCTCGAAGTCAGTGCCATTGCAGAAATAACCCTTAGCTGAGTACACTAGAGAAAATCTCTCTAATGCCTTCATCTGGAGTATCCTCGATGGCAAAAAACGCGGCAGCATTGCATATCCTTGTAAAGGAAGAAAAACAGGCGCTGGATCTTCTCGAACAGCTAAAAAATGGCGGTGATTTTGAGAAGCTGGCCAAGAAACACTCTATCTGCCCATCTGGCCGTAAAGGTGGTCACTTAGGTGAATTCAAGCAAGGCGCAATGGTACCTGCTTTCGATAAAGTCGTGTTCTCTTGCCCACTGCTGGAACCTTATGGTCCGCTGCATACACAGTTCGGTTATCACATTATCAAAGTGCTTTATCGCAACTAGTAAAAATTGAAGCAATAAAAAAGGCGCCTCGGCGCCTTTTTCATGTTTTCGCGAATTAACCCGCCACGGCGATACGCTTCATATCTTTCATATAGCCACGCAGCTTATGACCAACGGCTTCAATTGGATGATTGCGAATCGCTTCGTTCACGTCGCGCAACTGAGCGTTATCAACCGCAGTCGCTGTGCTAGCGGCTTTGCCTAAATCGCCAGTTTGCAGTGAAGACATAAACTTCTCTTTCAGCAATGGCACTGCCGCATTCGCAAACAGATAGTTACCGTATTCTGCGGTATCAGAGATAACCACGTTCATTTCATACAGACGTTTACGGGCAATGGTGTTCGCAATCAGCGGCAGCTCATGCAGAGATTCGTAATATGCTGACTCTTCAATGATGCCAGAGGCTACCATCGTTTCGAATGCCAGTTCGACGCCCGCTTTAACCATAGCAATCATCAGAACGCCTTGGTCGAAGTAATCCTGCTCCGCAATTTTGCCTTCGAACTGTGGCGCAGTTTCAAATGCTGTTTTGCCGGTCTCTTCGCGCCAAGTCAGCAATTTGATATCATCTTCAGCCCAGTCAGCCATCATTCCGCTTGAGAATGCGCCAGAAATGATGTCATCCATATGCTTTTGGAACAGCGGAGCCATAATGCCTTTCAACTGTTCAGATAATGCATAAGCACGCAGTTTGGCTGGGTTCGACAAACGATCCATCATCAGGGTAATTCCCCCCTGCTTCAGCGCTTCAGTGATGGTTTCCCAACCAAACTGCACCAATTTTTCTGCATAAGCAGGATCGGTACCGTCCGCCACCAGCTTGTCAAAGCACAGCAAAGAACCTGCTTGCAGCATGCCACACAGAATAGTTTGTTCACCCATCAGGTCAGATTTAACTTCTGCAACGAAAGAAGACTCCAGAACCCCCGCACGATGCCCCCCAGTGGCTGCGGCCCAGGCTTTAGCAATCGCCATACCTTCACCCTTAGGATCGTTTTCAGGATGAACCGCAATCAGCGTCGGTACACCAAAGCCACGCTTATACTCTTCACGTACTTCAGTACCCGGACACTTCGGCGCAACCATTACTACGGTAATGTCCTTACGAATTTGCTCACCCACTTCAACAATGTTAAAACCGTGCGAGTAACCCAGCGCTGCGCCATCTTTCATCAGCGGCTGTACGGCTTTTACCACCGCCGAATGCTGTTTGTCTGGAGTCAAGTTAACCACCAGATCTGCCTGTGGGATCAGATCTTCGTAGGTACCGACTTTAAAACCGTTTTCGGTCGCTTTACGCCATGAGGCGCGCTTCTCAGCAATCGCCTCTGCACGCAACGCGTAGGACACATCCAAACCGGAGTCGCGCATATTCAGGCCTTGGTTCAGCCCTTGCGCACCACAGCCAACGATCACCACTTTTTTACCTTTCAGGTAACCCGCTTCATCTGCAAATTCTTCGCGCCCCATAAAGCGACACTTACCCAGTTGCGCCAACTGCTGACGCAGGTTCAATGTGTTGAAATAGTTAGCCATCGTGTGCTCCATTGTTTTGTTGTTGGACGTTGTGTTTTCGCTCTAAAGGCGACGTCTGCAAGTTAATTATTTTTCACTTCCCCGCCTGTCTGTCGAGGAGGTTCTCGTCAAGGAGAATGAACCCATCATATGACAGGATTTGTATTGCTTAAATTGATATATTAAGAAGATGTCATTGCAGTTTTTGCAATGTAATGAGCGGAAATCACCCATGGATCTTCGAGATTTAAAATTATTTATCCACCTAGCCGAATCGCGCCACTTTGGCCGCACCGCGCATGCCGTGCACGTTAGCCCATCAACGCTCTCACGACAGATCCAACGGCTCGAAGAAGAACTCGGCCAGCCGCTGTTCTTGCGTGATAACCGAGATGTTCGGCTAACCAGCGCCGGTGAACAGTTCAAAATCTTTGCTCAACAAACGCTGCTGCAATACCAACAGTTGCGCAATGCACTCGGACAGACTGGGCCAGCACTCACTGGAGAACTACGTCTGTTCTGCTCGGTGACTGCGGCCTATAGCCACCTGCCGTCAGTGCTTGATCGCTTTCGTGCTCTGCATCCGTTGGTCGAGATCAAGCTCACCACCGGTGACGCCGCCGATGCCGTCAGCAAGATTCAGTCGGACGAAGCCGACCTCGGCATCGCTGGTCGCCCAGAAACACTGCCCACCAGCATTGAATTCACCAAGATTGGTGAGATCCCGCTGCGTCTGATTGCCCCTGCGCTACCGTGCCACATTCGCTCTTTAGCGCTTGCAGAGCAGCCTGACTGGTCACAGATTCCCTTTATCCTGCCGCAGCATGGGCCTTCGCGTCAGCGAATCGATCTGTGGTTCCGTCGGCAAAAAATCAGTAACCCGCAAATCTACGCCACTGTCTCCGGCCATGAAGCGATTGTGTCGATGGTCGCGCTCGGCTGCGGCATCGCCCTGTTACCCGATGTGGTGCTGAATAACAGCCCTGAGTCAATTCGTGCTCGTATCACCGAACTTGAGCATGTCTCGATGGTTGCTCCTTTCGAATTGGGCGTTTGCGTGCAGAAAAAACGGTTGGAAGAGCCGTTGATTCATGCATTCTGGCAGCTGTTATAGCCACCAGCATCCTCTTCAAATCAGCCCTTCAAGAAGAAACGGAAAGCCGGATTATCCGTTTCATCATGACACTCATAGCCAAGTTCATGCAGCCGCGATTCAAAGTTTGGATCGCTATCTGCACGTTCAAACGCAGCTAGAACACGGCCAAAATCGGTGCCATGACTGCGATAATGGAATAACGATATATTCCAATGGGTGCCCAGCGTACTTAAAAACTTCAGCAACGCACCTGGCGACTCAGGGAACTCAAAGCTGTAAAGTCGCTCCTGCAGTGGTTTAGATGGACGTCCCCCGACCATATAACGCACATGCAGCTTCGCCATTTCATCGTCAGAAAGATCGACTACCTGATAACCGCCATTCTGCAACAGTGCTAAAATCTCTTGTCGCTCCGCCACTCCGCGAGTTAGACGTACACCAACGAAAATGCAGGCACTATCAGCATCGGCATAGCGATAGTTAAACTCAGTGACCGAACGGCCACCTAACAATTGGCAAAATTTGAGGAAGCTGCCCTGCTGCTCTGGGATCGTCACGGCTAATAGCGCTTCGCGTTGTTCGCCAAGCTCACAGCGCTCAGAAACATAGCGCAAGCCATGGAAATTAAGGTTGGCTCCCGAAAGTACATGCGCCAATCGCTCTCCCTGTATCTGATGCTGCTGAACGTATTTCTTCAAACCCGCTAGCGCCAATGCACCTGAAGGTTCCGCCACAGCTCGCACATCTTCGAACAGATCTTTCACTGCCGCACAGATCGCATCGCTATCGACGGTGATCACATCGTCTAGGTATTCGCGGCAAAGGCGGAAGGTTTCATCACCGATGCGTTTCACCGCCACACCTTCAGCAAATAAGCCAACACGGGCTAAATCTACCGGATGCCCCGCATCCAACGCCGCGCGTAAACAGGCCGAGTCCTCGGCTTCAACGCCGATCACCTTAATTTGCGGCATCAGCTGTTTGATCAACACCGCGACACCAGCGGCTAAGCCACCGCCACCAACGGGAACAAATACGCGATCCAGATGAGCATCCTGTTGTAACAACTCCATAGCCAAAGTGCCTTGGCCCGCGATAACCGCCGGGTGATCGAAAGGAGGAACAAACGTCAGATTTTTGCTCTTGGCTAATTCAATCGCGTAGGCTTTGGCTTCATCAAAATTTGCACCGTACAGCACGGCTTCACCGCCAAAGCCACGCACCGCATCTACTTTAATATCAGCGGTAGATACCGGCATCACAATGGTGGATTTAATGCCTAAACGTGAGGCGGAAAGCGCGACTCCCTGAGCATGGTTGCCTGCGGAGGCCGTTACCACACCGTGAGATTTTTGCTCTTCGTTAAGACCGGCGATCATCGCGTAGGCCCCACGCAATTTGAAGCTGTGCACTGGCTGACGATCTTCGCGTTTGACTAAAACCATATTGCCAATTCGTTCGGATAGCTTAGTCATGGTCTGCAGCGGGGTTACCTGAGCAACCTCATACACTGGAGCTCGTAACACCGCACGCAGATATTCAGCTCCACAGGGCTGCTCTGGAAGCACTTCTTTTTGCACCTTAGCAGAGGAAGTCATGGTTAACCTCCCAGCTTCGATTTATCGCGTACCGCACCGCGGTCTGCGCTAGTTGCCAGCATGGCATAAGCACGCAAAGCAAAGGATACCTGACGCTCACGCGCTTTAGGTGTCCATGCCGCATCACCTCTCGCCAGCTCTTCTTCCCGGCGATTGGCCAGTTCACTTTCCGAAATGTCTAACTTGATGCCACGCTGTGGAATATTGATATCAATCATGTCGCCGTCTTGTACTAGGGCAATGATGCCGCCGCTCGCCGCTTCAGGAGAAACATGCCCAATTGACAGACCAGATGTACCACCAGAGAAGCGACCATCGGTGATCAACGCACAGCTTTTACCTAACCCCATCGATTTCAGATAGGTCGTCGGATACAGCATTTCTTGCATGCCAGGGCCGCCTTTTGGCCCCTCGTACCGGATAACAACAACGTCACCCGCGACAACTTTCCCCCCCAGAATAGCGTCTACCGCCGCATCTTGGCTTTCATACACTTTCGCTGGGCCACGGAAAATCAGGCTCTCTTTTTCCACACCGGCGGTTTTCACAATACAGCCATCTTCAGCGATATTGCCATACAGCACGGCCAAACCACCGTCTTGGCTATAGGCAAACTCGCGGGTTCGGATACAGCCTTCTTGGCGGTCAGTATCCAGAGAATCCCAGCGGCACTCTTGCGAGAATGCTTTTGTTGTACGGATACCCGCTGGGCCAGCGGTATACATCTTTTTGACACTTTCATCTTCTGTGACCATCACGTCGTAGGTTGCTAACGTTTCAGGTAAGGTCATGCCCAGAACGTTATTCACTTCCCGATTTAGCAGCCCAGCACGATCCAGTTCACCCAAGATCCCCATCACGCCGCCTGCGCGATGTACGTCTTCCATATGGTATTTCTGGGTGCTTGGCGCGACTTTACACAGATGAGGAACCTTACGTGACAGACGATCGATGTCCGTCATGGTGAAATCAACTTCGCCTTCCTGTGCCGAAGCCAACAGATGCAGAACGGTATTAGTTGAGCCGCCCATGGCGATATCCAACGTCATCGCGTTTTCAAACGCCGCTTTGTTAGCGATATTGCGTGGCAACACGCGTTCATCGTCCTGCTCGTAATAGCGTTTAGTCAGTTCGACAATGCGTTTGCCCGCATTCAGGAACAGATCTTTGCGGTCAACGTGGGTGGCCAGCAATGAACCATTTCCTGGTTGAGATAAACCCAGCGCTTCAGTTAAACAGTTCATGGAGTTAGCGGTGAACATACCGGAACATGAGCCGCAGGTAGGGCACGCTGAGCGCTCAATTTGTTCACTATCCGCATCCGAGACGTTTGGATTGGCGCCCTGAATCATCGCATCAACCAGATCCAGCTTGATGATTTGATCGGATAGCTTGGTTTTACCCGCTTCCATCGGCCCGCCCGACACAAAGATCACTGGAATGTTCAAGCGCAGTGACGCCATCAACATCCCTGGGGTGATTTTGTCGCAGTTGGAAATACATACCATGGCATCAGCGCAATGTGCGTTAACCATGTATTCCACAGAGTCGGCAATCAACTCCCGGGAAGGGAGGGAATACAGCATACCGCCATGCCCCATAGCGATACCGTCATCAACCGCAATCGTATTAAACTCTTTGGCTACGCCACCTGAGGCCTCGATCTGCTCTGCAACCAGTTTACCCAGATCGCGCAGATGGACATGACCAGGCACGAACTGGGTAAATGAGTTAACCACAGCAATAATCGGCTTACCAAAATCTGCGTCGGTCATTCCTGTTGCTCGCCATAATGCACGAGCGCCCGCCATATTACGGCCATGTGTGGTTGTTGCAGAACGATACTTTGGCATGCTTAATTCACTCCAGCGTAAGCCTGTGCTCAGGCTTTTATCTATTTATGCGGGCGGGAACGAACCGCCCGTCTTATCCCTTTCATACTTCACGCTGCACGTGCATTGGTTGCCTGCAACCCGATGTATTTCGGGGTTATATTTTGATGAATAACCTGTCTGTCACTTCAATTACTTAGCGTTAACTAAATCCAACCAGCCCCACTGATCTTCGGTCTTGCCGGTAAACAGGCCAAAGAAGGCTTCCTGAATCTGTTTCGTCACAGGACCGCAGCGACCAATACCCACCTGAATGCCGTCTACGCTGCGCACTGGGGTAATTTCTGCCGCGGTGCCTGACATAAAGACTTCGTCTGCCAGATACAGTGATTCACGCGACATAACCTGCTCACGAATTTCAAAACCAGCATTTTTTGCCAGTTTGATAATGGCATCACGCGTGATCCCCGGCAGCGCCGCAGAGGTGAACGGCGGGGTGAAAATAATGCCATCTTTCACCATAAACAGGTTTTCGCCCGCGCCTTCTGATACATAGCCATGCACATCCAGTGCGATACCTTCCTGATAGCCATGACGTCGAGCCTCAGAACCAACCAGCAAAGAGGAAAGGTAGTTACCACCGGCTTTTGCCGCGGTTGGAATGGTGTTTGGTGCTGCACGATTCCAAGAAGAAACCTGAGCATCAATCCCCTGATCCAGTGCGTCTGCGCCCAGATATGCTCCCCAAGGGAATGCGGCAATGATGACATCTGTTTTGTAACCTTCAGGCGGGTTAACGCCCATGCCAACATCGCCGACAAATACCAATGGACGGATGTAAGCACTGGTCAGGTTATTTTTGCGCAGAGTTTCACGGCAGGCCTCCATCAGTTCATCAACGCTGTAGGAAACTGGCATGCGATAGATCTTGGCGGAGTCGCGCAGGCGCTGCATATGCTCACGGTGACGGAAAACTGCAGGGCCATTGTTGGTATCGTAGCAGCGCACCCCTTCAAATACGGAAGTGCCATAATGCAGCGCATGAGACATTACGTGTACTTTAGCTTCTGCCCATGGAACCATCTCGCCATTGAACCAAATATAATCAGCTTTCTTAGTGGTCATTCTTCTTTTCCTTGTCGCGTCTCATGCGCGTAATTAATGTTATTAATCTTGTAACAAACGTAATCGGTTAACAAACAGCCTGTTGACGCGCGGTCTGAGGCTGGATCTCAACACTGGCAACATCCATCAATTTATTCAGCTGCGATGACAGCAGGTTGATTGGCCGTTGGCTCGACACCGTCAGTTCGATGCTCACACTGTCTGAATCCAGCGTCTGAGCCATATTCATAGCACAAACCTGAAAACCACGGTGACGAATAACGCGCAGCACACGCTCTAAAACTTCTGGGCGGAATCGTGCCTGAATAGCCAATTGATGTTGCGAAGATGTTAACTGCATCATGATATTTTCTCCATCATAGATTCATTGCCTGCGCCCGGCGGAACTAAAGGCCAGACATTCTCTAATTCGTCGATGGAGACATGGAGCAGGTAAGGTCCCTCGCTGTTTAACAGCGTATCCAGTGCCGCGTCGACTTGATCTTTACGGGTGATAGTCTGACCAGAAATTCCAAACGCGCTGGCCAACATGATGAAATCGGGGTTATCTGACAGATTGGTTTCGCTGTAGCGACCATCAAAAAAGAGTTGCTGCCATTGGCGAACCATGCCCAAACGTTGGTTATCCAACAAAATGATTTTCACTGGCAGATTTTTACGTTTGATAGTGCCCAGCTCCTGCACATTCATCATGAATGAGCCGTCGCCGGATACACAAATCACCATATCATCAGGACGAGCCATCTGTGCGCCAACCGCAGCAGGAATACCAAAGCCCATCGTGCCTAAGCCGCTTGAGGTAATAAAATTTTCTGGGCGAGCAAACTGCATATGTTGCGCAGTCCACATTTGATGCTGACCAACGTCGGTTGTCACCACCGCTTCAGCGGGCTTGCGGTCAGATAACTGTTTCAAAAACAACGGTGCATAAATTGCCTGTCCCGGATGATCGTAACGCCACGGATGCTCAGCTTTCAGGCTGATAACGTCATATTGCCATTCACCAATACTCAATGGCTGACTCAGCGCTGGCAACATTTGGTTTAAATCACCGCACAATTCCACGTGAGCCTGACGTAGCTTACTCATTTCGGCAGGGTCGATATCCATATGAATCACTTTAGCGTGGGGAGCAAACGCATTCAGTTTCCCAGTAACGCGATCGTCAAAACGTGCACCAACGGCAATCAGTAAATCACATTGCTGTACTGCAAGATTAGCCGCCTTCGTGCCGTGCATCCCTAACATGCCTAAATAACATGGATGGTTAGCGTCTGGAGCCCCTAAACCTTTCAGCGTCACTACTGCTGGAACGCCGGTTGCATTAACAAAATCTCGTAAAGCGGGAACGGCCTGAGCCATCCCCACACCACCTCCAACGTACAGCATTGGCTTTCTCGCCTTAGCCAACAGCTCACGCGCCTGTTGTAATTCCTCTTGGCAAGGCGCCATCACTTCTGACACCGCAGACAGATGCGCAGCCAATTCACCTTCAGCCAACTGAATATCTTTTGGAATATCAATTAACACCGGTCCAGGGCGGCCACTGGTTGCTACTGCAAAGGCCTCAGCCATAATACTTGGCAGCGCTTCCAGCGATTCCACCAGAAAACTGTGTTTGGTACAGGCCAGAGACAATCCCAGAACATCGATCTCTTGAAATGCATCGGTGCCAATCAGAGCTGAACCTACCTGCCCAGTGATCGCAACGATGGGAACTGAATCCAACATGGCATCAGCCAGCCCAGTGATCAAATTCGTTGCGCCTGGGCCGGAAGTCGCAATACATACGCCAGGTTTTCCCGTTGAACGGGCATAGCCAATAGCTGCAATGACAGCGCCTTGCTCGTGCCGACACAGTAGGTGTTCCACACCACCGTCATACAATGCATCGTATACCGGCATGATTGCGCCACCTGGATAGCCGAAAACTTTATCAACACCCTGTGCTCGCAACGCTTGTACTACCCACTGTGCGCCATTCATAGTTTAATTCCCCGCCCTTTTACTGGGACAACAGGATTTTATTCTGTCAGTCATTTTCTGTTCCCCGCCACTTTCTCATTGCGAAAAAAAACCCCCGGACCTTTCGGTGCGGGGGTTCTCGTTTGATTCAGACTTGATTTTTAAGCCTTTCTTCGTCCAAGTGCTGCCCCGCACGGTGGGATAATAATCACCACCACACTAATCACGACGAGGCTGAGTACTTGGACGAGAGTTTTCATAAATAGTTTTTTCTGTTGCCTTCTGAGCTAATGCTTAAAGAGTTATCACAGTTCTTTGCTGTCTGACAATAATTTTTTTGCGTAACCATTAAACAAAAACGGCTCAAATCACACCCAATAATATGATTTAACATCATTTTATTGTGGTTTCCTCTGAGGAAATTTTTCTTCCCAACGATGCGCCTTGTGTATCTCGGCCAAAGGAAATTAGCACAATAATGACCACCGCAACGCTACCGGCAATAATGGCCATCGCCAAGCCGTAGTTCTGACCGTGACTTTCAGCAATCGTGGCTTGAAGCGTTGCGTTTACCGAAGCAATCAGATTCCCCAACTGATACACGAAACCAGGTAATACAGCACGAGTATTCGCGGGAACCAGCTCATTCAGATAGGTTGGGATAACGCCCCAAGCCCCCTGAACCATGAATTGCATTAGGAAAGCGCCAATACCAAGCATGAGCGAACCACCGGAGAATGCCCACAGAGGGATTACAGGTAAAGCCAGCGCTGCTGCAATAATAATGGCCTTTTTACGCCCGATTTTTTCTGATAGAACGCCAAAGAATACACCACCGATAATTGACGCAATATTGTAGCTAATAGCAATGATACTGACGGTTTTAGGATCGAAACTATGCTGAATTTTCAAAAATGCAGGATACATATCCTGCGTGCCATGACTGAAGAAATTGAACGCCGCCATCAGCAAAACAAGATAGATACAAAGCTTCCAGTGGCTCTTCAAAACAGGTAATAACGCAGTGCTTTCTTTGCGCTCACGCGCTGCCAACCAAACGGGAGACTCGGGGACTTTGAAATAAATAAACGGTAATAACACTATCGGTATCGCGCCAATGACAAACATGCCTCTCCAACCGACAAGCTCAAACAACGAGCCATATACCACCGCTGCCAGCAAATAGCCAAACGGATAACCGGCCTGAAATATGCCTGACATTAGACCGCGTGAACGGTCTGGAATAGTTTCCATAGCCAGAGATGATGCAACCCCCCAGATACCACCCATCGCAACGCCATAGAGCACTCTGAGTACTAGGAAAGTGGTGAGAGAGGGAGCAGCGGCGGAAAGCAGCTCAAAGATTGAAAAAAACAGGATATTCACCATCAATATTGGCCGGCGGCCATACTTCTCCGCCGCGCGCCCAAACAGCAAGGCACCAATAGGACGTACTGCGAGCGTCAATAAAATCGCTAGCGTTACCTGTTCCATACCGACGTGAAAAGCCGCTGCAATATCGCTAAGTAAGAATACGAGGATAAAAAAATCAAATGCGTCGAGCGTCCAGCTTAGAAAGCTCGCAATAGCAACGTTACGTTGCTGGCTTGACCAACCAAACATAGTGAATTCCCTACCGTAGAGTATGAGGCGCTTTTTAGCGTTTTTATAGGAGACAACTGCACAGCCTGTTAATTGTGGTTTGTTATGCAGAATGTCTTTTTGTATTACTAATGTTAAATATAACCCTCTTAGCTACAGGGCCAAAACAATTAGCACGCTATCTTTGTTAAATATTGTATGTTAAATGTTAAGTTTTGTTGCCACCACAGAGTCTGGCTCGCAGATTCAAATGGAAAGCTTGGCATATGCATCAAAAGGGTGGAATCAAGTACTCAAAGCACATAGCTCAGACTGGCGGTTTAAATCTTTAGTCGCATGATGTCGCTAAACAAGGAGGTGGCTATGCTCGAAGGTGACTATGTCAGTAGCGATGATTAATACCCGTGCGGCAATCGGTGTCCAAGCTCCAGCCGTCAGCGTTGAAGCACATATCAGCACAGGATTGCCTGGTTTTACGCTGGTAGGCCTACCCGAAGCCACCGTGAAAGAAGCCAAAGACCGTGTTAGAAGCGCCATCATCAACTGCGGTTTTACTTTTCCGGCCAAACGTATAACGGTCAATCTGGCTCCAGCTGACTTACCCAAAGAAGGAGGACGCTACGATCTGCCCATTGCTATTGCGATTTTAATTGCCTCTGAGCAGTTGAGCGCGACGTCAGTGGAAGGATTGGAGCTGTTAGGTGAATTAGGCCTCTCAGGCGCCCTACGACGCATTCAGGGCGCAATTCCTGCAGCTATGGCTGCTCAACGTGATCAACGGAAGTTAATTGGCCCTGCTGAGAATGAGGAAGAGTTAGGCCTCCTTGGAGAACAACAACCACACCTCATTGCTGATAATCTGCTCCAAGTATGTGATTTCCTGAGTGGCGATTTAAAACTCCTCACGCCAAGAGGAACGCAACTATCCGCGATGCCCTCAAACAACAAAGACATGCGAGATATCATTGGGCAGGAGCAAGCCCGTAGAGCGTTAGAAATTGCCGCAACCGGAGGACATAACCTGCTGTTGTTAGGGCCTCCGGGGACGGGGAAAACCATGCTAGCCAGTCGGCTGAATAGCATATTGCCTCCACTCACGAAAGAAGAGGCACTTGAGAGCGCTGCAGTGGCTAGCTTGGTGCATCAATCGACTACTGGGCAATCTTGCTATCAGCGGCCATTCAGAACCCCGCATCACAGCGCCTCAATGGCTGCGCTCATCGGCGGTGGCTCTTTGCCTAGGCCAGGAGAGATATCTCTCGCACATAATGGTGTTTTATTCTTAGATGAACTGCCTGAGTTTGAACGTCGTGTTCTTGATGCGCTGCGTGAACCACTAGAATCAGGGGAAGCATGCATTTCAAGGGCTCTAGCTAAAGTTACGTTTCCAGCAAGGGTACAATTAGTTGCAGCAATGAACCCTAGTCCCACTGGGCACTACAAAGGCATTCATGCTCGAACACCGCCACAACAAATATTGAAATATTTATCTCGTCTATCGGGGCCTTTTTTAGATCGGTTTGACCTCTCTATTGAGGTTCCATTACTACCTGCAGGAGTACTAAGCATTCAAAAAACTACAGGGGAAAGCAGCGAGATGGTCAGACAGCGGGTATGTCTAGCACGTGAGGTTCAATATAAACGTTCTGGGAAACTTAATGCCCACCTAGCAGGAAAAGAAATGGACAGGGTTTGTGGCCTATCCCAGCCAGACGCCGCATTTTTAGAACAGGCGCTAGAGAAGATGGGACTATCGGTAAGAGCTTGGCATCGCATACTTAAAGTTGCTCGCTCTATTGCCGATCTCGCACAATCTGAAAACATAAACCGCTCGCATATTGCAGAAGCACTGAGCTATCGCTCGATGGATCGACTAATTCAACATTTACATCAAGCGCTACAATAAAAACGGGGCCTTAAGCCCCGAGTTTTTAGTCATCACTATCGGTATATTCTTCAACCGTATCCATCTGTGGTTTCCCACCAGATAGAGTATGGAAACGCTTAGGACGACGGATTCGTGCTATGTACTTAGACCAGATCTTCTCAGCTTCTGTTGCAGGCTGACGCTCGCCACGGCATACCGCAACGAACAGTTCTTCTTCTTCCGTTTGCGGTTCGCGAGTTCCTAAATCCAACTCGTTAAATGCATAACCGAAACGCTCAAGAACCTGAGCTTCTTTAATTGTGAAGTCACCGTGGCGAGAAAAACCACGTGGATAATGTTTATTGTCAAAAAAACGATGATTTGTGCTGAAGCTTTCCGCCATCTGACACGCTCCTAAATTTTCTTATTGCTGTACTACTTATGGCGCGGAGTATTAGTTAGGCTTGACAACGTGTAAAACAAAACATTTAAATCATCATGATTAATATTTTTGTGGGAGAGACAGTGGATAGCGAATTATTAAAAACCTTCTTGGAAGTCAGCAGAACGAGGCACTTTGGCAAAGCCGCAGAATCGCTTTATCTAACACAATCAGCGGTTAGCTTTCGTATACGGCAATTAGAAACACAGGTTGGTGCCGATCTGTTTACTCGTCATCGCAACAATATCCAACTCACTGAGGCTGGTGAACGATTAGTGCCCTACGCAGAAAAGCTGATGGAAACATGGTTACTGGCAAAAAAAGACGTTCTCAAAAGTCGCCAACATAAAGAACTTTCTATCGGTGCACCAGCAATGATGTGGGAGGCATTATTGATCTCATGGCTAACTGGGGTTTATTGCCAGAAACCAGAGATTTTACTTGAGACTCGCATAGGGCAACGACACACACATGTCCGACAATTGCATGAACGCCATCTAGATCTATTGATCACAACAGAAATCCCCAAAATGGAGGAGCTGTCGACAGAAAAAGTCGGTGAGTTTTCATTACAGCTACTTGCCACTGCTGAAGGCAGCGAAGCGAAAAACCTGCCTTATATTCGCTTGGAATGGGGGGCTGACTTCTCACGTTTTGATGAGCAACTTGTTAGCAGCAATAAACCACCTATTTTGACAACGAGCTCAATCTCAATTGCTAGCCAAATAATGAGTCAGACCGGAGGGAGAGCATTTTTCCCTGCCAACTGGGGGCAAAGTGGCTTTTACATTGATGAGTCACAGGAGGCTCTTATGCGACCAATTTATGCCGTTTGGCTACATAACAGCGATAGAAAGGAAGAGATAAAGTTCCTAACACAATCGTTGGCGGCGTTCTACCAAAAGTCTTAATGCTTATAATCGAATGTTATTAGGTCTATTGTTGGGCGTAAATGTACAGAGATGTATAAGAAGCGTCCAACAGTTCAGGAACAGAGACTCTATTCCACGAAAATCGGAGAAAAACGTCTAAAAAGTAGGGTGATATATGTTGCCAGATTTCAAAAGCAAAAAAGCCTTCCGCAAGCGGAAGGCTAATTATATGGCAGGGGCGGAGAGACTCGAACTCGCGACACCCGGTTTTGGAGACCGGTGCTCTACCAACTGAGCTACGCCCCTAAAGAACGCTAACTATTATCCCGCTATGCGATGATAATTTAAATAAGTGGCGGAACGGACGGGGCTCGAACCCGCGACCCCCTGCGTGACAGGCAGGTATTCTAACCAACTGAACTACCGCTCCACCGATTCTTTTTCTCATATCAGAAATTGTCTGATACCAGTTTGTTCCTGTTATTTTCCTTGTCAGGGGAAAAGGAACGAATTTAATGCCTGGCAGTTCCCTACTCTCGCATGGGGAGACCCCACACTACCATCGGCGCTACGGCGTTTCACTTCTGAGTTCGGCATGGGGTCAGGTGGGACCACCGCGCTATCGCCGCCAGGCAAA